>Ga0228535_1000094_pt1 | contig 273176 bp, 226 predicted proteins | sample SJ1metagenome_FD_168457 | JGI IMG/M metagenome (GOLD analysis project Ga0228535, IMG submission 168457) | Enriched culture of PCE-dechlorinating microbial communities from Ithaca, New York, USA - SJ1 | ecosystem: Engineered > Modeled > Simulated communities (microbial... > Unclassified...
AGTATCACAGTGTAATATTATAAAACACTGTGTAACACTGCGTAACTGAAAAGAAAAGTTTCACAGAGTACCACAGAGGAAACACAGAGTATCACAGTGTAATATTATAAAACACTGTGTAACACTGTGCAATACATTGTGTAACACTGTGTAACTGAAAAAAATTACTTCTTGAATAATATTCTAAAAGCTTCTTCTACTTTCTTAACCCGTACTATCTCAATATTTACTTTTCCGAGATTAAGTCCTTTTAAATCGAAGTTTGGGATAATCATCTTCGTAAACCCAAGCTTTTCAGCTTCACGGATACGTTGTTCGATACGATTAATCGGACGAATTTCACCGGACAGTCCGACTTCACCTGCCATACAAATATGTTTCTCAATGGCAATATCTACATTCGAAGAAAGGATAGCTGATATAACCGCTAAATCAATAGCAGGATCATTGACTTTTATACCACCGGCAATATTTAAAAACACATCCTTTTGAGCAAGCTTGAAACCTACTCGTTTTTCAAGCACTGCAAGTAGCATATTCAGTCTTCGTAAATCGAAACCTGTAGATGAACGTTGGGGTGTACCATATGCAGCCGAACTAACCAAAGCTTGCACTTCAATAAGAAACGGACGAATTCCCTCGACTGCCGAAGCTATTGCTACACCGCTCAAACCTTCATGGTTTTGCGACAGTAACAATTCAGAAGGATTGCTGACTTCACGCAGACCATTATGCTGCATTTCAAAGATGCCAAGTTCTGCTGTACTGCCGAATCTGTTTTTTATAGCTCGCAGAATTCTATACATATAATGCTGATCACCTTCGAATTGAAGTACGGTATCGACTATATGCTCCAATACTTTCGGACCTGCTATACTACCCTCTTTGTTAATATGCCCTATCAACAAAACAGGAGTGCCGGAAGATTTGCAGTATTTCAGTAAAGCAGCAGCACACTCACGAACTTGAGATACAGAGCCGGGAGATGACTCTATTGTTTCGGTTGAAACAGTTTGAATTGAATCTACAACCACTAAGTCGGGATTGAGATTGCTGATATGAACGAAAATTTGCTCGAGAGAAGTTTCGCTAACCACATAACAATCAGAAGCATCCGGATTTAATCTTTCAGCTCTGAGCTTTATTTGCTTAACACTTTCTTCTCCCGACACATATAAAACCTTTTTGTTTTTGATATTTAGAACGACCTGTAAAACGAGTGTTGACTTACCAATACCCGGTTCACCACCAATAAGTACCAAAGAACCAGGAACTAATCCACCACCCAAAACTCTGTTGAGTTCAGCAGAATGAGTATCTATTCTACTTTCTTCAGTTGTTTCAACTTTAGAAATAAGTACAGGTTTTTCTTTAGTTATCTGAATTCCGGCTAATTGAATATTCTGTTTGGTTTCTTTACTTATAATCTCTTCGACATAAGTATTCCACTCACCGCAAGATGGACATTTTCCTATCCATTTCGGCGAATCATTGCCGCAATTCTGACAAACATAAACACTCTTGGTTTTAGCCATATTTTCTAAAAAATCTATCGACTATGGTTGATAGTGATTAGTGATTGGTGATTGGCACCGAACCTCGAAAGCAACGAAGCAGTTTGCCGTTTATAAAGCGTCCGTTCAAATTAGAAGGCGTCAATAATCGCTTTAAAGTCAGCAACTTTCAACGAAGCACCACCAATCAAGCCACCATCAACATCAGGATTTGAAAATAATTCTTTCGCATTGCCTGCATTACAGCTACCTCCGTAAAGAATAGAGCAATCATCGGCTACTTGTTGACCGTATTTTGCAACTAAAGTCTGACGAATGAAAGCATGCATTTCTTGAGCTTGAGCAGCAGTGGCAGTCTTACCTGTACCTATAGCCCAAACCGGTTCGTAAGCAAGAACAATTTTTCCGAAATCTTCAGCAGATAAATCAAACAAAGAATCAACTATCTGAGATTTTACAACGTCAAAATGAATATTAGATTCTCTTTCAGAAAGGACTTCACCTATACAAAAGATTGGAGTTAAATCATTTTTCAATGCTAATTCAACTTTAGTTTTTAAAATAGCAGCAGTTTCGCCATAGTAAGCACGACGTTCGGAGTGACCAAGTATAACATATTGTGCACCTGTCGATTTCACCATAGCAGCAGATATTTCACCTGTATAAGCTCCGGATTCTTTATCGGCACAGTTTTGAGCCGCTACACCAATTTTGTTTGTATCTATAGAATTAACAACACTTGTCAGATGAATAAAAGGAGTACCAATTACTACATCGCAATTTGGCTTTGCACCTTTCAGTACAGCATTTAATTCGTTTGCTAATTCTAAACCCTCTTGTAAGGTTTTGTTCATTTTCCAGTTTCCTGCAACAATATTTTTTCTCATTTTTATATGTTTTGAAATTAATAATTACTTCCTGCTAATTATAAGCCCACAAAATTACAATTTTTTTTTGATTTTAGAGAGGGGGTAATACTCTGTGATATTTTTCTTTTTAAGTTACACAGTGTTTCACAATGTATTGCACAATGTTACACAGTGTTTACTTTGTGAAACTCTGTGTTTCCTCTGTGGTACTCTGTGAAACTTTTCTTTTAAATTACATAGTGTTTACTCTGTGATACTTTTCTTTCAAATCGACAATATCTGCAAAACTCCTATAAGTCCTTCATCTACTTGCTTGTCGTCCTTTATTGCTTTTGTCAGGGGAACATGTACAATTTCATTATTTACCACTCCAATCATAATATTTCGCAAACCATCCATTAAAGCATCGATTGCCGCAACTCCCATTCGACTGGCTATTATTCTATCGTATGCAGTAGGAGAACCACCACGTTGCATATGACCTAAGATTGAAACGCGAACATCATACTCCGGATGCTCAACGCGTAACCTTTCGGCTAAACCGTTTGCCCCTCCAGTCACGTTACTTTCAGACACAATTACAATACTGCTGTTTTTGGATTTTCTGAATCCGTTGCTGATTAGCTCTTCAAGTTGGTCTACTTTTGTCTCCCTTTCCGGAATTATTGCAGCCTCAGCTCCTGAAGCCAATGCACTGTTTAATGCAAGAAATCCTGCATCACGACCCATAACTTCAATAAAAAACAATCTTTCGTGTGAACTTGCAGTATCCCTTATTTTATCCACTGCATCAATAATTGTATTCAATGCAGTATCATAACCAATAGTAGAATCGGTGCCATACAAATCATTGTCGATTGTACACGGAACACCAACTATAGGGATATTATACTCCTGTGAAAAGACTCTTGCTCCTGTAAAAGTGCCGTCACCTCCCAGAACTACCAATGCATCAATACTATGTTCGGTTAAGTTTTTGTGGGCTGCCTTGCGACCTTCTTGCGTCAGAAATTCTGCACATCGAGCTGATTTTAATATCGTACCTCCCTGTTGAATAATATTACTGACATTCTCGGTCTGAAACTCTTTAATCTCTCCTGTTATCAAACCTTTATAGCCTCGATAAATGGCTTTAACTTTAATTCCATTAAATATTGCAGCACGAGTCAAAGCCCTGATTGCTGCATTCATGCCGGGTGCATCTCCTCCCGAAGTAAGCATCCCGATACATCTAATACCGTGTCTCATCTAATAAAAATAATGATACTATTTATCTAACATGTGAGCTACCTTTTCCATCAACCACTGTGGAGTAGATGTAGCACCGCAAATACCTATCTTCTTTGATTTATCAATGTTTAATTCAAGTACTTCTTCCGGTTCTGATACAAAATAAGTATCAGGATTAATACTTTTGCAATGTTGATACAGAACCTTACCGTTAGAGCTTTTTTTACCACTGACAAATATTACGATATCGTTTTGCTGTGCAAAGATAGTAAGATTTGGGACTCTATTTGATACCTGCCTGCAAATTGTATCGGTAAATTCAAAATTCGAATCGGCAGCCTTTTGCTCTGATATATTAGAAATCAGTCTATTAAAGCCATCTAAAGATTTTGTTGTTTGTGAAAATAATCGAATATTTTTTGTCATATCGAGCTTAGAGAGGTCTGATTCATTCTCCACAACTATTGCTTTCCCTTCTGTCTGCCCCATAAGTCCATTTACCTCAGCATGACCTACCTGACCGTAAATTACAACTTGTGCATCATCATCAGTGGAAATATCATATGCCTTTTTAACTCTTGATTGCAGTCGCAATACTACAGGACAAGATGCATCTATTAAGGTGATATTATTTGTTTTTGCTATTTCGTATGTTGATGGTGGTTCGCCGTGTGCTCTCAACATAACTTTTACATCATGTAATTGTGCAAATTGCTCATGATTAATCGTAATTAATCCTAATTTCTCAAGACGCTCTACTTCTTTACTGTTGTGTACTATATCTCCCAGACAATATAATACTTCGCCTTTTGCCAACTCTTCTTCTGCTTTGTCAATAGCTCTTACTACACCAAAGCAAAATCCTGATTTTTTATCTATTTCAATATTCACTTTTTTTGTTTTTATTATCTTATTCAACATCAGGAAATGCTGAAATGATAAACTCAAGCAATTCCAATCCGTTGATCGAATAGTTTTCTTAATAAAATTTGTTGTTGTTCAATTGTCAATTCGCTATTATCAATAACTACTGCATCTTCGGCTTGTAGTAACGGACTCTCTTTCCTGTTCTGATCTCTTTCATCTCGTTCTTTTACGTTGGCAAGCACATCTTTATAAATCACTTTTTCACCTTTTGCCAACAACTCGTCCATCCTTCTTTGTGCCCTAATTTCAGGTGTTGCCGTCAGAAAAATCTTTAATTCTGCCTTTGGAAATACAACTGTACCAATATCACGTCCATCCATGACAATGCCTTTATTGATTCCCATTTTTTGTTGCTGTCGGACTAATTCTTTTCTGACTGCTCCTATGGTGCTTACACGACTTGCTCCGTTAGATATTTCAAGCGTTCTAATCTCTTTTTCAACATTTTCTCCATTTAAAAAGATCTCTGCTGTGCCGTTTTTATTGATTCTGAACTCAAGTTGGATGTTTTCAATATTCTTTTCGATACTGTATATATCCATACTCTCATCATTCATCCAGCCATTTCTATAGCAAAATAGAGAAACAGCTCTATACATAGCTCCCGTATCAACGTATATATAACCCACTTCATGGGCTAATTGTTTAGCCATAGTACTTTTTCCACACGAGGAAAAACCATCAATTGCAACAATGATTTGCTTCATAAAAACAACTTAAAGGTTAAACTTGTTCAAAGAAGTTGTTATAGAAAACATATATGCGGAATTACCTTTCTGAAATTGTGTCATTCCAAACCCAACTTGAAAAAGGCTGATTTTAATACCACCACCTATAGAAAAGCCTGCCATACTCTTAAATCCATCCATTTTTAACTCTTGATGTCTTCTGTGATCATACGAACCGGCAATATATAAGTTCTTGCTTGGTAAAAACTCAAATCCAAAAATGGCATGACGAAAAATATTATCTAAAAACTTAATTTCAGGTACAAGATCCAAAACGTCATAGTCCATCATACTGTTTTTGTTATCAACATAATTAAGTTTCCATTTCTGAAGATTATGCAATGTTAAAGAAAATCTTAATGGAGCATGTTCCAATTTATGAGAAATTCCTAATTGTATTTCAAATGGTAATGGTTCATAATGTTCTCCATCTGAACTTGCATAATAGCCTTTAAATTGCGTTCCTATATTTCTGAAAACCAAACCTGCATACAACAATTGATTTTTACTCACATAATTAGCGCCCAAATCAATAGCAGCCCCATATGATACATAGCGTTCGTATGCTGAATAAATTGGTTTTAAAGTAGCACCCGCAGTAAGTCCACCTATTATATTTCTACTATAAATCAAACTCATAGAAATATCTTTTGCCGTAAACTCACCAAGTATTTCATTAAACTCGGTAGTTTCTTTGAAAGTTCCATAATCAACATATTGAACACCTATGGCGAAATGATTTTTAGCAAAGCTTTTACCGTATATAGCAGAGCCAAACTTAATGTCAGCAAGATAATTAGCCATATTCAATCCAATCATATTATCTGATTTTTCACCTAATAATGAAGGATTGTTTAGAGCAAAATTTATATCATTATCATTTATAGAAACATTCTTACTCCCTAAAGCTGCTATACGTGAAGATGCCGGCAAGTCGAGAAATTGGAATACCCCCTCTCCCGCATGTGCCATACTTGAAAAAATCAAAAACAGACTAAAAAATACTACTGATAAATGTCTCATTAAATATAATTAATAACATATTATTTTTGCAAAACCTCACAAAACTGACAAAGATACATCATTTTGGAAATTTATTACTTATCTGATGAAAGTTCAAATCATATTATTAACGATTTTTTAGAGAAAAATTTTATTACAAGCAAAAAAAACTGATGTTTTTTCAATAAATCGACCTAATTATATGTAAAATAAAAAAATATTGATTTTAAGTCAGAGAATTAAAAAAAAAAAGTGTACATTTGCCGAACTGAAAAATAATCAATAAATCGCATTTATATGGACATTAAAAAATCATCCAAAGCTTCGCTGGAAGATAAAAAAACCATTTTCGTACTAATGGGGCTTGTTGTCGCTTTATCATTTATTTATATTGCTTTTGAATGGACTAAGCATGAAGTTACTATTTACGAAGCTGTATCTACCGACATTGTACAGGAAGAAGAAATTGAAATTATTACAACTGCCGAAGAATTACCTCCACCTCCACCTCCTGAAATTCCGGAAGTTATCGAGGTGTTAAATGTTGTGGAAGATGATGTAGAAACAGCACAAATTATTATTGACACAGAGGATGATAAGGACAAGAAGGTAGTTATTCAAGCGCCGGTTCAAGCAGCAACTGTTGTTGAAGAAGAGACTGAAGTTGTATTTATGGTAGTTGAGACTATGCCTTCATTCCCAGGTGGTGATGCTGCTTTGTTTAAATATCTAAGTGATAACATAAAATATCCGGTTATTGCCCAAGAAAGTGGTATACAAGGTCGTGTAATATGCCAATTCGTTGTTAACAGAGATGGCTCTATTGTAGATATAGAGGTTGTTAGAAGTGTTGACAGAAGCTTGGATGCTGAAGCTGTGCGTGTTATTCAGAGCATGCCGAAATGGTCACCCGGTAAACAACGTGGTAAATCAGTGCGTGTAAAATATACGTTGCCTGTTAACTTCCGCTTACAGTAAAAAATTATCCGGTTTCACCAACGGTCAACCGGTACTTATAACTAACACAGAACCGTTTGGAATCTCCAGACGGTTTTTTTGATTTTAATTTATTAATGAAAACCGAAATTTATCAGGAAAAAGCTGTTTTAGTAGGGTTGATAACTCCTGAGCAGGATGCTACCAAAGCTAATGAGTATTTGGAGGAATTGGCTTTTCTTGCCGATACGGCAGGTGCTACGCCTGAAAAATTCTTCTTTCAGAAAATCGATCATCCCAATCCGAAAACTTTTGTAGGACCGGGAAAACTACAGGAGATTAAATCATATATCACTGATAATGAAATAAATTTGGTAATCTTTGATGATGAGCTTACTCCTACTCAACTACGCAATATTGAAAGAGAATTAAATGTACTGATATTAGATAGAACCAATTTAATCTTGGATATTTTTGCTAAACGGGCACAAACGGCAAATGCTAAAACTCAGGTGGAATTAGCTCAACTGCAATATTTATTACCGCGACTTACACGTTTATGGACTCACCTTGAACGTCAACGTGGTGGAATCGGAATGCGCGGTCCGGGTGAAACGCAAATTGAAACCGACCGAAGAATTATCCTTACTAAAATTTCTCTTCTGAAGAGTAATCTTAAAGATATTGACAAACAAATGTCGACTCAACGGAAGAACAGAGGAAAACTTGTAAGGGTTGCATTAGTGGGATATACTAATGTCGGCAAATCAACTATTATGAATATGCTTAGCAAATCTTCCGTTTTTGCTGAGAATAAACTATTTGCGACTTTGGATACTACTGTAAGAAAAGTTATAGTTGATAACTTGCCCTTTTTACTTACTGATACTGTTGGCTTTATACGAAAGTTACCTCATCATCTTATCGAATCTTTCAAATCGACTTTGGATGAAGTTAGGGAAGCCGACTTATTAATACATATTGTCGATATTTCTCATCCTAATTTTGAAGAACAATATAATATAGTTAATCAAACACTTAAAGAAATTGATCCGAAAGAGAAGCCTGTAATTTTAGTTTTTAATAAGATTGATGCATTTGAATATGTACCAAAAGAAGAAGATGATTTAACTCCTTCAAGCAAAGAAAATATCAGTTTAGATGAACTAAAAGCTACCTGGATTTCGAAATTACACGAAAACTGTATTTTTATTTCAGCAAAGGAAAAAACAAATATCGAAAATTTAAAAGATATTTTATACGAAAAAGTGAAATCAATACATATTGAACGCTATCCATACAATGATTTTTTATTTCAAAGATATGATGAATTATCATAACGAAATTTTTTATTAAAAAACTCAAATTCTATGACTAAATACCGATCACTTACAGAAAAAGAAATTTCCTCTCTGACAGCATATGGCTGTACAGCCGAAAACTGGAAAAATGTTACCGTTACAGAAAATTTTGAACCGGATTATATCTCAAATGTGCACTTTTCAGGAAATATCAAATTAGGTTCATTTGAAAAAGTAATAGCATTAGCCGGTGGTTTAAAAAGGCATACCGGACTAAACAATTGCTGTTTACATAACTGCACGGTTGGAGATAATGTCTTTATCGACAAAGTGCATAATTATATTGCTAACTATATCATTGGAAATGACACCTTTATTGACAACATCAACTTATTGATAGTAGACGGCATAAGTGCTTTCGGCAATGGAGTTCAAGTACCTGTTATGAATGAAGGCGGTGGAAGGGAAATTTCAATTTTCGATAATTTGTCTGCACCTCTTGCTTATATTCAAGCTTTGTATCGACACCGTAAAGATGTAATAGAAAATATACAAACACTTATTGATGACTATGCAAAATCACAAGAATCTGATATGGGTTTTATCGGTAATAATGTCAGAATTGTGAATTGCGGCACAATACAAAACGTAAGGATAGGAAGCTATGCCGTTGTAGAGGGTGCATCTATATTAGAAAACGGGACTATTAACAGTAATATAGAAGCTCCCGTTACAGTAGGTTCAGGTGTTAAATGCAGAAACTTTATTCTAAGCTCCGGTGTAGAAGTGCTTGATTCCACATTAGTTTCGCGTTGCTTTGTGGGACAGGGTTGTATACTCTCGAAACATTACTCAGCATTAGATTCTTTATTCTTTTCCAATTGTCAAGGCATGCATGGTGAGGCTACTGCAATCTTCGCCGGTCCATATACGGTTACTCATCACAAATCTACTCTTCTTATCGCCGGAATGTTTTCATTTCTGAATGCAGGTAGTGGTTCAAATCAAAGTAATCATATGTATAAATTAGGTCCCATTCATCAAGGTATATGCGAAAGAGGTGCAAAAACAACCAGTGATTCATACTTGTTGTGGCCTGCAAAAATAGGAGCTTTCACTTTGGTTATGGGTCGCCATAATAAACATTCCGATACTTCGGATTTACCATTTTCATATCTTATTGAAAATGCTTCTGAAAGTTTTCTTGTTCCCGGTGCCAACTTAAGAACTGTAGGTACGATACGTGATGCTCAAAAATGGCCTAAACGTGATAATAGAAAAGACAGTAAAAAACTCGATCCTATTAATTTCAATCTTTTGAGTCCGTATACAATTCAAAAAATGTATAAGGGTGTAGAAGTCCTTAATAAACTTCAACAAATTTCAGGAGAGACTACCGATTTATATGTGTATCAAAATTGTAATATAAGAAATTCATCTTTAAAGACAGGTTTGGAATTATACAATATTGCAATAACTAAATTTTTGGGTAACTCCCTTATCAGCAGATTAGAGGGAAGGGAATACTCAAATATGGAAGAGATTAGGGCACGTTTAAAACCAGATTCTAACGAAGGCTGTGGCGAATGGTTTGATCTTTCCGGTTTAATTGCTCCAAAATGTAAGATTGATAAATTACTTGATGCAATCGAACAAAAACAATTAAATTTGGATGAAATACACCAGGCTTTTGTTGAAATGCATACAAATTATTATACTTATGAGTGGACATGGGCAAAAGATAAATTAGAGCAATATTGGAATAAAAATATAGATGAAGTTACTTATGATGATATTGTCAACATGATTGAACATTGGAAGTCATCAGTGGTAAAATTAGATGAATTAATATATTTAGATGCTAAAAAAGAGTTTGATTTGAATTCAAAAACCGGATTTGGTGTTGATGGTGATGAAGATCAAAAACATAAAGATTTTGAATCAGTACGAGGTAGTTTTGAAAATAATCCCTTTGTTTTAGCAGTTTTAAATCATATTGAAGTGAAAACCGAACTTGGTAATAGAATGATTGAGAAGCTCAGTAGTATAAAGAATTAATTAGCACATTATTTAAACATGAACAACTTTAGCTTTTATAGTCCGACTTTCTTTGTGTTTGGCAAAGAACGTGAAAACGAGGCAGGTGCATTAGTAAAACGTTTCGGTGGAAAGAGAGTCTTAATACATTATGGTGGAGGCTCTGTCGTAAAAAGTGGTTTACTCGAACGTGTAAAAAACTCTCTATCTAATGCAGATATTTCTTTTGTAGAATTAGGCGGTGTTGTGCCAAATCCACGAAGCGGTTTAGTTTACAAAGGTATAGAACTATGCAAGAAAGAAAACGTTGATTTTATCTTAGCTGTGGGTGGCGGTAGTGCCATTGATTCAGCCAAAGCTATTGCAATAGGTGCTTTATACGATGGCGACTTTTGGGATTTCTTTTCCGGTAAGAAGAAAATCGACAAAGCATTACCCGTTGCGACTATACTGACACTTACTGCTGCCGGTAGCGAGGGATCGAACGGAACTGTTATAACTCACGAAGATGGTATGCTTAAACGTTCTGCCGGAAGTAATTTAATTCGTCCTGTTTTTTCAATATTAAATCCTGAACTTACATGTACCCTGCCTCCATATCAAACTGCTGCCGGTGCTGCTGATATGATGGCTCATGTGATGGAGCGATATTTCACCAATACTAAAGATGTTGAGATTACCGACAGATTGTGTGAGGCTATTATGCTCACTATCAAAAATGAAACACCAAAAGTATTACAAAATCCATACGACTACGAGGCACGCGCTAATCTTATGTGGGCAGGAACGTTGGCTCACAATGATATTTGTGGTGTTGGTCGTGAACAAGATTGGTCTTCACATCAAATTGAGCATGAACTTTCCGGATTATACGATGTTACTCATGGTGCCGGTTTAGCTGTAATATTCCCTGCATGGATGAAATACGTTGTGAAGCATGATGTTTTACGTTTTGCTCAATTTGCCGTAAGAGTATGGGGTTGTGAAATGGATTTCCAAAATCCTGAAGCAACGGCGTATCAAGGTATTGAACGTTTTGAGCAGTTTATGAAATCAATAGGAATGCCTGTGCGTTTTGCTGAAATCGGTGCAAAAGCTGAAGATATTCCTTTGCTTGTAGAGAAACTTGCACTAAAATCCACTTTAGGCAATTTCGTTAAATTAACGCCTGAAGACGTAAGAAAAATATATGAATTAGCTGTGTAATTGGTAAAATACTGTCTTTTATAATGTCTATAAAAACTTTACATATAAGGTCAAAAAGCATTAATGTTGAAATTAATCTTCCTGCTTCAAAAAGTATAAGTAACAGAGCTTTAATTTTAAATGCATTAGCTTACAGTCCGTATGACATACAAAACCTCTCCGATTGTGACGATACTAATGTAATGATTAGTGCCCTCGACTCTAATGATACAACTTTCGATGTAGGTGCTGCCGGCACATCAATGAGATTTCTCACCGCTTTTTTATCTAAAACTGTAGGTGAATGGATAATTACAGGTAGCAAACGGATGAAAGAGCGTCCGATAAAATTATTAGTTAATGCATTGAATTCCTTAGGTGCAAAGATTGAATACATTGAAAATGAGGGTTATCCTCCTCTCAAGATATTTGGAAGTGCATTAACAGGAGGCGAAATTACCATGAACGGTGGAGTCAGCAGTCAGTATATTTCAGCATTAATGATGATTGCCCCTTATATGCAAAACGGACTAAAAATACATTTAGAAGGAGAGGTAATTTCTACACCATATATTCAAATGACTTCAAATATGATGAAGGAATTTGGTGTAAATGTGAGTTTTGAGAATAATATAATCGATATAAAACCTCAGATTTATACTCCTATTAAATATAAGGTAGAATCTGACTGGTCGGCTGCTTCATATTGGTACGAGATACTATCTATTATTGGTAATGGTCGAGTATTTCTGAAAGGATTGAGAAAAGACAGCTATCAGGGAGATAGCAAAATTGCAGATTTATTTATTCAGCTTGGTGTTAATACTTTTTATCACGAAGATGGTGTTGAGTTGACTGCCAATCAGAATCAATGTGAGTATTTTGAATATGATTTTATCGATCAGCCTGATCTTGCTCAAACTCTTGCTGTTACTTGCTGTGTAAAAAATATTCCGTTTTATTTCAAAGGTGTGCAAAGTCTGAAAATAAAAGAAACTGATAGAATAGCTGCTTTAATCAACGAATTGAGAAAGACAGGTTATATTCTTAAAGAGCCTGAACATGGAGCATTGATGTGGGATGGTGAAACTGAACAAGTTAACTCAAAAGAGGCATCTGTATTTCAAACCTACCACGACCACAGGATGGCAATGGCTTTTGCTCCAATTGCTTTAATCAAACCAATCATCATTGAAAATCCTGAAGTAGTAACTAAGTCATATCCAAGCTTCTGGAGTGATTTAGATAAATTAGGTAAGTCCTAAAATAAAAGTGAATTAAATAATTGCAACTGTTTAATCCTATATCTATATTGACTCAAGGCTGTTTCAACAATATGGAACGCGGATGACGCAGATTTTCAAACGCGGATTTTTAGGTATATTATAGCGTTGCTTATATCCGTTATATACATTTTTCTCTTTATCTCTTCTTTCTTAATCCTGCCGCGCCTCGTATTTCAGGAGATATTTCGTTTAGCCAGCCTGCTTGTTGAAATACAGCGGATTGTATTTTTATAAACCTAATATTGTCGAGATGAATGAAATTTCCGGTTTCATCAACAGCATTACTTATATCAAAGAGATTTGAACCTTTTGATACATCATAATCTTGTCCGGAATTGTTTTCTGCATAACCCCATTCAAAGCGATTTTCCGGAACTGTCCAGTGTGCTGTACCATTAACAGGATTATTCTCGTATGCATCCGGTAAACGAGTGCCTTTGAACTTAATCTCGTTCGTTAATGTGTATTGCCACCACCATCCTGAAGTGTACGCACTACCATATCCTGAATGCAAAACACCCTCATTACCACTAACATCACGCCATGCTATATCTGAACTGTCAGAAGTGGCTTTATAATATGTCAATTCGAAATCTCGTATCGACTCTGCAAACTGACTGCCTTTCAATTCATACCAAGTGTCATTTGGAAGATTATCTCCATTCTCATCCTTCATCACATATACAACTGCCGGCTCAGGACTTGCTCCTTTAAGTGCAAAAACTTCAAAATCATAACCATCAACATTGGGGATATTTTCAGAAAAGCCTGCAATAACATAACCACCAAAACCACCTAAATATAACCATCCACTATGCTTTGCCGGATTTCCAATAATATTGATGGTGTCTGAAGGTTTGACTATAGAGGCGTGTTGACCGGGTGCATAAACATACTCAAAGACTTTAGACAAGTAAATGGTTGAATCATTCTCTATTTCTAAATCTTTATCCTGATCTATGTCTTTTAGTTCACAAGAACTTAAAACAACAATTAAAGCAAGTAAAACGTAAACTGTAGCCTTAAAAATATATATTATCGGAATTTGATTTATTTTCATTCTTCAATTTAAACTCTTATCTGATAGTTACCATTGTTGCACCAAAACCATATTCTCTGAATGATGCATCCTGATATTGATATGATTTATACTGTGTTTTTAGTAGTTTTACAATCTCATTTCTCAATATCCCTTCACCCTTACCATGGATAAACACTATTTTCTGACCTTTTCTATGCTTGTTTTCTTCAAGGGTTGATTTGAATTTATCAATCTGTACTTTTAGCATATCGGCATTACTTAGTCCGGATGTATTATCTAACAGTTCGTTAATATGTAGATCTACTTCAATTTTTTCAGCATTGGGTTTCGACTTTTCTTTATGTAGACTTGGTTTATTATACGGTTCTTTTTGAAACATAGCTTTTTTTATATCATCAGCAGAAATTTCAGCATATAATGTTTCTTGAGTGTTTTTTAATTCGAAAAGTAAAGCCGGCTCTTCAAAATATTCATTTTCTGTAAAACTGTGTAATTTGTACAATTTCAGTGGTGCAATTCGTAAATTTATATCTATTGCCGACTGATATTCATATATTTTATCTTTTTTATATGGAATTATTTGTACTTGTAAATTTTCCCAGTCGTTTAACTCTGTGTTTACAATAGTTGCCAAATCTTCCTGAATATTAGGCTCAATAATGCCATTCGCAACAGACTTTCTTTGCCCACTATCACCAATAACTAAATTATAAAACAGAAAATAATTGCTGTCATTAACCAATACACAATCGAAAGTAGAAACACTTAAATTTTTTATGTTGTTTGGAATAAACGCAAGAAACGCCTGTAATTTATCACCTTCGGCAGTTTCTATTATTTCTATTGGCTCAGGTTCTTCAATTTTTATCTTTTGCCCTATGTCTTGTACGATTTGCACCTCAGGTTTTTTACTAAAGTCTTTCACAGGAAAATTCGTTTCCATGTTAACTTTGGGAACAACAACACATTCTGTTTCAAGTACCGGCACTTCAAAACCATCTTCATCTTCAACATAGATAAGTCCCTTTTTTGTATCTATATTAGTTACTAAACCACCTCCTGTCGAATTAAGAAAACGAACTGTATCGCCAATCTTTATTTTATTTAACTGCATATTTTATTACTTTTGCACAAAAATACAACAATTTACTGATTCACGTGAATAATATCTCTAACATCCCTTCTATTCTTATTGATGAATATGACTATAGTTTACCTGATGAACGAATAGCTAAATATCCTCTTAAAGAAAGAGATACATCAAAATTACTTCTATATAAAAATGGAATAATTAGTGAAGATATTTTTTATAATGCTGTTAACCACTTACCGGAAAATTCTCTTTTAGTCTATAATAACACGAAAGTAATACATGCTCGTTTAATATTTCAAAAATCAACAGGTGCATTTATCGAGATATTCTGTTTAGAACCTCTTTCTCCTTCTGATTATGCTTTATCGTTAAGCTCTGTAAATGAATGTGTTTGGTTGTGTCTTGTCGGAAATCTCAAAAAATGGAAGCATGGCTGTTTAAATAAATCAATTTCAATCGATGGTATTGAAATTATTTTAGAAGCAAATATTATAGTCTCTGAAGGCAATACTCATCAAATTAAATTCAAGTGGAACAACAACAACATCAGCTTTGCTGAAATTTTGGATACGGTTGGCGAACTGCCTATTCCGCCTTATTTACATCGCAAAGCAGAAGAGAGCGATAACACTACATATCAAACTGTTTATTCAAAAATTCAAGGTTCTGTTGCAGCTCCAACTGCCGGACTTCATTTCACTGAAAGCGTACTTAATAGTCTGAATACCAAGAATATCAATATTGAAGAACTGACTTTGCATGTCGGAGCAGGTACTTTTCAGCCTGTAAAAAGCAAAAATATCATCGACCACCAAATGCATACTGAAGTGATTGCTGTTAGGAAGTCAACAATAGAAAATCTTATCAACAACATTGGTAATATCATAGCAGTTGGGACAACTTCCGTAAGAACACTCGAAAGTTTATATTATATTGGTGTTAAAATCATCAATAATGCATTAACATCAGACGGTAAAATACACATCGATCAATGGGAGCCTTATAATCAGACAACTGACATTTCGTCTGATATAGCCTTGAGTGCAATAATCGATTATTTAAGTCGGAATAATTTAGACGTACTACACGCTCAGACACAAATAATCATACAGCCGGGATATAAATTCAGGATAATTAAAGGCATGTTTACAAACTTCCATCAACCACGAAGCACCTTGCTGTTATTGGTTTCAGCGTTTACGGGTAACGATTGGAAAAAGATTTACGAATATGCTTTAAGCAATGATTTCAGGTTTCTGAGTTATGGTGACAGTTCATTACTATTAAAAGATTAACTGACATTTTATCACATGGCAAAGTATTTGACTAACACAGGCTCTGAAACAAGTAAGCTTATATATTTACAATAAAAACAATTACTATGGTTTGGATTATTTTTGGTATCGTTGCATTATTAAGTTTTATAGTACAAAGCAGTTTAAATTCTAAAATTAAGAAATACTCGAAAATTCCTATTGGGATTACAGGTAAAGAAGTTGCAGAAAAGATGCTTGCAGAAAATGGTATCACCGATGTTAAAGTGATAAGTACGCAAGGCAAGCTAACTGACCATTATAACCCTACAAATAAAACAGTTAATCTTAGCGAAGGCGTATATAGTTCGTCAAGTGTTGCTGCAGCAGCAATTGCGGCGCACGAATGTGGACATGCCGTTCAGCACGCTACTGCTTATGCTCCCTTAAAAATGCGCTCTGCATTAGTTCCGGTAGTAAGTTTCGCATCCAATTGGGTACAATGGGTATTATTAGCAGGAATAATACTTTTGGAGAGTTTTCCGCAGTTGTTGTTAGCCGGCATAGTATTGTTTGCACTGACAACTCTATTCAGTGTCATCACTTTACCCGTAGAGATTAATGCAAGTCAGCGCGCATTAGCTTGGTTGAGTAATGCCGGAATTACAAACTATTCCACTGCCGAGCCTGCAAAAGATGCTTTAAAAACAGCAGCTTACACATATGTTATAGCAGCTTTAGGTTCATTGGCAACCTTATTCTACTATATAACAATTTTTATGGGAAGAAGAAATTGATTCTTATCTCCCTTTTATTTTTCTCAACCAACTTGGTATGTCTGAAGATTTTTGTATAACTTCATCATTATCAACATTATCTTCATCTAAGGTTACAACATCAAATTCTTCATCATCTAAAGGCAATTCTGTTTGAACATATGAAGGGCTTTTAGGTGGTGCACCATAATATGTATCCATAGACTTTTCAATACTACTCTGTGTATCAGGTTCAAGATCAGCTTCTATCGTGATATCTTCATCATCTATGCTTACCGTATTAATAGGCTCTTCATAATTACTTTTATTTTTAGATGATGCAGCAGGCATACCGGGTATATCAGAAACTTCATATCCTGTTGCGATCAGAGTAATTTTTACACTTTCGCCCAATGAATCATCATAAGTTGCTCCCCAAATTACTTGAATTTCCTCACCTATCGAAGCCATAAAGTCATTAATTTCATTGACCTCTTCCATCTTTATCTGATGATCGGTAGAGCAATACAGATTTAACAGCACTTTACTTGCACCACGAACATCATTAGTATTCAGCAACGGAGAGTTTAGAGCATTTTTAATTGCATTTGTAATTCTCTTTTCACCTGAGGCAAAGCCTGTATTCATAATTGCGATATTACCATTCTTTAGGATTGTGTAGACATCAGCAAAGTCGGTGTTGATATATCCCGGAACCGTAATTATTTCTGCTATACTTTTAGCGGCATTTGTCAACACATCATCAGCTTTGGCAAAAGCGTTAGACAGCTCCAAATCAGGAAATATCTCCTTCAGCTTTTCATTATTGATGACTAAAAGTGCATCTACATGTTCACTTAATGCTTGAACTCCTTGAAGTGCTTGCCTGATTTTTAATTTTCCTTCGAAAGCAAATGGTATAGTAACAATTCCGACAGTTAGAATCCCCAACTCCTTAGCTGCTTTGGCAACTACAGGTGAAGCTCCTGTACCGGTGCCCCCTCCCATTCCGGCAGTGATAAATATCATTTTAGTGTTATTCTTCAACACTTCTTTTACTCTGTCGATTGACTCTTCTGCTGCTTGTCGCGCTGCTTCAGGTATTCCCCCTGCACCAAGTCCTTCGCCCAATTGTATTTTTAACGGAACAGGAGAATGTCGCAAAGCCTGATTGTCGGTATTGCAAACAACAAATGACACATCCCTGATACCTTGATTATACATATGATTCACAGCGTTACCACCACCTCCTCCAACTCCAATAACTTTTATTATCGACTGAGATATAATAGGTAAATCTAATAATGGCAACAATTCTTCATTATTTTTCATAACTTTATTCTATATTGAATGTTTATATTTTAAGTCTTATATATTCCTTTTAAATTACACAATGTTTCACAATGTATTGCACAGTGTTACTCTGTGTTTCCTCTGTGATACTCTGTGAAATTATTACTATTTAAAATTGAGTTTAATTATTTTTCAACTCTGTATCATCTTCAAAAAATCTAAAAAGACCTTGTCCGATTAGATCGGTAATAGCTGATAATCCTTTTTTCTTCTTCTGAGGTCTTTGTTCAACTGTCTTATTTTTCATCCTAAAATCATGTGCAAGAACCGCATTCCCAATAATTTGAGCATATGATAAATCATGATACTTGATGGGTGTATCTTCTGTAAGCCACTCTGAATGATCACCGTAACGTACCGGCATACCGGTTTTAATCTCAAAATATTCTTTTATCTTACTTAGTTTTGCTGCACCTCCCGAAACAATTATACCGTTTGGTAATTGCGATTCATATCTTTCTATAATATTGAAAACCGGTTGAAACATTTCATCTAACCTTGCTTCTATAACCATAGCCAAATCAGTATTCTTCACAAAAACATTCGATTCATTAGGTATTGTTGCCGGTATACTTATTTTCAATGGTTTTTCAACAAACTCTTCCATTGAAACTCCAAATTTACATTTCAACTTTTCAGCCTGCACCTCATTCAGACCTAATGATTGAATGTCTTTTGTTATATTATTTCCTCCTAATGGAAGTACCATTAAATACTGCATTATTTCATTTCCATAAATGGTAATTGTAGTTTTAGAATAGCCCATATCTATAACCACACAACCCTCTTTTCTGTCTTCTTCTTCTGTTACAGCTATTGCAAAAGCTTCCGCTGCCAATGGTAAATATTCTACTTTATAAGTACCAATTCTGTCCATTAATTTTTGAAACTGATCTTTGATAAGTGCACTTCCAACCACTAAATTGAAGACTATTGTAATTTCAGACCCATACATTTTTATCGGAGAAATTACTTCTATTCCATCAAGCGAATATGATACTGGTTTTATGTCATATACTTCAACACCCTCTACACCAACCAATTCCTCACATTCTTTGGTCAATGCTTTAATATCATTTTTATCTATTGGCTTGCTTTTGTTTAACTGTGCAGTAATTGATTTTGAGATTACTTTCATGCTTCTTCCACCTAAAGCTGATGAAAATCGTGTAACCGCTTTTGTTATTTTCGAGCTATTTATAAGCTCTTTTATAACTGATGTTACATTAAAAGCAATACCTGAAGGCTGTTCAATTATACCATATTTAATATTTTCTGTTTTTCTCAATTCATCCGATATAATTCTAACTGCATTATCCTCCTGTATTTCAGCAGATATAGCTCTAAGCCCCGTACCGGCAAAATCGAGTGCTATTAACATATTTGTTTCGTCCTTTTCTCTCATATACATTTAAAATACAGCAATTTAACTAAAATTTAACACCTACAATCTGATTTTCATATTGAACGTCAATACTTTTATACCTGTTCCACCCTATAACATTAAAACATTGAGTATACAATCTCTGCACATCATTTAATTTTTTATCATAATTTTCTAATTTGCCCAATAAAATTATTGTGTTTCCTATACGAGGAATTAATTCAACTTTTAAATCATCGGCTATGTGAATTTGCGATATTTGTGCATTCCAAAAAGCATCTTTTTCAATATAACTTATGAAGTCGAAAAGCTCTGATGTAGCCATCGTCTTAGTAACCCTACCTGTAACTATCGGCACATAAGCTATTGAAAACAATGGTATAGGCATTATATTTCTTTCTTTATCGACATAATAATTATCGTTTGTGGCAACAATCATCTTCGGCTCTCTCAGGGCAACTTCTAAATAAGTATATCCTGTAGGAGTATGATAACAAACAGCTCTTTTTATCAAAGGATTTTGTTTAAGAAAGTGTTCTATTCTGTCGGTTTGAAGCTGATTAACCATTGTTCCGATAGGATGAATTCCCTCATTATTCAGCATTTGATGTATCTCTCCTTCATTAACAAGCTGTACCTGACCTTTTATATTCACTGTCAAATTCTTACAAAAAATATCTTTATCAGTATCAAAACTAACAAAAACAAAAACTAAGTATGCTAAAACAACTAACACACTTAAACTCATAAAGATATATTTGACAATTTTCCAATTCATATCATCTCATCAGTATTGTTATCTTTCTTTTTAGCTTTGAGAATATCTCTGATTTGTGGTACTAATGCCTCAATATCACCTGCTCCAAAAGTAACTAAAACCTCTATATCATCTTTTTGTTCAATAAGTTCCAATAATGATTTTTTCGGACAATACATCCTATTTTGCAAAGTCATTTTACTAAGCACAAGTTCCGGATTAATACCTTCAATGGGTAATTCTCTCGCAGGATAAATATCTGTCAAAATTAATTCATCAAGTGCCGACAGTGACTCTGCAAATTCATCAACAAAATCTCTTGTGCGTGTATATAAATGTGGCTGAAAAATCCCTGTAATCTTTTTATCGGGATACATTTCACGAATAGATTCTATGCCTGCACTCAATTCTTTCGGATGATGTGCATAATCGTCAATATACACAATATTATCATCTTGATAAATAACATTAAAACGCCTGTAAACACCTGAAAAAGAAGACAATCCTGTTCTTAATTCTTCTGATGTTACACCACCTAACCATGCAAGTGCCATTGCTGCTACGCTATTTTCAACATTTATTTTTACCGGTACTCCTAATCTGACATCTGCAATTGTGTCGGTAGGTGTTACAAAATCAAACTTAATCTCCGTTGGTGATATTCGAATATTTTCTGCATGAAAATCACCACCCTCATCCATAGAATAAGTGAACAGTTTTACTCCTTTTTGAAGTTCGGGTTTTATATCAATGCCTTTTCTTATTATCAATATTCCGCCAGGCTGCACAAGTGAAGCAAAGTATGCAAAGCTTTCTTTCATTGCCTGATGGGTTTCATATATATCCAAATGATCGGCATCAGCAGAGGTTATAACTGCCATATACGGTGTTAGATGATGAAACGATCTGTCGTATTCATCAGCCTCAATTACAACGAAATTACTTTCTTTAGACAGCAATAAGTTGGATTTATAATTATTGGATATACCTCCTAAAAACGCATTACAATCAACATGAGACTGTTTAAACAAATGTGCTGTTATAGTTGATGTTGTTGTTTTGCCATGTGTCCCTGAAATACAGATTCCTTTGCTTTGTCGAGTTATAGATCCAAGAATTTCAGCCCTTTTCATTATTCTATACCCTTTTTCCTGAAAAAACCTCAATTGTGCATGTTCGTTTGGTATAGCCGGTGTCAATACAACTAAAGTTTTATTTTTATCCAAATATTCCTGAGGTATTTCTGTAACAGCTTCTTCATATGTAACATATATTCCTTCAGTCTCTAAGGTTTTTGTCAACATAGTATGCATACGATCATAGCCTGCTACTTCAAAACCCTGAGTCTTATAATAACGTGCGATTGCACTCATACCAATCCCACCAATCCCCAAGAAATAAAAATGTGTAAATTTATTCATCAATTTTCTGTTCGTTAGATTATTTCCACTAAATATTTAATTAATCAATTTAATTATCTCATCAACTATTCTCTCTGAAGAATTTAATTCTGCTAAATTAACAATATTTTGACTAAGAGTAAGCATCTTTTGCTCATCATGTAATAAACTTATTGATTCTGAAATCATTAAGCTTGCGGCATCTGCATCTTTTATCATAATTGCAGCGTTTCTATTTGCCAATGCTAAAGCATTTTTAGTCTGATGATCTTCTGCAACATTTGGAGATGGCACTAAAATTACCGGTTTACCAAGTAAGCATAATTCTGAAATTGAACCGGCACCTGCTCTCGAAACAATCAAATCGGCTACTGAATAAGCATAATCCATACGCGTAATAAACTCTGTAACAATGATATTTGCTGATTTTATTTTACTAAATGCTTGTTCCGCATCTTTAATATAATATTTCCCTGTCTGCCAGATTACTTGTACGTCTGATTTTGCTAATTGCTCAAGATGTGCAATGACACTCAAGTTTATTGTACGTGCTCCCAAACTCCCTCCTACTATTAATATTGTCTTTTTCGAAGCATCAAGATTAAAATAATTGAATGCTTCAGAGGCTTTATTAGGAACTAAAAACAAATCCTGGCGTACCGGATTTCCTGTCTTAACTATCTTTTCTTTTGGAAAATAACGTTCCATATCATCATATGCAACACAAATCTTTTTTGCTTTTTTAGCTAATAACTTGTTCGTTACTCCTGCATATGAATTCTGCTCCTGTATTAATGTCGGGATAGAAAATGCTGATGCTGCACGTAAAATCGGTGCACTCGCATAACCTCCCACTCCAATAACAACATCAGGTTTGAAGCGACTAATTATCTTTCTTGCCTGAATAATACTGCGGAATAAATTGTATAACACCTTGATATTCCGCAACATATTCTTTCTGTCGAACCCACTTACCGGCAATCCTTCTATCGGATAACCTGCTGCCGGGACCTTTTCCATTTCCATTCGTCCCAATGCTCCTACAAATAGAATCTCAGGGTCTGAACATCTGGCTCTTAATTCATTAGCAATGCTGATAGCAGGAAATATGTGACCTCCCGTACCTCCTCCACTTATAATGAATTTCTGCTTGTTATGTAAATTCTTCTTCATCGTCTTCTAAAATTACTACGTCGAGTTCGTCAGCTTCCTTTTGCTTATCATCATTAATCTGACGTGTTATTCCCAACAATATCCCAAAATATATACTTGTTGTGAGAATTGATGTGCCACCGCGACTAATCATTGGTAGCGGCTGACCAGTTACAGGAATTAAGCTTGTTGAAACAGCCATATTGATAAAAGCTTGTAACACAATCATCAAAGTAAGCCCCATCACAAGAATTGCAGGAAAGACGGTCTTGCTTTTCTTAGCAATGGAACCGGCTCTGAATAATAGAACCATATAAAGCATTATCACAATAATTCCTCCTACCATGCCTAATTCTTCAATAATTATTGCATATATAAAGTCTGAATATGCCTGAGATAAGAAATCGCGCTGAATACTGTTTCCGGGCATCAATCCAATAAATCCACCTCGTGCTATCGCTATTCTGCCATTCTGAACTTGTAAATTTTCGTCTGTAAAAACATATTTGTTAGTGTTATCATCTTTTTCCAACACAAATCTGTCAATTCTATTTTTCCAAGTATAAGTTCTCTCAAAAACCTTAGGTGGTTTTTCTGTCGGAAATATTGACAATGCCAGATAACCAACAATTACCGTTGACAATAAGACTACTATAACTACACTAAGTTTCTTCCATGAGATATTGGCAATAAACATCATAATCCAGATAACTCCAAATAGAAGTGCCGCCGTTGAAAAATTTTCTTTTAATATCAAAACACATACAATAGCTGATAATATCATTAACCATATAAAGATTTTATCTTCTATAACTGATGAATTTTTTATCCTTGATATCAAGTCTGAAGCTACAACAATCAATGACAGTTTACCTAATTCCGATGGTTGAAATTGAAAACCGCCTATCGAAAGCCATCTGGCTGCATCATTTGTGGTTTCTCCTTTAAACTGTACGACTACTAATGTTACAATTGAAAGCAACATCAATAAGTATGAACCAAAACGTATAAATTTTGATGGAATTAAATGCACAATAAAAGCTATAAACGCTCCAAAAACCAAAAACGCTACATGTTTCAGCATCGGTGCTGTATGATTAGATGCCTTAAATGCAAGTGTACTTGAAGCACTAAACATCTCAACTGCTGATATCAAACACAGTCCGACAAACACAACCCACAACACTGCATCACCCTTCAAATATTTCTTTAAAATTGCACCCATTCTACTTTTTGTTTTGTCAAAATAACATATTACAATGCTTTCACATACATTTTGAATTGTCGTCCTCTATCTTCATAATTTTCAAACAAGTCAAAACTTGCACAACATGGAGAAAGTAATACAGTATCACCTTCTTCTGCTAAATTATAAGCCTTATTCACTGCTTCTTCCATCGATTTTGCTTCTTCGATTTGTTGTTTTGCATCTTTAAAATGTGAATTTAAAGCTGAATTATCAACTCCAAGAAAAACAAATGCGCGTACCTTTTCCTTTACCAACTCGTCTATCTCTGAATAGTCGTTCCCCTTGTCGGTTCCACCTAAAATTAAAACAACCGGTGTTTTCATACTTTGTAGTGCATACCAGCATGAGTTAACGTTAGTTGCCTTCGAATCATTTATAAACTTCACGTTTCTAACAGTTGCAACATATTCAAGTCGATGCTCAACACCTTGAAAATCAAGCAGAGACTGTCGAATAGTATCTTTCTTCACATTGAGCACTGACGCTGCTAATCCCGCAGCCATAGAATTATATGTGTTATGAATTCCTTTTAATGCTAATTCTGATGTTGGCATAATAAATAATGATTTTAAGGTGTCAATAACTAATTTTTCGTTTTGAATAAAAGCTTTTGTCTTTTCCGATTTGTCAATCGCAAAAGGATAAATTGATGATTTGATATTTCTCTTTGATATTTCTTTTAAAATAACAGGATCATTCTCCCAATATATAAATGCGTCATTTTCAGTCTGATTGCGGATAATCCTAAACTTTGCTTCTATATATTTCTGAAACTCATAATCATATCTATCGAGATGATCAGGAGTTATATTTAATAATATCGCAATGTCTGCTTTAAATTCGAACATATGATCTAACTGAAAACTACTTAGCTCTATAACATAATACTGATGAGGATCAACTGCAACTTGCATGGCTAAACTATTACCGATATTTCCAGCTAATCCCACATCCAACCCTGCATTTTTTAAAACATGATATATCAATGATGTGGTAGTTGTTTTACCATTACTTCCGGTTATACAAATCATTTTCGAATCAGTAAATCTCCATGCAAATTCAATTTCAGAAATAACAGGTATATCATTCTCCTTTATTTTAATCATCAATGGTGCTTTATCCGGAATACCCGGACTTTTTATCACCTCATCCGCATTTAAGATATTCGATTCTGAATGTTGCTTTTCCTCCCATTTAATCTGATATTCGTTTAGAATAGTCTTGTATGATGCTTTTATTTCCGACAAATCTGAAACAAAAACATCAAATCCTTGTTTTTTAGCTAAAACCGCTGCTCCGGTCCCACTTTCTCCCGCCCCTAATACAACTATTCTTTTCATCTGTATATACAATATGCTAATATGTTAATGTGCCAATATGCTAATATGCCAATGTGGTCTATTGTCTATGGTTTAATGTTTAATGTTTATGTACAGACGCACAAATTGTGCGTCTCTACTAATCGCCAATCACCATTCACCAATCACCAATCACTAATCACCAAATAAACTACCTTATTTTTAATGTTATAATTGTCAATGCCGCCAATATCAACCCTACTATCCAGAATCTGATTACGATTTTCGATTCAGGTTGAGGAATTTTAGGGTTTTGTATTAATGCCGGCACACTTCCATCACCCGGTTTTTGATAATGATGATGTAAAGGCGCCATTTTAAACACTCTCCTACCTTCGCCATATTTCTTCTTGGTGTATTTGAAATATCCTACCTGTATCATCACTGAAATACTTTCAACCAAAAACACACCGCATAATATGGGTATCAATAATTCTTTTCTGATGGCTATTGCAAATACTGCAATAATACCTCCTATAGTCAAGCTGCCTGTATCTCCCATAAACACTTGTGCCGGAAATGAATTATACCAAAGGAATCCGATAGTTGCTCCGATAAAAGCACCGGCAAAAACTAACATCTCACCTGTACCTGGGATATACATTATATTAAGATAACCGGCATAATTAACGTTTCCTGATACATAAGCCAAAATACCGAGAATAACTCCTATAATGGCTGACGATCCTGTTGCTAAACCATCGAGACCATCAGTCAAATTTGCTCCATTTGACACCGCTGTTACAATGAATATTACAACCAATACAAAAAGAATCCAACCATATATTTGAGATTTTTCTCCAAACGACTTAAATGCATCTGCATAATCCATATTGTTATTCTTGAAAAACGGAATAGTCGATTTTGTAGATTTAACATCTTGCCGTGCATAATGTACTTCTTCAACACGGTTTGTTTCGCCTTTCACCTCAATATTCTCACGTATAACTACATCCGGACTTAAATACATAGTCAGACCCACAATAAGTCCAAGTCCGACTTGACCCACAATTTTAAATTTACCGCTTAATCCTTCCTTGTTTTTTCTGAAGACTTTTATATAATCATCCAAAAACCCGATAGCTCCTAACCATAATGTCGTTATTATCATTATGATTATATAGATATTAGTGAGATTGGCTATCAACAATGTAGGTATCAATATTGAAATGATTATTATCAATCCTCCCATTGTAGGTGTTCCTTTCTTCGATAGTTGTCCCTCTAATCCAAGGTCTCTTACTATTTCGCCTATCTGTTTTTTCTGAAGATAATCGATAATTCTTCGTCCAAATAAAGTTGACAATGTTAACGCTAAAATAAAGGCAACTCCTGTTCGAAACGAGATATAATTGAACATCCCTGCACCGGGGAAATCAAAAACTCTGTCTAAATATGTAAATAAATGATATAGCATTTTAGTGATTAGTGATTGGTAATTAGTGATTGGTAATAATTCTGAATTTCTTCTCGATCGTCGAAATGAAATTTTTCTCCTTGTACTATTTGATAATTCTCATGACCTTTGCCTGCTACAAGCACAACATCGCCCGGCTGAGCCATAGCACATGCTGCTTTTATTGCTTCTCGTCTGTCTGTAATAGTCAGGCTCTTATTCTTTTGTATTATGTCCAAACCATCAGTCATATCTTTTAAGATTGTTACAGGATCTTCAAATCGTGGATTATCAGAAGTAAATATAGCTTTCCAACTGCCATTTACTGCTTCTTGTGCCATCATAGGACGCTTGCCTTTATCGCGATTTCCTCCACAACCCACAACAGTGATTAACCTTCCCTGTCCCTGTAATATCTGATTGATTGTAGTGATTACATTATTTAAAGCATCCGGCGTATGCGCATAATCTACGATTGAAGTAAATCCTGATGGAGAATGTAATGTCTCGAAACGCCCCGATACCGAGCTAAGCGTACTTATTATTCTTAACACCTCCAACTCATCAGCCCCAAGCAAAACAGCAACTCCATATACAGCAGTAAGATTTGATGCGTTGAATTTCCCAATGAATGAAACATTTACCTCTTTATCATTCATATCTAACAACATACCTTCAAAGCCATGTTCGATTATCTTAGTTTTGAAATCAGCTAATCCTCTTAATGAATATGTGTATTTCTGAGCTTTAGTATTTTGCAACATTACCATCCCGTTTTTATCATCCAAATTGGTAAGAGCAAAACTATCATCCGACAAATTATCAAATAAAGTTTTCTTTGCTTTGAGGTAATTTTCGAAAGTCAGATGATAATCGATATGATCGCGTGTAAGATTAGTAAATACAGCTCCGTCAAACTCAAGACCTGCAATACGCCCTTGATCGATAGCATGCGAACTGACTTCCATAAAGGCATAAGTACATCCGGCATCAACCATCTTGCTGAGCAAATTATTTATACTTATAGCATCCGGAGTTGTATGAGTAGCTTCTATCTCAGTTTCATCGATATAGTTACAAACTGTTGATAATAACCCTGTTTTATATCCAAGTTTTTTATGTAGCTGATAAAGTAAAGTAGCAATTGTTGTTTTGCCGTTAGTGCCGGTAACTCCTACTAAAGTCAGTTGCGATGACGGGAACCCATACCATGCTGATGCCAGTAATCCTAATGCTTTCGCACTGTTTTCAACTTGAACATATGTTATTCCATCTTTTATATCATCCGGAATAATCTCACAGACAATTGCCAAAGCTCCCTTTTGAATAGCATTGGCTATAAAATCATGACCATCGACAGTCGTACCTTTTGTTGCGATAAACAAGAAATCAGTCAGATTTTTTCGCGAATCAAACTCAATTCCTTTAACTTCAATATTCAGATTACCGGATATTGATAAAGTTTTAATATTTAGTAAAAGTTCTTTTAACAACATAATACAACTATTTATTTATTGCAACTCCAATTCTATGACACTATTATTATTCAGTTTAGAATAAGGCTTTAGACTTTGTGCTATAACCTTTCCTCTACCTTTCATCCTAACCTCTAACCCTAAAGAACTTAACATATAAAATGCATCTTTTGCACCCATTCCTTTTACATCAGGGACTAAATCTTTAGGTATTTTATAAGTTTCAAATTCTATATGATTTTCAGTGCTATCGTTCTGTTTAACCCAACCTCTCACATTCTTTTCATTAACATTCAGATTAAGTTCATTTATCACTGTGTTAATCGCAACAGCATTTCCTGCTTTCACTTCAGGTAAAAAATTCGATTTGTGCAAAGTGTCATTTGCTAATATTAATGGAGTTGAATGTGACTTCATCAACATAATCTTTTCAGCCATTTTTTTAAATACACTGCCTGCCATTCTTCCTCCTGAAGGTGCTCCCTCAGGTGCAGTGATTAGTACAATTGCCGAATAACGTGGTGCATCAGCCGGAAAATAACCGCAAAATGACACATTATGACGAGTTTGTCCCGATTTATATCCTAAACTACCTTGTGATATTTGAGCAGTACCCGTCTTGCCGGCAATTCTCACAATATCTGATTTTGCACTTCTTGCCGTAGCATATTTTCCTTCAATTACCTCTACTAATGTCTGTTGTACATCTTTCAATGTAGTTGGTTTACAAATTGATTCTTTCAACACTTCAGTTTCAAAAGTCTGAACAACCTCCTCATTTCTTTTAATCTGTTTAACAAAAAGGGGCTTTACCATCTTACCCTGATTTGCGATTGCATTATATAATGTCAGAGTGTAAATAGGAGGAATTTTCGTTTCGTATCCTATCGACATCCATGCTAAAGAGGTCTTATACCATACTTTCTTATCTTTTACCGGATGCTTAATCCATGGTCGACCAACACCTTTCATTTGAAGAGGTAAAGAATCATTTAGACGAAGATCGTATAGTCTTTCAACGTATTTTTCAGGATGATCACCAAATGATTTCATAACCATTTTGGAAGTACCCACATTGGACGAAGCTTGAATAATCTCATTGACATGCAGCTTATCATAACCACCTCTATTGTGATTATGATCCTTCATAAATCGGTTAGCAATCTGAAATATACCATGTTCAATATCGAAAACATCATCTATTTTTACTTTTCCTTCATCGAGCACAGCTATCAGAGATGCAATTTTAAATGTCGATCCCGGCTCCATTCTACTTGTCAAAGCATGATTTGTACCTTCAAAGTACTTTCCTGTCTTTTCATTATATTCAAGGTTTACCATAGCCTTAACTTCACCTGTTTGAACTTCCATAACAACTATGCAACCCGATTTAGCACCCAATGCTCCAATAGTATCTTTCAGTGCTTTTTCAGCAGCATCCTGAATTTCAATATCTAAAGTACTATATATATCTAACCCATCAATCGGTTCTATTTCAGGTATGTTTTCAAATCTGTTTGCAACTTTTTTTCTTTTTGAAATTCCGGGTATTCCGATTAATTTATCATTGAAAGAACCTTCAATTCCACTCATTCCTCCCTTTATTTCATCTGCGTAAACATCTCCTATTGTACGCGATGCAAGTGAGCCAAAGGGTTTTACACGACTTACAAACTCTCTCTTATAAAATGCTCTTGATATGTTTTTTTGTTTCAGAAAAGCTATATTATTAAAATCTTTTAGTTTGTCATACGAAATACGTTTGGGGTAAATCAACAAACTTCTTTTTTTATCGTTATATGCTTTTGAAATGATTTTCTTATACTCATGAGGCTTTTTATCGTTAAAAAAGTTTGAAAGCACAATTGATAGAGAATCTATATTGTTTCTGAAAATTTTACTTGAATCTTTAGTTAGTATATCAGCTTGAGTATCTAAATATATATTATAAGTAGGTATCGAACTTGCTAACAACCTACCGTCAGCAGCATAAATATTGCCTCTTTTGGGTCTGACAATCACATCTTCACGCTTTTGAGTCTCAGCTAATTTCAACCAATCTTCTCGCTCAAAAACTTGAATTTGAATAATTTTAGCGACAACAGCCAAGAAAAGTGCTGAAATTGCAAAATATACAATCCCAAACCTTATCACAATATTTCTACGCTTGTCCGTCACAATTATTCTTTTAAAAATTACTCAATTACTATAGGCGGTGTTTTTCCTGTTTTCAGTTTCATCCCCTTACTTTCCAACAGATTCTGAATATTAGTTTGTGTGCTGATTTTCATCAGTTCTGCCGAAATTGTAAGAGATTCATATTTCGCATCCTGAATTTTTCTTTTCAGCGACAATGAATATTCTATTTGTTTTTCGCTTGCAAACCTATTATCAATGTATACTATACTAATAGTTACAAGAAGCAATATCAACCAAAACTGTCTGCGAATAAACTTCTTAGTAAAAATATTTCCATTTAAAATATCTCTGAAACTACTTGAGCGAATGTCAGATAAGACTTCGCTTTGACGCATTTTCTCAACAATATTTTTAAAAAAGGACATAATTTATTTACGATTTACTGTTGCAATTCTTAATTTAGCACTTCTTGCTCTGGGATTTAAAGCAATTTCCTTTTCATCTGCCACTATAACTTTATTATTTATTGCTTTCATAGGTGCTATTATATTTCCATAAAAATCTTTCTCAAGTTTACCTTCTACATTACCTGCTTTAATGAAATTCTTAACCAATCTATCTTCAAGTGAATGATAAGTCAAGACCACCAACCGACCATTATCATTAAGAACATCAACACTTTGACTCATCAAAGATTTCAGCACATCTAATTCCTTATTCACCTCTATCCTAAGAGCTTGAAATACTCTCGCCATATCCTTCTTTTCTTTTTCTCTTCCAAAATATGGCTGTAAAACCGAAACAAAAGATGAAATTTGCTTGAAAGGCAGGTTATTTCGCTCATTTACTATAGTTCGTGCTATTTTTCGTGCATTATATAATTCTCCATATAAATAAAACACATCTGCTAATTTTTCTTCGGAATATGTATTTAAAACATCAGCAGCGGTCAGTCCTGATTTTTTATTCATTCTCATATCAAGAAAGCCATCAAATCGAAATGAAAAACCACGATCAGCATCATCAAAGTGATGGAATGACACACCCAAATCAGCAAGTACGCCATCTACTTTTGTTATATTATAGAATTTCAGAAAATTCTTGAGATACTTGAAGTTTGAATGGACGAAAATAAATCTATCATCATCAATAATATTCTTAAACGCATCTTCATCCTGATCAAAACCAATTAGTTTACCTTGCTTGCCAAGATGTTTAAGAATTTCGCGTGAATGACCTCCTCCACCAAAAGTACAGTCAACATAAACCCCATCAGGCTTGATATTTAGCCCGTCAATGGTTTCCTTAAGCAAAGCGGGAACATGATAAACGGGTTCGTCCATATTATATTTATTTTTTCATCATTCTATCTTTCAGTAAAGCAGCAAAATCGGCAGAAGAAAGTCGGGATTGTTCGTATTTAGCTTTACTCCATACCGCAAACCTATCAATCATACCAACAAAAAGCACCTCAGCATTGTCTACATATATTTTCTGTAAGTGTTTTTTTTGTATAAGCACTCTGCCCTGATTATCAATATCGAGCCATTCAGCTTCCGACACAAATTGCATTAACAGCATTTGGTCTACAGGATTCCATTCGTCCAATTTTGATTTAAACTCTTCAAGTTTAGCATTCCAAACATGAACAGGATATATAATTAAGCAATCATTCTCAGCATCACATCGCATCACAACCTTCTCTCTATCAGACTCAGGCAATATTTTACGATAAACAGAAGGAATAAAAACTCTCCCCTTTACATCAGCTTTTGCTTCATATTTTCCTATAAAAGTCGACATGATTTTTACTTATTATTTTACAACGGTAAAAGTATAAAAACTATTTTGAATTACCCACATTTCCCCACAAAAAATTTATCAACAATTAATATATTGACAAACGATGCTTTTCAACAACTTTTCAACAATTTTTAAATAATACAATTAAATGCAAATATATAAATATATCTTTGAATACAAACTATTTACATTAATTATACGTATTTAGTGGTGAGATGTGGTGCAATATAATCAATTTTAATTGAATTATTTTCATTAATTTTGCTCCGCTAAAATATTTCTGAACAATTATGTCAAAGGATAAAATTCTCAAAATAGATGTAGAGCAAGTTTTTAAAACAAGAGCTCCAAAGAAAAAAATTCCGAAATTCATTATCAATTATCTCAAAAAGATTGTACACCAGGATGAGTTCAACTATTTTTTTGAAACTAATCCTACCTTAAAAAACGTTGATTTCATTCAAGGTGCTTTAGATTTTTTAGATATTACCACTACCATTTATGGTAAAGAAAATCTTCCTCCACAAGACGGTCGTTATATATTTGTGAGCAATCATCCTTTAGGTGGACTTGATGGAATGATTTTAGGTTTACTCGTTGGAAAAGAGTACGATGGAAAGATTAAATTTTTCTCCAATGATTTGATGATGTTTCTGCATCCTATGAAGGATATGTTTATACCTGTGAATAAGCTTGGTTCTCAGACAAAAAAACATGCTGAAATGATGGATGAGTTATATAAATCTGACAATAATCTCGTTACTTTCCCTGCCGGCATGTGTTCTCGTAAATCAAAAGGAGAAATTTGCGACCTCGAATGGAAAAAGAATTTTATCAGCAAGGCTATTCAACACGAAAGAGATGTTGTACCTATTTATTTCGAGGGCAAAAACTCTAAATTCTTCTATAATCTGGCTAATTTAAGAAAGTTTCTAAAAATAAAATTCAACATCGAAATGATGTATCTTCCAAATGAAATGTTTAAGCAACGCGGTAAGCACTTTACAATTAAGATTGGCAAAGCAATTCCGTGGCAAACATTTGACAAGTCGAAAACACATGCTGAATGGGCTGAATGGATGAAGGAGATAGTTTATGCAATGCAGTAATTATAATAATCACAACTACAAATCGAGTAATCCTTCCGGCAGGTCAACATAAATGATTTTTTCAGAATGATCAATCTCTAAAATGTAATCTTCACTTACAGGGATTAGTAACTCATCATCATTTTCGTGAACAACAAAAAGGACATTATCGGTAGAATCATCAATTGCAGTTATAACACCGATAATGCCTTTAGTTTTTTCACTCATTTTATATCCAATAAAAAAATCCGCATTAACTTCGGCTTCTTCAATATTTTCTATATATTCTTTCTGAATAAAAATCTGCATTCCGGAAAAATTACGAACCTCATTTTCACTATTAACTCCTTCGAGCTTTATTATTGCTGATGTTTGAGCTATAGACCTATACTCCTCTACAACAAAAGGCACAAAGCAACCATCTATTTCAATAATAAAAAAAGGTAATTCGTCAAAACCAAACACATCAACTGAAAAACTAATAGACATATCACCACGTATACCATGTGGTTTGATTATTTTGCCTATAGATACGAGTTGTTCGCTTTTTATCATAATTTTGTTTATTTTTTATTTGCATTAATGTGAAACACAAAAGTAGCAAAAAGACTTTTGATAATTAAACATATTCTTAATGCACATATTAAATAATTAAAAAACCATATATTTGTATCCGATTAAATAAAACTTAGATGTCATGAAAACATATCTACTTACTTCAATGATCATAATTTGCAATACCATACTTACATTTAGTGCAAATTTTATTATTACCAACCCCAATCAAGTTGACATTAAAGATGCTCCGGTAGTTATAGAACTTAGTAAACATAAAAAAATCGGGTTAAATAAGCTTGAGAACCTTGCAGTATTTATTGATGGGAAACAAGTTTGCAGTCAGCTTGACGACCTAAACAACGACAATATTTTTGATGAATTAGTCTTCATTACTGATTTAAAAGCAGGAGAAAAGAAAAAAATATCTATCAAAAAAATATCAGATAAAAAGCGTATAAACTGTAAGCAGGAAGTTCACACTCAACTGTTACTTAAAGAATCCGATGGTTCTATTAAGAGTGTCTCTGAAGTTTCTTCCAATAAAAATGATATGTACAATAAACTTCATCATCATGGAGTGGCTTTCGAATCGGAACTGATTGCATATAGAATCTATTTCGACAACAAAAGTACTATTGACGTTTACGGTAAGAAAAAATACAGATTAGAACTGGAAGATACTAAATGGTATCCGACTGACGCGCAACTTGCATATGGGTACGGCGATGATATTTTATTGGTATCTGATTGGGTTGGAGTTGGCTCACTTAAAGGATTTGAAAACGACAAAATGACTCATATAAATAAATTCGATAAGAGAACCCAACGTATTGTGTCGAAAGGGAATATTCGTACAGTAGTAGAAAGTACGGTCAAAGGCTGGGAGTATGAAGGTCAAAAAATTGACATCACTATTAGATATATAATGTATGCCCGTCATCGTGATGTAATTGCAGAAGTAACCGCTTCTGAAGATATTCAGACATTAGCCACCGGTGTTCAGCAGATTGGCGGAGGTCAATGTTTCCAAAACAGCCAGCTTGTTGGTTCATGGGGCAGTTGGCCTCCACAGCCCGATAAGGTTAAATATCCTAAAGAAACAGTTGGATTGGGCTAATACTTACCTAAAGAGTACAATGGCAATAAAATCATGGATGGTGTGAATAATTTAATTACTTTTCCTTACAAAAAAAGAGAAGTTTTACGTTTTTACTTTACGACCATCGCTGCTAAAGAAGAACTGAATACTATCGAAAATGCTGATGAGTTTTTCAAATATTTGAATCATTGGAGGATGGGATTAAGAGAAATCACTGTTGAGTGACAATATCCTACAAATATCAGAACAGCGATTCTTCACAGAGTCGCTGTTCATATTTGTAATTTTGAAAACAAACATCTAATAGTTTCTTAAACTTAAATTTCTCATTTTATCATTTTAATCCCATCTTGTGTTGCTATTTTTATAATAAACAATTCGTCAGAAGGCAATTGCATTTCTATATGCTGTATTTTACTGTGCTTGTACAATGTACCGTTTATCCTATAAATTGAAATATCTCCTCCTAATGGCAAGTTGTACAGGACATTACCCGAACGGTATGCTTTTATTGTCTCCGTAGTCTTTGCAAGAGTTGAAAGTCCATCTACCTTTTCAACAGTTAGTTTATCCATACAGAACAAAGTGGATGTATTGATACCCCAGTCTCCTCTATCACTCGAATCCATAGTGAATTGAATGTATGAGACTTCTCCTAATGCCGACAAATCCATCCATTGCCATGTTTCATGTAATTTCCATTGAGTTGGATTTACCGAGCGATAATCTGCCAAATAAAACTCTGTACTGCCTGTTTCTGTTATTCCATCTTCTGCAAATCCTTTGGCAATTAACTTGAAATAATCGCCTTGTTCAAATTTGCGAGCAAAAGAATCTCCATTTTTGATGCTGTAATACGACCATGGTGCATTGTTGACATAAACACCTGTAGCTTTATATGTCTTACCATCATTAAACATAACAAAATTGGATGTTTCAGTAACATTACTTGCACCTTCATCAGTGTACGAACCCCAATATCCTACCAAGAAATTTGAACCTTCACCATCAACTCCTCCTTTTGCCATACTACCCCATTGGTTTTCAACCCATCCTTGTGAATCCTGTCCATAATCACTGTTATCTGCATGATTACTAAGAGTAAAGCCATCCCAATACATACCTCCCCATCCACTTCTATGTGAAAAAATAAAATTTTGAGATTCCAAATAAACATCTTCTGTGTATGTATCCGACCAATGTGAGTTTGGCGACAAAGGATTACCTGCAAGTGTTGTAGTGTTTTCCAAATCTAAAGTGATGTATTTTTCACCTAAAGGTGGATATTGAACAGGTGCTTGCTGAGGATGTAAATCTACTACACCTGCTACTTCAGTTGATGTCTCGCCTAACCAACCTGCTTCTTGCAGAACTCCTGTATAGACCTTTATGAAATCAATATAATCTAAATGTACCGGATTACCGCTATCATCCACAGCCCATTCAATCTTAAATCCAATTTTATCATCGGTTGAATTATTCGCATGATTATCGACATAACCCCAATCATAAGCCGGTAACTGCCAATTATTTCCACCACCTGTTGCATTATTGTTTAGTTTTGTTCCTTTAAAAGTAAGTGTATTTTCAGCAACCCATAAAGGATACATAGTACTTTGTGTTGCAAATGAGATGTGAGTGATGACTCCGTTACCGCCTTGATTATCTGTCCATGCAATATTACTTTTCTGCCCATCAGGGTCAGGACGATAATAAGTAACTTCGTAGTTTTTAATGGTCTCCGGCTTATTATATTCGCTACCGGTTAACTCATACCATGGCTCATCAGCATCAGGAACACCATTTTGGTTCAAGTCCTGACAAACCATTACGATTCCGGGTTCAGAACTATTCGTAAATGCATTTCCCAAGACCTTAAAGTCATATTCTCCTGCCACATTGACAATCGGATGATCGAAACCAACAACCACATAGCCACCATAAGCCCCTAATCCTAAAAAGCTTTTATTATCCACAAGCGTATTGTTCGCAAATTGTAACGCATTTTCGTATGTATCACTCATGGCTGCTGATGGGAACAAACGATTAATGTGCTGACCGGGTGCCGGTTTATATTCCAAAACTCTGGTAATTTTTTCTGAGTTTTGCGCATTGCTTAAGCTTACGACTATAGTCATAAGAACACTTAAATAAAATGTAATTCCTCTCATTTTCAATTGTTTATTTATTTTTATTAGTTTATAATTTTGACAAAGAAATAGCTGCCCTACTTAAAATAGAGTTTTTTAATTTTCGTTTCATACAATTGTTTCTTCCGGAATTACGAAACGAATCAACTATTATTTATCGTTGTTTTATCGTTGTTTTAAATCTATCATGGACTTGCAAAAACCACTTTGTTGGGATTAAGTCCTATCTCGTTTATTTTGAATTTTAATTTCCCATCTCTATTGAAGCAATACACATCTCCCCATACTGTGAAATTTTTAGCATCGGTAATATAAACATCTCCATTAAATGGATTTACATCTATACCATATGGTGTTGCAATATCAGTATTATCTGTAATAAAATTATCTTTGATTACCTTATCCGTCTTACAATCAAAGACTTTAATCCAACTTGTTTGGGTCGAAAAATCATAATTGTAGATATATGCCGTATCGTTATTTATAGTGAAATTTAATGCTTGGATATCAGCGAAACTCTCTTCCAATTCATCTGTTTGGGAATTTATTTTATGCAGCATATAAGGTGTCGCTCCATAATCACCACGTGTAATAACATACACATCACTTTCACTGTCAGAATGTATCTTTCCCGGATTTCTTGCAACAGTAATTTTCTTTATCTCTGTAAAAGTCGATAAATCTATTACTGAAACTGTATTATCATAATCAGGAAAACTCAACCCTCCTGAATTTGAGATATACAACTTGTTATTAGCCACACATATACCATCAGGGTTTTTACCACACTGCACATAATCTTCAATCAGCATCGATGTAGTGTCAATTTTTGCAACTGTTCCATCAAATGAGCATACATAGGCTTTTCCATTGTGAAAATCAATATAACGAGGCTCACGAGCTATATCGTTTTCGTTTTTCATAGATATTTGTGCAAGGGAAACACCTGTTTTCAAATCTAAAATCTCAATCTGACTCGAAACATTCACAACAACATAAATCTTTGATCCGTAGACAGCTATGTCATTTGCTGTATCACCTAATCCTCTTTTGTTTACTTTTAAGAAGAAGTCCGTCTCGACTTCCTGTGTTTTTAAATTGTACTGTGCTAATGTACTGTTATTCAGATTAAACAAGCCTTCTGAAAGTATAAAAAGCTGTGTAGGCTCAACCACTCCACTATTAGGTTTCGGTCGTTTAACATCTTGCAAATCATCACATGCTGCAATAACAATTAATAATGTAAGCTGTAATGCGTTTGATATTTTAAATAGCTTTCTCATATTTCATTAAAATTTTATATTTACTGTTCCTCGCACCGATCTACCCGGCATTGGAAACCACTTTACAATTGCATAATTTTCATTTAGGATATTCAAAACCTCTAAATTTAATGAGATTAACTTATCCTTGAATGAAAAATCTTTAGAAGCCGATACACTGTGGTCGCTATATCCCGGCAAACGATTTTCAGCATAGTTTTGAAATAGCGAATATCTTTTGCCCGACCATAAAACAGAATATGCAATATCAAACCAGGATGTTTCTATAGCAAATCGCCCTGAACCTGAAACCCTTGGTGTGTAAGGTATTTGATGACTATAAGTACTACTTTGTTTGTCGGTTACATCCACCGCTCGCTGATAAGTATATGTACCACCGGCAACTATAGCAATATCTCGATTAATTTTCATGTGGGTTTCAGCCGTTAAATCTATTCCTGTAATTTCAACTTTTCCCAGATTCAGCATAGTCCATTTAAACAGGTTTTTGGTGGGCATTGCAACAATTTTATCTTTTACGTTATTTCTATACACATCTGCGGTAATAGAAATCTGCGGTATATCTCCTTTAGAATCAGATGAATATGTCATGCCAATATTAAATTGATCGGTATTTTCCGGTCGCAAATTGGCATTTCCAATCCGAGCATAATATAAATCGTTGAAAGTAGGTAATCGAAAGATGTTCTTATAAAATGCGCGCAATCGTAAATCGGCTGCTGTAAAGGGTTTGTACGTTATGCTTACATATGGTGAGAGTCGATTTTGATTAGGTGCAGCATTTCCAACAGTTACCTTTTCAACTACTATTGTTGAAAGTAAACTTGCAGTTGCTAAAATATTATTATCGACATATTTGGCTGCTAACACCGACAACTGACTATAACGCAGAGGCTTAGCAAACTCATTTGTCAGGGCTTCATTTTCAAAACGTGCAAACATATTATTAACCGATGCATCTGTAGATAATGAAAATGACAGTTTATCAAATGCCCTATAAAGTGCCGATGCTGATAGGTAATATTCATTTTGAGTAAAATAGCTTTCTTCATAACCATATGAATTCCAAACTACTGTATCTAAATAATGTAAAAATCCATGATGGTATTTTGCGTTGATTTGCATAGCAAATTTTCGGGAAAAATCTTTTTCATAATGCGACTGTACAAAAAAAGTATTATCCCACATACGTTGAGACGTAAATGCTCCTTCATTATACAATATTGTTCCTCCGGGCAACCCACGTTCGGAATTGTAAAAGTATAACTTTAAATTTGCTGATTCATTTTCTGAGAAAGCTGCATGTAAAGCTGTTTCAATACGAAAGTTTCTTACATCAGAATTTTTACGTTTTTCAAGAGAAGTTATACCATCACCTAAATAGCTATGTTGCAACACATAAGGATATTCACCATGTGCAGATAGCCATTCTGCACTTAAAGTAGATGACAGAGTTTTGTTAATCTTTTGCTGGTACAACAAACTCGGATTGATTAATCCGAAAGAGCCTGCTTTCACACTTAGCTTTCCATTATAGGTCTTTCCTTCTGCAAACTTAGGACTCAGTGTGCGGATATTCAACAAAGAGGCAGAAGCAAATAATCGTGCAGATTGAAAGATATTGTCACTCTGTCCGTTATGCAGCGAAAGCACATCCACATTATCCAACGAAAAGCGCCCTATATCAATCTGACCGGTCTGGCAATCCGTAATCGCAATTCCATCGTAACTCACTGCTGTGTGAGCAGCTCCCAGACTGCGAACCGAAACTGTTTTCAACCCTCCTATTCCGCCATAATCTTTGACTGTAACTCCAGAAAAATACTTAACCGCATCAGAGACATGAAGCACATTGAGTTTTTCTATTTGTGAAGATGAAAGTATCTGAAGTGGTGAAGATGAGCGGGTTTCTGTGTTCCTGTATTGTTCTGTAACTATAACTTCTTCTATATGATAAACCTTTGTTGTATCGAGCCTTCCTTCAGCAAAGATGATAGTCGAAGATATTAAAAACATCTTTAACAAGAAGAGTATGCGAACACTAACACTATTAAAATCAAATAAAAACATACAATACTATTTGTTTAATCACTTTCCAAATAGCTTGCAGAAAAAGTAAAATCAACACGCAAAAAGTAAAAAATAATTATGCTGTATTGTTTTTAGCTTATCCCCGAAAGCTTTAACACATCTATTCCATCAAAATTATGAAAAAGAATATTTTAATGGCAGGTCTTCTGACTTACTCTCGTGATTAAACGCCTTCCCGTTGATAATTGACTGTTGACAATTGATAATTGACAATGAAAAATTCAGTATCCTTAATCAATTGTCCGCTGTCGGAAAAACAGTGGCAAAAGTGTTGTTTAATACGTTCACTTTAATTGATATTTTTATATTTTCAATTAAAGAAAGAGCTTACAGCAGCGGGTCTGTTCAGGACTTTCACCTGATTCCCTTTTCATCACTTAATGCGAAATGCTTAAGTGAACCATTGCGAGTGCAAAATTAATAAATTTTTCTTCTTTTCCAAACTTGCCACGAATTAAATGCATTTTGCCACAAAACATATGCGCCCGGTGCAATTGACGACAAAGGGTTTAAGAAAGTTTGAGCCATCCAAATCGCAAGTATGGTGTTTTTTTGTCCAAGACCTTGACCCCCTGAGACAGTATCATTAAATTTTTTACCAATTGCCCTACCTCCTAAGAACTGTATCAGACAAACCATAAGTGCAAATACTGCCATTGCAATTTCCACCGTAAGCTGTTCTGTACCTTGCATTTTTATGAATTGTACAGTACGACCGGTTACTATCACCAAAGCCACACTCCAAAGATAAAATGAGATACTGGAATAATTTTTAACAAGTAGACCAATTTTAGGTAGCAGTTTATTAATAACTAATGCAATTATAAAAGGAACAATTAAGAGTATCCCTACTTTTTCAGCAATCTGTAAAAATGATATAGTAAAAGGTAAATCATTATATCCTGCAAATGAAAAAAACAAAGGCGCAAAAACTGCAACAGAGAAATTACTTATCAAGCTGTAGGCAGTCAGGCTCGCTATATTACCGCCCAAAATGCCTGCAATCACAGGAGCTGCGGTAGCGGTCGGTGCCATCACACATATCATAACACCCTGTGCAAGAATCTCGCTAATCGGACGAAGCAAATAGTAAATCACAACACTCCCTGCAATCTGAAACGCAATTAAATACACATGCATTCTCGTAAAACGTAAATCAGACAGCGATATCTTGCTGTAAGTAAACAACAGCATGATAAAAATCAGATACGGCGTAACGAATGCCAACCTTCCAACCTGCTCATGAAACAATACGCCTAAAGTCATTGCAATAGGCATCATATAACTTTTTATCAACTTCAACATGCAAAAGGTAAAAATTTCAGATGCAAAGGTAAGAAAACAATAAAATTAAATATAATTTATATCGTATATATCATAAAATTTACTACAGAAAAACCACCCTTGCCGTGTCGCTATGTAAGGTAATAGTTAGTTCTGCATCTTTTGTTTTAGGCTTCCAGTTCATAACTTTGAAATTACCTTTTCGTGCCCAAACACTTTTTTTATGGCTTCCGGTAAGATTTTCAACTTCAAATTTACAATCCTCCACCGACCACGACGAAGCCATATTGTCAAGGTCGATATTTAGTTCTTCTGCGCGACAATTTTTTATCACGCACCTACCGTTCAGTCCCATAGGATTGATAACTTCCGCCAAACAATTATCTATATTAATATCTGAAAACGCATCGACTTTGATATGCTTACTTGTTATATCGCTTACATTAATAGATATACTGCTCAGAAAGCTAGCACGATTTATTATATCGACCGAGTTGGTATAGGCGTAGAAATTAAAGCCCTCGATCAGGGTAACCAGAAAGCGTTTTTTGCTAGCTATCCCTCGATATCGATCAACCAATTTATCCATTTTTATAAGGACAAGCAAAGTATCGTTCTGCGATATAACTTCTGTAAATTCAATAAGAGCTTCGGGCATGAAAAAAGAGCTTTCCTTTTTATCCTCGTTTGGTGCTGTAACTAAGAGATTTCCCTTGGGCATCAGGTTAAACTCATAATACTGTATCTCCTTCTTATTTATTCGGACAGCCTTTCTTTTATTCTTGTCGGGATGATCTATAAGCACCCAAGAATATTTTTCCATATCGTTTCTTTCTATACATATTGTCTTGTATGGTTTTACGGATATTTCAGTTAGATTATCCTGAGATATCATTGGCGTTTCCTTATATTTATTGTACTTTCCATCGTCAGTAAATGAAAAACCAATGATAAAACCCAAAGACAAAATAAAAACTAAAAGAATGATTCCTAATACTATTTTTGTTGTAAGTCTCATAATTACTTATTTTTTTGCTGTTTAACATAGTGTTTATACATGGAAGCTATTTCCTCGAAAGGAATTTCCAAGACGTATATTTCCTTAAAGAAATCATTGATTTCATGTTCCATGAATTGGATTTTCCTCAAAGAAATAATTTTTGATTTTGCACCTTCCGATACAAAATAACCAATCCCCCTCTTATTGAATATAATATCGGAGCTTTGCAAATATTCGAAGGAGCGCATAACCGTGTTGAAGTTCACTTCCACAATGGAGGCATACTCCCGAACGGACGGAATACGTTCTTCTTCCTTGTATGTGTCAAGCAGAATTTCATCACAAATACGCTCAGCTATTTGCAGATAAATTGCTTTATTTTCTTTAAAATTCATAATTACCAGCGTTGAATTATTTCTGATTCTCTAAAACGTAATCCGGCAACTACCCAATTGACAATAGCCAAAAACAGGAAGATGCAGGTTAAGACAAGCATTTGCGCATTTTCATCTCCAAGCGATTCTATCATAACTCCAAAACCGTCGCCACCGTTTGCATAACTGTGTATGATAGCCCATCGGCACAGCAAAATAAACAGAGTAACAATTATAGCTACTGCTGAAAAAGTCTTGATAAAACTTGCTTTTTCCCAGAATGTCGCACCCAATACAAATAACGATTGAATAAAGATATATAGGCTTAGTAGTGCGACAAAGACTTGTCTGCTATAAGAAAGATATTCTGCGTGTCCTGTATATCCTTCCGGTGCAATCATCTTGCTGAAATCTAAAAAGGAAACATCAACACCGGGATATCGCATAGAGGTTATCATAATACGAAGGGCATCAGCAAACCATAAAGCAATAAAGAAAGCGACAACATAGCCTACACTCACAATTAACCAGCGTGAGAAGAATTTTTCAAAATCCGTTGCAGGTATACTTAGATACGAAATCCGTTGTGTTTTGCTGCGCATCGGTTCCATCAGAGTTGAAGTAAAAACGATTCCAAAGCCCAAAAACATAAAAGTTCCCGCTACCAGCAAACTTAAGTTAAGTTGCTCTCCTACTGATGTATAAGTGATTCCATTATATTCATAGGTATGTATATTTGAATATGCGTAAAGAGAAATCCATGTTAAAACAACAATCATTATCCCCAACATCACTAAAAACTGTAAAGAATAACGCTTCCATCCTTCTTGAAAATCTTTACCCAAAACGAGGGCAAAACGACTTATATTAAATGTATTGTTCATAATTATTTCTTCGTTATAATTTAAATGTTGGGGTTATTATTCAAATGAAAAAGAGATGTTATACGTTCCGAGTTACTCAGCGTTGCATTAAACAAAGTTTCGAGATTCAGCAAACTCTCATTATTATCCTTATTCATTAACAATGCATTGTAACCTTGTATCGAAGGTGAAATATAGAGGGCATCTTCTTCTTTTACATCCCGCACTCCCGTAGCAAAATACAATTTGTCGCAAATATCATCTGCCGAAGCATTCAACAAGGTTTTGTTATTTTCCAAAATGATGATATGTTCGATAAGCTTCTCCACATCCTGAACCTGATGCGTAGAAATTATTACACTCCGTTCATCCGTCATATTAGATGCTATAAACTTTTTAAACTGACTTTTACCTGGAATGTCAAGTCCGTTAGTTGGCTCATCCATAATAAGTAAAGAAGTGTTACTTGCCAATGCAAAACTCATAAAAACCTTTTTCTTTTGTCCCATCGAAAGTGCACCGAGGTTAATATCCTTAATGCTGTCTAATTCAAAGTGTTTCAAATTCTCCACAAGCTGTTCGTTGCTGAAATTCGGATAGAAGGGACTGTTTAGTTTGATGTACCTTTGTAGCGGAATGTTCGGAAGCGAAAACTCCTCAGAGACAATAAAAATATCCTGCAATGTAGATGGATACCGCTTGGAAACGTTTTCACCTTTAAAATAAATCTTCCCCTTCTGCGGTTGAAGTAAGCCTGTCATCAGGTAAAGTAGAGTTGATTTGCCTGCTCCATTCTTGCCTAAAAGTCCGTAAATTTTCCCTCCCGATAGATTCATCGAAAAGTCAGAAAAAATCGCCTTCCTTTTGTACCTGAATGTTAGATTTTCGATCTTAATCATGATTTAATAGATTTTAATTTGCGTGTAATAGTATAATAGTACACCGCAAAGATATAGACTTTTTTTTATCTACCAAAGAAAAAGTTATTTTTTTAAAAAATATGAAGTCGTCTTGACTTTTTAAGAATGGAACTCTTAAGCATTGTAAAAATGGAAATGACTGCAACTGTATGGGAGTTCCCTCAATCGCTGCGCTCCATCGGGATGACACGCTCGCTTGCTAACAGTGTAAATCGGTCGTTTGGCATCGTAAAACGTAACAGCTTAAACGCACGACCGGTGCAAGGCTTCCTGCGCCGCCACTGCAAAAAGGATAAAGTTACAGAAACACTTCGAGTGGCGGTATACTCCGCCCGCTAACGAACGTGTCATCCCGATGGAGCGCAGCGACTGAGGGAACTCCTCTACAATTGCAGTCGGTCGGACAGCGAGAAGCAAGGGAACTCCTCTACAGTTGTAGTCGGTTGAAGTGAAAAGTCAAGATGAATTCAACAACATCAAATCTTTTTTTACTCATTTCAGGCTTTTATATGTCTGATAATACTACTGTGAAAGCTCCTAAGCAGTGATTTTTCACATAGTATTTTTCATTCGCTCCTTTTTTATTACCTTTGCTAAGTTTTTTCTGAAAACATATTATCATTGTAAGTATTTCTTGAAAAAACTATCACACATTAGAAATTGAACTGACATCATGGGTTTCGAAAAAGAATTATTACTTGGGGCTGAAGTAATTGCAGTTGCTGCTATAGATGAGGGCATTTCGGGAGTTTATGCTTATCCCGGCACTCCTTCTACTGAAATTGCAACTTATATCCAACAGTCTGAATTAGCTAAACAAAAAAACATCCGCTCGAGCTGGTCGACTAACGAGAAAACGGCTTATGAAGCTGCACTCGGCATGTCATATGCAGGCAAGAAAAGCTTAGTTTGCATGAAGCATGTCGGATTGAACGTGGCTGCCGATGCTTTTATTAATTCAGCCATCACAGGTGTAAATGGAGGATTAGTACTTTTAGTTGCCGACGATCCTTCTATGCACTCATCTCAAAATGAACAAGATACGCGCTTTTATGCTAAGTTTGCTTATCTTCCGCTTTTAGAGCCATCCAACCAGCAGGAAGCATATCATTGCATTCGCTATGCTTTTTATCTTTCCGAAATGGTTAAACTACCTGTGATTGTGCGAATTACTACCAGACTATCTCATTCGCGTTCTGCAATCACAAGAACTACTCCTGTTGATGCCAATAATCTTTCTCCGGAAAAAGACAGGATGAAATGGATTTTACTTCCGGGCAATGCGCGCAAAAGGTACAAAAACCTATTAGACATACAACATCAGTTAGTTCATTTTTCTGAAAACTCAGTTTTCAATAATGAAGTTCAAGGCAAAGGTGAATTAGGGGTTATTGCTTTCGGACTGGCATATAATTATGTAATGGAGATAAATTCTGTGCATAAATTAAACATCCCTGTTTTGAAAATATCCCAATATCCATTACCTGAAAAGAAAATAAAAGATTTCTGTAACAGGCATAAGAAGGTGTTAATTGCAGAGGAAGGATATCCGATTTATGAAGAATTGTTACGCGGCTTTTTTGATAACGAGAAGTTTCTCGGTCGCTTAGATGGCACTTTACCTCGCACAGGTGAATTATCGCCCGATGCTATTTATAATGCATTGCTAAAAAAGCCAAAATTCACACTTGGCATTCCGGAAGTTGTAGCCAATCGTCCGCCCGAATTATGTCAAGGTTGCAGTCATCGCGACCTATACGACGCTCTAAATAAATCTCTTGAAGGTTATGAGCAAAAGCATGTCTTTTCTGATATTGGTTGCTATACTTTAGGTGCACTTCCTCCATACAATGCGATTAACACCTGTGTTGATATGGGTGCTTCCGTTACTATGGCAAAAGGTGCTGCTGATGCGGGTTTACATCCTTCCGTTGCCGTTATTGGTGATTCAACCTTCACACATTCAGGTATTACCGGACTGTTAGATGCAGTCAATGATAACGCAAAAATGACACTTATTATTTCAGATAATTATACAACTGCAATGACAGGCGGACAGGATTCTTCGGGCACAAACAGGCTTCATCAAATTTGTGAAGGTGTTGGTGTAGATAAAAAGAATATTCATACAATTGTACCACTGAAAAAGAATTTTGATGAGAATGTTGCTATTCTTAAAAATGCTTTTGAATTTGATGGTGTATCTGTAATTATTGCTTGTCGCGAGTGTGTTCAAACTTTGAGAAGAAAAAAAACTAAAAAAAATGATTAACAATATAATTTTAGCAGGTGTTGGCGGTCAGGGTATTCTGACTATTGCAGCTATTATTGATTATGCTGCGATGAAGAAAAATCTTTTCATCAAACAGGCTGAAGTTCATGGTATGAGTCAACGTGGTGGTGCCGTAGAATCGCATTTGAGGATTTCCGATCAAGAAATTTTCTCCGATTTAATCCCACAGGGTGAAGCAAATTTAATTCTATCGCTCGAGCCTATGGAAGCACTAAGATATATGCCTTTTCTGGCTGAAAATGGGGTAATCATCACAGCGACAAAACCTTTTATTAATATTTCCAACTACCCTGATCATCAGGAAGTATTACAAAGTTTGAAAAATACTGGTAAAAAAATCATCTTTATTGATGCAGATGAAATTGCACGTGAAGCAGGTAATATTAAGGCTGAAAACATAGTAATGATTGGTGCTGCTGCAAACTATATCGGATTTTCAAATGACGAAATAAAAGATAGTATTACTGAAATGTTTAAAAGTAAAGGTGATGCAATTGTAGATGTAAATCTGAAAGCATTTGAAATGGGTTACATAAAAAGTAAATCGTAAATTTAAAACGCAAATCATAAAAAATTAAAAGATGTTTTGGAACGAATTCATTGAAACAGCAAACAGAGACAAACTGAAAGAAATTCAGAATGAGCGCTTTATCCAAATGATTGAACGTATTTATTATAACGTTCCATTCTATAGAAAAAAACTGACTGAGACAGGTATCGAACCTCGTGATATCAAAAGTATTGACCAATTAAAGGATTTACCTTTTACCGTAAAGGATGATTTACGCGATAACTATCCATTTGGGTTATTTACCGTACCGCAAAATCAGATTGTCAGACTCCATGCATCGAGCGGTACTACAGGCAAACCTACCGTTGTAGGTTACACAAAAAACGATTTGCAAATATGGAGCGAAGTAGTAGCTCGCTCGCTCTCTATGGCAGGTGTCTCTAAAGAAGATATTATTCAGGTTGCTTATGGTTACGGACTTTTCACAGGAGGTTTGGGTGTGCATTATGGTGCCGAGAAGGTTGGTGCATCCGTAATTCCCATTTCAGGAGGCAACACTAAAAAGCAATTACAACTTATGATGGATTTCGGCTCTACCGTTATTGCATGCACTCCATCGTATGCTGCTCATTTAGGTGAAAGTCTTGCTGCATCAGGTATCGATAGAAAAGACATTAAACTGAGAGCAGGAATTTTTGGAGCTGAGCCATGGACTAACGAACTTAGAAAACAAGTCGAAAATCTTCTCGGGCTGAAGGCTTATGATATCTATGGATTAAGCGAAATAATAGGACCGGGTGTTTCCATGGAATGTGAATGTCAAAACGGGATGCATATTTTTGAAGATCATTTTATCCCTGAAATAATCGACCCTGAAACATTGGAAGTATTACCTTATGGCGAGTTAGGTGAATTGGTGTTTACAACCATCACAAAAGAAGCTATGCCACTATTAAGGTATAGAACGCGTGACCTAACTCGGCTACATGTAGAAAAATGTGGTTGTGGTCGCACTCTTGTTCGTATGGAAAAATGTATGGGAAGAAGCGATGACATGCTGATAATTAGAGGTGTTAACGTATTCCCATCACAAATTGAAGCTGTACTGCTTGAAATGAGTGAAGCCAGTCCGCACTACCAATTAGTTGTAAATCGCGAAAACAATCTCGACACTTTGGAAGTTAATGTTGAATTGGATGATCAATTCTGGTCGGATGAAATTAAAACTTTAGAAAATCTCAAAAAACGCATTCAGAACAATATTGCAAGTACATTGGGCGTTTCAGCTAAAGTAAATCTTGTTGAACCAAATAGCATCGCACGCTCTGAAGGTAAAGCAAAAAGAGTGATTGATAATAGGTGATATGCTAATGTGAAGAATGTGCTAATATGCTAATGTGAAAATGTGCTAATGAATTACAATTGACTATAGACCATTGACGATAGACTATTGACTTTAGACTATAGAAACAAAAACTAATAATATTATGATTATCAAACAACTATCTGTCTTCTTAGAAAATAAAATCGGAAGACTAACAGAAATGACTAAGATTCTTAGTGAAAATAACATCAACATATCTGCGTTTAGTGTTGCGGATACTGCTGATTTTGGAATTGTAAGATGTATCGTATCAAAACCTGACGAGGCTTACAAAGTACTCAAAGAGATGCGTTTCTCTGTGAACATCACGGATGTAGTGGGTATGATTGTACCTCATGAACCTGGAGGACTGTACAAAGCACTAAAAATACTGTCTGAGAATAATGTTCCTGTAGAGTATATGTACGCATTTGCTTTTAATAGTGCCGCAAGTGTAATCATTCGATCCGAATCAAACGAGGAGGTAATCAAAGTATTGCAAAGCAACAAAATGAAGTTGCTAAGTGCAAGTGATGTTTATGAGTTATGAGTATAAATTATTCTGCATATTTTAAAGGGGATAAATTTGCTGCTGCAAATGGAATCGTACTTGTCGAATGCCGACCCGGGTACGCATTGTCTAAGGTTGATATTAATGAGCATCACTTGAATGGCGCCGGTGTTGTGCATGGTGGCTTATTATTTACTTTGGCTGATTTTACTTTTGCTGCTGCTACAAACTCTTATGGTCAAGTCGCTCTGTCAATTAATGCTTCTATTACTTTCTTTGCCAAAAGTATCACAGGAAGAATATTCGCAGAAGCTATTGAGGTTTCTAAAAGTAACAAACTGATAAATTGTGATATTAATATCAAACATGAAGATGGAACTTTATTGGCAAATTTTAAAGGAACAGCATATGTCACAAAAACAGAAATTAATTTTTGATTTTAAACATTAAACATAAAATAAATAAACAAACATAAAATGCCTCAATTTTCATCTTCAGTAAACAGTCTTCGATCTTCCGAAATTCGGGATCTAATGAGTTTGGCAAATAAACCGAACATGATATTATTTTCAGGCGGTATGCCGGATAATAATCTTTTTCCCCTCAACGAGATTGACAGTATATTTAACAATCTGACTGAAAAGGAAAAACAGATTGCCATGCAATATGGTCCGACAAGCGGAATACCTGAGTTATTAGGTTCTCTAAAAGAATTTCTAAGGAAAAAAGGCTTACCCGTAGACACTAATAAATTGATGATAACCACCGGTTCTCTACAGGCAATCAATATTCTTGCAAAAGCTTTTATCGATCCTGAGGATGATATTATTGTTGAAAATCCGTGTTTTATCGGTGCTATTTCAGCCTTTAAATCGTATCAGGCAAATATTGTTTCCATTCCCCTAACATCAGAAGGAATAGATTTGAATAAACTCAAGGAGATCCTTGATAATACAAAGAAAAAACCGAAATTTCTTTATATCACACCAAATTTCCATAATCCTGCCGGCACATTATATACACTTGAAACAAAAAAGGCTTTGATTAAAATGCTTCAAGGACAAGATATTCCGTTAATTGAGGATGATGCTTATAGTGATTTATGGTATTATGAAGAAGATAAAGGCGATCTTACAACTATAAAAGCAATGAATCCTGATGACATTGATATTTGTTATACCGGTTCGTTCTCGAAAATACTTGGTCCGGGTTTACGACTTGGTTGGATGTTAGTGCCTGAACATATATATCAAAAATGTGAGTTGATAAAGCAATCGTTTGATGCTTGCTCACCAAGTTTCACTCAGATGCTGGCACACAAATTTGTTGAATCAGGTGCTGTATATGAATATATCAATAATGTAAGAACTGAGTATAGAAAGCGTGCTGAAGCTATGGTGTCAGCTTTACAAAAGCATTTGCATAGCAATATTACATTTACTATTCCGCGTGGTGGTTTTTATATATGGTTACATCTTCCCGAACATGTAGATTCAACTGAGGTTTTAAAGTGTGCAATTGAAAAAGGTGTGGTTTTCGTATCAGGCAAAACATTTGACCCTCATGGCATAATTAACAACACTTTACGCTTATCTTTTTGCAACACTTCTATTGATAAAATAAATCAAGGAATTCCACTTGTAGCTGATTCTATCAAAAAATATTTAGAAAACTCGAACAAAAAATAAACATAATTGTTATACGATAAGCAATCAACATATTTTTTAACAATTAAGAATTTTATTTTTATGAAAACAACGATTAAAATTTTCTCTTTTTTGCTCGTATTTAGCGTTCTAACTTCTTGTGATGGTTTATTGGATTCTTTAGGATTAGGTAAAGCAAGTGTTGAAATGTCGTATTCAGGTGATTCTAGCGGGAAATACAAATCTTTAGATTTGGTAAGTACTGTTGTAAAATCTAGTGGGATAATTACTATTTCTACAGCGTCTGCAAGCACATCAGGCTCTGCTGCTTCCATTTATCATCAATATACCTGCAGATGTAGCAAAAGGTACTTATGACATTGCGGCAATTAAATCCCAACGAAACACATCATTCTCTTTTGGAGAAGCTTCAAAATCAGGGGAAGATGCAAAAGCATACACAATTAATTCTCAAGTTGGCACTGATTTCTCTTACACAGTTACAAAAAATGAAGGTGGTGAGATTACAGGTACCTTTAAAGGCAAAATGATTGGTGCATCCAACGACGACAAGGCAGTAGAAATCACCGTAACCAACGGAAAATTCAACGCAAAATACGAAGAAGAATAATTCTTGATTCAAGTTTTAGAAAAGCGGTTTGAGTGAATAACTTAAATCGCTTTTTTATTTAAAAAAAAGTACTCCTACCCATTAGTATTAATTGTCCCGATTTATCAGTATTAGCACATTATCATATTGACACATTGGCATATTAGCAAATTGGCACATTAGCACATTGGCACATTGTATATTCATACACTCAGCAATCAATTTCATCACTCTTAATTCAGATTTTCCTAAAAAAGCATAGGCATTATTATACATATTACACAAAAGTATGTTTAACAACATAAAAAACATCATACAAGTTAATCGATTAATATATTATTTTTGCTCTCGTAATTTATATGTAAACAAACCTTCATAAGGGTTAATAAAAAACAACTAACAACAATAATATTTCATTAATGTTATATCGATATTTAATAAAATGCAAAACACATGAGACAAAATCAATTTGAATTAGAATAATAAATCATTTTTTTATACTTTTAGTTACACGTTTAACTTCATTAATTCGTTACATTATGAATAGATTTTTACTACTTTTAATTTCAGTATTTTTCGTATTTTCTACTATTTCTGCTAAACAAATAAAGATTTTAGCAATTGGAAATAGTTTCTCAGACGACGCAATCGAACATTATTTGCATGGTTTGGTAGAAGCTGCCGGCGATGAGATCATTATTGGGAATATGTATATTGGAGGATCCGGTCTCGATTTACATTACAACAACTCGGTTAATAACTCTGCCAGCTATTCGTATAGAAAGATTGTTAACGGAGTAAAGACAACAACGGAGGCACAGACATTATCAAAAGCAATTACTGATGAAGCATGGGACTATATTTCGCTACAACAAGTTAGTCAGAATTCAGGACTATATGCTACGTACTTCCCCTATCTGACAAACCTGACTACCTATGTGAAAGGATTAGCTACTAATCCTCAAATGAAATTTGTTTTACATTCGACATGGGCATATCAACAGAATTCAACTCATGCAGGATTTGCAAATTACGGCAACAACCAAACTACAATGTTTAATGCCATCATAGATGCTTCTTTCAGAGCAGCTACAACTGCTGAGATTGACATTGTAATACCGGCGGGTACTGCAATCCAGAACGGAAGAACAAGCACAATAGGTGATAATTTTTGTAGAGATGGTTATCATCTTGAATTAACTTATGGTAGATATACTGCATCATGTGCATGGTTTGAAAAGCTATTTGAGAAATCAGTAATTGGAAACACATACATTCCTGCATCTATGTCTCCATTTCAGGCAGCAGTAGCTCAACATGCTGCTCACAATGCAGTTGAAAAGCCTCAGGAAATTACTTCGTTAGCAAATTTAAAGGAAGATGATGTTGAAACTGTTCCATTTACGACAAAAATAAATATTAGCTTCGCCAGTACATCTCAAACCGGCAATTGGAATCTTATCGGAGATTTTAATCAAAATACTGAAAAGAAAAATTTGAGAGACATTGATGGTAATTTTACTGATGTGTCATTATGGATAACAAAACGATTTACTCACATTAACTCGAACGGACCTACTAACACTACAACAGAAATGAATATGCCTACCGAGGTGACTAAAGAGTCGTATTATGGTAATACGCAATTATGGATGAATTTAATTGTTCCTAAATCTGAATTCAAATACACGTCATTAGATGTAACTGCTAAATACGATTTGGCATTTTTTGGTAGTCGTATGTCTGCGGGAGACAATAGAGAAACTTATTATAAAGTATCAGGAAACACTGGAAGTGATACGATTATGTATTTAAACGCAAGTAATAATACGAACAATATAGTAAAAGCCACCAATATAAGTCCTAATGGTAATGGTGAGATTTACGTAGAAGTTGGTCCCGGTCCTAACAATAACAACTCATATGGTTTTTATTACATAACAGCCACAACACTTTCAGTTGCATCAACAAGTGGCACAAACAATATTGCTGATAAAAAATCAACACATATATATCCTAATCCATTTAATAATCAGTTTAATGTTTATGTTGATCAATCAGCTTCTCTAATTAAAATAATAGGTATAGATGGCCGTGTGGTGTACACTCTGGATAATCCACAGAAAAATCAATGGCATACAATCTCAACAGCTCATATAAATCCTGGAATATATATAATCCAATCAGGAGAAAATAAAACGATTGCAATTAAAAAATAAATCTAATTATTAATACTATATAATGCACACAAAGAAAACAATACTTATACTAATAGTGCTATTATTAGGAATGGTAAATATTAGTTCGGTTTCTGCTCAAGACAAACAAAAAGTTAGTGGGCGTGTTTTTGGGGTAGATGGCGAATTTTTAATAGGTGTTTCGGTAATGGAAGTAGGTACATCCAACGGCGTTATAACAGATGTAAATGGTAGCTATAACATAACATTAAGTACCCCAAAAGCTACTTTAAAATTCACATATGTTGGTTATAACGAGCACACCATTGAAGTTGGTTCAAAAAGGATCATCGATGTCAGTCTCTTAGAAAATGTAAGAGATTTAGACGAAGTAGTCGTTGTGGGTTTCGGTTCACAGAAAAAAGCTTCTGTTGTAGGTTCAATCACTACAGTAGAACCGGAAAAACTAAAACTCACTCCAAGCAGATCCATCAGTAATAATTTAGCAGGGATGATTTCAGGCGTTATTGCTGTGCAAAGAAGTGGTAATCCATGGTTTAATAATTCCGACTTTTGGATTCGAGGCGTTAATACTTTTGCCAATAATGGTGGTCCCATGGTTTTAATTGATGGCGTAGAACGTTCACTTCATAATATTGATGCTGAAGAGATTGAGTCTTTTTCTGTACTGAAAGATGCAGCTGCAAGTGCCGTATATGGTGTTAGAGGTGCGAACGGTATTATAATGATTAACACAAAAAGAGGGAAAGTAAATCCTCCACAAGTAAGTGTAAGGTTTGAAGGTGCTGCTACTTCTCCGGTAAAATTACCTGAATATATAGGTTCTGTAAAATACATAGAGCTTATGGATGAAATGGGTGTATCATCTTTTTCTGATGAAGAAATTCAAAAATTTAAAGATCAATCAGATCCTGATTTGTATCCTGATGTAAACTGGTGGAATGAAATTGCAAAAAACAATGCATCAAGCACACGTACAAATATGAACGTCAGCGGTGGAAATAACTTATTGAGATATGCTTTAGAAATAGGATATTTCAGTGAAGATGGTATATTGAAAACAGATGAGAGTCAAGATTGGGATTCTTCCTTGAAAGTTAAAAGATATAATGTTAGATCTAATGTAGACGTAAATCTAACTAAAACAACATTACTTCGTGTTAATCTTGGTGGCTTTTTGCAAACAAAAAACAGTCCACCTGAAGGCGGTGGTGACGAGACCAATTTCGGGTTGTTTTATCAAGCATCGAGGATTCCGCCTTATCTTCATCCGACAATTTATTCGAACGGACAAATACCACGAGTTCCTTTCAAAGAAAATCCATGGGCATGGGCAACACAACGAGGATTTCAGCGTACTAATCACAGTAATATAGAATCTCTCACTTCTGTAGAACAAGATTTGGCATTTATCACCAAAGGATTATCAGCAAAATTAACATTTGCTTTTGATAAATTTTCAGGCAACTGGGTAACAAGAAGTAAAGATCCTGATTATTACACTTTAGCTTCAGGGCGAGATGTAGACGGTAATCTTGTTACTACTTTACAGGCACACGGACAGCAATTCTTAGGATACACAACAGGAGCAGACTGGGGACATCAATCGACTTATCTTGAAGGTATCATTAATTATGGTCGTATTTTCAATCAACTGCATGACGTCAATGCAATGCTGCTCTATAATCAAAGAAATTACGATGATGGGTCTAAACTTCCATACAGAACTCAAGGATCAGCCGGTAGGTTATCTTATTCATTTGCACGAAAATACATAGCTGAGTTTAACTTCGGATTCAATGGATCTGAAAACTTCACTAAAGGAAAAAGATTCGGATTTTTTCCTGCCGCAGCTATTGGCTGGGTTGTTTCTGAAGAAGATTTCATGAAAAACATAACTTATGTATTATCAAATTTAAAAATAAGAAGTTCATGGGGGCAAGCAGGGAACAGTAATATCGGAGGACGCAGATTTGCATACTTATCAACAATTGCTGATGTAGGATATTATTATTGGGGAGCAGACCCACTGATATATAGATTAGGACGAGCCGAAGGAGATATAGGTGTTTCGGGATTAACATGGGAAACTGTAACAAAAACGAATATCGGTCTGGAAGTAGGATTACTGAAAAATTCTATCAATATTATAGTTGATGTTTTCCGCGACAATAGAAAAGACATCCTCATGCAACGAACTAATATTCCAGGTTCAGCAGGATTTATGTCGGCTGTTTTCGCTAATTACGGAAAGGTTACTAATAAAGGTATAGATGCTTCTCTTAATATGCAGAAGCAATTTACAAAGGATTTTTATTTTTCAGCAATGAGTAACTTCACCTTTGCTCGAAGTAGGATTGATGAAATGGATGAACCTGAGTCGATAGTTGGAACTACGCGTGCCCGCACAGGTCATCCTGTTGGTCAACTATTTGGCTTAGTTGCTGAGGGCTTATACACAGATGATGACTTTGACGCCAATGGTAATTTAAAACCAGGCATTCCTGTTCCTGCAAACCCGGCAGGCTTAGCTCCCGGCGATATAAAATATAAAGATCAAAATAACGACGATTTAATTAATGAATTGGATGCCACAGCAATAGGGGGTTCAAGAATACCGGAAATAATTTATGGATTCGGCTTCAACACAAGATATAAATTGGTCGATTTTGGTATTTTCTTCCAAGGAGCGGCAAACACATGGCAAATATTAGGTGGGGAAAACTGGCTGCCCGGAAATACACTCGGAGCAGGAAATGTATACTCGAATGTTGATGATAGATGGACTGTCGAAAATCAGAATCAGAATGCATTCTGGCCCAGATTAAGTAGAGATGCCCTGGCAAACAACTCAGTAGCATCAACTTGGTGGTTAAAAGACATGAGTTTTTTGAGGCTGAAGAACATAGAGTTAGGCATTAATTTTCCTCATAACTGGACAAAAAAAGCGGGTATTGGTAATGCCAGACTGTTCGTAAGAGGCTCAAATGTTTTGACATTTTCTGATTTTAAATTATGGGATCCTGAGCTTGAAACAACTGATGGATTGAAATATCCTATAATGAAATCATTTTCAGCAGGTTTTAGTGTTAACTTCCAATAAATAAATATATGAAGAGAAATAAATTATTAATAATAGCAGTTTTTTCATTATTAATAGGAGGAACAAGTTGCGATTATTTAGATTATCAGCCTGATGATTTTCTGACATTGGAAATGGTTTTCAGTGATGAGATTAGAACTCAAGATTGGTTAGCAAGTGCTTACTCCGGAGTTCCAAGTCCGATGTGGGGCTATTACAAAGATCAAGGATGGAATGTTATGGGCGATGATATTACTATTCCATTTGAATGGACACAATTTGGATGGATGGAAGTGTATAACTATACTATAGGAAATTGGAGTCCTCCTTCAACATGGCATCCGAATTACTGGGTTGAGTTACCAAAAAGAATACGCACAGGATTGATTTTTAACGAGAATGTGAAAGTTCTGCCTGGTACCGGTCAGACTGAAGAGGAAGTTGAACTGATGAAATATGAAGTTAGGTTTTTAAATGCATACTATTATGCCTTAATGCTTGAGGTTTACGGACCGTTTCCTTTCAGACCTGATTACATTGTACCAACTGATGCGCCTGCAAACGAATTAATGCAAACTCAAACGCCCTATGATGAGATTGTTGAGTGGTGTGATACAGAGTTGAAAGAAATTTCAAAGTATCTTCCTGCTAATTACGATAGTAAACTAAGCAAATGGGGACGCGCTACATCAGTAATGGCACTTGCAATTAGAGCAAGAATGTTATTATTTGCCGCAAGTCCTTTGTTTAACGGTAATCCTGATTATAAAGATTGGAAAAATAGTGATGGAGTTAACTTATTTAATCCAAATTACGATCCTCAAAAATGGGTAAAAGCAGCAGAAGCAAACAAAGAATTAGTGGATGCAGCACATGCAGCAGGGTATCAGCTATATAAAGAATACAATGATGATGGTTCAATAGATCCGTTTATGTCATATTATAATATGTCCCTGAAAAGATATTCAGAAGGTAACAAAGAAATCATTTTCGGTCAAAGTTATAGTCATGATCTCAACTGGTGGCAAGCTCATCATCTGCAAAAAGGTATTGGAGGAAATGCCGGCATGGGTGTAACTCAAGAGTTGGTAGATGCTTTTTACATGAGCAATGGTGAAATCCCAATTACAGGATATAACGTAGATGGCAGTCCTATAATAAATATAGCATCCGGTTATACGGAAACAGGTTTTTCTACTGCACATGATTTGAGAAAAACAAAATGGAAAGGTGGTGGACCTGCAAATCTGAAATCAGGTGACTTAAGTCCGATTACTCAAACAGGAGTGTTTAATATGTACTATGACCGCGAACCAAGATTCTACGTTTCGGTAATTTTTAATGAAGCTTGGATAACAGTACAGAATAGAAAAACTAATTTTTTGCAGTATGGCGGACTTGACACAGGGTTTACTTTCGATGCACCTCAAAATGGTTATAATGTGAGAAAAAGAATTAGCTTAGATGTATACCCTCGTGACGCAGTTCATCCATATCAACCTGCAATTCTGTTCAGACTTGCCGAAGCTTATTTGAATTATGCTGAAGCTTTGAATGAATCAAGTCCGGGACATGCCGACATTCTTACTTATGTAAATTTAGTTAGAGAAAGAGCAGGAATACCTGACTTGCCTGCGGGTATGACCCAGAGTGAAATGAGGGAAGCAATAAAACATGAAAGACGTATTGAGTTTAACTGCGAAGGTATTCGTTTTAATGACGTGAGAAGATGGAAAGATGGCGAGAAATATCTCGGTGGAGATTTATGGGGAATGAACTTTAGAGGAAGAACAAAAAGCGATGATAAAACTAATGTTAATGCATTCTATGTTAGAACATATTACAAGAGCAGGACTTTTAATAAAAAGCAATATTTGTGGCCTGTACCACAATCTCAAATGGATATCAACAAAAATCTAATTCAAAATCCAGATTATTAAATCTATAATTTTAAATATTGAAAATTAAAAACTGTAAACCACAAGTTAATCGTTTAATTAAATAAATATATAATACAATTAATTGAATTTCTTAAATTTTTTAAAATTAATCATTATGAAAAAAACTTTTCTTTTATGTGCAATTGCACTTTTTGGTATACTGAGCGGACAAGCACAGTACAACTATTTGGAGAATACCGATGGACAACACGGTAGAATTATTTTAGGTGACGTCGATAATGACGGTGATTTGGACATTTTTATTTTTGGAGAACAAAGAGATGATCCTCACTCTCAAAGAGGTGGATTATACATCAATGACGGAGCAGGAAATTTCACTAAAAAAGATTGTCCGGCTATGCCAGGATGGACAGGGGCTGTGGACTTTGGAGATATTAATGGCGATGGATTTATCGATCTGATTTTTAGTGGACATAAAAATGGTGGTGTGCCCGAAGCTAACGCACGAGGAATGGCTATTAATGATGGTACCGGTACTTTTACACTTGCAGACCCTAATGATTATCCCGGATTTACATTGAGAAGCACAGGCGCTGTGTTTGCAGATTTCAATAATGACGGATTGTTAGATTATATGTTGGCTGCTCCGGATCATCAAAGCCATTGGGATTGGGAATTAGGTGCTCAGGTTGACTATTGGGGACGTTGGAGTATTTTCTTCCAACAACCTGATGGAACGTTCGTTGAAGATGATTTGCAATTTTCAAGTCATTTCCACGATCAGATTATAACGGTGGGCGACTTCGACAATGATGGTGATGTAGATGTGTTTCTACAAGGTTATTATCCTCATAATAATCCGGATATAACACCTTTTGGATTAACAGGAAAATTTTGGATTGCTGCTATATTTGAAAATGATGGTAATGGTAACTTCTCAATCAAACAAGGAACTGAATTACCGGCAATTGGCTGGGGTTCACATTCTTGGGGCGATGTAGACGGTAATGGTTTTCTTGATTTGCTGATTGTTGGTGATGGTTTCTACAATGGAAATAACATTTGGGATGCTGCTCCTTGGTATAATCGACTTTTTGCTAATAACAATGGTGTGTTTACTCAAATATTTGAAGGACCAAGAGCACGTGCATTTACATGGGGCGATACAAATGTCTTACAAGACCTTGATAATGATGGTGATGTAGATATTCTATTTGGAGGATGGGCTGATAATATTGGCAGACAGAAAACTTATGTGTTTGCTAATGAATATGATGGAGGTGATATTTCTCAATACGACTTCGAAGAGGTTACATTATTAGGTGATGAATATCTACCCGGATTATCAGAACAAAAATATAAAGTCGGTGACTTAAATGGCGATTATATTTTAGATTATGTTTGGATGGGCTTCAAAGGTGGTGCTGTAGATTTTCCTCCCGCAGGTCAGAAAGATGTAACTATTGGAGGATGGACTCCAGGAATAAATGAAGGCGATATGATAACTCCATTTGTACAGCTTACTGCTCCTCAAAATCTCAGTGCAGTTAAAACTGAAGACGGAGACTATTTTAAAGTTGACTTTTCATGGCAAGCTCCCGTAAATATTGGTACTAAGAAAAGTGTTACTTATAACTTAGCTCTAAAAAATACGGATACAGGAAAATGGCTCTACAATCCAATGGCATTTATTGGTGGAGAGAAAGATGGCTGGAGACAAGTATCCAAAATGGGTAATATGTATTTGAATAAATCATGGAGTCTAACACTTCCAAAAGCAAATTACGAATGGACAGTTCAAGCTGTTGATGCCGGATTCTTTGGTGGTAACTTTGCTGCAAAAAAGATTATAAGTACGGCTTCAGGCACTGAAAATACTTATATATTCAAACCTACTATTCTAAATTCTGAAGGTAATTTGCTTATTTCATATAAAAATGGTGAAATAATTAATGCGAAAGTTTATACAATTGATGGAGTTAAGATTGTTGACACTCAATTTAAAAACGAACTTAAAACTCAACTTCAACCAGGTGTGTATATCATAGAATTAAGCAACAGCAAACTTAACACTTACAAAACAAAAACTATTGTCAGATAAGATGTAAATAACTTATCTAACAACAGCAAATAAAAGGTTGTAGTTTAGTTTTCAGGAAAAGGTTGTCAGCACATAACTGACAACCTTTTATATAAAACCTACTTCATATACTTCTCTAAAAACACATCCTGTTCCCACAACAAATGCATGATATTTTCACGGGCTACATAGCTGTGCATCTCTTTTGGCAGAATAACCATACGTGCCGGTGCACCTAATCCTTTCAATGCCTGAAAATAACGCTCGGTTTGAAGTGTAAATGTGCCCGGATTATTGTCAGCTTCTCCATGTACCAAAAGAATGGGTGTTTTCATCTTATCAGCATGCATAAAAGGCGACATGGCATTATAGACCTCTGATGCTTCCCAGTAATTTCGCTGTTCTCTCTGAAAGCCAAAGGGTGTCATAGTGCGGTTATATGCACCGCTACGAGCAATTCCGCAGACAAACAAATCGGTATGAGTAAGCAAGTTAGCCACCATGAACGCACCATATGAATGTCCGCCTACAGCTACCTTTTTACGATTAATATAACCTAATGAGTCCACAGCATCAATTGCAGCTTTAGCATTTGCAGCTAATTGTTCAACAAAAGTGTCGTTAGGCTCATCTTTATCTTCGCCAACTATTGGAAAAGAGGCGTCGTCAAGCACTGCATATCCGCGTGTTACCCAATATACAAAAGAACCATAATATGGATATGTAAACTCATTTTTGTCTGATGTAATCTGACCGGCATTGTTCTTATCATTATATTCAGCCGGATAAGCCCAAATCAACAAAGGTAATTTCTCCGTTTTAGCTACTCTGTCGTATTCTTCAGGAAGATATAAAACTCCGGATAATTCGACTCCATCCTCACGTTTATACTTGATTACCTCCTTGTGTACTTTGCTGATACTTTCAAAAGGATTTTCAAAATGAGTTATCTGAATAGGAGCAATACGGCGTCTCAAATTCCTATAATAATAATTCGGATAATCAGTTTTGGATTGAATATTTACAATCAACTCTCTGTTTTTCACATCTGAAAAACTGTAAATATCTTCTAATTTATCGGTTTCAGTTGCTTGATATATCCTTTTTGTTTTAAGTGTTTTAATGTCAAGTTCGTCAACAAAAGGAAACTGCCCCTCAGGAGTGAAGCCGTCACCGATTAAGAACAACTTATTATTGTCTCTTGAAAGGACATATTTGCCGTACTGATTTTTGTTGGTAGCAAAAGATCCCGGATCATTATAGATATCCTGATAGTTTCGTTCACTGAATATTCTTCCCTCTTCTGATGTTTTTGAAGGATTTATTAAAGATGTACGAGCTGTGCGCGAACTATACCATCTTTCAGTTATAACCGCAATTGATTCATCTCCCCAGATAACATTATTGAAACGAAATTTTGTTTTGGCAAGCAATTCCGGCTCTTTGTCGAACGGAGCTTTCCATATATATAATGCATCTCGAGTATCAGTTTCAATAGCAGGGTCGCCTTCGTCTAAAGCTTCTACAAAAAGAATAGTTGAAGGCACATCAAGTCGCCATCTTATTTGGCGCATTCCCTTACGTACTGCATCAAAACCTTTTGGTATCACTTCGTTAAGAGGTGCTTCGTAAATATTTTTTACAAGTTTACCTGATAGATCATACACATCATAAGATTGTGGAAAACGATTGTACGGCACGATATACGAAAACGGTTTCCTAACAGTGTTGATAAGTAATAAAGACCCATCAGGTGAAAAGCTTTCAGAAGAATAAACATCAGCTTCTTTAAAAAGTATTTTTGAACCATCTAACTGAAGTTGATATAGTTCTGAGCTTGCCAACGAAATAAAATTTGCTTCATCAGTAGGGTTCTTCAATAGGTCCTGATATGTTCTGTTTTGAGCTTTTTCTCCATCGCTCATTGAGACAATCGGACCATCAGGAATAGCTTTTTTAGGATCGATAAGTGTCGCACTACTTTTGGGCAACATTCTTACTAACAATGATTTGCTATTGCGAAACCAATTTGCAGGATTACCCAGACAACAATTTAAATTAGCATCAGTCAAACGTGTAGCTACTGCTTTTTCAACATCAGCCACCCATAGTTCTACACCATCTTTAGTAGTGTTTGTAAAAGCGATTTTTGTCTCGTCGGGCGACCAATTGACATATGTAATTCGCGGATTGTCAGGCAATCCGGCTATCTGTATCAACTCATCTCCTTTAACCTTTCTTACTTTAATATTATTTATGTAAGTTATAGAAGAGCTTATATGTGTAACCGGATTTACACGCAGACCTGCCAAACTTATTTCATCCTGATTAAGATCTTCAAGCGATTTATAAGTACTCCTGTAAAAGAACAGCATATTTTCACTTCGCTTATCAATTGAAATATTCGGCGCACGATCATAGTCGGCTAACTTCAATATACTCTCTGGCGGTAACTGATAGGATAAATTCTCTTGTGATATTAACTGATTCATTCCTATGAAAATAAATAATATTATTAAAAAATCTTTTGTGCCCATGACTGTACATTAAACCATTTATACGAATTGCAAAAGTACAATTTTATTTCACAAACACCTTACAAAAAATCAAGCACCTACATCTTTTATCCTGTAAGTGCTTGATTTTTAATGTGGGCCCAACTGGGCTTGAACCAGTGACCCCCTGATTATGAGTCAGGTGCTACTAACCAACTGAGCTATGGGCCCCACTACTTTTACAAAAATTTTGCTACCTTTGCAAAGCGATTGCAAAAGTAATAAATTTTACTGTTCCTGCAAATAGTTAGGAACTTTTTTTTATAATATGATAATTCCTCAAGAAGTAAATACCTTAGTTTTCGATTTAGGTGGCGTTATTTACAACATTGATATTCAACTCGGTATCGATAATTTCAAAAAGATTGGCTTCGTTGATGCCGATAAATATATTAGTAATTTTTCGCATAATGATTTTTTCGTTGGATGGGAATCAGGGAAGGTTGGACATGTCCTTGATTTCTTACTACAATAACCTAATAGAGATGAATTTAGCAAGTACATTGAATAATAATTATGCAGTAACTGTCGGATTTTTCGATGGTATACATCTTGGTCATCGTTACTTAATAGAAGAGTTAAAGAAAATCGCTCAGACAAAGGGCTTAAAAAGTATGATTATCACTTTCAAAGAACATCCTCTCAAGGTTATTGACGCTACTTTTAAACCGGAGCTACTGACATCAAACTCGGAGAAACTTGAACAATTACAAAGTTTTGGTATCGATAAAGTCATTGAATTAGACTTCAATAAGGAAATGGCAAATCTTACTGCCGGTGAGTTTATTAAACAAGTTTTACATGAGCAACTTGGCGTGAGATTACTTTTGGTAGGTCACGACCATCGATTTGGTAAAGATAGAAAAGAAGGTTTTATGGAATATCAGAAGTATGGTCAACAATTAGGTATGGATGTAATTCAAGCTGCACGTTTCAGCACTGAAGAATTCAAACAGATAAGCTCTTCAACTATCCGAAAAGCACTGAAGGCAGGCAAAATAAAAAAAGTCAACGCACTACTTACTCATCCTTATTCCTTTGAAGGGTATGTCGTTGATGGATTTAAAGTCGGCAGAAAAATAGGATTCCCAACAGCTAATCTTCGTCTTATTGAGCCTGACAAAATCCTGCCGGGCATTGGAGTTTATGCTGTAGAAATAGAGTGGGAGCAAGCGACTTACAAAGGTATGATGAATATCGGTCACCGTCCTACTATCGACAACGGCGATGCGATAAGCATTGAAGTTCATATAATCAACTTTGACTCAGACATATACAACCAACAACTGAAAGTTACTTTCATCGATAAAATCAGAGATGAAAAGAAATTCAATTCAGTTGAAGAATTGATTGAGCAGTTGAAGATTGATAAAGAATATGTCAGCACTCTACCTGCAAGTAAATGAGTTACATAAACAGCATGGTGGTATATTGAGGGATGCTACATACTCTTCTATTTCACAAATATATCCACATAATCTACAACAGGATCGCAAGGATTATCCATTTCCATAAGGCGGAAATATGCTCGTCCACGTGTCTGGAAGTTAAATGTGCCGGTTCGCCTGCATTCATTACCATCATTAATATGTGATACTCTTGTAATCAACTCTCCGGTAACCGTAAAATGACCTTTATTTATTATGTTGATAGTTCCTTTCAATGTTACATAATCGCCATTTAACCTTTGTGAAGCATCTATAGATATTTTTCCATCTTTCATGGAAATATGTGCCTTACCAAAAACATCCCAGCTTATCCATTGCAATGCAAACTTATGAGTACCAATTAAATTGGGAATTTTCAAACTCTGTTGAGCTAATTTTTCTTTTAACTCACTTATACGGGTTGCCACTCTATTAGCTGCAAGCTCTTCATCATACGGAATAGTTTTTTCAAGCTCCTGATACTCTTGTATAGTTAATTCAAGCGATTGAGTGCTTTCTTTTTGTTCAATTTCAGCAAAATGCTTTTCAAATTCTGTTCGCCACTTATTTTTTTCGAATGTAATTGACTCCAACATTGTCGCAATAGAATCTTCTTGAGTAACATTGCTATCGTTGACTACAACAGGGTCGTCGTTTGATATTATAAACTTAGGTTGGATAACTAAAAAAACTATTACAACTATCAGAGCTGCGACTATTCCAATAAAGATTTTTGTGGTTTTACTTATATCAATTATTTTTTTACTTGTTTTTTCACCTTTTACTTTATTGTCATTATTATCTTCCTTTTTACTCCTAAAAGATGATGTATCAACTATTTGTGTTTTTGCTAATGGTTCGTTATCGATTAAGACTGTTTCTTCTTGATATTCATTTGTTTTATTATCTGAAGATTTTAACAATAGTTGTAAGTCGTTATAATTCTGTGCTCTCTTATCCGGATTTCTTTCTAAGCAACTGGATACAACTGCCTGCCACTTTTCAGGTAACTGTTTTATTTTTACGGATATATCACTTTTTAGAATGCTTTCCAATATGTCTTTTAAATCGACTGCACTGCTTCCTGTTCCTGCTTGTTCTACTTCAAATAATGCAACACCTGTAAATATTTCATAGATTATTGCGCCATAAGCCCAGAAATCGGTATTTAGACGCAATGGCTCTCCTTTAAGTTGCTCGGGCGAACTATATTTATAAGTCCCTGCGGCTATTGAATTCGTAAAATTTACGTTTTGAGTAGCATTTGCCTTTTTCGATAAACCGAAATCAGTAATTTTTGGTATATATTCAATATTACCTGATATTTTTCTATTGTGAATTAAGATATTCGATGGTTTTAAATCACGATGTACGATATTATGTTTGTGTAAAAACCCAATTCCTTCTAATAACTGTTCAGCTACCCTATCTTTTTGTTGCTCAGTTAGTGTTTTCGCTTTAATCAACTGACTCAGATTGCCATCTGGATAAAATTGCATAATTGCATAATCAAACACTCCATTGGTCATTTCAAAGGTGTACAAACTTTCATATTTAGCAATATTTGGATGGTCGGGCAAGCCTGCCAAAGCATCAAATTCATCCTTCAATGAAAATACTCTGCCATTAACTTCCATATGCTCAGCTATTTTTATAGCAACATATTTGTCTAAAGTTGTATCGTAGGCTTTATATACCTTGCCAAAACTTCCACCACCAAGTCGGTCGTTTTGAATACTATATTTGTATCGGCTGAAAAATTCCTGCTGAGTCATTTCCACTTCTAATTTAATGTTTCTATGTAAGCTTTATTAAGTTGTACTATATAAGCTGAGCTATTGTCTTTAGAATTCTGATTACACTTATCTTCAATTATTTGTAAAACATCATCTATGTAGCTATTATCTTTAAAATACTCTTGTAAGTCATCGTCGGAACAAGATTCTAACACTCCATCGGTACATAAGAAAAATATATCTCCGGGCTGAAAATCATGCATAATTGAGACATCAGCTTTTAAAGTACGCTTGTTAAGACCTTGAATTGCACGTGTTATATGATTTTTCCTCGGATGTATTTTCATTTGCTCTGCTGTTATTTCTCCCATATCATATAATTCTTGAACTAAAGAATGATCTTTTGTTTTGAAGATGATTTCTCCTTTTCTGAAAAGATAAACACGCGAGTCGCCAATATGTGCAACTGTTGCTCCTTTTTCATGCAGATGCAGCAATGTCATTGTAGAAGCCATACCATGCGCTTCGTGGTGTGTATCAATATATTGATCGAATTGTGATGTTACGTATTTTATAGTAGATTGAATTACTTCTTCATCTGAAGACACTATGTTATTTGCCACAAAATAATCGTTTATTTCCGTGCAAACCATTTTGCTTGCGACTTCTCCTTTCGAACTCCCCCCTACTCCATCACAAACAATAAAAAGACTCTTTAGCGGACTTGCATGTTCGTTATCCGGAAATATTGAATCTTCATTGTGAGGTCTTTTACCAACTAATGAAAAAGAAGCTGTATTAAAAAAACTATTCATACTATTTTGTTTTATAGACTAAATTCTGCTCCGTAAATTTTCCACAACTCAATAGTTTAGTTTTACATAGTCCTAATGCTGAATTTCGTTTTTCCGGCAATGATTCGTGAACCACTTTTAAGTTTTATTCTCTCATCTAAAGTTAAACGATGTTGTTGACTGTATCCACCCCTATCAGAATAATCAATCTCTAAAAAAGTACCATTACCTTTTACTGCTGAAGGGTGACTTTCTAAATAAAATTCTGCAACACCATTTTCAATCTGAGCAAAGATATAAAAATGATTTCTATGTATAAACTTATCCTCTGATTTTATCATTATTTCGCATGGGGAAGTCTCGTTATATCTGCCAACTAACTGCTTTCCAACTTTAATATTATACTTATCAATTTCTTTATCTTGCTCATCTACAACCACTAACACACCTACATTCTTTGTTTGAGATATTATTTCATACGGTTTGAAAGTTTGCTTGCAAATAGGACATTTAATATTAGTTGCAGGATTATTCACTAATTTATCCTGCACTATCATACGGGCATTACAAGCGGTATTTGGACATTGAATTTGCATATTCTATAAAACTTACACCCAATCTGAAACATCCATTCTGTTATCGAAGTCCGCTCCGAAGTCATCATTTCCTGCATCAGCCAAATCATTTGAAGCATATGACATATCATCAGGCATAAGCTCAAAAGCTGCAAGATCTTCGCCACCAAACAAAGCATCATCCAGATTAATAGACTCTTGCGAAATCAGATTACCTTCCATATCTTGAACGGTCATATTACCATTCGTGTCGATTGTCATATTGATATCAAATGTACCATCGCCATCAATATCGACAAGTGCCTGCTGCGAACCATCCGACATAGTTGTAACAAGGGCATTATGTCCTTCAATATCAATATATTCTGAAGTTACAGGCGTTACTTCCATCTGAGCATCCGCCATATACTGACTCAAATCGACATCTGCATTTCCATTCAAACCAATAAGCTGTCCGCTATCTTGATCAGCAATAAAATCATATGTTCCGTCATTATCAACATCTAATTTTACGATTATCTCATTACCCGATTGAAAATATCCAACGTGTACTGTCTGCCCATTTTCAAGTTCTACAACTTCATCTCTCAAGAAGAATTCTTCTGAAGCACTACCGATATCTCCAAAATGTTCAGAATAGTCGACTCTCGACGGATGTATGTTGTTATGATCTAATCCCGAATGGTTGATAGATTGCGAAAATTGTACTCTGTCACCATCATCCATACTGTTCCACTCATTTTCATAATAAGTATTGTAAAGTTTCCCATGCCATGTAAATACACCACCGGGACCTACTTCATGGCGAGCGGTTGCAAAAGCATCATTGAACGACATATCATCAGAAATTTCTGTAGCCACAGGAGCCACATCATGAACAATAAACGGAATATGTTCTTCCTGATTTGCAAGTCCGATACTATCATTTACCTCATTCATATGATTCTGATAGGTAGATTGATAATCTTCGTCAAGCTGACCCCATTCTTCCTGTGTGTAAGTTGTAAATGTGTTGCCATGCCAGTTGAATAAATGTCCGGCACCAAGCTCAGTCCTTGCTGTATCAAATGCTTCCTGATATGTCATATCGTCATTTACTGATGTTGCGACTTGCGGCTCATCCGGTATAGGAATAACATCATCATTCAAAAAAGGCAGTGAAGGCATATATCCAAATGCTGCAATACCTGCACCTGCTCCTCCGAGCACATAAGCAAAGTTCTTTAATGTTTCTAATTTCTGTTTACTCGACTGCATATTGGTGAGTAGTCCGATTTTTAAGTCCTGTGCATCTTTTTTCTGTGACATAATTATTTGGTGATTAGTGATTGGTGATTAGTGATTGGTGATTAGTGATTGGTGCATTTGTTTTTAAAGTTTTGCTTTGTTGTAAATTGCTCCACATCTCGGACAGAATCCTGTGGCATGGAGTAAAGCCCATGCTTGTCCGTTGAGTTGTTGCTGACATTTTTCGTTCGGACAAACATATCTGACGCGAAAACTAATATCTAACTCCTCGAGTTTTTCCTGCGGCGACATATTGCTGGTAAACACCGCTGCTGCCGTTGAGCCTAAAATCATTATACCCATTAGTTGCATCTTGACTTCCTTTGGTATATCAAACAACATTAATATCAGCATTGGAGAAAATGTTATAGCTCCTCTTATTATAGCAAGTTTTTTATTGTGCCCCGACGTAATTTTTGCTCTCTTCTTTTTATAGTCAAGATACATTGGCTCTAATGCAGCAAATTCTTCTGTAAAATCTTTTTCATTTGCTTTTTTAATTATTTCTTTTGGTTTTACGGTTATACCGAAAAGTGCAGGCACATTGACATCTATATTTGCTGAAAGAGTTAGTTTGTCATCGCTCGAGATAACTGCTTTATTTATTCGATACCCATTAACATAGGTACCATTTGTCGAATTCAAATCTTCTATCTGAAATTGATTATCACCAAGATACGTAATAGTTGCATGTGAGCCGCTAACATCACCTTGAGAAAATACAATATCATTGTTTTTCGATCTTCCTAATTTCAGAAATTTGTTTTGCATAGTATCTTAAATTATTTTTTGTATTTCAATATTGGAAGATATTGATCAAAATTACCGAACATAACAGGGGTTTGCCCTCCTTGACTATCGTTTTTCACGTTTCTCCTGACATATGCATATAGTTCATAAGCATTTACAACTCCATCTGAATTTGTATCAGCACGTCCGCTTAACCCTAACAGCAAATGTTTGGTAAAATAACCGGTAACTTGATTGACACTTTCCAGCGAGGTTTCACTATCTCGCGATGACATGAAAATAATCACATTATCAGCACCTGGAGATGTTACATGAGTAGTAGAAGTATTACTTTTACTGCCTACAATACTACCCGAATAACAAGCATCTGCCAAGCAAAGTTTAGTTTTGGCTTTACTCTTTTTAAATGCTGCTCTAATCTCTGAATGTCTTAAACCTGATGCTCCGCCATTTATGTTATGTGGACAAAAAAGTCCGGGCGCACCATGACCCGAATAATAAAATATCACTAAATCATCTTCTTTTGCTTTACTGAAAATCTTATCCATTTCATATAAGATATTTTCTTTAGTTGCTTGCTTATCTTTTAATATTACAAGATTTTCAGATTTAGTAATATTAGAGAAAAACTTATAAACTCTTTCAGCATCATCTACTGAAGCCGAAAGGTTGTTGACAGTTCCATCATAAATCTCCACTCCAACAATTACGGCATAAACATCTGCATTTAACTTACTTACAAATACAATAGTGAAAGTTAAAAACAATAATAATATCTTTTTCATCACTCTTAATTTTTTAAAACAAACGAATTATCACTAAAGTAATCAGGATGATTTCTTCTTTTCTCTTCTATTTCTTCTGTATACAATTAATCCCCATATAGAGCCTGCAATTATAATTATAAATGGCCATATATTAATTAACCCAACAAAAAACCATATCAAATTTTCCCAACCATTTTTAAATCCATACTTGAATTTATTACCGAATGACACACTGTTTGGGACAGTTTCGTAGAACGATACCGTTAAAGTTGAAAATCTCACCTGACTTTGAAGATATTTCATTCTGCCTTCAATTGATTCGATATCAGATCTTAACTGACCCATTTTCTCTTCAATCTCCAATATATCCGACACGTCTTTTGCTTGTTTTAACAATGCCAGATAGCGGTATTCTAATTCTTTTTTGGTTTTTAATCTTGCCTGAATATCAAGGAATTCTTCTGTAACATCCATAACATGGACTTCCTTATTATCAAATCTTTTGACACCTTGTGTTGATTCTTGTAGTAATAAATCGAATTTTTCGGCTGGTACTCTAAGCACTAAAGTAATGTTAATTTTTTCAGAGTATTTATACTCTTGTTCAGACGACACATAAGCATTATATTTTTCAGTAGCGTCTAAAACAATCTTTCGTGTTTCCGACAAATTATTTGTTTCAAACTCAACTCTGCCGTCTTTAATTAATTTTCGCTCAATATTCTCATTTACATTTACATCTGTTCCATTTTCGGAATCGAGTTTTTCAATCTGATCCTCAGGGATAGCTGTCATTTCTTCGCCTGAATAGTCATAACTTGAATTGCCGCCATTATTGGTACAACTTAAAAAAGTAGCAAAAAGAAGGATATACAATAATCTTTGCATATAAACTTAATTTAATTTGTTAATTTACGTGTAAGTTGTAACGTTAAAACTAAGCAATATGTTTATTGGATTTAAAAATATTTAATAAATATCTTATCCAAAGTAAGATTAGACAAAAAGAATTTGAAATTTAGAATATAAAAAACGGTGAGTTGAGAGATTTGTTGACTTACTAGGATTCGAACCTAGACAGACAGATCCAGAATCTGTAGTGCTACCATTACACCATAAGTCAGTTGTTTGGGGCTGCAAATTTAATAATATTTGATTAAAACCCCAATAGTATGCAATAAAATCTACAATAATTATCTGTTATTTTTTTCTCGACCTTGCCCACGCCATAACATTAGCAGGAGAACGCTTGAAAAACAGTTCGTTAGCCATAAATTCCATATAAGGTTGTGTGTGTCGGTAATACATTTTAAAACCTGCACACAACCAATTCAAGCCCGGTTCTCCTGTCGATGTCGTGAGGATACGGTTTTTAGGACATTCGCCATTACATAAATCAAGGAATTCACATTGCAAACATTGAGTTGGTAGTTTATCTCTTTTATCTGAACCAAACTGAAGCTGTTGCTCAGAGAACATCATTTCGTAAATAGTCTTATGTTTGACATTCCCTAAATAATATTCAGGAAATACGTAATGGTCACATGCATAAACATCACCGTTAAACTCCATCACCGAAGCATGTCCGCATTTTTTTGCATAAATACATGAACCCGGCTGTTCACCTACAGTATTTGCCAAAGTTGCATCGAATATTTGTACGTAATACTTACCAACATCATTTAACACCCACTCATCAAAAATATCAATATAAAACTGTCCAAATTTCTTAGCATCTACTGTCCATGGCGCAATAACATAATCATCTTTTTCCTCTGGTCCCATAAGCTTCAAACCACTTGGAACGTCATTAATATGCATACGTTCGACAATCGGACTAAATTGCATATAGTAACTGCCAATTTCCTTAAAAAAATTATAAACCTCAAGAGGATAATCTACATTATAATTATTGATAACCGACAAAGTATTAAACTCAACACCATGTTTTTGAAGCAGTTCTATACCACGCATTACCTGTTTAAACGTACCTTTTCCACCTTTATTTTTACGATATACATCATGGCAATGTTCCGGACCATCAATAGAAATTCCGATAAGGAAGTTATTATCTTTAAAGAACTTACACCAATCGTCTGTTAGTAACACACCATTAGTCTGCAAACTGTTATCAATTTGCCTACCACGTCCATATTTCTTCTGATAAGCAAGTGCTTTATAATAAAACTGCTTATCACGCAACAAAGTCTCGCCGCCATGCCATGTAAAAAGTACTTCCGGCACGGGCTGCGCTTGAATATAACTCTCAATATATTTTTCAAGGACTTCATCTGTCATATGGTGACTTGCTTTATCCTTGTAAAGATTTTCTTTTTCTAAGTAATAACAATAGCTGCAATTAAGATTACAGATAGAACCCACAGGCTTTGCCATTACATAAGTAGGCATTGACAATGGATTGAATATAGCGGTTTTAGACATAGTCTGAAAATTTTAGAAATGAATAAACAGTCGTCTCAGATTTAATTTAACCCTGTTCTTAACAGATTGATTTGCAACCGACTCATTATATAAAGTCAGTTTAGAAGTCAGATAATAACCTTTTAAATCCGTTTTGTCATCAAGAATAAAATTAAAGTCAAAACGAATAGTATTTTCCAAATAACTCACGGTCATATCCCCCTTCGTTATAAATTTCCTTTTAGTGAAATAGTCGTTCTTCTCGATAAAATAAACATATGCACCAATATCAGTCTTAACTCCATCCGAATCATACAACTTACCCGGAGCAATTATCTTCTCTCCAATAGAATCAACAATCTGATAAATGCCTTCAGGGAATAAAGTATCGTTTTTTGAGATAAAGATGTCATCTATAAAAAGATACTGACCAAAACCTTTCAAAGAATTTCCTTTATCTAAGTACAAAGAATCAGTAAATAAAGACAAGCTTAAAACATTCTCTTCGATATCATAATTACTATAATGCTGTCCCCAAAACTGTGCATATCCCCATGTGTAAACAGGGGAAGACTCATACTTATACACAAAAGGCTCTTTTCGCTCGCAAGCTTGCAGGATAAGAACAAATAAAACAAGTAATATGTTCAGCTTTTTGTTTGTCATTCAGCTCTTTGTTTATCAGGATTAATAAATCTAACAGGATACATGGCTGCAAAAAAGCCTATAACCGTAACAGTTATAAAAACTAAAACAATATCAGAAAATTGTGTGATAGAAGGATAATTTTCGATAATAAAACCTGAACCAAGTTTTATAATGCCGACCGTTTCCTGCAGAACAGAAAAAATACTTCCTAAAACTACCCCTATTAAAGCACCTACAAGAGAGATCATCCAACCTTCTAAAAGAAATATCTGCTTTATCATTTTTCTATCAGCACCTAAATTTCGCAAGGTGATAATATCATCATTTTTATCAATAATCAACATAGATAAAGAACCGATAATATTAAAACTTGCAATCAGAAGGATAAAGCATAAAATTAAAAAGGTAATCCATTTTTCGATGGTCAAAATTTTAAAATAACTTTCCTGCTGCTCATATCTATCTTTCACAGAAAAACTATCACCCAATAAATTCTGAATTTCCTTTTTTACTTTTTTCAGATTTGAATAATTATTAAGTTTTAGCTCAATTGCGGTCACATCAACATCATCATATTCAAACAATTCTCTGGCAAGATTTAATGAAACAAGCACATATTGATTGTCATACTCATGCTGCTGAACTGAAAAAATACCTGATAAAAATGTAGCTGATTGATTGAAACTCTGATCGGGACGAATTAAATTAATCTTCGAGGTACGCTTAGGAGCATAAATATACAATGGATCGATAGAAAACGCACCAAAACCAAGAGTGGCAGCAATACCTGAACCAGCCACTGCCCTTTCGAACGCACCGTCATACAGAACAAACTCACCATCGAACATAATACTGTCGATTTTTGTCATCTGCTTAAATTCTTCTTCAGATACTCCTTTGATGAAAGCCGGCATTTGCTTATCCTTAAATTTTAGCAAGGCATTTTCTTCGACAACCTCAGTGAAAACCGCAACAGAAGCTAAGTTTCGCACATTAGTAAACTCCTCAGAATCAACAGAAAATTGTTTGCCTGTATTAAGAGTAATTTTCAATTCGGGGTCGAATGCAGAGAATAAATCAGCAAAAAGGGCTTCGAAACCATTAAATATTGAAAGAACAATCACTAAAGCCATTGTTCCGATTGCAACACCGGTTGAAGAAATGCCCGAAATGACATTGATAGCATTGTGAGACTTCTTTGAAAAAAGGTAACGGCGAGCGATTATAAAAGCAAATTTTAATCGTCCTACCTCTGCTGATATGTTATTTTGTTTAACCAATTTCCTCTTCTGACAATGGTGATGGAGGATCGCTTTTCAGCAATTTATCGATATTCTCCAGATAATCAATTGAGTTGTCATGATGAAAGTTCAATTCAGGAATAATCCTCATATCTTTCACCCTTCTACCTAAGTCGTATCTTATTGATTTAGTATCCTTTTTAACTTGCTCAATAATACTCTGAGCTTTTTCACTTGGGAAAACACTTAAATTAATATGGCATATGCTCAAATCCGGACTTATCTTCACATTTGTAACGCTGATTATAACGCCATGTATTTTTTTTGCATATAAAACAAATATCTCCCCAAGCTCCTTTTGAAGCATTCGAGCAATTTTTTCCTGTCTTTTTGTTTCCATTTCTATTTGTTTATTTTACTTATTAACTCGTTTGCATCTAAATTTATTTTTGAAAATGCAAACCATTTTTTAGCCAAGTCTTTCAACGAGGCACCTATATGATACACTACATCCTGATCTATAATCAAAAATCTATCATGCGATTTCTTAAAAACACGTACCTCAATCGGCTCGTATTGAGCATTATACTTTTCAATATCAAATCTGAATGTATCAGAAATATTATTTGTATATATTGTAACTTTTACTCCTTTCTTCCTCTTTGATAAGATAAGTAGAACACTCTCATCTATATAATTATCAATCAACGTAATTGAGCGTTTAGCAGATTTAACAAGATTAACAGCAAATGTGTAAGCATCAAAAATCTGCCCTTCATAGAAAATACCTTCATTCGGAGGCAAAGAAGTTTTAATCAACAAATCAAATTTTTGATCATGTTCGTGTAATCTTCTCTCAATTCTTTCAAATCTTTGATTGAAAACATATCCTCTCATAAGATATTCTTTTAAAACTTGGTTTGCCCAGATTCTGAATTGTGTACCTCGTTTGGATTTAACACGATATCCGACTGAAATAATTACGTCAAGATTAAACCATTCGGTCTTATATACTTTCCCATCTGATGCAGTTGTTGCAAAAAATGCAACAACTGAATATCGGTCAAGCTCCTGTTCTTCGAATATCTTTTTTATATGTCTTGATATCACCGATTTGTCTCTATCAAACAATACACTCATTTGATTTAGGGTAAGCCAAACAGTTTCATCAATGACCTTAACTTCTAATTGCGTAAATCCTTCAAACTGATAAAGCAACATTTCTCCTTCATTTTTCATAAAAAAATTATTTAGGTTTTGTAAACAACTATAATATATTATCTCTTATCTCCCACTGGAGAAAAGTAAAATCTTACAACTTCCATTCAAAGCCATCTTTCGTATCCTTAATCTCGAAGCCTAAGGCAGTTAGCTCATTACGAATTTTATCACTGGTAGTCCAATCTTTATTCTTTTTTGCTTCCAAACGAATATTGAGCAGTAAATCGACAGCCTTTTGATAAGCTTCAGTACCACCGGAAGCATCTGATTCGGATTGCAGACCAAGTAAACCATACAAAAACAAGTCGAACACCGATTGCAATTCTTTCAAATCGTCAGCAATGATAGTCTCCTTACCATCATGAACAAGATTTATAGCACGCAAAGCATCAAACAAAGCAGAAATAACCATTGGCGTATTTAGGTCATCATTCATAGCTGCAACACACTTTTCGCGCAGACCTTTTACTTCTACCGTAGAAGTCTCAGACGGACTAAGTTTTTGTAAACGCACATAACCCTCCATCATTCGCTCCAAGCCTTTTTCAGAAGCCTCCAAAGCCTCGCTGCTAAAATCGACCGTACTTCGATAATGAGCCTGAAGAATGAAAAATCTAATTGTCATAGCACTGAAAGCCTTAGTCAGAAGTTTATGCTGTCCGGTGAAAAACTCTTCCAAAGTAATAAAATTACCTAAGGATTTACCCATTTTCTGACCGTTGATAGTAATCATATTATTGTGCATCCAGTATTTCACCGTATCCTTACCGAGAGCGGCATTCGACTGAGCAATTTCACATTCATGATGCGGAAACATCAAGTCCATACCGCCACCATGAATATCGAACTCTTCGCCCAAATATTTAGTTCCCATAGCCGAACATTCCATATGCCAGCCCGGAAAACCTACACTCCATGGAGAATTCCATCGCATAATATGTTCAGGTGCAGCCTTTTTCCACAAAGCAAAATCGACACTGCGCTTTTTCTCTGTTTGTCCCTCAAGTTCACGGGTGGTTTCGAGCATCTCGTCAATATTGCGACCCGACAATTTTCCATAATGATGATCCTTATTATATTTCTCAACATCGAAATAAATAGAACCTTCACTTTCATATGCATAGCCTGCTTTTAGAATTTTGTCTGTAAACTCTATTTGCTCGATAATATGACCCGAAGCATGCGGTTCGATACTTGGAGGCAACACATTTAGAGCTTCCATTGCTTTATGATAGCGATTGGTGTAATACTGCACCACTTCCATAGGCTCAACCTGATCCAATCTTGCTTTCTTTGCAATTTTATCTTCACCCTCATCAGCATCATTTTCTAAATGACCAACATCAGTGATGTTCCTCACATATCTAACTTTATATCCGAGATATTTAAGATATCTGAAAAGAATATCGAAGGTAATAGCCGGTCGAGCATGCCCCAGATGAGGATCACCATATACTGTAGGACCGCACACATACAGTCCGACATTCGGTGAATGAATAGGAATAAACTGCTCCTTTTTTCTCGTTAAAGTGTTATAAATAACTAATTTATGCTCCATATATAATTAAAACAAAGTACCTGTTTCACCTAATTTAATTTTCCCTAAATGTTTGTAAGCCAACTCTGTAACTTCCCTACCTCGTGGAGTGCGTTTCATAAAACCCTCTTTAATGAGGAAAGGCTCATAAACCTCCTCTATAGTACCGGAGTCTTCACCGAGAGCAGTTGCAATGGTATTTAGTCCGACCGGACCACCGCTAAATTTATCAATAATCGTATTAAGAATCTTATTATCAATCTCATCCAAGCCATATTTATCAATATTCAAAGCTTCGAGAGCATAACGTGCAATTTCGAGATCGATATTACCTGAGCCTTTTACCTGAGCAAAATCACGCACACGACGTAAAAGTGCATTGGCAATACGAGGAGTGCCGCGACTACGACCACCTATCTCTTGGGCTGCATCGTTTTTGATTGGTACATCAAGCAGACCGGCAGAGCGTTTCACTATATAGGTAATCACCTCTAAATCATAATATTCAAAATGGCAATTAATACCAAATCGAGCACGTAAAGGAGCAGTAAGCAAGCCGCTACGGGTAGTTGCACCTATCAGCGTAAACGGATTCAAATCGAGCTGTATTGAGCGCGCTGAAGGACCTTTATCAATCATAATATCAATACGATAATCTTCCATTGCAGAGTATAAATATTCTTCCACAATAGGACTCAGACGATGAATTTCGTCTATAAACAGCACGTCATTGGTTTCCAAACTTGTGAGTAAACCAGCCAAATCACCGGGTTTATCGAGCACAGGACCCGAAGTAATCTTAAAACCTACATTCAGCTCATTAGCAATAATATTCGATAAGGTAGTTTTACCCAGACCCGGAGGACCGTGCAGCAAAACATGGTCGAGCGACTCACCGCGCATACGTGCAGCCTGTACGAAAATTTTCAGATTATCAACTATCTTGTTTTGTCCTTTAAAATCAGCAAAAGACAGTGGACGCAAAGCATTTTCATACTCTTTCTCACCATTACGATTATTTCTTATATCAAATTGTTCTTCCATACATTCAGATTAAGTTTTTGCCAAACTTTTGAAAATTTCTTCTAAACTCTTATCTTCCTTTTTCACCTCATTATCAATAATATCTCCTTTCGATTTTAAATCAATATCACCAACAATTTCACCTTTATTTATTATCAAAGCCCTACTGCACACAGCCTCAACCTCCTGCATAATATGAGTACTTAACAACACTGTTTTTTCTTTTCCAATATCCTTAATAAGAGAGCGTATATCATCTAACTGAATAGGATCTAATCCGGTAGTAGGCTCGTCTAATATCAAAACCTGAGGATTATGAATAAGAGCCTGAGCCAGTCCGACTCGCTGTTTATAGCCTTTCGAAAGTTGATGAATTTTTTTATTAGCTTCAGTAGGAAGTCCCACCCGTTCAATGATTTCATCAACTTTTTGTTGTCTGCCAACCTTTATTTTATAACACCGAGCTACAAAGTCGAGATATTCACGAACATACATTTCATGGTACAGAGGATTATTCTCAGGTAGATAACCAATCATCTTGCTTATCGGCAATCTGTTCTCAGCAACTTCTAAATTACAAATCTGCACAGAACCTGACTTATACGATAAAGCACCGGTAAGAATACGCATAGTAGTAGTTTTCCCGGCACCATTCGGACCAAGAAAACCAATAACTTCACCCGCATCAATATCGAAACTGATGTTATTAAGAACGATTTGTTTACCTATTTCTTTATAGAGTTTAGAAACCCTGATTGACATGAAATTAATTTTTTCATGCAAATTTACAAGAAATTACTTTATAAAAAGAATAAAATAGAACTTTATTCTGTTACTCCTCTCCAATCATCAGTTCTAAAAGGAGATGCCGGTAGATTGGCTGCATTATATAAATTACAAATTGGATTATCTGCCCAAGCATATCTCACAGCAACAGGAAATTGCACTTCGGGTGCTGATACAACAATCTCACTACCCTGAATTTCTGCTTTAGCCCAGTAAAACTTATGATCAACACCTGCTATTGCAAAACCTTTCAATTCACTACCATCTTTGGTTTGTAGACCACCACATACATGATCAAACGAAATTCTTATAGTATTTTTTTCTATTTTGTGAGATTTATAAATCGGACCACTATACGGTATTTTCTCGTTATATGTATTAGCTCTTGCACTTAATGCAAGCCTATATCCTACATCTTGTTTGTTTCGAGGGTGAATATCAAAAGCTTCTCCAACATCAATTATAACAGCCATACCCGTTTTTTCAAGCTGTAGAGTTTTTAATTGAGCTTCTCTAAGTTCAGCCCATGTAGACTCAACCGGCTCATCTTGTACTTTCATGAAATTAGCTAACTGAACCATATAAAATGGTAAGTCGTGACCAAATTGCTTTCTCCAACTATGAATCAGTAGGGGCATCAAATCACGATACTGATATGCACGACCCGTATTTGATTCCCCCTGATACCATATGGCACCTTTAATAGCATATTGAATAAAAGGATGAATCATAGCATTATAAAGAACAGTTGGTTCATTCATGTTACCATCAATTCTTCTTGGCATCAATCCGACATCGCCTAAAGCGAGAGAGAACTTAGCTTTCCAGTTGCCCGACAGATTAATTTTACCTTTTGCAGACTCAATATTGAACGATTGGTCACCTCCACCCAAACCACCGGATCCGCCTGTGTCAAGAACTCTAACTGCTATTACAGCTTTACCCTTTTTTACAAGTTTGGCCGGAATTTTATAAGATCTGCCACTCATCCAACCTTCAGTCTTCCCAACCAAAGTACCATTAAAATAAGTAAAATCATCATCGTCAATAGTACCTAAATTAAGCGTGAGTTCCAATCCTTCCCAAGTAGCAGGAATTTCAACTTCTTTTCTAAACCAGAACAAACCATTTTTTTGAGACAAGCCTTGATCTTGAACCATGCCCGGTACTTTGAAATCACTCCATGCTTTATCAGAGAAATTCACATCAGCCCAGATTAACTTACCATTTTCAACAGCAGCATCTTTTTCATTTAATTTCTGCATCCATTCTTGCACATCCTGCTGATATACCTTTTCCAACTCTTCTTTATCAGAAGGTAATTGACGAAGCTTTTTAACGTAATCTCTAAAATAAGGCATCTCTTCAAGAGTTTCTCCATCAACCCAAACTTCGGCAAGCGTACCACCCCAAGAGGAATTAATCAAGCCTACAGGAACATTTTGAGAGGTATGAATATCTCTCCCGAAGAAATAACCAACAGCGGAAAAAGCACCAACAGTTTCAGGCGAACAAACTAACCAACCTTCACCCTCCACTTTACAATCATCAGCAGGTGTAACGCTTGTTTGATTTTGAATCTTTATCATGCGAAGATTAGGATAATTTGCAGCAGCAATTTCTTTTTTCATATCTGTTATGTCGTTACTTACACGCCATTCCATATTAGATTGGCCTGAACATACCCACACCTCACCGATAAGAACATTTTCTAATTTAATGGTATTCTTTTTATCTGTTGAAACTGTAATTGAAAATGGACCTCCGGCTGCAGGAGTTTTAAAATCGACTTTCCAGTTACCCGACACATCAGCTACAATAATTTGCTTGTTATTATCCCACGAAGACACTACTGTCACTTTCTGACCTGGTTTTGCTTTACCCCAGATTGGAGCATTCGTTTGCTGTTGCAGCACCATGTTATTTGTAAAAAATGCCGGAAGTTTAAGTTGTCCCATAACATTAGTCATAAAAAACACGAGTAACAGCGAAATAAGAAATTTGTTATTCATATGTTTATAATTTTATTTTTTTAATCTATTTTCTTTAACTCCTTTAAATGTGATAGTAACAGGATTAATATACCCATCCTTATCAAATGTCATTTCTTCAATACAAGTAGCTCTATGATCTCTGGCCGTTTCAGTTATCGGACGTCTGTGATAGACGATATAATATTTATCAGATTTAGGTTCGTGAATGACAGAATGATGACCGGCACTTGTTGCTACCTCAGGGTCTTGTTCCAAAACAGTTGCAATTCTTTCGAACGGTCCAAACGGTGAGTCTGCAATTGCATACGCAACACAATAATCCGGACCTCCCCAGCCGCCTTCCGACCACATAAAATAATACTTATCATCTTTTATAAACATAAAAGGACCTTCTACATAATTTTTAGGAGTTACTTCTTTATATAATTCTCCATCGTTGAAAGGAACTATTCCTGTAAAATCATCCTTCAGTTTAACTACATTACAATGTCCCCAGCCACCATAATACATATAATATGTTCCAACTTTATCTTTAAAAACAAACTGATCAATAGGTTGTGCCCCATTAACAATTTTATCAATTAATGGCTTCCCAAGCAGATCTTTGTAAGGTCCCTCCGGTTTATCGGCAACCCCAACACCAATACCACCAATCTGATTATTATTAAGAATATCATTTCCTGCAAAAAATAGATAATACTTTTTATCCTTTTTAATGATTGCCGGTGCCCACATGGCATATTTCAACCATTTGACTTCAGAAGTATCAATTATCCTGTGATGTTTTGTCCAGTTAATCAAATCTTTTGAAGAAAACGCATCTAAAAACACCTGTTTTTCATACTTATCTGAATAAGTAGGAAAAATCCAATACTTTTTATCGAAAATTACTCCTTCAGGATCAGCATACCAACCCTCGAATATTGGATTACCGGAAAAATTAATGTTTTTATTCATGTTTTTCTGAAGACAACATGATTGAAATGCAAGTATAAAAACGAGAATATAAAAATAACCTTTTTTCATTTTATTTTGATTTATAATTGAGTATTAATATGCTTTTGTAAATTTATTTTTAGTTAACACAAAAAGTAAAACTTCTTATACTATAATAAATTAAAGAGCCAAAAATACAACAAAAAAATCATTCTTACATAACTCAAACTGATTTACATAAACGAAAAGAAAAAAGGAGCTTTGATATCCTACTAAAACAATACTCAAAAACCGAGAAAAAAGTTATTTCTATTGATTAATAAGCTTAAAAATACAAAAAATGTAAATTTCATTTTCCTTATTATCATGCACTTATAAATTATTTTTACAAAATTGCAATCTCCACATTGCAATTAATGAACTTTATTTAGGATAGTTTGTTAGATAGTTAAAACATTAACGCTATTTTAAAATGAATTCAGACAAATTAATTCCAAAAGAGATTGAAGAACTTGAGAATGAAGAGTGGCTTTATTCTCTCGATTATGTATTGCAACAGTGGGGTCCGGAGCGTGTTGTAGATTTGCTTCGTCAATTGCAGATCAGAGCACACAAAGCTGGTGTTGATTTACCTTTTACGGCTAACACGCCTTACATTAACACGATAAACAGAGCACAACAACCACCTTATCCCGGAAATCGCGAAATCGAAAGGATAATAAAGAGTGTAATTCGCTGGAATGCAATGGCAATGGTTGTTAAGGCAAATCGTAATTCACACGGTATTGGTGGGCACCTTGCTTCTTATGCTTCTGCTGCAACTTTATTGGAAGTGGGTTTCAATCACTTCTTTAAAGGTAAAGATGCCGAACAGGGTGGTGATATTGTGTTTTTTCAAGGACATATTGCACCGGGACTATATTCTCGTGCTTTCCTTGAGGGTAGAATAACAGAAGATCAACTTCATAATTTCCGTCGCGAACTTAATCCGAAAGGTGGTTTGTCATCTTATCCACATGCATGGTTGATGCCTAATTTCTGGGAATTTTCAACAGTATCTATGGGTTTAGGTCCGATTATGGCTATTTACCAAGCTCGTTTTAATAGATATTTGGAAGACAGAGGACTGAAAGAAACATCGAAGAAAAAAGTTTGGGCATTTTTAGGTGATGGTGAGACTGATGAACCTGAAACATTAGGAGCAATTACTTTGGCTTCTCGTGAACATTTGGATAACCTGATTTTCGTGATTAACTGTAACCTTCAGCGACTTGACGGTCCTGTTCGTGGTAATGGAAAAATCGTTCAGGAATTGGAATCTGCTTTTAAAGGTGCAGGATGGAATGTCATAAAGGTTCTGTGGGGCAGTGAATGGGACGAATTACTTGAAAAAGACAAAAAAGGCAAATTGGTAAAAAGAATGGGTGAAGTGGTTGATGGACAATCACAAAAGTTCTCTATTGCTCCAGGCGATTATGTACGTAATGAATTCTTCGGAGCAGACCCTGAATTACTTGAAATGGTAAGTCATCTGACTGACGAACAAATACGCAAAATGAAGCGTGGAGGTCATGATCCGGAAAAGGTTTACGCAGCTTATCAAGAGGCAGTTAACCATAAAGGACAACCGACAGTTATTCTTACAAGCACTATCAAAGGTTATGGTTTGGGTGAAAGTGGTGAAGGCAAAAACATAACACATCAGCAGAAAAAATTAAATGAAGATGAATTAAGAGAATTCCGTGTACGTTATGGCATTCCTGTTTCGGAAGAAGAAGTTGCAAATGCTCCATTCTATAAACTGCCGGAAAATTCTCATGAAATGCAATATCTGAAAAAACGGCGTGAAGAATTGGGAGGTTTTCTACCTGAACGTAGAGTAGAAGTGCGCCCGATTAAAACGCCACCTGAAGAGATATTTGCTGAATTCTACACAGGTTCTGAAGGTAGAGAACTTTCTACAACAATGGCATTTGTCAGATTACTTTCTAAGCTTTTGAAAGACAAAGAAATAGGTAAACTAATAGTACCAATTATTCCTGATGAGGCACGTACTTTCGGTATGGAGGCATTATTCCGTCAACTTGGTATCTATTCGCATGTGGGACAGCTTTACGAACCGGTCGACAAAGAATTATTATTATATTATAAAGAAGCCAAAGACGGTCAGATTTTGGAAGAAGGCATTACCGAAGCCGGCTCTATGTCGTCTTTTATCAGTGCAGGTACAGCATACGCAACTCACGGCATAAACATGATGCCATTCTTTATATACTATTCAATGTTTGGCTTACAACGTGTGGGAGATTTGGTATGGGCAGCAGCCGATATGCTTGCAAAAGGATTTATGGTTGGTGGAACAGCCGGTCGTACTACCCTCGCAGGTGAAGGTTTACAACACCAAGATGGTCATAGTCACCTACTTGCCTACTCGGTACCGAATATGATAGCTTACGATCCTGCATTTGCTTACGAGATAGCAGTGATAGTACGCGATGGTATACGTAGAATGTACGAAGAGCAAGAAAACGTGTTCTACTACATTACAATAATGAACGAAAACTACGCAATGCCTGCTATGCCGGGTGATGTTAAAGACGGTATCTTAAAAGGAATGTATCGTTTCAGTAAAGGAAAAGATAAGGCATCAGGACTGAAAGCTAATTTATTAGGTAGCGGTACAATTTTGAATGAAGTTATAAAAGCTGCCGAAATTCTTGAAGAGAAATATGGTGTATCTTCTGATGTTTATAGTGTTACAAGTTATAAAGAATTAAGAAGAGAAGCATTGGATGTAGAACGACACAATTTATTAAATCCGGGAAAAGAACAAACACCTTATGTATCAACAGTGATTGATAATGATGGAGTTATAGTTGCAGCTTCCGATTATGTCAAGACTTTGCCGGATTCAATTGCGAAGTGGTTACCTAACAGATTGTATGCTTTAGGTACAGATGGTTTTGGACGTAGTGAAGCCCGTGAAGAATTACGTGATTTCTTTGAAGTAGACGCAAAACATATTGCTTTTGCAGCTTTACATGCACTTTACAAAGAAGGAAAATATTCTTTATCAGATTTGAATAAAGCAATGAAAGGTCTCAATATCGACCAGAAGAAAATCAATCCTATGCATGCTTAATTGTCGATAGTCGATAGTCGATAGTCAATAGTCAATAGTCAATAGTCTATAAACCATAGACCATAGACAATAGACAATAGACCATAGACAATAGTCTTAATTAAAAAAAGAAAAAAACATGAAACAATTTGTTATTCCTGAATTGGGTGAGAATATCCATTCAGCTACAATAGTAAAAGTACTTATAAAGCCGGGAGATATTGTTGAAATAGAACAATCGGTTTTAGAAGTTGAGACAGATAAAGCTACTATCGAAGTTCCGTCTGATGTAAGCGGAAAGGTCGTTGAGGTGAAAGTAAAGGATGGTGATCAAGTTGAGATTGGTCAGGCTATTTTTTCTGTAGAAGATGCCGGTGGTGCCAGTGTTGCATCAGAAGCACCTAAAGCTGAAGAACCTAAAGTTGAAGAAAAAACAATAGTTGAGGAAAAACAACCAACACCTCAAGAACAGGCAGTGCAAGCAGAGAAGCCTGCTGAACCTGAAGCTAAAGCTCTTGAACAACCGACTGTTGCATTATCAGGCAATCTTCCATCCGATTCGCCGAAAATCATCAAGATTGAAAATCAGCCGCCATTATCAGCACAAGCTGCACCGGCTGCTCCATCGGTACGGCGACTTGCACGTGAGATTGGGGTTGATGTGAATGAAATAAAAGGTACAGGTCCCGGTGGAAGAATTTCGTTAGATGATGTTAAGTTTCACAGCAAACGACTACATCAGCAACGTAATGAGATTCAGCATATTCGTGCAGAACAACATCAAGAACCACTACCTGATTTCTCAAAATATGGTGATGTGGAAACAGTAGCGATGTCGAATATACGCTATAAAACGGCTGAGCATTTAAGCTATGCATGGCACACAATTCCTCATGTTACTCAGTTCGACAAAGCTGACATAACTCAACTTGAAGAATTCCGTAAAGGATATGCAAAAGCAGCAGAGAAATTTGGTGTTAAGCTGACAGTTACAGCTATACTCGTTAAGGTTATTGCATCGGCAATGAAAACATTCCCACAGTTCAATGCAAGTGTAGATATGCAAAACAAATCAATCGTATATAAGAAATATTTTAATATCGGTATTGCGGTTGATACAGAACACGGATTGATTGTGCCGGTAGTTAAAAATGCCGACACGATGAATATCATTGAGATAACAAAAGAGATAAATGTTCTGGCAGAAAAGGCAAGAAACAAAAAGATTGGTGTAGCCGACATGCAGGGAGGATGTTTCACTATCAGTAATCTTGGTGGAATCGGAGGTACTTCATTTACACCCATTGTCAATTCTCCGGAAGTTGCTATCTTAGGCGTTTCAAAAGGAAGTATCGAACCTGTATATATTGATGGTAAATTTGAACCTCGTTTAATGTTGCCTCTTTCATTATCGTACGACCATCGATTAATTGACGGTGCAGATGCAATCAGATTTTTAAGATGGGTAATCGAGGCATTGGAAAATCCATTGAAATTAATTATCGAGGGATAATGAAACGCACGACGAAATAGAGACGCACGGCCGTGCGTCTGAACAAGAATATATAAATTAAGATATATGGATAAAAATATTGTAGTTATAGGAGGAGGTCCCGGTGGTTATGCAGCCGCATTTTACGCCGCAGATTTAGGTATGAATGTTACATTGGTGGATATGGAAAAAAATCCGGGTGGTGTATGTCTTTATCGTGGTTGTATTCCTTCAAAAGCCTTATTGCATGTTGCAAAACTGATTAATGAAAGTAAAGAAGCTAAAGAATGGGGCGTAGATTTCGGTGAACCAAAAATTGATTTAGACAAATTGAGAGCATTTAAAGATAAGGTTGTCAATAAGTTGACAGGTGGTTTGGGTGTTTTGTCGAAGCAGAGAAAAATCAACTTTGTTCAAGGACGTGCTTCTTTCGCATCTTCCACTTCAATTGAAGTTAAAAAGAATGATGGCAGCACCGAACAAATATCTTTCGACAAAGCAATTATCGCTACCGGCTCGGTAATAGCAACAATTCCATCGTTACAGATTGAGAGTAGCAGACTGTTGAATTCCACTTCGGCATTAAATTTACCTGCCATACCTAAAACTTTATTGGTAGTAGGAGGCGGATATATTGGTCTTGAATTAGGTTCGGTATATTCTGCACTTGGCTCTCAGGTTTCTGTTGTAGAATTTATGGACAGATTATTACCCGGTGCCGATCAGGATTTAGTATCACATCTTCAGAAAAGACTTACTAAATCTTTCGACAAGATAATGCTTCAATCTAAAGTGGTTGAAATCAAGGAAGAAGGAGATGGTTTGTTGGTAAAAATTGAAAATAAAGACAAGCAAATCGAAGAACATAAGTTTGATTATGTATTGATGTCGATTGGTCGCAAACCTCAAACTACAGGTTTAGGTTTGGAAAATACCAAGGTGAAAGTCAATGAAAAGGGTTGGATAGTTGCCGACAAAACGCTCAAAACCGATGACGACAGTATTTATGCTATTGGAGATATAGTGGGCGAACCGATGTTGGCGCACAAGGCATCACATGAAGCAAAAGTAGCAGTAGACGCTATTTCAGGAAAGAAAGTAGCCTTCGAACCTCTTGCAATTCCGGCAGTTGTATTTACAGATCCTGAAATTGCATGGGCAGGTATCACCGAAAATCAGGCAATTGAGCGAGGAATAAAATTCGAAGCAACAAAATTTCCGTGGGCAGCAAGCGGTAGAGCCACTACACTCGACAGAAGCGATGGTGTAACCAAGATTATTGTCGATCCCGACACAGAACGTATTTTGGGAATAGGCATAAGCGGACCCGGTGCAGGTGAATTGATTGCTGAGGCTACATTGGCAATTGAAATGGGTGCAACAGTCAAAGATTTATCACTGACCATACATCCACACCCGACCTTATCGGAAACAGTGATGGAAGCAGCAGAGCTGTTCTATGGACATGCTTCGCATATGTATAAGCCGGTGAAGAAGTAAGGTTTTGTTGATGCATAGCAGATAAAAAACTCCGATTCTAATTGTTTCGGAGTTTTTCTTGTATTCTATAACAAGTATGTTGGCACGCGGATAACGCTGATTTTCAAACGCTGATTTCCTAATCTGTGTAAATCTGCGTTGCTTGCATCCGCTTTATCAGCAAATATGATTTAGCGAGCATATTACATTGCTATGATCTTGCTACAAACAATACGCTGCTACGCAGCTCCGACTTGAAATTTTCGCTATGTTATTCAATCCATTTCACAATTTCCTCAATAACCCACTCTTCTATAATATTTTGATTGGTTCCCATATCCCTCTTTCTTAGATCATGATTGTAATCTTTCAATATCATTGTTTCGAACTTATGATTGCCACCTTTTGACAGTAATTGCTTCATACTTTCAATATTCGGATAACAATTTACAAGTTTATCATCAGTTCCTTGCACAGCCAAAACAGAACATTTAATTAAGGGATAATAGTTTTCAGGTTTAAATGTTCGAACTGTAATTTGTTGAGGAGTAATATTTCCTGCAAAAAAATGATAATAACGTTCATAGTTATTACTCCAAAATTCTTTTGTTTTTTCGTCTTCTCTTTCCCATCTATTACGCAAATATAAGTCTATCTGAAAATAGATTGAGTCGTTGTTATCAAATTGATAAATAAAATTTTCTACAGGCTCAATATTCTCTTTCAAAAATTGCTTAGCACCATCAATGTCTGCCTTATGATAACTATCTAATGAGCTGATTTTATTGGTTGTCATATCCATATTGCCTTGATGTCCATGCCTTGTAAGTAATAACATAATTTCTAAAAGATTTTGTTCTCTCTGATATTTTATAATTTCTTTTCCGTGTTGAGCGGGGCTCGCCAGTTGCACCATTGCTACAACATTGGGATTATTCTTGCTTCCGACAATAGAATTAATATCTCCACCTTCGCTGTGTCCTATTAATACGATCTGTTTATTTTTTAATTCTTTATTTTTATTGATATAGCCGAGCAAAGATTCCAAGTCTATGGCTTTCGTATATGCATTTGAAACCCTGTATTTGTGATCATAAAATGTTATACTATCGTTACGTCCGATGTATTCAACATTAATGTACCCAAGCTAAAGTAGCTTATTTCTAAGCACATGACATAGTCGTAATTGCTTATTATTTATAGTCGAGTCGGGGAAAAAAGTATCTTCATTTGGAGGCATACTCCAAATAATAATTTTATTCTTTTCTATTTGTTTTTTCGGATACGATATTTTGACCACAATATGGGTGTCTCCATTTTGAACTGTTTCTTGAAGAAAAAATACTTCGCTTTTTATTTCAAATTGAGCTTTTACAGATAAACTGAAAGTTATAATAATACTAAGAAACATTAACAATTTATTTGATTGTAGCAATTGACAATAGCATTTACTTCTTAGTGATTCCACACGCCTGCTGTTAGTATTTAACAATTTAAATTAGTCTGATAGGTTATTAACCATGCTGTATCCATAGCAATAGCTTTATTTATTGTTGAAGTCATTTTGACTTCTTTCCTTTGCTCGTCTCCTGCATTTTCATTTCATCCGTCAGTTCCCATGATTACAGAAAAAGATTTTAACATAAAAGTATTATTTATCGTATCATTATTTGTTGTTTTCTTGGGTTTTCGAGTTGTATTTTTATAAGATTTAAATGGATATTTGAACTCCAATTGTCAAATCTTTTGACTGAAATTTGTTTGATTTGTTTATTGTCTATTACGAAAGTATCATAATCAGGTGTTTCAATTAATTCATTTTCTATGAAAAATAGACATGGGGCAGAATCTATATTGTTGATGTGTTTCTTCTGTATTTCACTAAGAGAGATAGTTTGTATTGTATAACCATCTTTCAAAGTAACATGAATATCTCCATTTTTATTTTGTGCTGAAGCGTCTTTTACAATCCAAACCTTTGTGATAATAGAATCATTTAATGTTTTAACAAGACTGAATGGGAGATTCTGATTATTTATATATAAATTTGGATCAGAGTTATTTGCGCTCACATTCTCTAATATAACAGCAATCTCTCCATTTCCATTAATATCCTTTAAAGTTGATGCTACAGAAAATCCAACACATACATATAATGATACTATTAATAAAATATTTTTTTTCATGATTGTTTAGTTTTTGGGATTTATACTGTTTAATATGTGAATATGTTTACTGATCTACGTTTCATTTGATTTAATTATTTAAAATTAACTATAAAAACATATGCAAAGTAAAAACAAAAAGTCGATATTTGCAAACAAACCTTAACTTTATTGTAGAGAATCATTTAGTCATCAAATTTTAGGTATTTTTCTAATATTGATTCATATTCACATATGTTTTTATATCCATTTTCAGTATAAAAACAATATAGCCTGAAATATCCATATTTGCTTTTTTCTATATGAAACACTTTCCCCTTACTATATTTCTCAAAGAATATATCTTTATTTAAGTTAGCCAGATAGTAATAATAGCCAAAATCAGCATTGAATACCCTTTTGACATAATCTATCGGAAATCTGAATAAGTGTGATTCAAATTCTTCCTGTGTCAACGCTTTGTATGGTGTCATCAAATCCACTTGTCATAGATTTAAATCTTCCCTCTTCAAATACCAGATTGAGTTGAGTATTCGACGTAAATGACAAATGTAACTTTTCCATGGCTTCTCTATCTATCTCTTCGAGAGTTCTGACGGGTAAATCCTTTAAAAAGAGAATTATTTGTTTTTGATGATCGTTATATCCTGTGGTATCCACGACATCCCATAAGATTTTTCTCTTAATTGTATCATTAGTTTGGGATATTATTATTTGTCCCAACACAATAACACTTAAGAATATGAACATTATTCGCCTCATAATTTTAATTTAATAGCTACAATCCGGTATTTTAATTAGATTACCCCATCCATCTGTCTAAGCATTTCGATTACTTTAAGCGTTTGGAGCTTACGTCAAACCTTCAAATCATTTTCTTCATAATTGTTTATTTTTATTAAATTTTCTGATTTCTCTTTTACTCATTTCCTGCATTTTCATTTTATCCGTTAATTCGCAGGTATATGTCCCACCTGTTTCAACCTGTGTTCTTCCCATGTTGACGGTTTGAAAATAAGGAATAAAGTATGTGTACTTTTGAGGAGAATTGCTTACCATCCTGTTTCTATCCAAAAAATAAGCAGTAAAAGTAAGCGTATATTTTTCCTTGTATTTTTCAATGACGGCTATCGGACTTCCCATGTTGATTTTTTGTCCTGCAGCAACTAATGGTTTGCCAATGAAGATATATCCACTGAAACTTCCATCTTCATGATATAGAGTTATTTGCGACACACCCCCCGCAGGTGTATAACTGAAACCGGCATGGTTAGTCAAATCATCGTCGCACATCACACCGCTACGACAAGCATAAATTGTGTCCGATGCTAAGTTGAAAGATATTTGTTGGCTATCGGGAGTTCCTATTATTGATACTCCTACCGTGTCTCTTACTGCTACCGGAAGCGCATAAATTAAATCGGTGTTTGGTTTTTTTGTGATATTGCCCCGATATATTGAATAATGAAATCCATAGTTATGGGGTGGGTCTTTTACCCTAAAACTTCTAATTTCTAACTTTCCACGACCAACTGTGGAGGATATTATTTGATTACCCGATATTCCCTCAAATCCACTTGCTTGATGAAATTGGATTCGAACATTGTAGTCGCAAAAATCTGTGTTATGTGTATTAATGGATAGCCGTCCTCGTGACCAATCTACATATCCCCAGACCTGAACAGCAGAATTAGTGGAAGGGATTTGTGCATTAGCTTTCCCTACGGTTAACAGTATAACAACTAATATATAAATCTTCTTATACATTATGATTTGATTTTCATTTGTGAAGTATCGTTTGCAAACTTAAAAAATTAAAACGATATTTTTGCACAAAATGTAAAAACTTTTCATCTTACACTATTAAATCATCTTGACTTTGTTATTAAATTACAATTATCCTCAATTTCAGCTTCATATTACTTTCAATAATTACGTTTGGGTCTGAATTTAAAGACTTTCTTAACCTACTGATACAGTTGAGCAGGGTTTGATCCTTCATTTTAAAGTCATCTTCTCCCCATATTTTCTTACAAATAAAATCTTTTCCGATGAAGATACCCATGTGTTCACATAGGATTGTGAGTATATTGTTTTCGCAATTTCCTAAGCGGACAGTTACATCTCCATAACTTAATTTTTGCTCGGTTGGATTAAAACTAAAATTGCCTAATTTGAAATTTTGCTTCGCTACAATTAAGTCAAACATTTTATGAATGCGTAATTGAAATTCGCTCAAATTGAAAGGCTTCAAAATATAATCTGAATTACTAAACTGTATCAGTTTTTTCATTTCGCGTTCATCTGTGATACCGGTTGAAAATAATATAGGAACCTGTGATTTAGATCTGATTATGTGTGCTACATCAAAACCGTCCAGATTGCCGGGTACTTTAATATCGAGTATAACAATATCGGGAGTAATCCGATCAAACTCACATAAGGCATCTGCTCCGAATGTAAAATGTAAGACGTTAATTTTGAGTGTTTTCAAGAAACTAATAATAGGAAACGCAAGGTTTGGGTCATCTTCTAAATAAGCCGATTTGCATTCAGAATATTTTACTGAAGCAAGCAATATGTTACAAATTTTTTAATTATTAATTATTTATGTCAGATTTAAAAAACAATGTAATTGTTGAGTTGTACGACTTAGCAATTACCGAGAGAAAAGATGACCGTTTCGGTCGGGTAGTAAAGCAGAAATCGCTTAACGAAGACGATTTAATCAACATTGCGGTACAACGGCGTACCGACTTGAGCCCCACCTCGCTCAAGTCGACAATGGAACTGTTGAAAAACATTGCTCGTGAGCAAATTGCCAATGGTTCATCGGTAGCGTTTGGATTAGGCTATTTCAGTGTAGGTGTAAATGGGGTGTTTTATGGAGATAAACCCACATGGAATTCCAGCGAACATTCGCTTGTAGTAAAGGTCACTCCGACAGCTGAATTGCGCAACGAGGTAAGGTAGGCAACAGTAAATCTCAGGGGTGATGCCTCTGTTGGGACAGCCATCAGCAAAGTAATAGATGTGGTAAGTGGCGAAATAAACACAACTTTAACGTTGGGAGGGGCAGTGAATATTATTGGGAGTAGGATAAAAATTGCAGGAGATTCGGAGACAAACGGATTAAGTCTCGTAAACCAAAGCAATGGAGAGGAAAGCAAAATTCCATTATCAACCATTGCCATTAACGAACCCAGCAAGGTTGTTTTTGTAATGCCCACTGATTTATCAGCCGGTGATTACAAGATTCGTATAACCACTCAATTTTCAAATTCCAGCACTTTACTTAAAACTCCAAGATCATACGATTGCGATGTTGTGTTGGCAGTAGGCTGATTTTCTATGCAATTAATTTCAAGTTCACCCCCGATCGGTCTTCGATTGGGGGTTTGTTTTTTTGTAAATATATATTTACCATATTGAAGAGCAGGGTTACCGGTACGTCGAAGGTAGGGTTACCGTTACGTAATGTGAAGGGTTACCTCTATGTCATTAGTAGGGTTACCGGTATGCGATGTGAAGGGTTGCTGGTATGCGATGTGAAGGGTTACCGGTACGTTATAGGATGGGTTGCCGGTACGTCATTCATTACGTGAAAACTCAGTACAAGTAATCATTTCGTGATTATCAGGTGCATGATGTGCTGAAGCTGAGAAAGAAACTTGAAGACGTCCTTTAAAAAAGCAAGGCTCGAACTTATATCTGGATAAGCCGAACCTCGAAACTCTTTCTATTTATAGATGAGCGATGCAAAGATGCAATATTTTCTTATCAGCTCTCTCATAATTCAAACAATTCCTTTAATGTTTTGGTTGCAATAAACATTTTTTTACTATCAGGAAGTTCAATAAAGTCATATTTCCGATAAAAGTTTTTTGCTTCCTCATCTATAGGATCAACTATAACTCCAAAAGATCCGATTTCTTTAGATATTTCATAGCTTCTCTTGAGAGCATCAATCAATAGGATTTTTCCAATGCCTTTACCTTGATATTTTTTGTCAATTGCTAATCTGCCAAGCAAAGTAGTTGGTATTGATTTATAGGTGTTTGGAAGTTTCTTCTGGATCTTTTCAGAAAAGCTGCTTAAAGGAATACTGTTATTCGAAAGAGTATAATATCCATGAATAACTCGTGTTTTATTTTCAGTTATAACAAAACAGACAGAAAGTTTACGTTTTATATCTTGACTTGCCTGCTGTTTCAGATAATCATTCAATAGTTCTTTTCCACAATCAAATTCTGTTCGATTATGTTGTTTATTCAATAGTTCTATCATTACTTATTTTGAATTTGTAACAAACAGATTGTAATCGGTTAAAGCTTTTTTCAATGTGTCAGAAGGACTTTTTGGATTGGTTATCGCCTCAAAAAACACTTTACTGTCTCTTTCCGAAGCAATTACTTGTTCATTATCCCGGATAATCTCTTTTGCTTTATCTTGAACTACTCTAATGATAAAATCCGTGAGATTTCTGTAACCTCCTAAATAAGCAGCCTTTTCAAAAAACAGTTTTTGTTCTTTTGGTAATCTGGCGTCAAATCTTGCTTGTCCTGATATTGTTGTACTCATAATTGTAATATTTCACTGCAAATGTACGCAAAATATACGTACTGACAAAATTTATAAATATTACTATTTCTTTTGATGGGTCGGCATTTTGTACAATTAAGTAGCAGGCATAACGAGAAAGTTTGACACTTTCTGTTTTTCTTTGTGCACCTGAACCGATTATGACCATTTCGAGGATATCCTCGAAATGGTCTGTGACCTGTTGCCCGCTATTAGCACAAGCTTCCTTTGCCCGTTCAATAACAGGCAAGAAATGTCTGTATTCAGAGTATTCCAACACTTTAGCCATATCTCTGGCACTCCAATACTCATTTCCATCCTTATCTGTGTGTTTTATTTGTTCAAAAATGGTTTGTCCATTTTGCAGGATATCTTTTCCCATATTAGTTATTTGTTATAGTTATTTTAGATAAATTCATAAAAACTTCATTCATAGTTGATTATGTTTAATTCCTTAGAATTATTCTGTAGTAAATTTTGAAAGGCAAATGTAATAAATTAAAGTGTAAATTTAGCCTTAAATTGCTAATAAATATATGAAATCATGTTAACTTTTCACATTAACAGCCCATTAGTTGGCGTGTCTTCCCGCACGAAGTGAAGGAACTCCCATACAGTTGAAGTCGATTTCTGTACACATCCTCTACAAACGAGCTTGTCATCCTATCATTTCCCATTTTTAAAATTATTAAGAATTCCATTTTTAAAAAGTCAAGACGACTTCATTTTATGTCTTTGGCGATATCGGATGCTTTTGACAAAAATTTACTTTTTTATGACAGGATTGTTTTCTGAATAAACATAGCTTAGAGGTATTTTTGCTGTATCAATTTAAATTAAAAAGTGTCATGAAAAAAATTTTACTACTATTATCTATTGCAGGTGTGTTTGTATTTGCAATAAATGCACAAAAAAGGAACATGTTTCCTGTTTACTCTTTCGAGGTTACAGGAGAAAATTTGATTGGAAACGGAGGTAACGGTCATCTGTTCGTCAATAGCGGCAACTTAACCACTACTATCGACAATTCAGGAGCTATCAGCGGAAAAGCGTTGAAAGTTGTTGTAGACCAGAACAACGTTGATAATGCTGTTAAATACTATCTTGAGGTGTTTGAAGATGATGTGTTGGAAATCCGATTCAAAGTAAAAGCAGACAGAGAAACAGCATTCAATTTTGAGTTAACAAACGCTTCCGGTACAGGAAATGATTTATTGACTGCTGTAAAGAAGGGTGTCTCAACAGAAGTACAGGAATATGTATTCAGAACAGAAGCCAGCACCGAAAATACCATACAGGGCTTAACATTTAACTTTGGAACAGAAGATACAGAAACAGGAAGCACTTTCTATGTGGACGATTTATCTATCATCAAAGTAAATACAGACTGGGATGGTAATTTGATAAAAAATGGGAAGTTTGATATCCCAAGTCTTAATTATTCTCTTATAGATTACAATCAAAATGCGAATCATCATACCTTTGAATTTGATAATACAAATGCATTAGAGAGTGGAAATTCTTTGAAAGTAACGACTTTACGTACCGGTGCTGATTGGAATGGTAACTTAAAAAGCTTGTATGTTGGCAACGGGACACAATACAGAATCAGCTATAACTTAAAAATTGACAACATCATTTCGTCTGCCGGAGGAAACGTGAAGGTCGGTATCGGACGCTCTTGGGATTTAAGTAATCAGTGCTTCGGAATTCCACCTTGGCCTGCTGATGGATTCAAATGGCAGGATGCAAGTAGAGAGCCTATCATTCAGTCATTTGACCTTACATTTAACGAAGAAGTTGCAAAAGGTTCGGATAATAATCACTTTATTTATGCGTTTGGTTGGTATGATGTCTGTACAATGTGGCTCGACAACCTGAATGTAGAACAAATCGGACTTCAAACCATAGAGATTGTAGAGTGGGAAAAAAATACCTCGACACTTCAGTTATGGGTGAATGCTACTCCAAGTTCAGCGCAAAACAAGGTGGCATGGGCGATAGATGAAACAAATTCAACCGGCGCAGGTACAATAGATGAGGATGGTTTGCTTACAGTTACAACTCCCGGTATCATAAGAGTGAAAGCAGAATCAACTTACAAAGCAGGAGTTGAAACTACAAAAGATATTGATTGTAGTGATATGACTGCCACATCTTTGAAAGAAATTCAGAAAGAAGTAGTATATACAGAATATTATAGTTTAACAGGTACTTTAATCAGCATGTCGCAAGCAGAATTAAATAACGGCATTTATATCTGTAAAAAGATTTATAACGATGGTTCTCAGGTAATAGATAAAGTTTATTTAATGTCAAAATAAACCAATTTTTAAAAAAGTGTGATGTTTAGTTTTTTGAATAAGGATGGTTAGAAAAGCCATCCTTATTTCTTTACATGGCAGAAAACTACTTCTTTCTGACAAGATTATTTCTTAAAAGTATAGTATTTCTTCTTATTTTTGTACCATAGTAAAAAAATTAACACCATATTATATATTTATGAGTAATCCATTTAATAAAACAGTTATTTTACTGTTAAGTCTTTTATTTGTTTTCAACTCTTGTCAACAAACATCAAATGATGTTGAAGTAAAAATAGTTGACCGTCCCAACACAACAGCGGCAAACAGTAATTACGTAGGAAATAGAGAGCCTCTGTTGCCACTCAGTTTTATTAAACTTCCTGTTACAGCTATTAAGCCAGAAGGTTGGATTAAGCAATATTTAGTATTGCAAAAAGAAGGTTTAACCGGTAAGCTCGGAGAAATTAGTGCGTGGTTGGAGAAAGAAAACAATGCGTGGATGATGTCGGGAGGAGAGCATGGCTGGGAAGAGGTTCCATACTGGCTCAAGGGCTATGGTAATCTTGCCTACATTTTAGATGACCCTGCAATGATTGAAGAAACCATGGTTTGGATTGAATCTGCAATCAAAAGTCAGCAACCGGATGGATATTTCGGTCCGGTTAATATGAGAAGAGAAAATCGTGAATTATGGGCAAATATGATTATGCTATGGTGCCTGCAATCCTATTATGAATATTCAGCAGATCATAGAGTTATCGATTTAATGACTAATTATTTCAAATGGCAGATGACTGTTCCTGACAATCAATTCTTAGAAGATTATTGGGAAAATAGTCGCGGCGGAGATAATTTGTTGAGTGTTTTTTGGCTGTATAATATTACAGGTGATGCATTCCTTCTTGAATTAGCTGAGAAAATCCACCGCAACACTGCCGATTGGACAAAAGATTCACGGCTTCCTAATTGGCATAATGTCAATATAGCTCAAAGTTTCCGCGAACCTGCAAGTTACTATATGCTATCGAAGGATTCGGCTCATCTTAAAGCTACGTATAATGTACATCACTTGGTACGTCGTATTTTCGGTCAAGTGCCTGGAGGTATGTTTGGTGCAGATGAAAATGCACGCTTAGCTTATATCGATCCGCGTCAAGGAACAGAAACCTGTGGGTTTGTAGAGCAGATGGCATCAGATGAGATTTTGCTTCGAATTACGGGCGATCCATTCTGGGCAGAACATTGCGAAAATGTGGCTTTTAACTCGTATCCTGCTGCTGTTATGCCTGATTTTAAAGCACTTCGATACATTACTTGTCCCAATCATACAGTCAGTGATTCCGAGAACCACAAACCGGGTATCGATAATGGAGGACCTTTCCTTGCTATGAATCCGTTCAGCAGTAGGTGCTGTCAGCATAATCATGCACAAGGATGGCCCTATTATACAGAACATTTAGTACTTGCATCTCTCGACAATGGAATTGGAGTTGCTATGTACGGAGCTTGTTCAGCAAACGTAAAGGTCGGAAGCAACGGAACACCTATTAAATTAATAGAAAAAACAAATTACCCCTTTGAAGAACAAGTAGAGTTTACAATAGAAACTGAAGAAACAGTGGAATTCCCATTCTATTTATTAATACCGTCATGGTGTAAAGATGCTTCAATTTATATCAATGGAAAGAAAATCAAAAATCAACTATCTTCGGGAAAATATGTCGTACTAAGCAGAAAGTGGCATAATGGTGATCAAGTTACGCTAAACTTACCTATGTCGCTATATACCAACCAATGGGCTACCAACAAAAACAGCGTAAGTGTCAATTACGGTCCTTTGACATTTTCTTTGAATATCGACGAAAGATATGAAAAGGCAAATAGCATTGAAACAGCTATCTGGGACTCAAAATGGCAAAAAGGAGCCGATGTAAATGCTTGGCCTACTTACGAAATTTACGCTAATAGTGCATGGAATTACGCTCTTGTAATGGATAAATCAAATCCATTGAAAAACCTGAAAGTAATCAAAAGAGAATGGCCTGAAGATAATTTCCCATTTACTCAAGCATCAGTTCCAATTATTATTGAAACACAAGGGAAACAAGTTCCATCTTGGGGCATTGATGAGTACGGATTAACTGGAGTATTACCTGATGAGACAGATGTGAAATCAAGCCAAGTTGACAATATCACGTTAGTACCTATGGGAGCTGCACGATTAAGAATTTCGGCATTTCCGACAACAGAGTAAAATCATGAAGAATATGAAAAGGTATGTGCAATTTTATGTGTTTTTTGCGGTGTTGTTGTTGGTATCATGCAGCAATAAAAACATAAAATCAGTAGGTGATTACCCGTATAAAGATGTGAGTTTTACACAGGTTCACATTCACGATCATTTTTTGGCATCAAGAATAGAAACTGCCCGTACGGTAACAGTTCCCTACGCATTTCAGAAATGTGAAGAAACGGGTCGAATTGACAATTTTGCCGTAGCAGCAGGTTTAAAGGAAGGCAAATTCCGAGGTTCTTATCCTTTTGATGATTCTGATGTATTTAAAATTATGGAAGGAGCTTCGTTTCTGTTAGCCGTTCAGCCTGATAAGCAATTAGATGCCTATATGGACAGTCTGATTTATTTGATTGGAAAAGCGCAGGAACCGGATGGATATCTTTACACAAACCGTACTATCAATAATCCTCCTCATCGCTGGATTGGTGAAGAACGCTGGGTAAACGAGTGGGATAACAGTCATGAAACTTACAATGCTGGTCACATGTACGAAGCTGCTGTAGCACACTACTTGGCTACTGGGAAGCGTAATTTTTTAGATATAGCTATCAAAAATGCCGATTTAATGTGCGAGACCTTTAACGAAAACGGACTATGTATTGCTCCTGGACATCAGGTAATAGAAATGGGATTGGTAAAACTATATCGTGTAACGGGAGAAAAGAAATACTTAGATTTATCGCACTTCTTTTTAGAAGCACGTGGAAAAAGCACCCGCTTCGATAAGAATTCGGAAGACATATTCAGAAACGGTCAGTATTGGCAAGATCATTTACCTGTAACGCAACAATTCGAAGCAGTAGGGCATGCAGTTCGTGCAACTTATTTATACTCTGCAATGGCTGATATTGCTGCACTGATGAATGATAAAGCATATTTAAAAGCAACCGATTCTCTTTGGAATAATATAGTCGGTAAGAAAATGTATATCACCGGAGGTATCGGTTCGACAAGGCATGGCGAAGCTTTCGGTAAAACTACGAACTCCCGAATGAAAGTGCATATTGTGAAACTTGTGCTGCCATTGGGAATTGCATGTTCAACCATCGTATGTTCATGCTGCATGGTGATGCTAAATATGTAGATGTTTTAGAACGTTCTTTATATAATGGAGTATTCTCAGGTATTGATCTTTCAGGAGATAAATTCTTCTATCCCAATCCATTGGAGGTAAACAAAGAAGGACAAGGTCGCAGCGAATGGTTCGATTGCTCATGTTGTCCATCAAACTTAGCGCGTTTTATTCCTTCTATTCCAGGGTACATGTACGCTACCGATAAAAACTCGGTATATGTCAATCTCTTTGCTGAAAATACCGCTGAGATTCCTTTCAATGGAAAATCTGTTGTAGTTGAACAACAAACAAATTATCCATGGGATGGAAATATCACATTGACTTTAAATCCATTAGAAATTAATGATTTCAATCTGAAAATACGTATTTCTGGTTGGGCTGAAAATAAAGTTGTACCTTCCAATTTATATAGTTTTACAAATCAGACGGATAAGAGATTGCAAATTTCAGTGAATGGAAAGCCTTATCATTATAAAACAGAAAAAGGCTATGCTGTTGTAAAAAACAAATGGAAAAAAGAAGATAAGGTAGAAGTTTCTATCCCGATGACTGCTCGTACGGTTAAAGCAAATCCTCAAGTTGAAGCTAACATAGATAGATTATCTGTAGAATATGGACCTATTGTATATTGTGCAGAATTTGCTGATAACAATGGATTTGTGAGTAATCAAACTATTACTGCTGATACAGAGTTTGAAGTGGAATATCAGCCAGAGTTACTTTCTGGGACCAATATTCTGAAAGGAAAATCTACTGTATATACTGTAGTTGGCAATTCAAAAGAAATAACGGAAAAGCAAGGAGAGATAACACTTATTCCTTATGCTTTACGTTCTCATAGAGGAGCTGGCGAAATGTCGGTATGGATACCAGAAAATCCGAATATCATAAAAAATAAATACTTAGAAGCATATCGCATTGTAGATGCCGTGATTGTATCGAATAGCGAGTCGGAAAAGGCACATAACCTACAAGGCTTCAAAACCAACTCTGGTGGATCAGCTTCAGGATGGCGAGATGCTTCTGATGGTGGGTGGTTTTCATATGATATGCAAGTTGTACAAGATGAGCCTTTGCAATTGGTATTAACTTATTACAGTCACGACGGAGGAAATAGATTCTTTGAGATTTTTGCCGATGATGTAAAAATCGGAGAGCAAAAGCTTCGTTCTGAAACGTTCACAGCCTTTATCGACCGCACTTACGCTATTCCTGAAAATATAATAAAAGGGAAGAACAAAGTAACTATAAAAATTAAATCAATTCCAGGAAATATTGCCGGTGGTATTTGGGGATGTAAGATACAACGAGTATCTTTGTGAGGTTAAATATAAACTTAAAAAAACCATGAAACACCGTGGCATCGGATTAATTATACTTCTTTTTTCGTTTCTTAATTTACATGTAACAGAATTGCCTGCCCAAAAACAAATGATGTTTGGCGATACTACTCGCGTTGGTCGCCCTTTTTCTAAAGATCCTCATATAGTTGATTTTCAGGGTAAATACTTGATGTATTATTCTGTTCCACCTGCGAATGCCAGTCAAGGTTGGGGAATTGGAATCGCTGAAAGTAAAAATCTAAAATCGTGGACTGTAATAGGAGCTATTAATCCTCAAACTGAATACGAAGCTAAGGGATTATGTGCGCCCGGTGCATTAGTGCGCAATGATACCGTCCATCTTTTCTATCAAACTTATGGCAACGGACCTAAGGATGCTATTTGTCATGCTTGGTCGGTTGATGGAGTGAATTTTACTCGCAATGCTACTAATCCCATTTATTCACCTGTTGGTGATTGGAATTGTGGACGCGCTATCGACGCTGAAGTGGTTTTCTTCAACAATCAATATTATCTGTATTATGCCAGTCGTACTCCTGATTATGTAACGCAAATTGTTGGAGTAGCTACAGCTCCTGCCAATACAAGTTTTTCAAAATCTGAATGGACAAATCCTGTTGATAAAGCTATTCTTGTTCCGAAATATCCTTGGGAAGGGAAATGTATTGAAGGTTCTTCGGTTATACAAAAAGGAGATAAACTTTTTATGTTTTATGCTGGAGCCTATAACAATGACCCTCAGCAAGTTGGAGTTGCTGTAAGTTCTGATGGTATCAATTGGGAGCGATTAAGTAATAAACCTTTCTTAACCAATGGTGATCCTGGAACTTGGAACTCATCAGAATCTGGTCATCCACATATTTTCCAAGATCGTAAAGGTAAAACACATTTATTCTTTCAGGGGAATAACGATCGCGGGCACACTTGGTTAATCTCTAATATCCGTGTTTATTGGAATAAAGAGGGCTATCCGTATTTAAAATAGCATATCATTTCAATCAATCTTGTATTCATCATCCCATTAAATCATATAATACCTTTCACATGTTACATAAAAACATATCACTTTTTATCATTATCTGTTTAGTATTCAATTCAGCTTTGGCTGTGGAGTGGACTATGAAACAGTCGAGCTTAATGACTGAATGGTCTAAGTCAATCGATCCTGAGAATGTATTTCCAGAATATCCTCGTCCACAGAAAGTAAGAGACAATTGGTTCAATCTAAATGGGATTTGGGATCTTGTTAAGAAAAACAATAGAAATATTGGTGTGTATAATGCTTCTGAAATGTATAATCAGAAAATTATAGTACCGTTTCCTGTTGAATCTGCCATTTCAGGAATCATGGATTCGGATTATACTAACAAAGATAAATCTTATGTGTATAGAAGATTTTTTTCTGTTCCAGAGGAGATGCAAGGAAAAAATATACTCTTGAATTTTGATGCTGTGGATTGGAGTTGTGTTGTTTTTATCAATGGCAAAAAAGCAGGAGAACATCAAGGAGGATACGATCCTTTTACATTTGATATTACAGATAAATTAAATCCTTCCGGCGAACAAGAATTAGTAGTTCAGGTTTATGACCCAACAGAAGGTGACCAACCAAAAGGTAAACAATCGGTTGCGCCCAGTTCAATATGGTACACTCCCTCAAGTGGTATTTGGCAAACAGTGTGGTTGTAGTCGGTAGCTGATGTTGATAATCAGCTTGTGAAAATCAAAGTCAATGCTATTAATGCCACTGAAAATACAAAAATAACCATCAAAATTTCTGATAAAGAGAATCAACTAATATCAAAAGAAATAGCTGTTGGCGTTGAGTCTTCATTCAACCTGCCTAATACTAAACTTTGGTCACCCGAATCTCCTTTTCTTTATGATCTGACTTTTGAGTTAAAAGAGGGAAATGTCGTAAAAGATCACATAACAAGTTACTTTGGGATGCGGAAAATATCATTGGGTCAGCTTCGTGATAAACCGTATATTTATCTAAATAACGAACCTTATTTTCAATATGGACCATTAGATCAGGGTTTTTGGCCTGATGGATTATATACGGCACCTGGATATGATGCTTTGCGTTATGATCTTGAAATAACAAAGGATCTGGGCTTCAATATGACTCGTAAACATCTAAAAGTTGAACCTGCGAGGTGGTATTACTATTGTGATTCAATAGGATTAATGGTTTGGCAGGATTTACCACCAGGTTGGGATGATGGTTTTCATAGAGCTCAAGGAATGGACGGGCAAAGTTGGTGTAAAGCTACTTTCATCGAAGAATCTAAGCGTACAATGAAGAATCTTATCAATTATCCTTCAATAGTTGTGTGGGTTGCATTCAATGAGGGAGGTGCTCAATTTGGTTCAGCAGAGCACACTTCGAATGTAATTAATGAAATTAGAGGAATGGATGATGGTCGTTTGATTAACCCTGCAAGCGGTTGGGTCGATTTTGAACTTGGAGATATGGCCGATGCTCATTCTTATACCATGCCCTCTGTGCCTGATAATGTGTTTGGTTTAAGGGCTAATGTATGTGGTGAAACAGGAGGATATTCTTTAGAAACTCCTGGTCATCAATGGGGAGTAGGGCAAACTATTTATAATAAACTGAATAGTGCTGCAGAACTAACTACAAAATTAGAAGAAGTGAATAATGTGGGTTTAGCGATGACCGGTGCTGGATTATGTGCGATAGTATATACGCAAATTACAGATCTCGAAAATGAATTAAATGGATTTTACACTTACGATAGAATTTCCAAGTTAAATGCATCTCAAAAAGCCAGATTTAAAGTAGGTATCGAAGCACTTAAAAATAAAGCGACAGTACATATAACTTCGACTGGATTAACATCAAATTTTAGTGAATGGAAGTATTTGCTGTCTGATGACGCACCAGTAGGTTGGAATTCGAAAATTGATTTTGATGATAGCGATTGGCTTGTTGGTGCAGCAGGCTTTGGCGCAGGGAGTCCTCCAGGAGCCAGAATACGCACGGTTTGGGATACTTCTGATATTGTAATGAGGAAAAAAGTGTTTATTCCTAATTTAAATGAAGATGAATTGGATGCTTTGAAATTACTTATTCATCATGATGATGATGTTCAGGTATATATTAATGGTGTATTGGCAGCATCTGTAAAAGGATATACAGCTTCATATAAGTCGTTTGATATCACTCCCAGAACAAAAGCGGCAATCAAACTTGGCGAAGAAAATCTGATAGCAGTTAAATGTCACCAAGAAGGTGGTGGTCAGTATATTGATGTTGGATTATTAGTTGAAATACCTTTTGATGGAGAATTTGAACAAACGGGGAAGTCTATTATCAACATCTCCACTCCAGAAGAATTTGACAATATAAGGAATAATATGGATGGAACTTATAGGATTACGGCTGACATTGACCTGTCGTTATATGATAATTTTGAAGCTATAGGTTCAGTAGAAAATCCCTTCAGAGGTTCGATATTAGGCAATAATCATGTGATTGAAAATCTCAATATTTCAAACGGAAAAGATCATCAAGGCTTGTTTGGTTACACTCATAACGCATCAATATCTGATTTGAAATTGCTTGCCGCTAATGTTGAAGGAAATAAAAATGTAGCAGCACTTATAGGCCTGTCTAAAGGAACAATAGTAGAAAAAGTTGCAATTGTTGATGCTTATGTAAAAGGTACTGAAAATGTTGGTTCTTTCATGGGTGAATCAAAAGAAGGAGCTGCTAACATCATCCATAATTCATATACATCAAATGGAAAAATACATGCAACAACAAATAATGCAGGTGGAATTATTGGCGTTGCATCTGATATGTTAATTGAAAAGGTCTATTTCACCGGTAGTATAACAGCTCCCAAAACTGGTAAGGGAATAAATGCTGGTGGTATAGTTGCCTTATCAGCAAGTGATTATGTGAAGATTAATCAATTAGCCTCTTTAGCTGATTCCATTACGGGCGGGACATCAACTCAGTTTATAACAAGAGCTTCAGCGAGAACTCCATTAATCACTCCGACTGTTTTTGCTAATTCGGAAATGTATCTTTCCAACTTTGCAGAATCAGATCGTGGTCTTGGTAGAGCTTCAAGGAGTCAGACTAAAAAATTAACTGAGTTCAAAGCACAAGAGTTCTACGAAAGCATAGGATGGGATTTTGATGAAATTTGGCACATGTCGGATGATGAAGATTTTCCTATTTTGAAAGGGATGTCGGGTAGTAGTGGATTAAACGTGTATAACGATAAAACTTCTAAAATTAAAATTTTCACCTTAAATGGCAGCGTGATTTTTGAAACAGACAATCCAACACAAGTGTGGATTATTGATAGTTTAGGTAGAACTGTAAAAAGCTTGTATATTGAAAATAGACAAACTATCACTCTGCCAAAAGGAATATATATCATCAAAGGAGATGATTCAGGGGATATTCAATCTCAAAAATTTGTTGTGAATTAAGTTGTTACAATAATTTATTCTGTTTCAATAATCAAAGATTTGCCTCTCATTAGTTCCTGATGTTTGATAAACCATCCATCAAGTTTTTTATCATCATAGGTAATACTGTTGATTTTCTTTCCTTTACCTTTCTTTTGTATAATAAATTCTTTATTATTCATTTTAAACTTAACCTTATCAAACAAAGGTACAGTAACTATGTATTCAGGGTCAGCAGGTGAATAAGTGTATAATCCAATTGCGTTAAAAACATACCATGATGACATCTCTCCGGCATCATCCATACCTGAATATGCTAAACCTTCTTTACCCATATCATAAAAACGCTCCATAATACTATCCAATACACATTGTGCTTTTTCTTGTTTATCAATGAAATAGTATGTATAAGGCACTGAATGGTCGGGTTGATTACCATGACAATAGTTCCCGATAAAGCCCGTCATATTGTGAGCTTCATACCCTCTCCAAGGTTCTGTAAATAAAGAATCGAGCTTTAAAGCCACTGCTTCTTTATTAGGATAAAGTGCTACCATGCCCTCAGGATCGTGAGGAGCAAAAAACAAAGATTGCCAAGCGTTTGCTTCTCGATACATATATGCATAATATGGATAATATGGGTCGAAATCCTTAATCCATTCACCGGTTGCTATCTTTCCTCTCCAAAAGCCTGTCGATGGATCAAATAATGTTTTATAATTTTCTGACCGCTTCATCAGCAATTGATAATTTTCATTGTTTTGCAACTCTTTTGCTATTAAAGCTGTCGCATAATCATCATAAGCATATTCTACAGTTTTGGTTACTGCTGCTTTGTATTCATTCCAAGTTGGCACATTGGTGGTGTCTTTTTCAGCAATCCATCCATTTTTGATATATTCATCTAAATATGGTCGTCCGCCCCTACCCGGCACAGTAGCATTCTTCAGCAACAATTTATAAGCCCTTTCTAAATCAAAGTCTTTTAAACCTCGTAAATAAGATCCTGCAACAAAAACAGAAGCATGGTCACCATGGAAAAAAGTTGGCATATAACCATTGGACTTTTCACCCTTATCGATAATTGATTTGATAATATCATTGGTAACTTCGGGCGAAATCATAGCCAACAGTACAAGTTTATTTCTATAATCATCCCAAAAAGAAGGGTTTGTATAATAATGGAAACCTTCATTTATTATTTTACCTTTTACATCAGTAAAATCATGATTCATATCGCTCCTCAATGCAGGCCAAAGAAACGACCTGTATAAGCAAGAATAGAAAATCCCCTTCTGACGTTCTGTTCCTCCATCTACTTGAATATTGGAAAGAAGTTTGTTCCACATCGAATTAGCTTCATTTCTCACAACATCAAATGACTTGCTCATCATCTCTTTTTCGAGGTTCATTTTTGCATTTTCGATACTGACAAATGAAAAACCAATTTTTAACTCTAAAGGGTCTTTCTTTTTACTATCATCATTAAAATCAATCACCGACACTTCATGGTTCCCGTCATTAACTTGTTCAATACTTTTTATAGATTGATTAGCAATACCATAAAAATAAATTTTCTCTTCTGTGTTTTGATAACCTGAAAACACAAATTTATCAACTTGTTGAAGTTGCCAATCTTTAACACGATTATTAGAGCGTTTCATGTCAAAAATAACTTTCTTTCCAATATCCTTAGTAAATGTATATCGATGGAAACCACAACGTAATGTAGATGTAAGTTCGGCATTGATACCGTATCTTTCTAAAAAAACCTGATAATATCCAGGAGTTGCCGACTCATTGTTATGGTTATAAGTAGAGGCAAAATCACTCGGATCAATATCTCCGGTAACAGGAAGTATAGGTACATGCAGTAAATTCCAATGTCCTTTGTTTGTATGAGAAAAACCATATATTAATGTATCTTCGTATTGATATCCGGCTCCACTTCTATACATTGTAACGGGACTAAGCTGAACCATTGCATTGGGAAGAGATGATCCCGGAAAAACCTCAGCACCCCATGTACGTTCTTTTATTTTTCTGGTGTATCCCAAATCTTCAGGTTCCCATAATGTGGCTGTACCGAGAAAAGGATTTACATAGTCGGTAAGTTGTTTCGTTTTACCATAACTAACAAATGTAATTATTAAGAAAAATGTCAAAAAATAATGTTTCATCTGAATTACAATGATTTAGTGGATATAATTATTTGTGTGAAATTAGAATCGGGTAAATTTACAAAATAATGAGGATGTCTCAAAAATATTCCGGCATCCTCATTATTTAATTTATACGGTATTCTTGAAGAACAGATTTACATCTTGAATTTCAAGGTGCCGGAAGCTCCATCTACAGCAATAAATTTAACAACAAAAACTCCCGAAGAATTGAATAATTGCTTTTCAACTAACTCTCCTGCATTAACGTAATCTTCTGTTATTTTCTGACCGATTACATTATAAACAGCAAAAGAGATTTGTGAATTATAATTATTTTCTATTCTTAAATTATTTCCTGAGATAGTTGTTTTTATCTCATCAAAATTAATTTTTGAAACTGATGCATTATTACCAAACCACAATACTTCATCCGGTTTAGTAACATTGTGATTCCCTGTTAAATCTGCAACTAAATTACCTGTACCTTCATCCATTTTCCAGTTTGCCACCAATCCGTTTTCCATACCAGTCAGTGGAGTAGACATTGAAGCTTCTATATTTGCTTGAGCCCTTACCACATTCCAAAGACGTACATCACTTATTTTACCTGTAAAACGGCGATCTTTCCACGTTGATCCTTCGCCAATACTCAAGGCAAGGTTGGACGCAGTCATAGGTTTATCAAGAGTAGTAGAAGCCTCTTCAACTCCATTGACATACATTTTCAGTTCAGTACCTGAACAAGTTGCAGCCACATGAATCCAAGTGTCTAAAGTCACTGTCGTTGTACTTTTTACTGATGGCCAACCCCCGAATGCTCCGACTGCTAATTCAATTTTAGAATCATCTGATGTACGAAGTGAAAATCCATGTTCTCCTAATTCGCCGGAATGACCCTCATTACTGATAATGTAGCGAGAACCATTGTTTTTTTCATAATAGACCCAAGCTTCTACAGTGAATGTAGATACTGCAAAAGCACTGTTTTCACCGCAGTTAAGATAGCTGGCAGAAGCACCTGTAAATTGCAGTCCGGTGGTCGGACTTGCAGATAGCATCATTATACTAATAAGTGATGCAAAAATCAATAAGTAATTTTTTCTCATAACATTTGTTTTTAATTGATTAGTAAAATTTAATTTATTCTGAGAGATATTCAATTCATAATTTTTTCTCTTTGTAATAACGCTGCTGCTTCTATTAACATTGCACCGCTAAGCTGTTCAGTCAACCCGTTTTTTGTACTCGGCTTAACCCTCCAGTTTGGTCCGAATAAAATATTGGGTTTCAAAGTTCCATTTCTCCATAAAATTTCTGCATTGTGCTTTAAGAATACAATATATTTATCTTTATCACTTTTATCCAATCTTGGCTGTTGAATTAATTCCGTAAAATATCTAACAAAAATACCTTTAAACAGCCCACCATCTCCTGTACCTTCACTTTTAAGGACTGAGTTTTCGACTAAACTGCTTATTGTATAATTTGCAGCTAATACTGCGTCATTCAGATATGCTTTTTCGTTGAAAATTTTAAATAATTCAACTGCCGATCCTATATATGTACCTTGGTTATAAGTAAAAATCCAGCTCTTATTTATTTCTCCTGTTGTCGAATTAATATTATCATAAACCATCCCGTTTTGAGTATTTACTAATGTTGACTTAAGCCAATTATAAATATTAACAGCCCACTCTTTATATTGTTCATCACCAAACTCTTGATATAATCGTGCAGCTAAAATACAAGCAGGACCATTTGAGCATGCATTTTTACTGTATTCCATACCCTTTTTCCATGTTATACCACCTCCGGCATTTTCGTTCCATCCTACAACTATGTAGTTCCATATTTGCACAGCAGCATCTCTATATTTAACATCATTTGTAACCTTATATGTTCTTAATAATGCCAATGCATTCCATTCCATATCATCATAATACTCATTGTAAAAAGTATTACCGTTTTTTTTCTTAACACCTTCAAACCATTTATCGAAATAATTCAAATAAACAACATTATCTGTTCGAATGTATGCATCTACCAACACATCAAGAGCATGAGCTTGAGGCCAATATTGGAATGTGAAGTTTATATTATTATCAGTATTAAAATACTTTTGATTTGAATTCCAATAATTATTTATTAATGATTCTACACTACTGTTTGCAGCTAAACTCCAATCAATATTTTCAGTATCATCGTCAGTAGGTTTTTGAATATTATCATCTACTTTCTCACAGGCAAGCAGTAAGATAACACATAGAAAACCTAAAATTACTTTTAAAAACCTCATGCTAATTACTTTTGTTACAAACAGTAAGAACCCCTATATGAAAGTTCTTACTGTTTTTTATTACTCTATTTTGTTATTGAATGTGTATATGGTTTATCTGCTTGCAAATATATAGTATAATTTGCAGGCACATCATCAAAATCAGCCATTAATTTCCATTTATTATCCCATTGAGTTAAATTATCTGTTAATTTAAGATAATAATATGACTCCGGACTGGAAGGCGTTGGTCTTGAATCAGTTTGATTAAGTGTGCTCCATTCAAGTTCTTTTGTGTCATCATTTCCATAATTTTCTTTCACAAACATTCTGAATTTATACCTTTCATCACGCCCCCAACCTTCTTGTTTAAAGGTTACAGTTTGATTTTCAGCTTTAAATATTCCGTTACCAACATATGGAAGTTCAAAAAGCAGAGCATTACTTGGGGAGAAGAAGAATCCAATACCTTCAACTAAAGTAACGGTTGATGCACCAGTATTAAAATCAATGATGATTCTATATACACCATCTGAATTTACACTTGATTCTCCATCTTTTAAGACTAAACCGTCAGCAATAGAAAATTGATTGGGAGTGCCGGCATTTGAGTCTACAAAATGAAACATTGCTCCTTCTGTTATTTCAGTATAAATTTCAAATTCTCCGGTAGATATAGCTTTCATCTTTTGTGCTTTAGAAATATCAGATCCACCTTCAGAAGCTGCTCCGGTTATATAAACATCAACCGGAATATCTTCTTCAGCAAAGCCTGCAAGACGTTTAATGCTAATTATATTTTCAACTTTCGATTTTAGTGTTTTTGTACCTTTTGACGCAAGAACCGTCCACTTAATATCTCCTGTTTCAGAAGGTGTAATACCTAACATCCCTGCAATCTTATTCAATTGTTTATGTGATACTGTAACATTATTTGAATAACCATTTTTATCTGAAAATACTATATATGCAGGTTGTGAAAAGTCACCATCTGCTTTATCAAAAGCAATTTGATAAAGGGCAGGACCACTGTTTTTTAAATCAGCATAATCCCATTCAAAATAAGTAGAAGCAGATGCTGAAGGCAATAACACTATCTCTTTACCATCTATTGGTTCAATTAGACTTTCAACTGCTGTGAGCGTTGTGTCTATTTCTCCTGTTGTATTGCACATTGTTAGTGTCAATGTGGAAACCAACAAGAATGCAAAAATTATATAATTTCTTATCATAATAAATCATTATTTAATTATCAAATTATGCGTATAAGGATTTTCTGAATTTAAAGAGAATGAAAAATCGTATGTTTTATCACTCCAGCCTGTAGTTGATGGGTTTTTCCATATTTCATTATTGGTCCATTGTTCAACATTTGACTTTTCAACCATATAATAATAAGCGTCATTACCTGTAGGTTTGCTATCGTTATTAACAGCTCTCCACTCAGTTTCACCTTCATCACTTTCCATACGGAATTTATACCTATCATCATTATTGTCGTTATCAACAAGACCTGTGATAGTATGATTATTTAGCTCCCAAACTCCATATCCTTTATATGGTAATTCAATTTTCTGTTGAGACCAATTCAAGAACAGATACACTTTGGTTACTTCTTTAGTTTTAAACGAGCCTATCGTAAAGTCGATATAGTATTTATATACGCCTGTTTTGGTTACTGAAGAAGTTCCATTTAATACCAATTTATCATCACTTACTGAAAATTCTGAAATAGTTCCGGTTTTTGTATCTACAAATTTAAAGGTTTTGCCTTGAGTTAATTTTGTATAAACTTCAAACTCTCCTTCTGAAACTTTTTTCATTTTAATTGCTTTTGTAATATCACTACCGGCTTCGGTGGCTTCTCCTGTAATATATAATTCATCAGGTATATCGGCAAAGCCCTGAAGGCGTGTAACTGTCAAATTCCTTTCCTGCGCAGCTTTCACCTGACTGATACCTTTGGATGAAAAAACAGTCCATTTAATTGTTCCCTGTTCGCCTGATCCTATTCCTGCCTGTGCAGCAATTTTATTTAATTGCTTGTGAGTCACTGTTGCATGGTTACTGCCTCCATTATTATCAGATGCTATAACGGTCAATGGTTGTGAAAAGTCGCCATCCGCTTTATCAAACGCTATTTCATACAAAGCTTGTCCACCATCTCCCGAATATGAAGGTTCCCATTCAAAGTATAGTATAGCTGATGCTGATGATTGTAAAACTAAAGCTCGATTATCTGTTGGTTCATATAATGTTTTTACAGCAGTAACTTCCAACCCTTTTATTTGCACATCATCTTTACAAGACAGCGTAAATAAAACTACTGAAGTCAATACTAATATATGTATTCTAAAATCTTTTAATTTCATGGTTTTTTTCTTTAATAAATTAATAACCTGTATTTTGAGATAAGTTCTTATTTATATCCCTCTGAGATTGAGGTACAGCAAATAAATAATCTCTTTCTGCGTCAAACTGACGTTTATCCAATTCAATGTATTGAGTGTTGTTAGCAGCGAATTTAGCTCCATGTGGAGTTACATTTAATACAGTTTCTATTGTTTGCCATCTACGTATATCAAATAGTCTCAACCCTTCAAAAGCTAATTCTGCACGTCTTTCTCGTCGTATAATATTCTGCATATCAGCAGTCCCCGGATAGTTCAATGATGAAGCATCAGAAAATCCTGCACGTTGACGTATTGCTTTGATAGTCTGATTCCAGATATCTGCACTCATCTCTCCTAATTCATTTTTAGCTTCTGCGTACATTAGCAATACATCAGCATATCTCATTAGAATTAGATTTAATCCTGCTGCAATGCCTTCGGGTGCTGTTGGATCAAAATATTTACGAACATAATATCCTGTTGCAGTAGCATTTTGTCCAGGACCGGCATATTCGTCTAAATTCGATACTCCGGCGAGAGCAGATGAGCCTGGCTTTATGTAGATAGTTGACAGACTTCCATCACCCTTTTTCCATTGATATCCATGATAAACTATACTTGCCTCAAAACGAGGATCTCTGTTGACATATGGATCATTTTCATCATATCCCGAACCAGCTTCATTGATACCCATTCCATTTTTCATTACATAATCATTTACCAACTCTTGAGTTGGTGCACATGCATTTATTCTTCCTCCTACTGATAAAGGTATAGCATCATACATTTCACTCCATGTTCTTAAATTAAGTGTATAACCAATGTCTAAAATCACTTCATTATTATATTCGTTAGCAGGTAAGAAAAGTTCACTGTAACTTGGAAATAACTCGTAACTTCCATAATCACCATCAATAATTTTACCTGTAATTAGCGCAACATTATCCCAGTCATTCTCATACAAATATGTCCGAGCTAATAAAGTCATCGCAGCTCCTTTGGTAATCCTTCCTTTATCTTTTTCTGCATATTCTCCATTTTTTGGCAAATCAACATTAATTGCGTTTAATTCATCTCTGACAAACGTCAAAACATCTGCTTTAGGAGATCTTGTGATAGTATTTGCTTCTTGAAGTGATATATTATGGTCGAACAAAGGAACATCGCCATAATGACTTGTTAATCTGAAATATAAAAACGCACGTATGAAGCGTGCTTCGGCTTTCATCCTTTTCTTAATTGATTCATCCATATTGGGTACTCGATCAACATTTTCAAGAAAAGTATGACAAGTTTTAATTCCAGCATAGCAATCACTCCATTCATTAGCAAAACGTCCCAAAGCAGCATCAGCTTGTCCTGACGTTATTATTTTCTCGTTTGTATTTCCTCTCCCTTCATAAAGATTATCACTAAGCCTTTCATTTGCAAAGAAATAATTTGCATTAAACATCTGACTATATGCCATACTTAATACTGCTGATGCCTTTTCTGTTGATGTCCAATAATTCAAATCTGTAAATTTATTGGTTGGAGCTAAATCTAAATCATTACATGAACTTAATACCGCAATGAAAAAAGATACGGAAGATATATATTTTAAAAATTTATTTTTCATGACTTGTTTTCTTTATTTTTTTAAAATTCTAATTCTAAACCGAACCCATAATATATTAAAGTAGGATAGTTGCGTGCGCTATTGGCTCCAACTCCTCCAATACCACCCATATTATTTCCAAATTCAGAAGATTCCGGGTCTATAAATGAATTTCGTGTTAATGTAAGTGGGTTCTGTGCATTTACACTTACACGCAATTTCTGTATACCAGCTCTGTTTACTATTGCTTTAGGTAAAGTATAGCCTAATTGTACATTCTTTATGCGAAGATAAGAACCACTTAGCAAATAGATATCAGTTCCTGCTCTTCCCCAGTTATTGGTACTTGATGCAGAGCCTGGAGCCACAAGTCTGGGCCACCTTGCATTAGGAGTTGTTGGAGTCCAATAATCTAATTGGTGACGATATATTGCATACGAATAATTCGAATGAAACGGCTCAACAAGTTCACCTCTGACGTACATATCACGTTTACCAACACCTTGAATCAACATGCTGAAATCAAAGTTCTTATAAGTTGCATCATATGTAAAACCAAATGTATATCTTGGAAAAGCATTACCTAGAACCACCCTGTCTTTCTCATTGATTACGCCATCAGGCACAACATCTACATACTTAACATCACCGGGCTGCACAGTTGAGCCGACAGGCAATGCACTATTTGCAATCTCTTCATAACTCTGGAAAAAGCCATCTGTCTTATATCCAAAATACGATCCTAATGCTTCACCTTCTCTAATTAATTTATACATCTGATCGCTTTGATCAATTCTTTCTTTACCTCCGAAGTTTGTAACTTTATTCTTCGAATCAGCAATATTTAGATTGAAATTATGTTTTACTTCTCCGGTTTTTAGCCTGTAATTTAATGTTAATTCCCAACCTTGGTTTACCATTTCACCTGCATTTTCATTTGCTGAAGAACTACCAAACACTGATGATACTTCAGGTGTTAATAATATGTCCCAAGTTTTCTTATTAAAATAATCTACGGATACTGCTAAGCTATTCTTGAAGAATGAGGCATCAACACCTATGTTTAAATTACCTGACTTTTCCCATGTTAGATCTGGATTTCCATAGGTATATCCTGTACCCGGAACCGACAGGTTATTAAACACATAAGTATTAGTGTACATCTGATATACCGTTTGGTAAGCATAATTAGCAACATTTTGATTACCTAACACACCATATGATGCTCTTAATTTTAAGTCGCCAACATTAGCCCTGTAATAATCCATGAAATTTTCTTCAGACATTCTCCAAGCTGCTGAGAAAGATGGGAAAAACCCCCAACGTTCTGATTCTTTAAATTTTGAAGAACCATCATATCTAAAAGAAACATCTGCATAATATCTGTCTAAGTAACTATACCCCAAGCGTCCGAAGACAGAAGTAATACTTGTTTGGTCTGTATCATCATTAGAATTCTTATTATCCACACTTTGTATTGCATCATCTGTAGTTGGCAATCCTAAATCATCATCTGTATATTCCCATGCAATACGGCTTGCCTGGAAGGTATAAGATTCATTAGAAACTCCTATAAGAGCTGTGGTATGATGAACAGCATTGAAAGTTCTATCAAAGTCTAATAAAAACTGGGTACTTATGGTATAGCGTTTATTATTATAATCCTCTGTTAGTTTTTTAGGATTGATGTTTACCACAGGTGTTTCTAAATTAGCAGATGAATACAAAGGGACTTTCATATCTCTGCGAAAACGATGATGTTGTGTTAAGTCAATACCTACAAGACCTTTGGCAGTTAATCCTTGAATAATTCTATAATCTAAATTCATACTTCCTATGAAATTATCTTCGTCTTTCTTCTCATAACCTCCATCCTTTAATTTGGCTAAGGTATTGTCATCACCGATTACATCATTTATTAAATACTTACCATCTTTTTCAAATTGATAATAATAGTATGGCGGAATACGTGATGAGTTAATTATCACATTTCCTGTACCTCCTGCAATGGTTCTCTCATCTTTTCTGTTATATGCCATTAAGGATGTGAGTTTGAAGCGATCATATTCTGTCGATAAATTTGTTCTGAAGTTGTATCTCTCCAAACCAAATCCTCCAACAAAGTTACTTTCTTGGTTTAGATAACCTACTGAAACCATATATGTTGTATTTTCACTACCTCCTGAAACATTAATATTATAATTTTGATGAAGTCCCTTTTGCATGATTTCGTTATAATACCAATATTCTTCATTCCGGTGGTCATATAAGTCTCTTATTTGTTCCGGAGTAAAGATAGGCGCACTGCCAACATTCATATTTGCTTGGTTTCTCAACATTGCATTCTGCCATCCATATACCGGCTGAAAAAGTATTTGAGGATCCTGATAACCAACTAAGCTACTCAACTTCACGTTAGGTTTTTTAGTCTTCAAACCTTTCTTTGTTGTAACTAATATTACCCCATTTGATGAACGTGAACCATAAATAGCGGCAGAACCGGCATCTTTCAAAACCGAAATATTTTCTATGTCATTCGGGTTGAGATTATTTAGAGTACTTGTGCTTGATATTAGTCCGTCAATTACTATTAATGGGTCGTTATTCCCCATCGTACTGATACCACGAATATTAATACTCATGTTATTGTCATTGGGGTTCATATTTCTTTGCTGAATGATAAGATTGGCTGATGCACCTTGTAAAGCTTGTGTTGTATTGGAAACAGGACGGTCTTCAAAAAGATTGGATGCTATTCTATCTACAGCCCCTGTTATGCTTTTTCTTTGTCGTGTTCCATAGCCAATTACAATTATTTCGTTTAACAATTTCAAATCTTCTTCTAAAACTATCCGTAATTGATTTTGATTTGTAATTTTCACTTCTTGCGGAATATAGCCGATATAGCTAATATGTAAAGTCGCATTGTCCTTTACCTCTATCTCAAAATTTCCATTTATATCGGTAACAGTACCTTTATTAGTACCTTTCTCAGTGATATTAGCTCCAAAAATAGGTTCGTTATTATCTCCGATTATTGTGCCGTTGATCCTCTTGTTCTGCTGCTCATACACTTGTGTTTGACTTATTACATCATTAGCTGAAGCCGGAGAATGTTTTGATAATACTATATAATTATTCTCAAAAGAATAAGCAACATCAGTATCATCAAAGGTTGTTGAAAGATAAGCGGATACTTTATCTGAATTGTTTTTTAGTTTTACTTTTCTTGAAGTGTCTATCTCCTGATTGCTATAGACTACAAGATAATCTGTCTGTTTTTCTATTTCATTGAATAGTTGCTTTACTGTCAAAGTGTTATTCTTGACTTTAACGAATGCATCTTGTGCCCTCGTGTTCGAAGCTATTAGCTGAAATGTAAAGGCAACAAGTAGGAATAAGCAAATTCTTGTACCTTTATAAAATCCTTGAAAAGGATTTATATTGCCAAATAAGTGTCTTAATAATATTAGAAATTTCATGTTTTTGTGATTAATGTTAATATTAAATACAGTAACTCATTGTTGTTTAACTTAGTAGTGAGTTAATCTCTTTATTCACACAATTTATTTAACCGGATCGTATCATAGGCATTTAATTTTATAGATTATTGTTTTGATAATGTTATAATATTGTTTTCCATATCTTTCTTTATATTAAACGGCTGAATTTTTTGTATAATTCTTAAAATTTCATCAATTCCATCACGCTGTCTGAATTTTCCCGTATATCGAGTATCTACCAATTTAGCATCAACTATATTAATTTTAATATCATAATACAGTTGTAATTTCTCTAAAATATCATTTAACCTCTCATTCTCAAATGCATAAATTCCATCTCTCCAAAGAAAATAATCTTTATGCTTAGTCGAACTTAAGTACATTTTTCCTGATTTATATGTAGCCTGTTGATTTGGTTTCAGTGTAATAAACTCATGTTTAAAATTCTTATCATAAACCATAAGCGAACCTTCAATCAAATCCGTAGCTATAAAACCTGATTCAGGATAACTGTTAATATTAAATTGAGTACCAAGCACTTTTATTTCTATCGCCTGTGATGAAACTATAAAAGGTTTTTTCTTATCTTTAGCAACATCAAAATACGCTTCTCCTATAACTTCAACTTTTCTATTATGTCGAGAAAATTTTGCCGGATATTTTAATGTTGATTTTGCATTTAACCATACTGTTGTCCCATCTTGTAACGATATTTTAGCTCTTTGCCCCGCCGGCACATATAATATATTGTTCTCTGAGCTCTCTTTTAAATCATAATAAAATTTAGTAAAAAAGAATGTAGACGTAATAAGTATTGTTATAATAGCTGCATACTGAAACATTCTTATTACAATATTTCTATTTTTTATTTTATTCGCTTTTGTGTAAAACAACTTTAATCCTTTTTTCCCCTCTTCATTATCAACAGAAGAACTTGCAAGTTTACTTAACGCATAAATATTCTGCATATTAATAAACTCTTCTTTTAATGTTTTGTCTTTCTCTATAGCATCTAACAACTTATCTGTGTCAGCAGCACTTAGTTCCCCTTGAAAAAATTTTATGAGATTTTTATTCATATTTTATAGTATATCAATGTATAAACGTATGTATTTTTAAATCCGCTAAAGGATTTGTAAAAAAATTAGAAAAATAGAGAAAGGAGGGTTAGATCTTTCAATAATACCCTTAGCTTTTTATAAGCAACAGCCATTTGACTTTCAACAGTATTTATTGAAATATTCAATTCTTTGGCAATTTCACTTTGCTTTTTCTTCTCTATTTTATTAAGAATGAAAATTTGACGACATCTGTCGGGTAGTTGATTTAAGGCATCTTGAATTACTTTTTCAACATCTAATTGCGAAATATTTTCTTCGTTTAAAATTTCGAGTGCATCGAATTTGATTTTTAATAACCTGACATAGTCAGCTTGAATTTGCTCGGTTACTTTATTAGCCGTATTAATGTGCCTGATATAATCTATACATTTGTTTTTCAATGATGTAAAAAGAAACGAAAACAGGTTTTGCTGAGGAATTAAAAAGTATTTATTTTCCCACAACTCGAGAAATAAATCTTGTACAATATTCTCAGTATCTTCTTCTCTAATAACGTATTCCTTTGCAAATCTCTTAAATTTAGAGTAATATGCAATGTAGATTTTTTCAAATTTAACAATATCGTTATTATCTCTATTCATATTATACAATATATTATATCAAAAATATTAAAAGATAGAGTCTATCTTTTATATTCTTTTCTTATCCTCTCCACTTCCCTCAATAACAGCGGAAATGCCGGCTCTGTCATATCATGACCATAGCCATCCAATTCAAACAAACGGGTACTTGTGTTGCCTACGACTTTCATCATTCTATATAAATAAGCGTTCTCTTCATATCTACCTAACATTTCCATTTCTCTATCACCGGTTATCAGTAATAGCGGAGGAGTATCTTTCCGAACATGAAAAAGAGGTGCGAATTTATCGACTAAAGGCTGAGTTTCCGAAATTTGCAGTTCTTTACGATAGGTAAAATGACTTATCATCTGACCGCTAAACGGAATTAAACCTGCAATATCATTTGCATCTTTTTGATGTTTATTTAACCATGATTTATCGAGACCTATCATAGCTGTTAAATATCCTCCTGCTGAATGTCCGGACACAAAAATCAATGATTTGTTGCCCCCATATTTTTCGATATTGTCAAACACCCAACTGACTGAAGCTGCGGCATCTTCAATGCACTGTTGTACTGTAACTTTGGGCGAAAGTCGATAACCAACTCCTACTACTGCTATTCCCTTTTCTTTTAGTGCTGAAGGTATTTCTTTCCGACCTCCAGTTAATCCGCCACCATGAAACCATACAACTGTAGGGAAATCTTTAGAGTCTTTCGGATAATAAATATCCAAAACACATCTTTCTGAAATATAACTATCAATTGCTTGATTCTTAATTTCGTAATAAGGAATATTTTCTACTAAATCGTATTGTGTCTTTTGTGCTGACAGTGAAAAGTAAATGCAGCATAAAATCATTAATGATATATATTTCTTCATGATAATGTGTTTTAAATCTTTAATCCATCTAATAATTCTATATATAAATCAATTGCATTCTCAATTTCCTTGACAAGAACAAATTCATTTGCCGTATGCGAACGGGCTGATTCTCCAGGTCCTATCTTAACACTTGGAAAAGGCAATAAAGCTTGATCTGATAATGTTGGCGAACCAAACAGTTTCAGTCCTATCGACTTTCCTTTTTCAACAACAGGATGATCCAATGGCGTTGCAGTGGAGCTAAGTCGGGTTGAACGTGCTGAAACTTCACAATCTACATTATCTTTGATAATTTCGAGTAATTCTTCATTACTATACATTTCATTCGATCGCACATCGACTACAAATGTGCATTGATCCGGTACAACATTATGCTGTGTACCTGCATTTATCTGAGTAACAGTCATTTTAACCGGGCCAAGAAACTCAGTTTGTGATGGAAGAATTGTTTTTCTGAACCAATTGATATCATCAACTGCTTTGTATAATGCATTTTCGCCTTCATTACGTGCCGCATGCCCCGATTTACCGTATGAAACGCAGTCTAACACCATTAACCCTTTTTCAGCTACAGCAAGGTTCATATTTGTTGGTTCACCAACAATTGCAAAATCAATTCTCGGTAATTCTTGTAGAAGACTGCTAACTCCGTTTTCACCTGAAATTTCTTCTTCAGCTACCGCTGCATAAATCAGATTGTAATTTTGACTCCCTTGTGTTAAAATGAAGAACACCTGAAGTAACGACACCACAGATGCTCCGGCATCATTACTTCCTAAACCAAATAGTTTACCATTCTCAACAATAGGAATAAACGGGTCGTGTGTCCATCCTGTAACAGGTTTTACAGTATCGATATGTGAACACAGCAGTATGGTCGACTTGTCTGCATCAAAGCCCGGACTCATTAACCAGATATTGTTACCTTTGCGCGAAACCGAATAGCCTTGCAACTCGACATATCGCTCTAATAAATCGGCAGCTTTTGATTCTTCCTTGCTGAACGAAGGAATTGTAATCAGATTTTTAAGCAATATAACTGCTTCTTCTTTATACTCAGTATACATATGTTCTTTGGTATATTATGTTGTGTCGCAAAGATACAATAATACTAACAGATTTTATGATTAAGGGAGCAAATTAGCGTATCACACAGCTCAACAATCTTTTATCGAGATTAATGTTCCACTTTCTCTGTTTATCTTGTCTGCACGGGTAATGATAACCTCTTTAACTCCTGCTTTCAATGCATCGAATGAGTTTTCCAATTTCGGTATCATGCCTCCTTGAATTATTCCTGATTTTACATATTCTTCAAATAATTCAGGTGTTAATTTTCGGATTACACTTTCTTCATCATTCTCATCTCGCAAGACTCCATTCTTCTCGAAGCAATATACAAGTGTAACATCGAAAAACGCAGATAATGCTTTTGCTGCTTCACCGGCAATAGTATCAGCATTGGTATTCAGTAAATTACCGGTTTTATCGTGAGTTAAGGGTGCTAATACAGGCACAACATCTTTATAAATTAAATCTGCCAAAATAGATGCATCAACTTCTTTGACATCACCTACATAGCCATAATCAACATCCTTTATCGGTCGTTTTTCGGAGCGCATATAATTCAAATCTGCTCCCGTCAATCCTAAAGCATTAACTCCTAAGGACTGTAAACCTGCTACTATTTGCTTGTTGACTAATCCGCCGTAAACCATAGTAACAACTTTCAACATTTCTTCATCGGTAATTCGTCTGCCATCAACCATTTTACTTTCAATTCCAAGTTGAGCGGCTATAGCTGTAGCAGAGCGACCGCCACCATGTACCAGCACTTTATGTCCTTCAATATCAGCAAAATCGGATAGTAATTTGCCTAATGAAGCTTGTTCTTCTACAATCTTACCTCCTACTTTTATTATCGTAAGCTTTTCCATTAAAATTGAATAAATGAATTAATATCAGTAACACCTTGAAGTTTTTCCTTACCATTCAGAAAACTTAGTTCTATCAAAAAACTCACATATAAATCTTTTATTTTGAAATTCCTAAGTAGTTGTATTGCGGCATTTGCACTCCCTCCTGTTGCAAGTAAATCATCATGTAAAAGCACAATATCACCATCTTCAATTGCATCTTTGTGAATTTCCAAGGCATCCTGACCATACTCTAAATCGTAAGATAAACGAAATGTTTCTGCTGGTAATTTACCAGGTTTGCGCAACAATACGAATCCTGCACCTAATTTATATGCTAATATACTACCCAGTACGAAACCACGACTTTCAACGCCAACTACCTTTGTAATTCCTTTATCCTTGTAATATTCATATAGTTCATCTACTATAAACTTCAATATTTCAGGGTCTTTCATCGCTGTAGTAATGTCCTTAAACATTATTCCGGGTTTAGGAAAATCAGGTACATTCCTAATTGATGCAATAACTTGTTCTATGTTCATTTTTTAAAATTATATATTATGTTCCAACAACCTCTTTATCACCACTTGTGCTGAGATTTCACGATTGGCAGCTTCGGGAATAACGATGGATTGCGGACTTTCAATCACGTTATCAGTTACAATCATATTACGTCTTACAGGCAAACAATGCATAAAATACGCATTATTGGTAACTGCCATCTGACGTTCGCTCACTGTCCAACTTCTATCTGTACTTAATATTTTACCATAATTGGGATCTTGATATGCTGCCCAATTCTTTGCATATATAAAATCAGCTCCTTCAAAGGCTTTCATTTGATTATACTCAACTTTTGCTCCTCGCACAAACTCTTCAGCTAATTCATATCCTTCGGGATGAGTGATGACAAAATCAACATCTGCCTCATTCATAAAATCAGCAAAGGAGTTAGGTACTGCCTGGGGCAAAGCTTTTGGATGTGGCGCCCATGTCAGCACAACTTTAGGTCTTTGCGTCTTTTTGTATTCTTCGATTGTTATCAAATCGGCAAAAGCCTGCAAAGGATGACCTGTAGCAGCTTCCATACTGAATACCGGTTTACCGGAATATTTAATAAACTGATTGATAATAGTTTCGCTGTAATCAAAAGCTTTATCTTCAAATTGTGCAAAAGCCCTTACACCGATAATATCGCAATAAGTTCCCATAACAGGAATAGCTTCAAGAATGTGCTCCGGCTTATCGCCATCCATCACAACTCCTCGCTCGGTTTCCAATTTCCATGCACCTTGATTAATATCGAGCACCATAGTATTCATTCCCAAGTTCATCCCCGCCTTTTGTGTGCTCAAACGCGTACGCAAACTCGAATTAAAAAACACCATCAGCAAAGTTTTATTCTCTCCAATATGTTTGTAGGCATACCGGTTTTGCTTAATCTCCAACGCCTCCTTTACAGCAACCCGCAAATCACCCAAATCTTTTACATTAGTATATGTCCTCATTTAATTATTATTTAAATTCATTATTAATCATATTTACACATTAGCATTACTTGTCCCGATTTATCGGAATTAGCACATTAATCACATTAGCATATTAGCACATTGGCTTTCATTTCGGCTGCATCACAATCAACGGTATCAACATTTCTTCAAGCGAAATACCTCCATGCTGAAAAGTATTTTTATAATAACTAACATAATGATTGTAGTTGTTGGGATACGCAAAAAAGTCTTCGTTTCCTGCAAAGATATATGTTGAACTAACATTCGGACTTGGCAGACCAGCTTGTTTAGGATCGGTAATTTCAAAAACCTCTTTCTTGTTATAGCTCAAATTCTTACCAACTTTATATCGCAAATTCACATTAGTATTTTTATCACCTATAACCTTTACAGGATTTTTAACCTGAATAGTACCATGATCGGTTGTCAGAATTACCTTATAGCCTCTTCGAGAAATAGCTTTTAAAAGCTCAAATGTTCCTGAATGTTTAAACCATGAAACAGTTAACGAACGATACGCATTTTCATCATTTGCCAACTCTCTCATCATTTTCGATTCAGTACGCGAGTGAGACAGCATATCTATAAAGTTCAAAACACATACATTCAGACTATTAACCTCCAAATGAGGCAATCTTTCAATCAACTTTTCGCAATAGGACGCTTCATTGATTTTGTTATACGAAAAAGTATAGTTCTTTCTAAATCTTTGTAGTTGTGTTTGAATTAAATCTTTCTCATTCAGATTTTTACCTTCGTCTTCTTCCTCATCAACCCATAAATCAGGAAACATCTGCTGAATCTGGAGAGGCATCAATCCTGAAAATATCGAATTTCGTGCATATTGTGTAGCAGTAGGTAAAATACTCGAATATAAGTCTTCCTCTAAAAATGAATAATACTCATTCAGCATTTCCCTGATTATCCTCCATTGATCGAAACGGAAATTATCAATCAGAATAAAAAACACTTTTTCTCCATCATCTAACAAAGGAAAGACTTTAGTTTTGAAAATATCCGGACTGATAAGAGGTCTTTTCTCCGGATTTCTAAACCATTCCAAATAGTTTTTCTTTATATATTTAAGAAAAGTGCCATTTGCCTCTGTTTTCTGCATTCTCAACATTTCATCCATACCACTCTCAGTTTCAGAAAGCTCTAACTCCCAATAGACTAACTTTTTATACACTTCTACCCAGTCATCATAAGTAAGAGAATCGTTAATTTGCATTCCTATTCGTCCAAACTCAGTGCGATATGATGTTTCAGTATGTTCAGTAATTATTTCCTTTTTATGAATATGCTTCTTCAAAGTCATCAAAATCTGACTTGGATTAACCGGTTTCGTAAGATAATCAGCTATTTTACTGCCAATTGCCATATTCATTAAGTTCTCTTCCTCACTTTTAGTTATCATCACGAGAGGCACATTTGGATGAATTTCTTTTATTAAAGGTATTGTCTCCAAGCCACTTAAACCGGGCATATTTTCATCTAAAAAAATGATGTCGAAACTTTCAGACTTACACAAATCAACTGCATCTTTTCCGTTTGATGCTGTTGTTACATCATAACCCTTTTCCTCCAGAAACAAGATATATGCTTTTAATAAATCTATCTCGTCATCTGCCCATAAAATCTTGTCTTTCTTCATCTTTAATTAGTTTTTATCTATTTCTGTTGTATTTTCAAGTTCAACTTTATAAGTTAAATAATCATCAATCGTAAATCCATTCTTTAACAGTCCAAAATTATGTTCCGACATCACAAGAGGAAACGTTTTAAGTTGTTTCATCAATTTAACAATTTCATCATCTTCGGAAATAGCTTGCAGATACCAAGCCGCATCTTCGTAATTATCAAATTCATATACAAACAAAGCGTTTCTGGAAATATCAATTTTACCTATATTTAATTCAAAATCTTTTAATAAAAATCGGGAGAAATTAAACACAGCCAATTGAAACTGCAACTCAAACATAGACTCTTCAGGTTCCGAAGATATTAACATCACACGATGCATCGTTTCTTTATCCGCACTGAATGACAACGAAATCGTATCTCCATTCAAATCAGCAATTTGCTGCTCTTCTCTTCGAGCTAATAATGTCCCCTGTGTTGTTCCTTGTTGTGCTTCACGTCCCTGTTTAATCAATGCTAAAATATCTTTTGATATCGAACTTACATCACTGTCAGGATAATCATTCAATAATTTATTCAATGCTATTTCAAAATTATCCTGACTTTGGTTTTTACCTATACTCAAAGCTTTTAGAAACAGAAACTTAGGCATTAAATCACTCATAGGATATTGCTCCTCAAAAAGTTTGACATTTCTGAAAACAGTTTCAAATTCGTTTTTATTGAAGGCTGCATATGTTTCCTTGTATATCGAATCCTGCTCTACAAGCATTTTCTGCTTAGTTTCGATATAATTTGGATTAGCCAAAATTTGAGCATATCTTGATTCATTATATTTTTCTACAAGTTTTAAACGTATTGATTCCGCATTAATATTATCACCTTGCTTGATTAATGTTAGATACAACTGATAAAGAGCATCAGGCTCTAATGGGTAATTTTCGAAACGTTTAATGTAATCTTCTAACGAAAGGATTGCTAATTGATATTCATCAAGTTTATCCTTATATACAACGCCCATATTGTACAAAGCCTCCGACCAAAGCTGATTCGATAATTCTATCTGTTCTGCTGTAACCGGTATCTGTTTTAAGTAGAAAGCAGGATTTTTACTATCTTCCAAAGCAACATCTTCAGTTTCTTGGGTTAATTCTGCAATATTTTCCGGCTGACCTTGTGGGATTGAATCATTAGGCAACTGTTCCTCTGCATGTGACTCATTATCATGCGTTTCGGCAAAAAGCACCGTACTCTTATTTAATCTACGCCAATTATCTTCAAGCTTTCTCCTACCCCATTTCTTCTGAAATTCAGTCTGACCGCTTCGTATCAAATTAGGATTATAGAAATACCATTCGCCTTGCGGATTTACTCCAGCCCCAATCGGTGTAAAAGCAACCTGCTGAGCCCTTTCCTGATTGGCTTCCTCACGTAATCTCATCTTTTCTTCTCTCTCGGCAGCTAATTTCTCTTCTTCTTCGAGTTTTGCTATATATAATTTAATACTTTTCAATCTATCTTCATCCGACATTTTTGATAGCCTTTGTAAACTATCCTGAAGTTGAACCATATCGTATTGCACAACAAGTTCAGATAACACTTCAGCCCTATTAAAAACTCTCTGATAATCATCATTTTCAATAGATATTATTTTCGATGCCTCATCGTAACAAGGTTGTGCCTTAATATATTCTTTCTTTAAATAATAAATATCTCCCATTGAAATTAGCACCGCTGCCTTATCTAATCCGTTTCTTGTACTGTTGTCTACAGCTTCCTGAAAATTCTCTAATGCTCTAACTGTGTCTTTTTCATGAAGATATGACTTGCCCAATGTATAATAAAGCTGATCTAAGTAATCCCGATTATTGAAGTTTTTAATCATGCGATTTAATTCCTTTCGAATGTCGGACATATTTCCGGTAAACAAACTTGCACGACTTATTCTTGCATTAAAGTCCATTTCATAAGGTGGATTTTTCTTTATCAGTTGAGAATATTGTTCATGAGCCTTAGGTTTGTTTCCCGCATATTGGTATAGTTGCGCCAATAGAAATGAAAATCTCATTTTTAATGATTTATCCTTTTCCTTCTCAAGTACTTTTTCGAGGAAAGGAATTGCTTCTCTGTACTGATGTTTTTTAAGTAATAAATCAGTATATACCGCTGAATATAAAGTAATATTATCGCCAATTAAATTCTTCTGAACAATTTTCGACAGCAACTCTTCAGCCTCATAAATCCAACCCATTTCTGCATATGATCTGATAACCCAAAGTTGACTTGTAACTCCTAAATCTTCATTCTCTTTGAAATGTCGGGATATATAATTAAACGTACCGACAGCACCGAGGAAATCAGCTTTATGAAACTCAGCTTTGGCTAAAAGTAACCATACTTCGTGCATAAAAGGGTTATATTCTTCCTTAGGTGCAATATTTTTATTTGATTTTCTGCCTGATTTTTTACGAACATTTGCAGGCTTGGTTTTCATAGAACGAGTTTTAATAGCCTTTCGACATTTTTCTATTGTGCGGTTAAACTGCGAAGTACCTGCCTTAGCATTTTCATGTTTACTGATAGGATACATCGGAATAATCTGACTGTAATCATCTTTGTTTGCGTCATTTATTGCCTTTATGCCCTCATCATAACTCACCTTACCATTAAAATAAATATTAAAACGTGTGTTAATTGACTGAACAGTTCGGGTAGTCAAAGTGTTCTTATTCATGGAACATCCTGATATGATTAACATCAGTAAAAGGAGTACTGTTATGTATTTATAATTTGGCTTCAAAGCAATTAAGATAAGCTTATTAAAAAAAGTAAAACAAAAAAATAGCTTGTCTATTGTATTTTAACTTACAAAAATAGCTATTTTAAGCTATATTTAAGTAATTTTGCAGAGATTTTATTTAGTTACAAGTTATGTGGGTTCTTATATTAGTTTTTATTGCAGGTGCCGGGGCGTTAATGTTGTTTACGTACTTGGGCAGAAGAAAGAAACAAGAAGAAGTCGAAATTAATTTTCAGATGGATGAAGAATGTTGCGGTGCACATGAAGTTTGCGATCGCGATTCCTTATTAAACTCCGATTTAGAAATTGAATATTTCGATGATGAAGATTTAGATACATTAAAAGAAACAAATCCTGCATCATACACTGAGGCACAAAAAGAAATGATTGCAGACATTTTTTACACCTTAAAAGAAAGTGATGTTGCCGGATGGATACGCAGTCTGCAACTCCGAAAAATTGAACTCCCCGACGAAATTAAGGAAGAAGCATTGATGATCGTCAGAGAAAGAAGAACGGTTCATGCTTAGATGGTTTACCTATTTATGAATTATTTAATCTTGCAATCATAGAATCATAATGTACTTTGTCGACATGTTCTATCAATTTCAATACATCAGGAACTATTTTGTCTGCTTCAGCAAAAACATTGTCATTAAAACCGTTCATAGAAGTGCCGTTATCTGCTTTATGTGAATAATGATTTGTGAATTTTCGGACTTTTGACAAGTTGTTAAAACCTTGTATTTCATCAAAACACTTATCTAATTTTCTTCGTCCAAATTTAAAGGTGAGAAAACTCTCTAATAACTGTCTGCAAATATTTGCAATAGTATGAGTTGTTATGTAATCTGTTTGTGGATTATCGCAGAATTTTTTCACTTCTGAAAATAATAAATGATATTCGGAATCAAAATGATTGAGGATAATATCGGAATTCTCAATGTTTCCGTTTCTTAAATCATTATTTATCATTGGCTTAATCAAATACAAACAATGTAAATCTATTTTTTGAGTTTTACCATTTGCAACTATTTTGTCTTCTTTTTCAATTTTCATCCATTCCTTTTGTAAAGTAAAAAAGCGAAAATTATGTGTTAGTACAAATAATTGCATAGCATTGATACACTCATTTTTGATAAAGAAATTAGCGTGGAATAAATGATTAGAATCAAAACTTGAAATCGGGTCATCAATTACAACAATCGTGTTTTCTATTTTATTACCGTTCTCTTTAATTTTGGTTATGAAATATACTAACGCTATAGCTGTCCGCTCGCCTTCGCTTAAACTTCGACATTTGGCTTCTTCGGAATTATTTCTTTTTACCAAATATCCGCCCTCATTTTTTCGCTCTAAACTTAAATCATTTCTACCAAGAAAGTTCCATAGCTTAGTGTTAAATTCACTTAATCCGAGTGTTTCGTTCGATAATTTATCTTCCAATACCTTGATTTCGTCAGTTAAAGCTATTACTTTGCCATTAGTTTTCATTTGCTCTGCTTGCAATTTTCGGATTTGCTCGATTTTTTTGAAATAATCAAAATTTGCAACCTCTTCTGAAACATAATGTAATTCCAATTTTTGTTTATTAGCTTTGACGATTTCTTCTAATCCATCATATTTTTTATTGTGATTTCCAATGTATTGCATTACATTGTCAAAAACAGTATCATAAGCATCAATTTCAGATTTTGAAATTTCATTGATTGATTTTTGCGGAATTTCAAATGGATTATTTTGCTTGTCTAATAAAACCGCCTTCCATCCTTCGAGTTTGTTATTCAGTAAATCAACTATTTGATTATATTTTTCAAGTACTTGTTTATAATCCTTTTGGAACTCATCATACAATAAGGTTTCAAAAGGAAATTCTGTTTTTATTTTATTGATTTCAACCCATTCAATTCCATTTGATAATGCCTCTTTCAGTTTTTCAAATTCATCGCTAAAGTGTTTATTCAAATCCGCCATTCTATATTCTGGAAGTGTTTGCCCACAAAACTCACAAACTGTTGCATTTTTAGCGTGAACATTTTCTTGCAGCCCTTGATATACCCATTGTGCAATAATAGGATTTTCTTTTAACCTTTCTATCGCTTTTGTTGTAATAGTAGAATTGCACAATTCATTAACTCGTTCAAATATTTTTAAAAGTATTTCGGTATCATACTTTTGTATAGAACTAACATCAATTTTGTTTTTATCCTGCGGTCTGATACTTTTTGATAATTGTTCTATTTCAGAAACAGATAATGTGCTTTTTCTTCGTTTTATTGAATCTTCATTTTGAGTAATGAAATTGGATAATTTTGTCTTATTGTAGTTTAACAAGTGAGTATCTGCGATTTCAATAACGGTAAAATTAGCTTTTATTCTTTTTGCTGCGTCGGATAAAAATGTGTCATTTTGAGCAAGTAATCCTTTTGCTTTTTTGTCATCGGGATTTCCGTTTAATTGAATGTTTATTTCTTTTTCTTTGTCGTTCGCTTTCTTTAATTCAGATTCTTTTTGCTCCAATTCTTTTTTATCATTCCCTTGTTCTTCCGATATATAAACAATTCCTTTTATTTTGTCATTGGGCGTAAAAATATTCTTTTCGACAAAGCTCTTATTAAAAACTCTAATGTTTAGATTATTGTTGTTTACATTGCCATGTGAAATTTGTCCGTTATTGGTTTCTATGTTCCATTCGGACAAGGAATATTCTTGTGATTGTTCTTTTCTTTCTAAACATTCAAATAATGAAGATAGCGTAGTTTTCCCACTACCATTCCAACCATAGAAAAGATTGTAACGATTATAATCTTTTAGAACGGTATTGTGAGAATAATTCTGAAAAATCCCAAAGTTTTTTATGTTATTAATTTTAGTAATCATTATGTTTTAAATTTTCAGTATTTTTTATTCATTTTCAGCATGGTACGTACTATCCCAAAATGGCATATAACGGGTGAGGCTATATGCAGTAAGGGATTGTGGTTGAGAATACTTAAACTGACATTGAAGCCCTTATTGCATATAGTTTTTATTAGCAACCGTAATTCTTAATGTCTCCAGACATCCGATCCTTTGCTATATTTGATGTAAAACTTATCAGCTGAAACATTCTTAAAATATTCTGTTATGGTCTCAAGTTTTTGTCCACAATACTCATCATATTTTGATTCTAACATTTCGCTTTCCGGATAATTTGAAATTTCCATTACATAAAATTCATTTTCAAATTTTATAAGATTGTCAGTCTGTCCTATAGAATAGGTAATTCTATTGCTGAAAACAAGCGGACTTTGTTCTTTTGAAAATGTCTTAGATTTAATCTGCTTTTTCATTGGGTATTTAAATAAATCGCAATCTCTGAAAAGTGATTCATTAATATTGTATTCTGAAATGACCTTTGAGGTCTTTGAAGGAATACATATAATTTTTTCTTCATTGTAAGAGACTGAAAAAGAAGAGCCTGAAGATGACATTAATCCTACCGAATTAGTTGCTGAAATTCTATTTGTTTGGATTAAATCTAAGTAATTTAGACCTGTTGCATATTTAGTAGCAATAGCACCATGAGAAGTCATTGCCCCGGAACTTGTCGAACTTGTAAAAACTCTATTTCTATAGTAATTGTATGAAACTCCGTTTAAAATAAAAAAACTTTCTTCCAAATTCAAATAAATATTTTTGTCTGTTTTATTAAAAAATTGAAAACCAATATTTCCACCTTTACCCCATAGATTGTATGAAACTTTACAGTTTTCATCTTCATAAACTAAAAGATTGTCCTTAAGCACTAATTTCTCAGAATGCCCCGTTTTATAAACTTGAAAATAAGATGTTGATACGCAAGATGACAACACCATTGCAATTAATGCAGCAAAAAGGATTTTTTTTGATTTCATTTTTGAATTTATTTAAGTTAATAATATTGTGTCTATGTTTTATTATGGTTGCTAACATCTAACCACACCCACCTCTCCCTCTTATACACAAACCCATAGCTCCTATATATCCACCTTAACCTTTGAGATAAAAATAGTCAAAACACTGAAACCAAGTGATATAAAAAATGAGGAGATTTTGGAAGTGTTTCGCATCAAATATTTCAATTTAAGGAGAGAAGTATTTTAAGTGTTATTAATTCACAACGAAAATATAAACAAAAACAGAATAAACAATAAGTTCTGATAAGTTTATTTCTATATTATCTAAGGGACTCTTTATCAAATAGTAGCCTTTCGTGGATATGTGAGTGAACATTTCTGTAGATATCTATCTGTTAATTTACCGATAAGATACATTTATCGGCTTAAATACCGTTAATCAAATTGATTGCTATTCCTGCAAAAGCTGCAATACCAAAACTTAAAAGAGTACCCACCAAAACATATTCACTTTTCTGGGTTGCATTGAATCTTAAAATCGACTTAGCTGCGATAATAAGTCCAACTGCTTCGTACTGACCTAAAAGAATTAATACTAAAGCAAGAAGACGCTCTGTTATACCAATAAGTTTCCCTGCGTTCGGAAGACTTTTTTCATCATTATCCGTACTTTCAACAGGTGTTTCAATTGAGAAAGCCTGAAACAAAAATTTAATTATAATATTAGCAGGTTTGGTACAAAGTAAGAATCCTGCAATAATGGCTAATGTTTTAGTTTCCATTTCAAACAAGAAATGAATACTAAAATTACAATTATATAACAAAACAACACCTATGATTGTGATAATGTGCAAAAACTGGTCAGCAAAAAACAGGTTCTTAATTTTGGTTTTCTTAATTAAGTAGATTTTTACACCATCAATCATAAAATGAATTACAGTCAGTAAAATAGCAGCTTTCCAAAAACCAAAATCAAAAGATAAAACATAGCTGGTAATTAAGACAATAGCACCATGATACAAAAGATATGGGCTAAAAACCTTCTTATCCTTTTTATCACACCAACTTTGTGGTTGGAGTATAAAATCAGACAACAAATGAGCTATAAATTGCAGGATAATTAACTGTATGACTATCATTGTATTGTATTTTCAAAATAGATTACTGCTTTTTCAATAGAGAGCCAACCTGCTGCAGTAGAATGTTGACTAATGGTTGACTGATATTTATCAAGTTTTTCCGATATTTCCTTTTCACTTAAATCGAGCAATTTATAATATATAATCTCACTTTGTTTTGCTGAACATTTTGAAATTATCGTATCAAGTAATGAAAAGATTGTATCAAACTGCTCTTGTAGTTTTTTATCGTATGAGCAAAAAAACATGGTATTTTTAATAACTATTTTCTGCTTATCCGAAGTAGAAAGATTTTTTATTGCCCTTCCCGATAAATAAATTGCTTCCCCATCAATAATGCCTTTTTCATGGTCTATTCTTTCAAGGGGGGCAATTGCAACAGCAAGTCTAATACCATGTTCATTAAAATATTTTAAACGAATCCTCTTTTCTCTTTTTTTGTTAAATTCAAATGTTTTGATATAAGTTTTCAATAAAAGGGCTATCCTTAAAGCATATCTGGGTGATTTTAAAGCACACTCAATATAATCACCTTGAACTAACCTACCGTAAAATGAATAATTTTCATATTTATTTGTCAAGTCAGATAATAGTTCTTTTATGCCGGTTTCAAGCTCCCTTTTTTCTTCCTCCAATAAAGAAGTATATGAGATAACATCGGCTGAAATAGTAGAGTAATTCATAACAAAATAATTTATCGGCAAATATACTAATAATTTTAATCTATCGGTAATAAAGCCGATGTGTTTTAATTGTAATTATCCGATTTTTTGATAGAAATCGTTCCTTTTTTGTCATAAGACTACATTCCCATCAATGTCAATTCAGCATTTACTCTACGATATACAAGCTATGCAGCGGTCTGTTTGCTGATCGCCCACAACAATTTATTTTGAACTATCTTAAAAAATCCAACAGTCTTTTCATCCTTGGGGTCATAGTCTATACTGGTCGTATATATATCTTTAATTTTCTGATAAAAAAACCGTTCAGAAACTCTTATCTCCCGGATACACTCTTGAAGTTCGTTAAAATAATTCATTGAATTTCCCGATTTAAATCGATCATCATTTAGCATAAAGCCTTTGATGATGTACTCTTTGAGTCGTTGTGTAGCCCATATTCGGAATTGTGTGCCTTGTCTGGACTTTACTCGATAGCCCACTGAAATAATGACATCAAGGTTATAGAAATCAAGGTCTAGTTCCACCTCCCGATTACCTTCCATTTGAACTGTTCGGAAATTCCTAACAGTTGCTCTTGCATCTACCTCTCCTTCCTCAAAGGCATTTTTAATATACTCACTTATAGTCGCTTTTGATTTTTGAAACAGCTCACACATCTGTGTTTAAGTAAGCCAAACAGTTTCATCTTCTAATCTTACATCGATTTTGATGTTACCGTCAGAGTTTTGGTATATGATTATTTCGTTGTTCATTATATTGTTCATTTATTTTTCTTCAGTGAATTTCATTTTAAATATAAAATTTATCATTCTCCCATTTTGTCGGATTATTGATAATGTATTCCAAAACATGTTGATATGATTGTTCGTTGCGGATGATATGTTTGTAATAATTGTGTTGCCATAATTTACCGTCAAAGGGTTTCCAAACCAATGTGTTCACACCCCGAATATATTTCACCGTAACAATAAATTGAAATGCACCCAACATATCACCAACGGTTTTACCCGTAGGGGCAATCCCTTGTGGTTGCCCATTGTCGATATCGGTTGCATTGTTATTGTTTGGGGCGAAGGATCATTGGGGGCAACAAAATCATTCATTGGAGGCAACAAAATCATTCATTGGGGGCAACCACAAGGGTTGCCCCTACGATTTGCAAAATGGCGTGAAAATGATTGGGCATAACAATAAATTCGTGTAATTCAATATTATGAAAAAGAATTGGTAATTGTAACCATTCGTTTTGTCCTTTTTACGATTGTCAACTTGGAAAGCAACAACGTTTTCATTTCCGTTAGCCTTTAATTTTATATCATTGTTGTCCGATAAAAATTATTTCATAAAGTAAAAGTGCAAGGACAAAAATTATCGCTTTAAAAAAGTCAGTCCTTCCTTCAACCCTTTGGCTAATTCGCTAACGCTTGTTGTTTCGAGCATATGTCTTAATTCGTTGCGTATCACTCCAAATTTATCATGTACAGGACAAGGTTTTTCATTGCTGCATCCTTTCAATCCCAGTCCGCATCCAACAAAAACCTGATCGCCATCAATTGCCGCCACAATATGGCTCAAATGTATTTCATCCATCTGTGTATGAGACATCAGAAAGCCTCCTGTAGGTCCTTTGAGCGAATCGACAATACCGGCGCGCGACAGTATTTGGAGTATTTTAGCAGTAAATGGTTCGGGAGAATCAATAGCTTTAGCTATTTCTTTTATATTCACACGGTTATCGTTGTACGACTGCTCCGCAATATAAACAATCGCTCTAATTCCGTATTCGCATGCTTTTGAAAACATCTTATCTCAATTTTATGATCGACAAAGATAGTAAATTGTTTTGCATGGCGGATATTTTTTTGTAAACAAGTAACGGCTTCACCTTCAAGCAAAGCCGTTACTAAATCTTCGTTACGAATCTACACTATCCAATCTGAAATATTGGAATTTAAAAAATTGAAATTTAAAATTTCCCTCGTACTTCGTAACTTATAACTAATCGTTATTTATCATGCTCCTTTTGCCATGAGGTTTTGTGCTTGAAACTCAATTCGAACACAAAATAAACCACGGCAAACATACCTACTGTCAGAATCACGTCGCCAATGGTACGAAGCCATTTCAACGTTACCATAGCCGGTTCCTGCATCAATTCAGCCGAGCGAGCATACCACATGCCGTGCTGCATACTTTCCACCGCTTGCCAAATTCCGATAGGCAACAGGCTCAGAAGAGCCATAAGCAGCAACCCAATGTTCAATCCCCAGAATCCGATGCCCAATAATTTGTCGTTCCATTTCACATGTCGGTAGATACTTCGCAACACAAACAGCATCAACGAGATACCAAGCAGTCCATATACCCCGAAGAGTGCGGTATGTCCATGAAGCGGCGTAGTGTTCAAGCCTTGTACGTAATAAAGCGCGATGGGCGGATTGATGATAAATCCAAATACACCTGCACCCAAGAAGTTCCAAAACGCGACTGCAACCAAAAACATAACAGGCCACTTGTAATCTCTCAACCATCCTTTTTCACGGCTTATCTTGTAATTTTCGTATGCTTCAAAACCGATTAAAGTCAAGGGAACCACTTCCAACGCACTAAATACAGAACCTAATGCCATTACAGCAGTGGGCGTACCGGTAAAGTAAAGATGGTGGAATGTACCTATGATACCTCCAGACAGGAAGATAATATTGGACAACAACACGCTCGTAATAGCTGTTTTCGGACGTAAAAGTCCCATACGCACAAACAGGAATGCAGCTACAACGGTAGCAAAAACTTCGAAGAAACCTTCTACCCACAGATGGACAACCCACCAGCGCCAGTATTCGGCGATTGCAAGGTTTGTCTGTCGTCCCCACATCAATCCCGCACCATAGAAAGCGGCAATAGCGGCGCACGAAATAAGGAAAAGGAATATCAAGTGTTTATTTTCATTCTTAGTTTTGAATACGGGCAGTAGCGGACGAATCATCAAAACAAGCCATATGATAAGTCCCACAAACAGGAATATTTGCCAAAAACGACCTAAGTCAACGTATTCATATCCTTGATGACCAAACCAGAAGTTTTCAATATAACCTAATTTTTGCATAATCCCCAACCACTGACCAACCATGGAACCAACCACAATCACAAGCAGTGCATAGAACAGAAAATTCACGCCGAACACCTGAAATTTAGGATCTTTACCCATAATGGACGGTGCGACATAAAGTCCCGTACCCAACCAAGCTGTAGCAATCCAGAAAATAGCCAACTGCGTATGCCATGTACGGGTAACGCTATAAGGCAGAAATTGATCGAGCGGAATACCGTATAACCCCTGCCCCTCTACGCCATAATGGGCAGTAATTATTCCTAAACCGACCTGCGCAAGCATAAGTGCGCATACAATCCAGAAATACTTGCGCAAGACAGACATACTATGTGTAATAGTTCCACCAATAAGCGGGTCATCTTTGGGTAAAGGAAGTTCTTCTTCTCTTTTCGATGCCACATGGAATCCGGCTAAAATCCCGATAAAGAGTATAAGTGCGATAACGCTCACACCCGACCATAAATACAGTGATGTGGTGGGATTATTGGCAACTAATTTTTCATTGGGCCAATTGTGAGTGTACGAGATATCAGCACCGGGACGATTGGTTACAGTCGCCCACGTTGCCCAAAAGAAAAAGGCATTCAGTTCTTTCAAACGCACAGGGTCTGTAAGCGTATTGGTACGCATGGCGTAATACTCGCGAAGCTGATTAAACTCTTCGTCATCAGTAAAAAGTTTGGTGTAATACACTTCCAATTCATTTGCAGCGATGTGTCGGTTGGCTGAAATCGCCAGCACGCCCGTTGCCTTGTCGTAGGTATTGGTGCGCACATCATCTTGAAGTATAAATTGTAACGCATTTTGCTCGGCGATTGTAAGTTCATCATAATTTTTCTGATGTTTCTCGTTCGCTAACAAATCAAGCATTATAAGTGCTTCGCGGTGTAGGCGGTCGGCAGTCCAATCGGGTGCTACATACGAACCGTGTCCCCAAACAGAACCCAGCTCCTGACCTCCGGTGCTTTGCCACACATTTTGCCCATTTTTAATGTCCGCTTCGGTATAAACGACTTCCCCCCTGTCGTTCACGACTTTCGTAGGAATAGGCGGCGCCTCTTGATAAATCTCCTTACCGTAGTAAAGAAGTACAGCAAAAGACAGCGTTATTACTGCACCGAAAATAACCCAAAGTTGTTTTTGTTTTCTGTCCATTGAATTTAAATTTTAGAAGTTAGAATTAAAGACATTTTTATCCTTTTTATATATAAAAAATTAGTATTTTTAAACAAAACAATCAGCAGAAAACTACTTATTGGCTGATTATTAAATCATTAAAACTATAATATCAAAATTTCGACAGCAAAGTTAATAAAAATAAAATAAAAGACAAGTTTATCTCCAATTACAAAGCTTTTTTTGTGTGTCTTCTGAAAAGATATATTAAAATGGCTACTACTACAATGCTAATCAGTCCCATATACAATGTGTCCGATTTGCCGATATTATCAACATCAAGCAAAACTGTATTTTGTCCTTTAAAATAATAAAAGACAACAGCTATCGCATTATTAATAAAATGAGCAATAATAGGCACCCATAGGTTTTGTGTCCAAACAAACATATATCCCAGTAAAGCTCCAATTAACATTCTGGGAATAAATCCAAAAAACTGAAAATGAAATGTACTGAAGATTATTGCTGCTACCCATACGGCAACATGAATTTTCCATTTTTCCTGTAATAATTTCTGTATTATACCTCTGAAAAACAGCTCTTCTCCAATTGCCGGAACAACTGCGATAAGTCCGATGTTAATCATTAATCCATAGATATTGTTGACCTCTAACATTCTCAATGTAAGTTCTTCTGCTCTTGATTCCATATCAACAAAAAGCTTTTCAAGCCAAGACAAAGAATCGGGTAAATGTATGGCAGCGTTTACCTCACTAAGCAGATTAATTGCAGGTATTGCCGAAAACATTATCAATAACGTAAAGAGGATATTATTCCATGATGGTATCTTATTAATTTTGAGATATTCAAATAGATTTTTACTCCACAACACTGCTAACAATATTGGTGGTATAACGAATAAACCAATCGATTGAATCAATTGAGCAAGCTTCAATGAATTAATATCAGAGAAATCACCTTTAGTAATAAGAACAGATATAAGCGAAAAAAGCAAGAAAAAAAACAAAGATAACAATGTTAGTTGAATCACTTTATTTCCAAAGCTTGAGTTGCTGAAGATACCGGTTAGTTTCATAAATATAAAATTAAAAAACTTCTGTAATCTTATCGAAAACAGAAGTTTTAAATGTGAAATAGAAAGTCTATTAAGCTCTTGGTTTTGCTTCTTTAACTACCATTGCACGACCATCAAGTTCAGCACCATTCAATTCTTCAATTGCTTTAAGTGCGCCTTCATCGTCCATTTCAACAAATGCAAAACCTTTTGATTTGTTTGTTTCGCGATCTTTAACGATTTTACAAGATTGTACTGCGCCGTATTCAGCCATTACGCCTTGAAGATCATTTTCGCGTACTCTGTAACTTAAGTTACCTACATAAATGTTCATAAAAAAAATAAAAAATAAATGAATAAAATTAACCTTTAAGAACAGCATAAACAAACTTATAAGGTTAAAACAAAGTCTGCCCTAAGGTGAGAGTTGGAAATAACCTGGAAAATTCTTATACATTATTCTCGGCACAAAGAAAATCATTTTTTTTTGATTGTGCAAAAAAATATTAAAAAAAGAGTACGTAAACTGTAAATTGTTGTTTTACTTACCCTTAGTTTTGTATAATCACACATTTATTTACCAATTTTCCGCCTTCTGAACTCTGAACAAATTATTGCTGTCGCAACTGCTACATTGAGCGATTCTGTGGTTGTGCTATCTGGTGAGAATGACGGTATATTCAACCTGACACCTACATTTCTGGCGATTTTATCAGATATGCCATTACCTTCATTACCCATTACAATAATACCGTTATGTGATAATTCTTCCGAATAAATATTCTCACCATCTAAAAAAGCTCCATAAACAGGAATATTTTTTATACTCGAAAGAAATTTTTCTAAATCGACATAATGAACATTAACTCTTGCTATTGCTCCCATCGTTGCTTGTATAACCTTAGTACTGTATACATCGGCACTATATTCTGAACAAAAAACATGTTTAATCCCAAACCAGTCAGCCAATCTGATTATAGTTCCTAAATTGCCCGGGTCCTGAATATCATCAAGAGCAATACATAATTGTGATTTAATTATTTCATTGTTAATTTCATCAATTTTATTCTTTTTGAAAACTCCTAACACCCCTTGTGGCGACTTCTGCGATGATATTTTCATCATTATATCTTCACTTACAGGTATTTTTTCTTGTGCTTGAAGATTTGCTATTTCACTTTCTTTTTCTGATAAATATGCAATAAACTCGCAATGAAACACCTGTGAAAGCTCTTCAACAAGCTTAAAACCCTCGGCAACGAAAAGTCCTGTTTCATCACGATTTTTCTTATAAGATAAAGATGTTACTAACTTAATTTTATTCTTTGATAGCATTTTTAATAGATTTTGTGCAAAGCTAATTATTTTTTATGTAAGTTTGCATTTGAAATTTTCAATACATTTAATGAGAAGCTATAATTTATCTTCACTTTTTATAAAACTGACCATAATTGCTCTATCGATGGTGTTCATACTCTCTTGTTCACCTACCCGTCACGTGCCCGAAGGGTCATATCTGCTCAACAAAGTTGAAATTAAAACTGATGCCAAAGAGATAAACAAACGGGACTTACCTGATTATGTACGGCAAATGCCTAATTCATACATTTTAGGTTTGTTTAGGATGCAATTGGGAATTTACAACCTTGCGGGAAACGATACAACTAAATGGTGGAATAGAACCTTGCGTCGAGTAGGTCAACAACCCGTGCTACTTGACACTCTACTTACAGATATCTCGGGTCAGCAATTACTTAGATTTCATCAAAATAAAGGATATTTCGATTCTGAAATTAATACCGTAATTAAAACAAAAGGAAAAACTGCTCGAATTTTTTATAATATATACTCCCAAATCCCATATCGAATCGACAAATATTCTGTTGATATTCCATTTCAAGAACTTGAAACTTTGTCAAAAGATTCAACAAAATCATTGATACAACGCCGTATGTTATTTGATGTAAATCAGTTGGATAATGAAAGAAGTCGGCTTTCGTCGATAATGAGGAGTGATGGATATTACAATTTTACAAAAGATTATATTGAATATGAAGCAGATAGTACAGGTCATAAGATTGATGTGTCAATTAAATTGAAAGATTATTTGATGGATAATAAGGATACTCTTGAACATACGGTTTTCAAAAGATATCATATCAACAAAGTGATTTTTAATCTTCAGCCTGCATTAAGCACTATAATGAGCAATGATGCTTACGATAAAAAAGACACCACTCATATAGGAAATTATTCCGTTATCAGTCCGCAAAGGAAGTTTATTAACTTAAATTCCTTATTGTCTGCCAACTTTATTATTCCGGGAAATTTATTTTCCGACACTGATGTGGAAAAAACATATGCTTCGCTTAATTCTCTTCCTCCAATAAAATACACTCATATCAGCTTCACAGAATCTGCTTCTGATTCTTTACAGTGTTTAATCACTATTGCTGAAGCTAAGTCATTTACTTTCAGTTCGCAGGCAGAAATAACTTTTACTGAAGGCTTTTGGGGTACGGCAGGGAATTTTGGGGTTGTACACCGCAATCTTTTCAAAGGTGCTGAATCATTAACTCTACAAGGCAGGCTGGCACTTGAAAAACAAGTTGATGTTATTGCACAGGAATGGGGCGGACAAGCAGGTATACGCGTGCCGAGAGTCTTAATTCCATTTACAAATAATGAATTTAGAAGAAATATCAGAGGAGCTACAGAATTTAGAGGTACATTCAATTATCAGTTTCGTCCACAGGAATTTTCTTCAACAAATGTCGGTGGTGGTATAAAATACAACTGGCTGAAAGGAAAACAAAATCACATTCTCGATTTACTAAATTTAAACTATGTTCATTTTCCATGGAAATCACAGGAGTTTGTTGATTATTTTATTGAAAGTGGAAGATATAATCGTTACAGTTACGAGGATTATTTAATAATGCGTATAAGTTACGGTACAGCTTCGAGCACTTATAATCCATTGCGACCTATGCGTAATTATTTTACTTATAGATATAGTGTTGAAAGTGCCGGAAATGCCTTATTTGGGATTTATAAACTTCTTGATATTCCAACCGACCTTGAAGGTTTTTATCGTGCATTTAATATCAGATATTCTCAATATGTCAGAGGTGAAATAAATACTTCATTCCATCAAATTATTGATAAAAACAACAAATTTGTATACCACGCAGGGTTTGGTTCCGGCATTCCTTATGGAAATTCAGAAATCATTCCTTTTGAAAGACGTTTTTATAGCGGTGGTGCCAATAGTGTTAGAGGCTGGGGCGAAAGTCAATTAGGTCCGGGTAGTTATCAGCGTTTCGACAATAGAAGAAGAGACTACAACCAAGTTGGTGATATAAAATTAGATCTTAATTTTGAATATAGAGCGAAAATGTTCTGGGTACTCGAAGGGGCTTTATTTGCAGATGCCGGAAATATCTGGACTGTTTACAACTATGCCAATCAAGCAGGGGGGTTATTCCAATTAGATACATTCTGGAAAGAAATAGCATTGGCTTATGGTATGGGACTACGTATGGATTTCAGTTTCTTTTTATTCCGTGTCGACTTAGGGCTAAAATTATATGACCCTGCAATAACTACAGGGTCACGATGGGTATTTCCAAAATCTTTTAGTGATATGGCTATGCATATCGCTATTGGATATCCGTTCTGATGTAGAGCTTTTATCCCAAAATTACGTTACCAAACTCGTCTTTAATATCCTCAAAGCTCTTGATGTACTGCTCCATAGCACGGTAGCTCATTCCCATACTCGAATATCCTCCATCATGGAAAAGATTTTGCATGGTAACTTTCTTAGTTAAATCGCTAAACATAACTACGCAATAATCAGCACATTCGGCAGCAGTTGCATTACCAAGAGGTGACATACGATCGGAAAAGTCGACCAAACTATCGAAACCTTTTATACCACTTCCGGCGGTTGTAACAGTAGGAGATTGAGAAATAGTATTGATACGAACATTGCGGTGGCGACCATAAATATATCCAAAACTACGAGCTATTGACTCCAACATTGCTTTGGCATCAGCCATATCATTATAACCGTACATCGTACGCTGTGCAGCACCATATGATAACGCAATCACTGAACCCCAGTCGTTTATGGCATCCTTTTGATATGCTATTTGTAAAATTTTATGAAATGATATTGCTGAAATGTCTAATGTCTGATTTAATAAACCATAGTCGAGATTGTCATAAGTACGTTTTTTACGCACATTAGGAGACATACCTATAGAATGTAAAATAAAGTCGATTTTACCGCCCAATGCTTCTAATGATTCATCAAACACACGTTCCAAATCTTCAACGTTAGTTGCATCTGCCGGAATTAGTTTTGCATTTAACTTAGTAGCCAACTCTTCAGTTGAGCCCATTCTAATAGCTAAAGGTGTATTTGATAAAGTGACTGTAGCACCTTCTTCAACACACCTTTCTGCAACTTTCCATGCGATGGACATATCATTTAATGCCCCAAAAATAATCCCTTTTTTACCTGTTAATAATTTACAACTCATGTTCTTTGTTTTTTATAATTCTTTTTTTATGAAACCAACTAATACCTATATTTGTTCAAAAAGAATAAAATTTCGGCACAAAAGTACACAAGTTGTGCAATATTTGCAAATTATTTCTTCATTATCTCCATCTGATGGCGAACTGACTCCTCATGAATAGCAACTAAAACAGCTTTCATAAATTCAGGATGCATACCCATATGTTCAGCTTGAGATATTCTGTTCTGCAAGATTTCATCATATCTTTGTTCTTGTAAAATAGGCATATTATGTTCTTTTTTATACTGACCTATTTCTTCTGAAACACGCATCCTTCGTGCAAGCAATTCAAGCAAGTTATTATCAAGTTCATCAATCTGCCTGCGTAAAGCTGAAAGATTTTCAGTAGTTTGTTTGATTTCCCTTATCACTAAGGTATTTAAAATAAAATCTAAGATTGCCGGTGTTACTTGCTGAGTGGCATCACTCCACGCTTTTTCAGGATTCACGTGAGTTTCTACTATCAATCCATCGAAATTTAAGTCCATCGCTTGCTGACAAAGTGGTGCAACTAATTCTCTCTTACCTCCGATATGACTTGGATCGCATAAAATAGGAACTTCCGGCATTTGTCTGCGCAACTCAATAGGAATATGCCATTGCGGTAAGTTTCTGTAAATTTTCTTATCATAACTGCTGAAACCTCTATGTATAGCAGCAATTTTCCTGACACCTGCATTATAAACTCGTTCAATTGCGCCTATCCACAAATCTAAATCAGGATTAACAGGATTTTTAATAAGCACAGGGATATCTGTACCTTCTAAAGCATCAGCAATTTCCTGCACAGCAAACGGATTTACTGTGGTACGCGCTCCAATCCAAATTATATCGACATCCGCAGCTAAAGCCAATCGAACATGTTCGGCTTTTGCCACTTCTGTTGCCACATACATTCCTAATTCCTCTTTAACTCGTTTAAGCCAAGGTAAACCTTCTGCACCAATGCCTTCAAAACCTCCGGGCTTTGTTCGAGGTTTCCATATACCTGCTCTGAAAATCTTGATGCCTTGTGCACTAAGCTGACGAGCAGTTTCCATCACCTGTTCTTCTGTTTCGGCCGAGCAAGGTCCCGCTATAACTAACGGACGCTTGGGATCGACTCCTGGTAGTAAAATTGATTGTAATTCCATGTTTATTCTTTTTTAGACCATATAAGATGAATTAATTACCGATAAATCAATCTCATATGGATAATTATACTTATTTAATTTTTAACTATTTAATTCTTGAAAGTGCTTCCGATAACATATCTTCGGGACAACATAAGGATATTCTAACATATCTTTTGCCTTTATCTCCGAAAATAAATCCGGGAGTTATAAATACATTTTTGTCATAAAGTATTTTATCTGCTAATTCTCCTGAATCTTTATATTTATCAGGTATTCTCGCCCATACAAACATTCCAACTTGCCTTGAATCATAGACACAACCTAAAGCATCCATAATCTGTAAAGCAAGTATACGTCTTTTTGCATAAACCTTATTCATATTATCATGCCATTCCTTTGAATTTTGCAATGCTTTTGCTGCCGCAATCATCATTGGGCGATACATTCCTGAGTCTACATTCGACTTAACTTTCAATATCCATTGAATAAATTCAGCATTAGAAGCAAGCATAGCCATACGCCAACCTGCCATATTATGCGATTTACTCATAGAATTTAATTCAATACAAATTTCTTTTGCACCGGGTACCGAAAGAATACTCAACTTATCGTCATTCAAAATAAAACTATATGGGTTATCATTGCAAATCACAATATTATGTTTTTTCCCAAAATCAACTAATTTCTCAAATAATTCCTTAGTAGCATTTGCCCCGGTAGGCATATTAGGATAATTGATCCACATTAACTTAACATTCGACAGGTCCATTTTTTCTAAGGCTTCAAAATCAGGTTGCCAATTATTATTTTCATCCAAATCGTAGCTGATAATATTAGCTTCACAAATTCTACTTGCTGAAGTATATGTCGGATAACCCGGGTTTGGCACCAAAACACTTTCGCCCGGATTTACAAATGCTAATGTAATATGCAAAATACCTTCTTTCGAACCAATAAGAGGTTGAATTTCCGTAGCCGGATTTAAGTCGACACCATACCATTTCTTATACCACTCAGCAAATCCATTTCTTAGCTCAGGAATACCGACATAGCTTTGATATCCATGACTATTCGGTTTATGAGCCTCTTCACATAACGCTTCAATCGTTTCTTCGGAAGGTGGTAAATCAGGATTTCCGATACCGAGATTAATAACGTTTTTTCCTGCTGCATTCATCTCAGCTACTTCTCTTAATTTTTGTGAGAAATAATATTCCGATACAGTATTTAGTCTATTTGCGGGTTTGATATTCATATTCTTAAATCAAAAAAATTATTGTGGTAATTTTGCTTCTCTATATTCTCCTAACAACTGAAAGTCTTTCAATAATGGACGAACTGCATCCAATGCTTGTCTATATCTCTCGTAATTATCAAAAGTCAGATTAATATAGAACTGATATTCGAACTCTCTACCAATAATCGGCAAAGATTGTATTTTCGTAAGATTTAATTTATAAAATGATAAAATTGCTAATATCTGAGCTAAACTACCTTCTTCGTGTGGTAATGTAAAAACTACAGATGATTTATTTACTTTTACATTTTCAATCAGTTCTTTTGCCAATATGGGATTTGCAAAAATCAGAAAACGAGTAAAATTTCGTTTATTAGTTTCAATCTCATCAGCAATTATTTCAAGTCCGTAATGCTCTGCAGCGAGTTTACTACAGATTGCAGCTCTACCAACAATATGCTTCTCGGCTATATCCTGTGCCGACAAAGCCGTATCATCACTCTCAACAGCTTTCATATATGGATATTTTTCCAAGAACTCATCACATTGCATAAGTGCAATCGGGTGTGAATGTACCTCATTGATATCTTCAAGTTTTTGTCCGGGCAAAGCAGCCAAAGTATGAGATATCCGTAATTTATACTCGCCGATTATAGGGTAATGACTATTCTTCAATAAATCATGATTAGGAAGAAGACTTCCTGCTATGGTATTCTCTATTGCCATACAGCCGATGATAGCCGGCTCTTTCTCCATGTTCTTAAAAATATCTTTAAACGTAACACATGGTACTATCTCTATGTCTTCATCATGGAAAAACTGACGTGCTGCAATTTCATGAAATGCCCCACTAACTCCTTGAATAGCTACTCGCTTCATAATTTATCTTCTTTATTAAACTAAAAAATCCCGCTCTTAGCTTGAGCAGGATTTTATTTTATACTTATTTATATTATAAATTTCACATACAATTATCCTGCTCTCACCTACTAAAGTAAAAGTAAAAATAAAAGTATGTAAAAAATCGTGTCATAATTATTCTGTTTTCGGCACAAATGTACAACTTTTTTTATAATTAGCAATAAGTGTCAATTTTTTCTCATAAAATTTTCATCAAACTTTCATCAAAGCTTTGTCAAACTTTCATCAAAAAAATGCTATTTTTTAACTTAGATATACTTATATTGACGTTATTTAACTCTATTTTCTGACAAAATTCTTCAGTGGAGAGAAAATTCTCATGAAAAACGACTGATTTTCAGTAATTATATCTGCTGTTCCATATAAATTTTGGTCAAATTCGAGGTGCTTATTGTTAGATGCAACTAAATTTTGATCGATACTGACCTCAATCAGATATTTTTCGCTATTACTTATTGGTGTAATTTTATCAGTTTTGCCTTGCAAATAACCAAATTCGAGATAAGGATATGCTGCGAGTTTAATTATCACCTGCTGATCAGGCTTTATCTTACCGACACCTTGATGTCCAACTTCAACATAAGCAACACCCTTGGTCACAACCACTTCTCCGCTAATTTTATCCGGATATTCAAAGAAAGCACTTCCTATTAACAGTATAGCAACAATAATAAAAGCAACCGAAGTACCATATCTTAATATTTTCTTTGGAGGTCGTGATAAAATATCCTGTACTTCACGGCTACGTAATTCTATATTATGTCCTTCTTCATTCATAATCTTATCATTAACTTACAACTCCAACTGATTCTTAACTAAATGATAATAAGCTCCTTGATTTTTAGTTAGAGTTTCGTGTGTACCAATTTCAACTATTTCGCCATTATCTAAAACCACAATCTGATCTGCATTTTTCACTGTACTCAATCTATGAGCAATTACAACAGAAGTTCTATTCTCAAAAAACTTATCAAGATTATCCATTATAACTTTCTCATTATTAGCATCTAATGAGTTTGTGGCTTCATCCAGGAAAACATATTCCGGATCTTTATATACAGCCCTTGCTATAAGAACTCTTTGTTTCTGCCCTTGACTTAAAGCATGTCCCTCTAAACCTATTTTAGTGTCGTACTTAGTCGACAAAGACTCAATAAAAGTACGAATATTAGCAGTGTTTACAGCTTTAAATAATTTATTTTTATCTATTTCTTCATCACCTGGAGCTATATTTTTTGCAATACTATCTGTAAATATAAATCCTTCTTGCATAACAACACCGCATTTTCTCCTCCATTCTCTCATATTATACTGAGATAAATCATTCTTACCCAAAAAGATTTCACCTGTTTGTGGTTTATAAAATCCGAGTAATAGTTTCATTAAAGTGGTCTTACCACTACCGCTAAGTCCCACTATAGCAGTCTGTTTGCCAACCGGTATTTTCAAATTAATATTCTTCAGCACAGGCTTTCCGGCAGAAGTATTATCATAAGAAAAGCTTAAATTATTAATATAAATATCTTGATGGCTTGGAATGTCATGAATTATATTATCAGACTCAGTATCTTCATTTGATTTGCTGTGCACATCACTTAGCCTTTCGAGGCTCAGACGCGCATCCTGAGAATCACGATAAAAATTAATAAGTTGGTCAATCGGACTGTTTAACTGTCCTAAAATATATTGAACCGAAAGCATCATTCCCAGCGTCATATTGCCATCCAACACAAACTTAGCAACTAATGCAGTAATAACTATATTCTTAGTTTGATTAATAAAAATAGCACCTGAATCTTGATATTGACTTAGAGCTAAGCCTTTGATTCTCAGTTTAAAAATTTTCGCCTGAATTCTTTCCCACTCCCATCTTTTTTGTTGTTCACAAGCATTCAGTTTAATTTCCTGCATACCGGTAATCAACTGAATAACATTACTTTGATTAGCAGCCTGCTGTGCAAAATTCTTATGATCCAAAGCCTCTCTTTTTTTCATAAACAGACTTACCCAGAAGAAATATAGACTGCTTCCTAATAAGAAAATCAGGAATATGTAGAAATTATAAAATAGGAGTATAAGTGTGAATATCAAAATATTAAACACACCAAAAAGGATATTTAATGTTGAATTAGTCAGATAATCCTGAATACGGGCATGGTCACCTATTCGCTGCAATAAATCTCCAGTCATCTTCGTATCGAAATAACCCATTGGCAAACGCATTAGTTTAGCTAAAAAATCAGATACTAATGAAATATTCACTCTGGTTCCGATATGCAACAAAATCCAACCTCTGATAAAGTCAACAGTAGAAGAGCTTAAAACGAGCACCAATTGAGCAATCAACACAAGATATATATAGTTGATATTTTGCGTAGATATACCAAAATCGACTATCGACTGAGTTAGAAAAGGAAGTAGTAATTGCAGAATACTTCCCAAAAACAAACCAAGAAAAAGCTGAAATATTAATTTCTTATAAGGTTTAACATATGAGTAGAGGAAAGAGAAACCCTTATAGGAAGAGGGTTTTCGATTTTTCTTTTGAAAAAAATCAGGAGTAGTCTCCAATAACAATGCTATACCTACATCATCGCCATCAGCTTTAGTGCTTAACCAACATTTACAAAACTCATCTTTTGTGTATTTGATTTTTCCGGCTCCGGGATCTGCAACATAGACAAAATCCTTTCCCCGCTTTTGTTTAATATCATATACTACAACAAAATGCTGTTGGTTCCAGTGCACTATACAAGGCAATGGAGCTTCATTTTTTAATTCTTCGAAATCAACATATACACCTACCGAGCGTAGCCCAATTTTTTCTGCTGCTTCACTGATACCAAGTAGCGATACGCCATCTCGACTAATATTGGATGCTTCCCTAAGTTCCTCTAAAGAATATTGCTTACCATGATGTGCTGCAATCATACGTAGACACGTAGGACCACAATCCATATGGTCGTGCTGATAAAAAAAAGGGAATTTATGCATAGAGTTTTTATCTCACATTAACTCTCACTTTTTGTCCATTAGGTAATGTAATAATAACATAATAACCTTCACCTCCTAAAGTTGAATTTAATTGTTCGTTTGACAAGGTTCTGAATTTGTTTGAATTAATTGTTTTCATAACTATTTAATTTTAATTGATTTGACACTGCAATTTTAAAACATATTTTTCAAATAAAAATGCTTATAGTTTCATCAAAGTTTCATCATAACTCTAAAAAAAAGCATTTTGACAAAACTTTGACAAAAAAAAATTATCTTTGTAGCTATTTGTTTCTAATAAATTAACCCAAAATGTCAACAAAAACCATATCATATATAGCAATAACTTCTATTATTTTAATCTTGTTGACACAAAGCTATTTAGTATTTGATTACTTTTATACGGTTAAATTTTCTATTATTAGAGAATCTGACTCAATACTTAAAGAAGCTTTTAGATCTGATCTAAATCAAAGGAATGAGACATATCTGAACATTCTTAAAGAAAATACCATTCAAGAAGGTAATGACATAGATAATGCTGAAGATGTCAAAATAATCGACTTTGACATGCGAGAAACAGATACTATCAGCAATGAAAATCTATTGAATAAATTTGACATTATAATGAATGTATTTATTGGACAATTAGTCCCGCTAAATGTCAACACATTAGACAGTATAACCGGATTGATTTTAAAAGAGAGAAATATTACTTCACAGTTTTCAGTTCATATCATTAATCCTACTACGCAAGAAATAATCTCAAGTTCAAAAAGTACATTTAGAAACACCTTTTTTACCATTCCCTCACAACTATATCCTTTAGATTTTGAAGACAAGGAGGCATTACAACTAATCCTTATAAATCCTTTCTCAGAAATAATTAAGCGAATGGGATTAATGTTAATCGGTTCTATATTATTTTCAATTATAGCCTTGTTAGCATTTCGTTTTCTGATTAAAACTTTAATGAAACAAAAGAAATTAGTAAAATTCAAGAATGAGTTCTTAAGCAATATAGCACATGAATTGAAGCGTCCGGTATCAAGTTTAATTGTGAATTTAGACTGTCTTAAAGAGCCTGTTTTTTATGATAATGCTCCTATGCGCGACACTATGCTCAATAACTCCATAAATTCATTAACGGAATTAAACGGTACGATAAGTATGATAGTTGGATTAGCAAAAGTTGAAGAAGGCTTGTTAGTACTAAATAGACTACCGGTTAACTTAATCAAAATCATCAATGATTTAAAATCAAGATTTATCAGTTCTCCTTCAAAAAATATAACAATAAATACAGATTACGATTCTAAAGAAATAATTATTAGCGCTGACGGATTGATGTTGACACAATGTTTCGCCAATTTAATTGACAATTCAATAAAATACTCAAAACAAAATGTTGTCATCGATGTTAGTATTAATACATTATCACATTCTAACGTAGAATTAAATTTTAAAGATAATGGTATAGGCATTCCTGATGAAAAAATAAGTACTATCTTTGAAAAATATTCACGGGTAGATAACAACACGAAAGTAAATGGCTTTGGCATTGGTTTAAGCTATGTAAAAACAATAATTGAAAAACACGGTGGTAAAATAAGTGTTACAAGCGAATTAGGGAAAGGATCTAATTTCAAAATTATATTACCAAAAAAATAATGGAAATGAAGAAAATTTTGGTTATAGAAGATGATATCAATCTTGGTACAGCCTTAGTCGGCTTTCTTGAAATGCAGAAATATGATGTTCGATTCATCAGTAATGGAGATGAAGCAATTGAAGAGTTTCAGGAGTTTAGTCCTGATTTAATAACTCTTGATGTTATGCTTAATTGTAGTGTTGATGGATTTGAAATAGCAAGGAGCATTAGAAAATTTAGTGATGTGCCAATTATTTTTACTACATCAAGAGACGGAAATGAAGACTATGAAATTGGGTTTGGAATTGAGAACAGCGATTATGTACGTAAGCCCTATCGTCTTGTTGAATTGATGTTACGAATTAATAAAATGATTGAAGCAGATAAAAATCTTTCAGCAGAAGATCCACAGTTTAGAATCGGTCGCTTTAAGTTCTTCCCAGACGAACAATCCTTAAAATTCGATAAAGGGGATATACATTTGAATCATCTCGACTCAACAGTTTTAGCTCTACTTTGCAGAAATAAAGGAAATTTCATGTCGAGAGAGGAAATAATAAAAATTGTATGGCAAGTTGATGATCCGAACACAAAAGAAACCGCTTTGTATAGCTCTATTTCCCGATTAAAAAAATATCTTTATAATGACGATCAAGTGAAAATTGAAAATAAAATTCGTTTAGGTATCCGTCTGAGAGATTATGAAGAAGGTGAACCACATGATTAGCTTTCATATTCATATCAAACTTCCTTATAGCTTACCATTATAATCAAAAGAGCGCAAAGTTTAAATCCTTTACGCTCTTTCTCTTTTTATAAATTTATATTCAATTAACTATTGCTTATTCAACAGCCACTCATGCATGGAAGCGGCGGCTTTTCGTCCGTCGCCCATTGCTAAAATAACCGTAGCTCCTCCTCTGACGATATCGCCTCCTGCGAATATCATCGGAATATCAGTTTGCATGGTGTCATTATTAACTTCTATAGTTCCCCATTTTGATACTTTCAAACCTTCGATACTTTGAGGAATTAGTGGGTTTGGTGAAACACCAACGCTGATGATAACCTCATCAACTTCAATTGTTTCCGTACGTCCAGGAATTTCTATCGGAGATCTCCGTCCTGAAGCATCAGGCATTCCTAATTCCATTTCTTGAAGTACCATATGCGTTACGCGACCATTCTCATCACCTACAAATTCTATAGGGTTGCGCAAATTCATAAATTCAATGCCTTCTTCTTTTGCATGCTTTACTTCTTCTATACGTGCCGGCATTTCTTCTTCTGAACGCCTATAAACAATCATTGCTCTTGTAGCACCTAATCTGCGGGCTGTGCGCACTGAATCCATTGCTGTATTACCACCGCCGATTACTGCCACATGCTTCCCTTTATAAACAGGAGTATCTGCATTAGGATTAGCTGCATCCATTAAGTTTACACGAGTTAAATACTCATTTGATGACATAATACCAACCAAATTCTCACCCTTTATACTCATGAAACGTGGTAATCCGGCTCCGCTTCCTACGAACATACCGTTATACCCTTCGTCTCGCAAATCATCCAATGTTATAGTTTTACCAACTATGCAATTAGTGATAAACTTTACACCCATTGCTCTCAGATTGTCAATTTCAACATCTACAACTGAGTTAGGTAATCTAAATTCAGGAATACCATATTTCAACACGCCACCTATTTCATGAAGTGCCTCAAAAACAGTAACATCATAACCAAACTTTGCCATGTCGCCTGCAAAAGATAAGCCTGCAGGACCTGAACCTACCACGGCAATCTTTTTACCGTTTGGTTCGGCAACTTCAGGTACAGATATATTTCCGCTTTCACGTTCGAAATCAGCCGCAAAACGTTCGAGATGACCAATAGCCACAGGTTCTTTTTTCATTTTAACATGAATACACTGAGCTTCGCATTGTTTCTCTTGAGGACAAACACGACCGCACACAGCAGGTAGTGCCGAAGTTTCTTTTAATGTTTTTGCGGCACCAAGAAAATCACCTACTTCAATCTGTTTAATAAATTTAGGGATATAAATACTTACCGGACAACCCTGCATACAAGTAGGATTTGCACAGTCGATACAACGCTGAGCTTCCAGCATTGCCATTTGTGACGTCAGACCCAAATTTACCTCTTCGTTATTGTGACTGCGAAATTCAGCATCCAACTCAGGCATTTTAACACGAGGAAGACTTGTTCTCTCTTTTGGTTTCATTGCAGTTCGCAACTCAACTCTCCAAGGTAATTCTCTTTCTTCTGATATATTTGACATCGTTCTTATTTACTATTTACCAATTACCATTTACTATTTAATGATTCACAAGTCTTTCCATATTTTCTCTCTCAATTTCCTTGTATCCTCCCAGACGCATCAACATTTCATCAAAATCTACCTGATGAGCATCGAATTCCGGACCATCAACGCAAACGAATTTCACTTTGCCTCCGACTGTAACGCGACAAGCACCACACATGCCCGTACCATCAACCATAATGGTATTCAATGAAGCGACTGTAGGTACTGCATACTTTTTAGTTAACTGACTAACGAATTTCATCATAACAGCAGGTCCTATAGTAACGCACAAATCGACTTTTTCTCTGTTTATAACCATTTCCACACCATTAGTAACCAAACCCTTAGTACCATACGAACCATCATCGGTCATAACGATAACTTCATCCGAAATTTCCTTCATCTGATCTTCAAGAATAACTAAATCTTTTGTTCGCGCAGCTAAAACAACAATGACTTTATTACCGGCTTGCTTCAATGCTTTCGCGATTGGCATCATAGGTGCGGTTCCAACACCACCACAAGCGCATACAACAGTGCCAACATTTTCTATGTGAGTTGCATTACCGAGCGGACCAACGACATCCGTTATTTCATCACCAACGTTTAAATCAGCTATTTTTGTAGATGACACACCCATTTTTTGAATCACTAAGGTTATGGTGCCTTTTGAAACATCAGCATCAGCGATTGTAAGTGGAATGCGCTCTCCTTTTGTGCCTACACGTACCATTACAAAATGACCTGCTTTCCGTGATTTCGCAATTAATGGAGCCTCCACTATAAGTTTAACTACATTCTTTGAAAAATACTCTTTGCTTAAGATTTTATTCATTGAGAAGATAATTTTACAATTTTCGCGTACAAAATTAGTAAAAATTCACAAATGACTTGCAAAAGTATATTTAAAAACTGATTAAATAATATTAAACGTAAACAACAGACAAGGTATCTAATGAAAAATTAATCATACATTTCAACTTCACCCATTTTTCCCATAAATAAAATAATACCTGTGCTGTTTTCGCGTATTACAAATATAAAAGGACGATTTGCATTGAAAACCGGAGTATTATCTATTGGCATTGAAGTTTCTCTAATTTCAACAATTGTTACTGCCGCTGCTTCTGTTCCTTCTTCGTTAACATCACAATATGTGCTATGTATCACCCTTGATATTGATAAATCTGCATCAGCTATACCTGTAAAATTTGCCCTGTCTGTAAAAGCTTCTGCCATTCCCATGCTTTTTAATGCATCATTAAGCAAATACTTGGCTTGCACTTTAAATTTTGGCAGATACACTCGAACCTCCTGCGAACTACTGTTCACAATAGCATTCCATTTTGCTGTATCTATACTGTTTAATACTTCAGTAGTTGTTTTCTTATCTTTTGGAAGTATTACAGTCATACTAAAGGCTTTATTACCATAAGGCAAATCCAAGTATTGAGCATTTTCATCTTCGGCATATTTAAAACTGTCTTTCTGTTGCATCATCTTGACCTGCGTCGTTATATTATCTTCAGCATAAAAATTAGCATCATAAGTAAGTTTCTTGTCGAATTGTTTCGTCCATATTCCTTTAAAGTAAATTGCGTTTATAAGATACATAATCGCATCTGCCCTAATCTCATCTAAAGGTTCTTTAATTAAATCATTAGTCTGTTTAGCGCACCAATTATTAATAATATCCAAAGATTTAGGATCTGAAAAATCCAAATCACTTACTTCTGCATTAAAATAATCAGTATTAATTTTCAGAAAATCACTTTTAACAGGATATCCTTGTTTATACCAAATAGAATTAGCGATATTTAATTGGGTCGACTTGTCAACTTTGGGTAAATTAGTAAGTAAAATTTGATAGTATTCGTTTATGTCTTTAACAGTCATACCTGACATTTTCAATGCAGTTTCCATTTCAGTTTTAGTGTTGCCGGCAGCACCATTCCAAGTCATACCCAATGCAATACTTACACTTAAAGGCGAAATAAAGATATTTTTCTCCTCACTTTCAGTCAGAACTTTTTTGAACAAATCAAAAGAAAAATCATTATCCTGCTGAACACGCTTCTGCATGGAAGCTTTTAAAGGTATTGCCTTCACTTCTTGTTGATCATCACTTAGTTGATCACATGAAATAATAAAAGGTAGCACTAAAAAACATAAAAAGAATTTGATTTTCATGGCAGTAGGATTTTAAAAAAGACATTTATAAAAGATATTAATACACCTCTTTTTAGATGCTGATAATATCTTGTTTGTTGCATAAAAATGGCAACACTAATTTCAATATCTATAATGCTCCGGTTTATACGGACCATCAACTTCTACCCCGATATAGGCAGCTTGTTCTGATGTTAGTTTTGTAAGCTTAACTCCTAACTGCTCAAGATGTAAGCGTGCAACCTCTTCGTCGAGATGTTTTGGCAAGCGATATACATCAATTTCGTAATCTTTAGTGTTCAGCTCAATCTGAGCAAGAGTCTGATTGGTAAATGAATTGCTCATAACGAAAGATGGATGACCTGTTGCACATCCTAAGTTTACTAAACGCCCATCAGCCAACAATAAAATACAATGACCATCAGGAAAAACGTATTTATCTACTTGAGGTTTTATGTTGATTTTCTCTATTCCCGGATAGTTTTTAAGCTTTTCAACTTGAATTTCATTATCAAAATGACCGATATTACACACTATAGCTCCATCATTCATCTTCGCCATATGCTCAATTCGAATAATATCTTTATTTCCTGTGGTTGTAACAAACACATTACCTTCTGCTAAAGCATCTTCAACGGTGCATACTTCAAATCCTTCCATTGCTGCTTGTAGTGCGCAAATCGGATCAATTTCCGTAACCATCACTCTTGCACCATATGCACGCATCGATTTTGCAGAACCTTTTCCAACATCTCCATATCCACACACAACCACTACCTTTCCTGCAAGCATAATGTCGGTCGCACGTTTGATACCATCAGCCAATGACTCACGACAGCCATAAAGATTATCGAATTTCGATTTTGTTACCGAGTCGTTAACATTGAAAGCAGGGAAAAGAAGCGAGCCTTCCTGCATCATCTGATACAAACGATGTACGCCGGTCGTGGTTTCTTCCGATACACCACGAATTTCAGGTGCAACAGCCGACCAATGTCCGGATTTTTCTTTTAATACCTTTTTAAGAATAGCATATAGTTCTCTTTCATCTTCTCCTTCAGCGTGTTTATCTAAAACCGCTGAGTTTTTTTCAGCCGCAACACCTACATGAATCATCATTGTAGCATCTCCTCCATCATCAACTATCAAAGTAGGACCTTTTCCATTTTCGAAAGTCAATGCTTGCAATGTACACCACCAATACTCTTCTAAAGTTTCACCCTTCCAAGCAAACACTGGCACTCCGGCTTCAGCAATTGCAGCCGCAGCATGATCTTGAGTCGAGTAAATATTACAACTGCACCAACGCACCTCAGCACCTAAGTCGACAAGAGTTTCAATCAATACAGCAGTTTGTATAGTCATATGCAAAGAACCCATGATACGAGCACCTTTCAATGGTTTTTCCTTTCCATATTTTGCACGTAGAGACATCAGTCCGGGCATTTCTTTTTCAGCTAATTCTATTTCTTTCCTTCCAAAAGATGCTTGCGAAATATCAGCTACTTTGTAAGGCAAATTACTAAACAAATCATTGGTGTTCATATGTAAATAAATATGTTAATGTGCTAATATACCAAATATGCCAATGTGGTCTATAGTCAATAGTTTAATGTTTAATGTTTATGTACAGATGCACAAATTGTGTGTCTCTACCAATCACTATTTACCAATCACTATTCACTAATAAGTATATCAGCGGTTTTTACTAAAAACAAATAAGGGTGCAAAGATACAAAAATTCGTTTGAATAATATATTTAATTATCTTTGACGTACAAAAAACAGAAATGCTAACAGATTCACATTGCCATAGCGTTCAATCTACTGATATACGATTAATCTTCAACATTAGAATTAATGATGATGCTATGTCTTTGCCACACGGTCCGAATGTCTTTTTCTCTGTCGGCATTCACCCTTGGGATGTTAATCTTTTTCGCAGCAACTGGTTAGACAACTTAAATATATTACTGAAGTTTGAGCAAATTATCGCTATTGGCGAGTGTGGTTTAGATAAAAATTCTTCAGCATCATTAGAAAGTCAGATAGAAATTTTTAAACATCAGATAAAACTTTCTGAAGAAAATAAGAAACCGCTTATTATACATTGTGTAGGTCATTTCAACGAGCTAATTTTACTTCATAAAGAAATTAATCCTAAACAAGCATGGATAATTCATGGATTTAGAGGTAAACCTGCTTTAGCACAACAATTAATAAAGACAGGAATGTATTTGTCGTTTGGTGAAAAGTTCAATCCCGAAAGCCTTAGAATTACCCCTAAAGATAAAATACTTGTTGAAACTGACGAAAGCAATACACCTCTGCAAGAACTTTATTTATCAATAGCAACCACAAAAGGATGTGAAGTTAGAGAGTTGAATGCAGTAAATGTTATTTTCAATTTTGAAAATTAATTCTAACTTTGTGCTTCAAAACAATTACAAATGAAGAAAACTATTATATTACTTACACTTACTTTTATTTTCAACTTAACTTATTCGCAGGTTCGTGTCAGCAGTGATTTATTGAAGTTAAACAATGTATTTAACACTATTTCAAAGCTTTATGTCGATTCTATTGATGAAAAAAAAATAGTTGAAACTGCAATAATAGCCACACTAAAAGAGCTTGACCCACACTCTTCATATATTCCTAAAGATGAAGTAGAAAAAACAAACGAACCCCTTGAAGGCAGTTTCGAAGGAGTTGGTATACAATTTCAGATTTTTGAAGATACAATATTAGTTGTACAAACTATTACAGGAACGCCGGCAGAAAAAGTCGGAGTAATGCCTGGCGACAGAATAATATATATCAACGAAGATTTGATGGCTGGTCAGAAAATACAAAATTCTGACGTAATGAAGCGTTTGCGTGGTCCCAAAGGTTCTGAAGTTGTTGTTAAGATAGCACGAAGAGGTGTTAATGACCTTATGTTGTTTAAAATCATACGAGATAAAATACCGGTTAACAGTGTTGATGCTTCATATTTAATAAATGGTAATATCGGGTACATAAAAATTAATAATTTTGGAAGTAAAACCATAGAAGAATATAAGACTGCATTTGCCAAACTGAAAAAAGAAGGCATGAAAAGCCTTATTTTAAATCTTCAAGGTAATGGTGGAGGATATTTGAATGCAGCTATAGAATTAGCAGATGAATTTTTAGGCAGAGGACAATTAATAGTTTACACAGAGGGATTAAATCAGCCTAAAAGTACAGCTAATGCTACAGCTATCGGTGGATTTGAAGCTGGTAAATTAATAGTATTAGTAGATGAGTATTCAGCTTCAGCAAGTGAAATTGTATCAGGAGCAATACAAGACTGGGATAGAGGAATAATTGTTGGCAGAAGAACGTTCGGCAAGGGCTTGGTTCAGCGACAAGTGCCTCTAATAGATGGATCTATGTTGCGACTAACAACATCACGTTACTACACCCCATCAGGTAGATGTATTCAAAAATCCTATAAAGATGGTGTGGAAAAATATCAGAAAGATTTGATAGAAAGATTTAAACATGGAGAAATGCAACATGCTGATTCTATTCATTTTCCTGACTCTTTAAAGTATAAAACTCATATATTGAAAAGAACAGTATATGGTGGAGGCGGTATTATGCCTGATGTGTTTGTGCCGATAGATACCACACGATATACCGACTATCATAGAAAAATAGTAGCACAAGGGATAGTCAATAAAGTTGTAGTTCAATACATTGACCAAAACAGAAATCAATTAAAAAAGAGTTATAAAGATTTTAATAAGTACAATAAAGATTTTAATGTAGACAATAATATTCTAAATCAGATAAAGGAAAAAGCAGATAAGGAAGGAATAGCATTTGATGAAGAGCAATATACAAAATCAGAATATCTTATCGCTTTACAGCTTAAAGCTTTGATCGCACGAGATTTATGGTCGACTAATGAATATTATCAGATAATGGATGCAGAAAATGAGTCGTTGCAAAAAGCTATTGAAATTTTAGATAATGACAGTATTTACGGTAGTTTGCTTAAAATGGCAAGTGACGAATAATTAATATTTCAGAAAGTTTTATTGTTTAGATGAATTAAGAAATTAAACATAGAATGCGATGGCAAAAAAAGAACTTACATATACAGAAGCTATAGTCGAATTAGAGGACATTCTAAAACAGATAGAAAATACCGAAGAAATAAACATTGATAAGATATCTTCTCAGGTAAAAAGAGCAACAGAATTAATAGATTTTTGCAAGAAACAGTTACATAATATTGACAAAGAACTTGAGAAAATGACAAATGACATTGAGATTTAGAGGGCTAATTTCCTTATGAGACACTCCATTACATGCATAAATCAGGCAAATAAGCATAAAAACAAGTGCAAAAAATAAAAAAAATTGTGCTTTTTTTTTGAAATATTCACATCGAACGATGAAGCAAAATAATATCGGCAATATAACTAATCTACATCTATATGTGTCTGTACAACTGCACATTACATCTCCAATCTCATAATTTTGCAAACTAATAAGTATATTGTTTTTGTCAGATTTGCATCAAATTGTTGCATATTTTTTAAATTTTTTTCCAAAATGTAAGTTGAAACTATTGTTTATTAATTTACAATCATTTATATTTGCCGAGATAAAAACTAAAAAAGTATCAACAAACTTGAAGTTAAATAAAAATGGTAAATTTATGAGAAAACTAATCTTCTTATTTTCCTGCTTCTTCATAGTGGGAATAAGCGCGGTACTTGCTCAAACATCCATTTCCGGTAAGGTGATTTCAGCCGACGACGGAGAATCTATTGTTGGAGCAAGTGTGTTAGTGAAAGGTACCACACAGGGTACTATTACTGACATAAATGGGAACTTTACAATTTCTTTACCTACAGCAAGCAGCACACTTGTAGTATCGTATGTAGGTATGAAAACTGTTGAAGTTCAAGCCACACCTAATGTAGTGATTCGATTGGTATCGGATGCAGCAGAATTGGATGAGGTGGTGGTAACAGCATTGGGTCTCACAAGAGATAAAAAAACTGTCGGTTATGGTGTATCATCCTTTAGTGGTGATGAAATTGCAAATGCAAAAACTTTAAATCCGATGGCAGCTTTATCGGGGAAAATAGCGGGTGTTGACATATCGTCCGCTTCAAATCCGGGAGGAACCCAAAATGTTGCAATTCGTGGTTTCAGTTCTTTCGGAAACAATCAGCCTCTTTATGTCGTTGATGGTGTACCTATTACTAATGCTCAAAACAGATCTGGAGATAATCTTAATTCACAAGCAGATTTTGGATCTGGTATTAATGCAATTAACCCAAATGATATTGAAAATATATCTATCTTGAAAGGTTCTGCAGCTTCTGCAATGTATGGTTCTCGTGCAGCACAAGGGGTAGTAATGATTACAACAAAAAGTGGTAAAAACACTCAAGGTAAGATTAACATTGATTATGATGGCGGATTTACAATTCAACAAGTGGGACGTTTGCCGGCAGAACAAACCCTTTTCGGACAGGGATGGGGCGGAGACAGGGCTTTGGATGAGAATGGAAACTGGGGTGCCCGTTTTGATGGAACAAAGCGTGTTTGGGGAAATATCGTTGACAATAGTCAACAATGGAAACCTTATGTATATTTAAAGGATAGAATTAGAGATTTTTATGATTTAGGTGTAGGCTATAATAATGCTATTTCTCTTACAGGAGGTACAGAACTTACTAAGTTTAGAGCTTCGATTTCTCAGAGTCATGTTGATGGCCCTATTCCAACTGATGATGATTCGTATAATAGATATACAATTTCAACAAATGCATCTCATAAAGCAAATCGACTTACTGTTAGTACGTCTGTAAACTTTAGTGTTGAACGTAATGAAGCATCTCCAACCGGTCAGGACAATTCAATATATCGTTCACTTAATGAAATTGCTACAGACATCTCTATAGTAGATTTAAAAGATTTAAACAATAAGTTTAACAATAAGGACAATTATTTTACTCCCTATGGTATGAATCCTTATTATATGCTTAGCATAAAGGAAGCTGTGCAAGATAAATATAAGTTCTTTGGTAAATTACAACTTGATTATGACATTAGAAATGACTTGAAACTAACCTATCGTTTCGGTGGCGATTTTGAATCATCTATTGCAAATACTCATTTAGATGCTATATTTTTTGCTCCGGAGTCTCCAAATTATGGGCAAAGTAATGAAAATCCAGGTAATTATTCTCAGACCAGACAACAAAGAATTCAGACTAATCATGAATTATTTTTAAATTACAATGGACGATTTGGCGATTTCTCTGTGAATGCAGTTTTAGGTGCTAATTCAAATCAACAAAGCTATGACGGTATTACGGGTGAAATTACTTCAATAGATATTCCTGGATTTTATGACTTTACAAACTCATTAACACCAGCTGTTGCTTATCAATCGTCAAGTATGTATCGTTTATATGGTGCTTATATAAATGCAGATATTGGTTATCGTGATTACGCTTATCTGACACTTACTGCACGTAACGACCGCTCATCAACATTACCTATGGATAAAAATTCATATTTTTATCCAAGTGCTATGTTTAGCTTTATTGCTACAGATTACTTGAAAGAACAAAATATAAGTACAGGTCCGCTTGATTTTGCAAAACTTCGCGTTTCTTATGGTAGAACAGGTAAAGATGCTACTCAGTATGCCGTTTATGGTAAATTAGTTGCATCAGAAATTTCAAACCCGGGTTATCCGTCTGTTGATAATCTGATTTTCCCATTAGGGGGTGTGAATGCATATACCGTTTCAAATACAGTGAGAAATCTGGTTTTAAGTCCGGAATTGACTGATGAATTTGAAATAGGAACTGATATGACCTTTTTAAATAACAGAATAGGCTTCGAACTTTCGTATTACAATAAATTTACAAAAGGTTTAATCGCAACTCTACCTATTGACCCATCTACAGGTTACACATCACAGGTAGCAAATTTGGGAGATGTTCGTAACAGTGGAATTGAACTCTTGTTATCATTGACGCCTATTAAAACACAAGATTTCACATGGGATATTTCTTATAACTTTACTAAAAATAATAATATTGTAGAAAGATTAGGTGCTCCGGAAGTATACTTGTCAGGATTTGGTGGAATGGGCATTTATGCAGTTGAAGGAAAACCATTAGGTCAGTTTAAATCTCAAAAAGCATTGACGGTTGACATAAATGGAATTGCACATACTGTGGTTGATGGAAGTGGAAATCCAAAACCTACGCCTGACGAAGTTTTTTTAGATAAAGATATAAACGAGAGATTCAGAATGGGACTTACTAATGTGTTTACTTACAAGGATTTCTCTTTATCAGGAACATTAGATTTCCGTTATGGTGGTGACATCTACAGCTACACTAAAAGTTATATGCATTGGGTAGGTAGTGGTCCGGAAACGGTTTATAATGATCGTAATCCATTTATCATTCCTAATTCTGTAGTTGAGAATGGAGATGGGACTTATAGCGAGAACACCACACCTGTTGATCCAACGGCTTTAGAGAATTTCTACAGTAATGGAGGTTTTAACTATGATGACTTTGCAGTGATAGATCGTTCTTACATCAAGCTAAGGAATGTCAGTTTTGCATACTCATTACCGTCAAATCTATGCAAAAAACTGAATGTTGGTCGTATTCGTGCTTCTTTGACGGCTGAGAATATATTACTCTGGACGCCGATTGAGAATCAATATATCGATCCTGAGGTTACAACCTTTGGAAGCAATATTTCAGCTAAATTTGGTGAGTTTGGGGTAAATCCACCATACCAAACTTATGTGTTTGGACTAAGCATAACATTTTAATAATTATTAATAGAGAATGATATGAAAAATATATTTATAATTTCATTTATTGCTTTAGCCTTATTTTTTTCAGGATGTGATGAGTGGATTGATGTTAATCATGATCCAAATGCATTAGAAGAAATTCCTGATGCAAAAGTATTATTACCATCTGCAGAAATAGGTATTGCAAATAACTTAATGGGTTGGGATTTTGGTTTTGGAGGAGCTTTTTGGGTACAATATTGGACTCAGTCATATACTGCTTCCCAGTTTAAAACTTTGTGTGAATATCTTCCTCACGATTTTAATACAGCTTATCAGTCTTTAATGAGAGAACCTTTAATGGATTTGAAACTCATCAAGGATATGACTAACGACGATGAAAATAGGGGGTATTATTTTGTTGCTGAAGCGCTGTCAATCTTTACATGGCAAATTATTACTGATGTTTGGGGTGATATGCCTTACAGTGAAGCATTGAGAGGTGACGAGGGCTTGTTAAGCCCTAAACAAGATTTGGGTAAAGACATATACGCTGATCTTATGGCAAGAACGAACGCATTACTTGCAATAGATTTGAGCAATGCTGATATTGATGCTAAATACGACTATGTCTACGAAGGTAGTTTAGCTGAATGGACTAAATTTGTTAATACATTGAAACTTAAATTGATGATTCGCCTTTCTGAAACTGCAAGTTATAACAATGCTGATGTATTAAGCTTCATTCAGTCTGCAGATTTACTGACAAAAAGTGCTAGTATACCAGGCAATGTATGGGATGATGCAAAAGAAGGTAAACGTCATCCAATGCGTGAGTTTCAGGCGGGTGGCGCCAACTATCTTTCAACAAATGTTATTGGTTGCAAATCTTTTGTAGATTATCTTAATACAAACAGTGATCCTCGTTTACCAAAATTGTTCTCAGACGGAAATAGAGCTGCATTCTTTGGTGATTTTGACTCTAAAAAAGATTCAGATGGTAATGGGACAACAGATGACAAAGAAACATACTGTAAAGCTTTGTTTACAGGTGCCATGGATTTGATGTTGATGTCAGACTGGGAAGTTAGTTTCTATATCGCAGAGGTTTATGCCCGTGCAGGAAACAACGTGAAAGCAAAAGAGTTTTACGAAGCTGGTGTCGAGGCTTCTTTAACTCAACATGGAATATCAGATTTAAGTATAATTAATGCTGGTGGGTATGCTCAATGGCAAGATGGTACAGTTGAAGCTGAAATAAAACAAATTGCTATGCAAAAATGGGTTGCAAACTGTAATTATCAACACATTGAGTCTTTCTTAGAAAGAAATAGGACTAAATATCCTGCTGTAAATGAGATTGATATTGCGGCTAACAGATCGACTGCATTTACAAACTTTCCGGTGGGTGATTTAACCATATCTGTAAAAGGTAGAGCTTTATTGAATGGAAACTTGCCAGCTTCACCTTTATATCCTGAATCATACATTTTTAGAAACGTTAATTCTCCATCTCAGAAAGATAATGTTGGCGTTAAAGTATGGTGGAATTTAAAATCAGGCAAATAAATTTATAATCTATTAAATAAGATAGTTATGAAAATAAATAAGTATTTCTTAATTTTTCTATCTGTAATTTTTCTAATGTCATGCGAAAAAGATACAGAAGGGTTATCGTCTGTCACATATTACTGTGATCTTGAATTAAAAGGGAACTCTGTCGAGTTAGTGGCTCTTAATGGAACTTATACAGAGCCAGGATGGGATGCGACGGAAAAAGGAGTAGATGTTTCGGCAAATGTTACTGTAGCCGGAACTGTGAATGCAAGTGTTGCAGGTCTTTACACTTTAACATATTCCGTTAAAAATGTAGATGGTTTTGCTAAATCCCTCACTCGAAGAATAATAGTTGCTGATGCTACTCCATCTGCGCTTGAGTCAGGAGTTTATACTGTATCTAGTTCAAGTAATAGAAATGGTGTTGCTTATGGAAGAGATTTTCCAATATTAATATTTCAGGTTAGTCCTGCCGAATTCTTCATTTCTGACTTCTTAGGTGGTTGGTATGAACAAAGAGCAGGATACGGAAGTAATTATGCAATGACAGGACGTTTTACTTTAGCTGGGGATAACACTTTGAGTCTTGTTAGCAGTTCAATTATCGGTTGGGGTGATGGACTTGATGGAATAAGTAATGGAGTTTATAATCCGGCAACTAAAACAATTTCTTGGACTGCTACATACGTAGGTACACTCAACTTCAATGTAACAGCTACTAAAGAATAATTTAAAAACATCGCAATATGAAAAAAATATTATTTTTATCCATTACCTCTATTATTATACTTTGCACTTCGTGTCAAGAAGAGTTTAAAAATTGGTATAGCGCAACAGCTAATTATGATGGAAGGTTTGTTGTAGCTACAGCATGTGAAGAATACAACGACGATGACACATCTATTGAAGATGGTCTTGAAGTAATGATTTATAACACTTCTGACAATAAGGAAAACGAAATTTGGATTCAGTTCTCAGTTGCTGGAGAAAGTATTAAAGGCAAATTTAATTTAACAGGTAATTTTAATGCTTTCACTGATAGCACAACACAAGTGGAAAACATAGACAGCAACACAGTTTATGCATTCAATAATGCTGGAAATATGATTACTGTAGCCGGATTAGGTGTTCCTGCTTCTGCAGGGTTAATAGCAGATGGAGTTCAACTTTATACTCGAATTACGCTAATAGAAGGCAAAATTCTACCTAAAAGTGCAACAACAATAGGTGGTAATATATCAGATAGTCTGTATATCAAAGCTATTCTTCATCATGATTATATAGAGTTCGAGAGTTATGAAATTGATCCTGCGGATTGGGATGATCCTAATGTGCCTGAATTTGACTGGCAAGTAAAAGCGGGTTCAAACACTCCGGCTGATGATGATGGATGGGATGAAACATGGACTCTTGCAGGTTATCGATACACCGGATATCCGGAAGATATTGCTCATTAATAAAATAAAAATGTAATTTATCCTGATAATCTATTATGATTGTTTAGGGCAAGTTTACAATAAGATTTTTACTTTTATCCAATTGAGCTGAAAGTTTAACTAAGACGCAATATTACGTACTATCGATTCGTAATGTTGCGTCTTTTATTAATATTTATATCATATCCACATTCGTCATCGTTTCACTGTTTCATCTTCTCAACCTCCACCTTTTGTCGGTAAAAAACTTATATTCAGTTTAAATGTCTAAACCATGATTTATATGATTCATTTGATTTATTATGATATAAAAGGTATATGACAATGTGATTATTCAGTATTTATCATAAGAATCAAACGAATCAAATAAATCATAGTACAGACAATTGCACGCAAAATGTAAAAACTTTTCATTCTACCTGATTAATTTACCTTTTAATGATTTCCATTCAAACTTACTTTGTATTTTTGTGTCGTGTCGTGATGGCGATACACGTAATAATAATGTCTTAACCATGATTTATTTGATTCGTTTGATTTTTATGATACATATTAAATATCCACATTCAGCAATTACTTCTCAGGTTATCGGTTGTGCCATGCGTGTACACGGACAATTAGGAAATGGCTTTCAAGAAGTCATATATCAAAGAGCATTACAGATTGAAATGCGACTGGCAGGTCTTAAATTTAGTCGCGAATTTGAAATGCCAATTTATTAAGAGAACAGCATATAGGAACGAGAAGAGTTGACTTTTTGGTAGAAGATATAATTTCTGTCGAATTAAAGGCTGTCGTACAGTTGCAAGATGTACATTTTGCACAAGCCATTAATTATTTGGAAGCATATAATTTAGAAGTAGGTCTCTTAATAAATTTTGGAGAGCGTAGTCTCAACTTCAAACGTTTGAACAATAAACGATATAAATCAGTGTAGACATTATAATCATCTTAATCATGTAAATCATATAAATCATCGTTTAGACAGAAGAATATGGAAGCATTAGACAGAATGACATTTAAGGCTTACAAACCTATTTTCGAGAAATTGGAGAAAATAGTCGACATCTCAGCATTGAGCAAAGAAGACCGTCTGCGTTACGACAGAAGTATCAGAAACTATCGTGATACTCTTGCTACATTGTCATTTGCCGAACAAAAGGGGTTGAATAAGGGTTTGGAGAAAGGAATGGAGAAAGGGTTAAGCAAAGGTCGAAAAGAAGAGAAAATAGAAATTGCTCGAAATATGAAAGCTAAAGGCTTTACCACTGAGAATATTGTAGAAATAACCGGTCTTTCAGAAAAAGAAGTAGAGAAACTATAATACAATGAGGATTGCAAAACATCAAGAAATATAGGAATCGAAGAATGAGAAATGATAATATGAATATTTTTAGTAAATTTGCAACTTCATTTTTTTCAACAGGTATTTTAGTATGCAATTCAAAGAATATTCTAATTTTAATCTTTCAGAAATAAACAAGACAATCCTCAAATTCTGGAAGGATTCTGATACTTTCCATAAAAGTGTAAATTCACGTGAAGGTAAACCAACATTCATTTTTTATGAGGGACCTCCTTCTGCTAATGGTATGCCCGGTATTCACCATGTGATGGCAAGAGCTATTAAGGATATTTTTTGTAGATATAAAACCATGCAGGGCTATCAGGTAAAACGTAAAGCCGGATGGGATACTCACGGATTGCCTGTTGAATTGGGGGTTGAAAAAGCTTTAGGCATCACTAAAGAAGATATTGGAAAAACTATTTCAGTGGAAGATTACAATGCCGCATGCCGACATGATGTAATGAAATATACCAAAGAATGGGAAGATTTAACTGAGAAAATGGGATATTGGGTTGATATGAATGACCCGTATTTCACATACGACAATAGATATATCGAAACTTTGTGGTGGTTGTTAAAACAGCTGTATAATAAAGGTTTACTATACAAAGGATACACAATTCAGCCTTATTCTCCGGCAGCAGGAACAGGATTAAGTACGCACGAATTAAATCAGCCGGGATGTTACCGAGATGTAAAAGACACAACCTGTGTAGCACAATTTAAGGTAAGTAATTCAGCAATTTTACCATTTGCGCAAGGCAATTCAACAAATTGTTATTTTCTTGCATGGACAACAACACCATGGACATTACCTTCAAATACAGCACTATGCGTAGGTCCGAATATCGACTATGTACTTGTGCAAACTACCAATCCATACACAAAACAAGAATGTCAATTGATTCTTGCAGAAGCTTTGATTGAGCAAGTAATTGGTAAAAACGAATATGAAATTCTTGGAAAAGTAAAAGGTAATCAGCTTGTTGGCGTACCATATCAACAGTTGATACCATGGATGAATCCGGGAGAAGGTGCTTTTAAAGTCATTTCGGGTGATTTCGTAACCACAGAAGACGGAACAGGGATAGTGCATATTGCGCCCACTTTTGGAGCTGATGACGACAGAGTTGCCAAGCAAAACGGAGTGCCACCGATGATATTAATCGACAAAGAAGGTAACCGTCAGCCAATGGTCGACCGAACAGGTAAGTTTTTCCGTATAGAAGATATCGATCCGCAATATATTGCCGACAAAGTCGATGTGGATTTATATAAAGAATTTGCCGGACGATATGTGAAAAACTCATATGATGAAAATCTGACTGAACAAGATGAGACATTAGATTTGTCAATTTGCGTGATGTTAAAGCAGCAAGGTTTAGCTTATAAAATTGAGAAACATGTGCATAATTATCCTCATTGCTGGCGCACAGATAAGCCTGTATTGTACTATCCATTAGATAGTTGGTTTATCAAAACTACTGCTTGTCGCGATGAGATGATAGCACTTAACAACACCATCAACTGGAAACCTCAGTCAACAGGCACAGGTAGATTTGGTAAATGGTTGGAAAACCTGCAAGATTGGAATCTGAGTCGCAGTCGCTATTGGGGAACTCCCCTACCTATCTGGAGAACAGAAGACGGAGCAGAAGAAATATGTATAGGCTCGGCAGAAGAACTAATGCTTGAGATAGAAAAATCTATCAAGGCAGGATTTATGAAAGAAAATCCATTCAAAAACTTCAAACCGGGTGTATATAATGCAGAAAATTACGCTGTAGAAAATATCGACCTGCATCGTCCGTATGTTGATCATATCACATTAGTATCTCAAAACGGCAAACCAATGAAGCGTGAGTTGGATTTGATAGATGTGTGGTTCGACTCAGGTGCAATGCCGTTTGCACAGATACATTATCCATTCGAGAATAAAGAAATGGTTGATAATGGTTCGATATATCCGGCTGATTTTATTTCAGAAGGAGTTGACCAAACTCGCGGATGGTTCTTTACTTTACATGCCATCAGCACAATGGTACGAGGTTCTGTAGCATTCAAAAGTGTTATTTCCAACGGATTAGTATTAGACAAAAACGGCAATAAAATGTCGAAACGTCTGGGCAATGCAGTTGATCCATTCATAACTATCGACAAATACGGCTCAGATCCTTTAAGATGGTATATGATGACCAATGCATCGCCATGGGATAATTTAAAATTCGATATAGAAGGCATTGAAGAAGTCAGAAGAAAATTCTTCGGAACTTTGTATAACACCTATTCTTTCTTTGCATTATATGCCAATGTAGATAAATTCACTTATTCAGAAGAAGAAGTACCACTATCGAAACGACCGGAAATAGATAGATGGATAATCTCACTTTTGAACACATTGATAAAAGACGTAACTGAACATTACGAAAACTACGAACCAACCAAAGCCGGCAGAGCAATAGCCGATTTCGTTGGAGAAAATTTAAGTAACTGGTATGTAAGATTGAACCGTAAACGTTATTGGGGAGGAGAATACAATCAGGATAAAATTGCTGCTTATCAAACATTATACACTTGTTTGGATACAATTGCAAAGCTAATTGCACCTATATCTCCATTCTATTCGGAACAATTATTTTTAGATTTGAATAAAGTTACCGGCAAAGATAAATCAGAATCGGTACATCTGACTGATTTCCCCAAATATCAATCGGAAGTAATTGACCAACACTTAGAAAGCTGTATGCAGCAGGCACAGCAAGTTTCGTCTATGATATTGGCATTAAGGAAAAAAGCCGAGAAGAAGGTGCGTCAACCACTATCTAAGGCAGTTGTACCGGCACCGGACGAGCAAACATTCAGCGAGATACAATATGTAGCCGAGTTAATTAAAGCCGAAGTCAACATTAAAGCTTTGGAGATTATTCCTGCTGATGCAGATATGGATAACTTAGTGAAGAAAGTCAAACCCAATTTCAAAACTTTAGGAAAGAAATATGGCAAGTTGATGAAAGACATAGCGGCAACATTAGGCACATTCAACAAAACACAGATAAGTGAGATTGAGCAAAACGGAAGGTACACACTTCAAATAGATAACTCTGAAGTAGAGATACTTGCAGAAGATGTAGAAATTATCACAGAGGATATGCCCGGTTGGTTGGTTGCCAACGAAGGTAAACTAACAGTAGCGTTGGATATAACAGTTACCGATGAACTTATGTGCGAAGGTATAGCGAGAGAATTGGTCAATCGCATACAAAACCTGCGTAAATCAGAAGGCTTGGAGATAACCGATAAAATTATCATCAGGATAGAGAAGCAAGCAGAAATCAATGATGCAATAGAAAATTTCGGTAAATACATAGCCACACAAACATTAGCAACAAAGATAGAGCTTATAGATAATGTTAAATCACCCATAGAATTAGACTTTGAAGATTATATAGTTAAGATTCAGATAGAGAAAGTTTAAAAAATCTTTGCTATTTATTCAAAAAGCATTATCTTTGCAGTCCGAATTTTTGCCCAATCTCTGGCAGCTAAGAGAGAACTGTGAATATTGCGTAAAAAATTTAATGTCAAAACAAAGAAAAAATGGATTTAATAAAAGTTGCAGAGCAAGCGTTTTTGGTTGAAAACAACCATCCGGCATTCCGACCTGGAGATACAGTTACGGTTGCTTACAGAATTAAAGAAGGAAACAAAGAACGTATTCAGGAATTCCGCGGAGATGTTATAAAAATCTCAGGTCACCAAGGAAGCAAAAGATTTACAGTACGTAAAATGTCAGGTAATATTGGTGTGGAAAGAATTTTCCCTTTAGATTCACCATTCATCGACAAGATTACAGTGAATAAATTCGGTAAAGTACGCAGAGCTAAATTGTATTATTTACGTGCTCTAACTGGTAAGAAAGCAAAAATTAAAGAAAGAAGAGTATAAATTTATTCTTTATGGATATAAGAAAAGAGAAATTAGTTATTACAATTAGTTTCTCTTTTTTTTATTTTCGAAAAACAATTTCAATATTACCGTGTTTTACAAATAAAAACAATAATTATGCATTATCTTTTCGAAGGCGCACAGAATTTTCACACCAATGATTATGTAGAATTAAAACGCCTATTTAAAAAGATAGGATACGCACAAAATCCTCACACACTATTCATTGGTTGTTGCGATTCACGCTTAGTTCCCAATCTTATCACCAGAACATTACCCGGAGAAATTTTTGTTATCCGTAATATTGCTAATATAGTACCCATTTACCGGCAATCGGAAGAATTTCTTGCTACCACATCAGCAATAGAATATGCAATTAAGGTATTGAATGTAGAAAACATAATCATCTGCGGACATTCAAACTGTGGAGGCTGCAAAGCTGTATTTGCCGATGAAAGTCAGACTAAAGATATACCACACACTAAAAAATGGCTTGAATTAATGGGGCGTGTAAAAAAGCAAATCGACACAATTCAGTTCAAAAGCGATTTCGACCGTGATTTAATAACAGAGCGAATGAATGTTGTTGAGCAAATGAATCATCTGCTGACTTATCCGTATATAGAAGAAAGTTTTCAAAACGGTAAATTAAAGATTTTCGGTTGGCATTATATCATTGAAACAGGTGAGATTTTCAATTTCAATCAAGAGACAGGAGAGTTTGAAAATATTACGAAAGGGTGAATATTGAGTAGACTGTAACAGGTTGGATGAGTAAAGAAGCCATAAAAGTCACTGTTTTAGTTACCAACAAGCCGGCATCGGTTATCGCAATTATACCACTTTCTACATCTAAAAAATCAAACTCAAACAAAGATTGAACTTCTTCAAAAGCATCTATTTCATGCTGATCTATAGAAACTTGTGTCCGAAAGAATTTATTATCTCGTAAATATCTCAGGCAATTATTCTTCAGCATTACAAACAATAAACGCTCAGCAGGAGGATAATCTTTAAGATTTTTTCTTTTTTCCCAAAACTTTACAAAAGTATCCTGAACAATATCCTTAGAAAGCTCTTTATCTTGCATAAACATATTTGCATAACAAATTAGTCGTGGATAGGTTAGACCGAATAAGGTTTTAAAAGCATATTCAGATCCTGCTCTTAACTCACTATTAAGCTCATCTATGTTTGTGTTTATCTTCAAAAGAGTGGTTAACTTTATTGATTCCTTTATATAAGGATACCAACTATTTTACAATTTATTGATTCAATTTTTAATGAACATACGGTTATCTATACCTTTGCTATGCGTTACTCTGGCAATGTAAGTACCATATTCCAATGCACTTATGTCAACTGTTCTTGCTTGTGTCTCAGTAACAATTTGACCTGTTAAATTCAGAATTTGAATATTTGTCACTTCTTTAACTCCTTCAATATTAAGTATATCAAAGCTCGAATTGGGAAATATTCGTATTGTACTTTCAGTTCTTCGTTGATTGACAGATGATGGCGGGGTATATGGAGATAGCTCTCTCAAATTTGCCTTCATGTAAATCGGTAGATATGTTCCTTTGTCGGCTCTTTGCTGCGGAACTGTTCCTCCAAACGGATAAAGCGAATACGATAAAGTATATACTCCGGTGGTTTCCGATTCCGGACGATTATGAATGTGTCCTAAATAGAACAACACACCTTCCTCTGATGGAATTTTATAAAGAACTGTTTTATTTCCCCAAGGACCATAGGGTGTTTGAGAAAACCACACACAGAAATCGCTACTCAAATTAGGAACTCCGCTCATCACATAATTCCCTTCACCTAATTTTCGAACGCTACATCCGGGTGCTGTTACTATTTGTTTAGCTTGAGTTAAATCGGTGCTCCAAGTTCCCGCTTTTGTGTAAAACTCCCATTCTGTCTTAGAATTGCTGAGTTCGCCTGCTGGTACTCTTGCTACACGTGTGTATCTCGCAAATCCCGAACGCATTTCCGTATAAATATAGGTATAATCATCTTCTTGCAACAATGCGTTAGGGATATCAGAGCCTTTATAGGCGGAAACAATTTTCTTTTCAAGAGTTAAATTAGGCAAAGAAAAGGTAGCTACTCCTGCACTATTGTTATAATCTAACCCTCCCCATTCGTTGTACATGACGATCAGTTTATTATTTTCTATTATTCCATCACCTACCCAATAAATACCTTTGGATGAAGTGACTAATGTTTTAGGACTCGATTGTGTTCCTGCATACAATGTTGTTAGTTTACCATCCAAATCTTCTAAAACAATTAAATTGTTAATCATCGTACCTTCCCTTAAGTAATATTCATTTGGATTAGGCCAACCTAAAAACGAATCACTAAAAATCCATGCTACCCGTCCGTCCGGTAAAACTACCGATACATCATTATCTCCGGAAGCCCATCCGTATCCCGTTAAATTATTCTGCCACATCAATTGAGTCTTTAAATCCAACACCGGATGTGTGTCGTCAATTATCTCAAAATCATCTAAATAATAAATTCCTATAGTATTAAATGAAATATCCATTTTTATGTAGTCATCTTTCGATGTAAAAAGATACTGATACATTTGCCAACCGTTTTTCCATGAACCAAATGCATCATCTATCCTGAATTCGCATTTTGTGTTGGTATTTTCACCTATGAAGGTTATAAACATTCTACTGTTTGCCTGAGCTGATTTTGCCCAAAAACGAACCATATATATTTTCTCTGTATCTGTTGAGATGGAGTCGTAAATTAACTTAACCGAATTTGTAGCTGATACCCTTTTAGTAACATTAACCTCCAACATATTTCGTCCTGAATGTGGAGAGTTAGTGGTAATAATATTGAATGTAGCTTCAGCAGCATTATTGATTTCTGTTTCCCAATTGGCAAGACTTATCTCGAAACCTCCATTATCTAAAAGTTGATATTGTTGAGAAAAAATATATGTTGTTAAGCTTAAAATTACACAAATTAAGTAAGTTTTTTTATCCATAATAGTTTTCTATTTGTTTTTTATGATTATTTCGACACATCAACGTATCATAAATAAATACCCAATTATAGTAAAAAACCCTACCTCTGACTTTAAAAAGATATTGTTTTTAACATTACCCCTCAAATTCCATCAAATACGCTTTTATAAAATCGTCAATATCACCATCCATTACTGCGTTGACATTGGAAGTCTGGTAGTTAGTTCTATGATCTTTTACACGGCGGTCGTCAAACACATAGCTTCGAATTTGTGAACCCCATTCTATTTTTCGTTTGCCTGCCTCTATTTTTGCTGTTTCTGCTCTGCGTTTTTCTAATTCAAGTTCATATAACTGCGACTTCAACATACGCATTGCATTGTCCTTATTGCCAAACTGCGAGCGACTTTCAGTGTTTTCAATGATAATTTCGTCCATTTCGTTGGTTACCGGATTTTTGAACTTATAATGTAGGCGTACTCCTGTTTCGACTTTATTTACATTCTGCCCACCTGCACCGCTTGAACGGAATGTATCCCAAGTAAGATTAGCCGGATTAATATCAATTTCGATAGAATCATCAACTAAAGGAACAACAAAAACCGAAGTAAAAGATGTCATACGTTTTCCTTGAGCATTAAAAGGAGAAACACGAACCAAACGATGAACTCCATTTTCCGATTTAAGATAGCCATAAGCCATTTCACCCTCAATCTGCATGGTAACAGTCTTAATTCCGGCTTCATCACCTGATTGGTAATTAGTTACTTCCAACTTATATTTCTGTCGCTCTGCCCAACGTTGATACATCCGAAATAACATATCTGCCCAGTCTTGAGCCTCTGTGCCACCGGCGCCTGCAACTATCTTAACAACTGCACCGAACTTGTCTTCTTCTTTCGATAACATGTTTTTTAATTCCAATGCCTCAACCAGAGCAAGTGCATGAGCGTATGCCTGATCTACTTCTTCCTCAGTAACAGCTTCTTCTTTAAAAAAATCATATGCTAACTGCAATTCATCAGTGGCAGCCTTCACTCCATTATAGCCTTCTATCCAGCTTTTCAAGTCCTTAACTTTTTTCATCTGAATTTCAGCCGCTTTTGTATCATCCCAAAAGCCCGGAGCATGAGTCCTTAACTCTTCTTCTTCAATTTGAATTAACTTAGTATCGACGTCAAAGACACCTCCTCAGCGCATCCTCGCGCTCCAACACATTTTTTAGTTGGTCTTGTGTAATCATATTTTTTTAATTAGTGATTGGTAATTGGTGATTAGTGATTGGTGGTGCAATATTATTATCTTTATAAAATTGAGAAATTTATTAAAGCACCCGGGACAAACACCATGATAAATCCAAGTGTAAATCCTGCTAAAGTCTGACCCGGCGTATGCGCCTTCAGTTCAATACGCGATAAAGCAGTAAGTCCCGACAATAAAAACATAGAGACAAAAAGCCATACAGGATTTATTCCCATCACATATGAGTAACTAAACACTCCGCCTGTAAGTCCGCCTATACCCGAAAGATGTGCACTTATCTTCCATTTTGTATTAATTAGTGTAATTATCACAATAGATAAAATTGATCCTATACCCATTGCAACAATGAAAAAAGGCATATTCAATACTCGCCACATAAAGAATGTCCAGAACACATAAGCTAACAAAGCAAAAAGATACGGGAATGTACGTTGTTCACGTTTCGAAATATATAAGTCCTTTATTTGTCCACTACGCATCATCATTATAATCGGCATGGCAGGTAATAAAGCTGTAAAAATGAAAGTCCCGCTTAATGCAATCCATTTCCACGATTCGGTATAAAATAACATTAAATTAGTGCATAATAAAAACAAAACACCAAAAGTGGGCATCAACAAAGGTTGAAAAACAAAGGATACGACTTTTAAAAATTTTCTCATTAGCTATATTATAATTCTTTTCTTAATCGTGCCACAGGTATATTCAATTGTTCTCTATACTTGGCAACGGTTCTTCTTGCTATATTATATCCTTTAGTTTTCAAAACATCCACTAATGCCTCATCATTTAAAGGTTTCTTTTTGTCTTCGCCATCAACACAGTCTTGCAATATTTTCTTAATCTCACGAGTAGAAATCTCTTCTCCTGATTCATTAACCATAGATTCTGAGAAAAAGTATTTTACCGGAAAAACACCAAATTCAGTTTGTACGTATTTACTGTTGCTAACCCTTGATATAGTGGAAATATCATATCCTGTAATATCAGCTATGTCCTTTAGTATCATGGGTCTCATAAAAACATCATCTCCTTCGATAAAAAAATCATACTGAAAATTCACTATTGCCGTCATAGTTGTCAACAATGTCTCATTTCTCTGTTTGATAGCATCTATAAACCAGCGTGCTGAATCAATTTTGTGCTTGGCAAACATAACAGCATCTTTTAGCTGAGTGCTACTCTTACCTTTTTTATCATTATATTCATGAAACAAGTTATTGTATGCGCTACTAACTTTAAGTTCGGGAATATTACTGTTGTTAAGATGAACAGACAGCTTCCCCTCTTCATTTTCAACGATAAAGTCGGGCACAACAACTGTCATTGATTTTTCGAGTAGGTTTCCACCCCAAGCATTACCCGGTTTGGGATTTAATTTAGATATTTCTGTAACTGCCTCTCGCAATGTATCATCGTCTAAATTCAGATTCTTTTTTATCCTATCGTAGTGCTTTTTAGAAAATTCTTCAAAATAATCATTAATAATCCTTAGAGCAATATCAACTTTATTACTATATTTCTTCCTTTCCAACTGTAATTTGAGACATTCCTGCAAATTGGCTGCACCAACACCCGGTGGATCAAACTCTTGAATAACAGATATTATTTCCTCCATTTCCACATCAGTTGTATGCACTCCCGCATGAAAAACAATATCATCAACCATCGACTCTGCAGTACGTCTTAAATAACCTTCCTCATCAATATTGCCTATAACGTACTCAGCCAACATACGTTCATGCTCGTCAAGCTGCTGCAATCCAAGCTGCGAAATTAAATTTTCATGGAAAGTAGTACCAATAGAAAATGGGATATCTTCTCTTTTATCGTCTTTAGATGTATTGTTAACTTTCAATCGGTAATCAGGTATGTCGTCATCAGCCATATATTCCTCAAGATCCATATCATCGTTATTTCCACCATCATCATTAATATCATCATCATCCAATTCATTATCATTTTTCTCCGCACCTTCTTCAAGAGCAGGATTTTCTTCCAATTCCTGACGAATACGCTCTTCAAGCTCCAACGTAGGAACTTCAAGCATTTTTATTACCTGAATCTGTGCCGGTGAAAGTTTCTGTTGTAATTTTTGTTCTAATGACTGTCGCAACATATACTGTCTTGATTTCAAATATTCATGTGCAAAGGTAGTGAAAATAGAAAAAAGACGAAAATTTTATTTTTAAAACAGATTATTTTGCACTTTTCAACTCCAAATCAACGCGACCTAAATACCACCCACTTTTAGCCATCTGTGCAATAAGTACAGTTTTACCTTTTGCATTTGTTGCTTTTACATTTTCAAGAAGCAAATGAGAATGTCCTCCAATTATCAGATCTACATATTCAGAGTGTTTGGCAATATTAAAATCGTTTATTTTTACAGATGTTGAATCTGCTCCAAGATGAGAAAGACAGATTATAACGTCACATTTTTTGTTTTGCTTTAAAAACTTCTCATACTTTTTGACTGTAGAAATAGGATCTAAATATTTTATTCCTTTAAAATTACTTCCCATAACCAAGCCTTCCAATTCAACTCCCAAGCCGATAATTCCTATACGCATATTGCCCTTTTCCAAAACCAAATAAGGCTTTACTACAGTAGAAAGAGATGTATTTTTCACATCATAATTTGAAACTACAACCGGAAACTTAGCAAGTTGTAAAACAGCAGCTAAGGAGTCAACTCCATTATCAAATTCATGATTACCAAAGGTTACTGCATCATAAGACATCATATTATAAGCCTGCACTTCCACTCTACCTTTAAAAAAATTGAAATATGGAGTACCTTGCGAAAAATCACCTGCATCTAAAAGTATCAAATTTTCTTCTTGTTGTCTGATTTGATTAATTACACCAAGCCTGCGCGCATAACCGCCCATATCGGCATTACGAACAGCATCAGTTGATGTAGGCTCAATTTGGCTGTGTGTGTCGTTGGTATGCAGTATTACTAATTTGTTGTGTTGCTGACCGATTATCAAAAAGGTCTGCAAAACAAGTATCAGCAATATAAATGTTTTCTTAGTACTCATGTGTTTACTTTTTGATATAAATTCTTCCATCTAATTCCGAAGATATTGATTTGCCTTGTTTTGTTTCATTTTGAATATAATCAATCAGCATATCTCTAACTTTAACACCTGTATTCAAACGTTTTATAGAGTTTTTAAGCTGAATCATCCCATCATTTCCTTCTGATAGATAATCATTGGTGGCTACAATGTACACCTTATCTTTGACCAATGGTTTACCTCCAATTAATACATCAACAGCCTTTCCGTTTTGAATCCCCATTTTCATTCCTGCTACCCCCTCTCCACCGATGGATGCAAAAAAATCAAAAAGATTAATAAGCTCTTCTCCTTTAATCCACAGTAAAACTAACTCATTTTCGAAAGGCATTAATTCGAAAATTTGAGACACGGTAATATTTCCTGCAGGAATTGGTGCTCTTAATCCTTTTATGTTTACAATCGAAAAATCTACATGCTCCTGTATCTTGTCTTGTGCTACATTAAGATATACATCAGCCGAGAAATTAGACATCAAACTTTCAGGGGCACGTACTTTCATGTCTTTATCAGTATAACCAATAACTACATTCATTTCTTTTTCAAGCTGTTCCTTAAAAGGCTGAATGAATTTTTTCATATTTACATCAGCAGTGTTTTCCGTAGAATTATTTATTGGAATTGCTACTGATTTAGAATCTACTACCTGCCATTTAACCGTTTGGCACGATGTGAAAATAAGTATAAATAAACTACAATATAAAGACAGTTTAATATATGAAATTGATTGTTTGTACATACTTTACCAGTTTTTATAAGGTTTTTTTGATAAATAAACATTATAAAAACGTTTATCACCTGTTACTTCTTTACCTAACCAGTCAGGTTTAAAAAAAGATTCACTTTCGTTTTTAAGTTCAATTTCTGCAACTACTAAGCCTATATTATCACCTAAAAATTCATCAACTTCATACATATGATCTCCCGTAGTTACTTCATATCTATCTTTTTCTATAACAATATCATTACATAAGAGCAAAAGTTCCTCTGCTTCTGCAATAGCAATTTCTTTCTCCCATTCGTAACGGGAGGTACCCGACGAATTACTTTTCCCTTTAATGGTAAGAAAAGCCTTATCATCGCATATCCTTATCCTAACTGTTGATTTATCCGAATTAGATAAATATCCCTGTATGATATGAGTTTGTCTGTAAGATTGTGTTTTATAGCTATTTGAAACAACTAAAAACTTTCTCTCGATTTCCTGTGGCATTAATTAACTATTATTTTTGCTCACAATGGTTAGTAATTCATCTAACTATACTTTCTCAACCACTAATTCCTGATTTGTACTTTGATGTACCTTTTCTTTTGCAGACTGACTTGATTGAGTAAAGGAGTTATTTTTATTAGATGCTTGCTGCTCTGTAAATTTATGAACTATTTCCTTATCCGGATTATTTTTTCTTGCAAATGCACTTTCATAGAATAGCTCACGCACTTGAGAAAGAATTGGATCTACAGACAAGCCTTTCTCCATATTCAAATTCTCAATTATCTGTTTTGCTTCGCTTATAAATTCCGGTGCAGGAATTTGAATAACACAATCCAAGTTAGTATTTTGTTCGTTAGTAAATAGAGAGGTGTAAATCTTCCCGACTACATTAGCACCTTGATTTAAAGTAACTCTGCCAAAACAAAATATATTGCCGATTATGGTGCCTGACAATATTAATTCTGCGCAAATAACATCTCCTGTAATTTTAGATGAACTATCAACAATAACTCTGTTATTTGTAAATATGGTACCATTAAAATCACATTCTATTCTAATTGCTTTGTGTGATTTAATGTACCCTTCCAAGAAACTATTCTTAGGAATTAAAATAGGAGAATCATCATACTTTTTTTCTTCTTGTTTCATATAAATAGTATTTAGGTTGTTCAACGAACAACGGATTAATATTTTCATGATAAATTAATACAAACAGAGAGTTATTAAACAAACTTAATCGCTTTCTAAACGAAAAGCTCCACAAATATAAAAATATAAATTCTATTAACAATCAATTTACCATATTTTTTAAAACATATTTTTACAGTTAATGTTCTATTGTTAAATAAAAAAATTAATTTTGCAATTATTACGTCTGAATTATTTCTATCAAATCAATATATTTAAGTAATGTTTATTAATTGTATTTTAACAAAGTAATAAGATGAAAAAGCCAATTATTTTATTTCTATTTCTATTATCACTCAGTTTTATCAGAGCAGAAATTTCTCTTCCCTCTTTCTTCAGTAGTGATATGGTTCTACAACAGCAATCAACAATTAAAATTTGGGGTAAAGCTGAGCCTAATAAAAATGTGACTGCTATTACAAGCTGGAACTTAAAAAAATATAAAGCAACTGCTGATAATGATGGAAAATGGTCAATGTCAATTACAACAGGCAAAGCCGGAGGTCCGTACTCTATTATATTAAGTGATGGAAAAGCTGTAACATTAAGCAATATTTTGCTTGGTGAAGTGTGGCTATGTTCCGGTCAAAGCAATATGGAAATGCCTATGAGAGGCTTTAACGGACAGCCAGTTGAGGGTGGTAATCTTGATATTTTAAAAAGTACAAATTCTAAATTACGATTATTCAGGGTAGAGCGCAAAGCAGAATTAGAGCAACAAACAGATGTAACCGGACGATGGGAAGAAGCCATGCCTGTAAGCGTACGTAATTTTAGTGCAACTGCATATTATTTCGGAAGATTGCTTCAAGAAACTCTTAATGTGCCGGTTGGATTGATTTCCAGTTCATGGGGTGGGTCGACTATTGAAGCATGGATGGATGCGGAAATGCTAAAAGAATTTCCAACAGCTACTATTCCTACATCAAAAGAAAATATCAAATATCAACATCAAGCTCCTACCATGCTTTATAACGGTATGATTTATCCATTAATAGGTTATGGAATCAAAGGTGTTATATGGTATCAAGGTGAAAGTAATAAAGATAATTATCAAGACTATGCCGGAATGTTTAAGTCTATGACAGACGGATGGAGAAAAGTATGGGGATTAGAGGATCAAAATTTTCCGTTTTATTTTTGTCAGATTGCACCATTTGAGTATAATGGTGGAAAAAACTCAGCTTTTTTGAGAGAAGCTCAGACAATTGCAGCAAAAGAAGATAATACCGGAATAGCAATATTAATGGATACGGGAGAAAAAGAATGTATACATCCGGCAAACAAACGTGCAGCAGGTGAAAGATTAGCACTGAATGCTATTACAAAAACATATAATATAACAGGAATTGAAGGTGAGAGTCCGGAGTATAAGGACATAAATATTAATGGTAATACAGTAACTGTAAATTTCGCAAAAGCTCCAAACGGATTGTATATTAAAGGTGGAGAGTCCCAAAACTTTACTCTTGCCGGCGAAGATAAGATTTTCTATCCGGCAAAAGCAAAATTTGTAAGAAATAAGCTTGAAGTAACGAGTGAATCAGTACCAAATCCGGTAGCAGTAAGATATGCATTCGAAAACTTCGTTATCGGTGATTTATTTGGCATGGGTGATTTACCGGTATCTTCTTTCAGAAGCGATGATTGGGACGACTAAAGTTATAACCATTTCTTCCTTCTAAAGAAAATCAAAACTGCAATAGAGAATAAAAGCATTACAAGAATTGAAAAAGGATATCCATATTTCCATTCAAATTCGGGCATATGCTTGAAGTTCATACCGTAAATACTGGCAATAAGTGTCGGTGGCATAAAAATCACCGACACCACAGTAAATATCTTTACTATTCTGTTTTGCTGAATATTTACCAACCCTAAGAAAGTATCTTGCAGATAATCAAGTCGGTCGAACCCAAAACGAGTATATTCAAACAATGAATTAATATCCTTGATAACCATTGTTAGTTTCGGTAATAATTCATGTGGAAACAAATTCGACTTTAACATATTAGATACTACTCTCTGCTTATCCACAATATTCTGCCGTATTATCATCACTTTTTCCTGAAGGTCTTTGATTCTCATAAGTATATCCTGACTTAAATCATCTTCAGTATTTAAAGTTTTACTTAAATTGGTAATTTCATCAGTAATATATTCAATCATATCAGCATCATATTCCACCCTTGTTTCAAGTAATGCCACTAAAACATGATATCCGGACATAAAACTTTTAGAGTCGGCATATATCTTTTTTACTGTATCGTTGAATGTTTTCAATTCGGTATCGCGCACAGAAACTAAAATGCCATTCTTCAAAATAAAAGATACAGGTTGCATCTGAAAATTATCCTGTAAAAAGTTGGAATTTGCAACTATGCTATCCTCAGTCTGAATATACCGAGAACTCATCTCAATTTCTTCAATCTCTTCATCTTCCTGTATATATATCTTTAGAAATTGCTCAAGCTCAGATTCTATCGCATCAGAAACATCTATCAAGTCTATCCATATCATATCCTTTAGATTTACTTTTTTAAGGATATCTATTGTCTTTGATATTTTCAGTTTACCTTCTTCCTGATAAAATAATCTTAGTTCTGCCATATCATTACTCCTTTCTTTTTATATCAACTGCTTACAATCTCAGCTTACAGTTGATTTGCAGTGAATTTACTGCTGTTTGGAAATAGAAAATTAATCTCTTATCGCAATTTCAATCCTGTTGGTCAGATCTACAAATGCAGACACGCTCAATTGTTCAGGTCTTTTATCAAACAATGGGTCGGCATATATGGGATTCTCTTTTCCAACAAGAGGTTTTAGCGAGTTACGCAATGTTTTGCGTCTTTGATTAAAGGCTGTTTTCACCACTGCTTTAAATAATTGTTCGTCGCAACCAAGCTTATTTACATTATTTCGAGTGAGGCGAATAACAGCCGATTTGACCTTAGGCGGAGGGTCAAACACGTGCTCGTGGACAGTAAAAAGATAGTCGATAGAATAAAAAGCCTGCATCAACACAGAAAGGATTCCGTAAGTTTTATTCCCGTGAACCGCTGCCATTCTTTCTGCAACTTCTTTCTGAATCATGCATACAGCTTGAGGTATCCTATCTCTATTTTCTAAAATCTTAAAGAAAATCTGGCTTGATATATTATATGGTAAGTTACCAATTATATTGAATTTATCAGGAAAAATTGTGCTGACATCGATTTTAAGAAAATCAGCATTAACAAGCCTTAATTCAGGATAATTGGTATTAAGAAATTCAATCGACTCTGTATCAATCTCTACAGCAGCTAAATTGATGTTGTCGTTATTTAAAAGGAATTGTGTAAGTACGCCTGTACCGGGACCGATTTCAAGAACACAAGCACGCTCTGTAAGCTCTAAGCTTCCAGCAATGCGATGCGCTACCTCCATGTCTCTGAGGAAGTGCTGCCCCAAGTATTTCTTTGCTCTTACTTGTGCCATGCTTATGATAGTCGTCGGACATAATTATTTTGAATAGATTTTTTGTACATTTGCGCTTTTAACGCCGCACAAAAGTAAACAAAATTGTAACAATTGACAACACAATGCGAAAATTTCTTATATCAACCGGAACAAACATACGCAAAATAGTAGATTTTTTCTACCCTCCATTCAGTAAATACTTTACAATTGAATTTTTCAGGTATGGTGTAACCGGTGCAGCTAATTTGATGTTCGACTGGATATTATATTTCTGTACATTTCATTTTATACTGGAAAAACAGATGTTGCATTTAGGCTTTGTTACTTTAAGTTCGCATATAGCTGCATTGGCATTATCTTTCCCAATAAGTTTTATTACCGGCTTTTTATTACAGAAATATGTAACTTTCACTTCATCTGCATTAAGAGGAAAAACCCAGATTGTAAGATACGGATTAGTGGTAATTTTCAATCTTAGTCTCAACTATTTCGGTTTAAAATTGTTAGTAGATATAGCAGGTTTATTTCCCACACCATCAAAAATGGGAATTACAATTCTTGCTGTAATTATAAGTTATCTTTCTCAAAAGAAGTTTACTTTTAAGTAGAATAGAGATGATAAAAATTAAACGTATATACGAAATCCCTTCTGAGGATGATGGTTACAGAATCTTAGTTGACAGACTGTGGCCCAGAGGTGTAAGTAAAGAGTTTGCTACACTTGACGAATGGAATAAAACAATCACTCCATCTCCCGAACTCCGAATATGGTTTAATCATCAAGCGGAACGTTTTGAAACTTTCTCTGCATTATATAAAGAGGAATTAACTAACTTCTCAGAAGAATTACATCGCCTGAAAACACTTTCAGAAACACAAAATCTTACTTTGCTATACGCTGCAAAAGATCCGAAAATCAATCACGCAATAGTTTTGCTCGATGTGTTGAATAAAATCTAACTTTAAAGTTAAAGACCCAATAAAATATATTAAGCTTCACCACCACCAAAGCCCATTGGTATAGGAGGCATCATTTGATTGTCTGCAATTTTAATTTTGCCTTGTTGACTTTCGTATTTTGCAATATTTTCCTGAAGTGCAAACAATAACCGTTTTGCGTGTTCGGGAGTTAATATGATACGCGACTTTACATTAGCCTTTGGTGTACCCGGCATTATACGGACAAAATCTATTACAAACTCTGATGTTGAATGTGAAATGATTGCAAGATTAGAATATATACCTTCCGCTATTTCAGGCGTTAATTCTATATTAAGCTGGTTTTGATTTTTGGGATCCATGATTATATTTTTTAAATTTCTATTAGTCGCAAAATTACTAAATTAATGTGGTTACCACAAAAGAAAAAAATTAAAACCCGAAGCTATATTGACTTCTACACTTCACTTGATATCGAGCGTGTCATTCCGAATGAGCGTAGCGAGTGAGGGATCTCCCCATACGTTGCAGTCGGCGGATTACTTCACAACATCATCTTCTTCGGCAGGTAAATATTTATCTAAGCTTTTCTTTGATTTTAACCCAAGCGATTTCATTTCATCAGCCTGACGAATTAAATTGCCCGGGCCGGTTGATAGTTGTTTGTATGCTGCCTGATATGAATCGGTGGCTTTTTCTAATCTATCGCCTACTTCATTCATTTTTTCAACGAAACCTACAAATTTATCATATAATAAAGCACCTCTGTCTGCAATTGCCTGTGCATTACGATTTTGATATTCCCGTTTCCATAAGTCTACAATCAATTTCAAAGAAGTTATTAAGTTAGTCGGATTCATCAACAAAATCCTTTTATCGTATGCAAATGACCACAAATTACTATCTCCCTGCATAGCTGCAATATAAGCAGGTTCACTCGGAATAAACATCATAACAAAGTCAAGGGCTTTATCATAATCATCATATCCTTTCGAACTTAATGCTACTATATGATTTTTTATTGCTGCAACATGCGAAGCAAGTTCTTGTTGTTGAATTTCCGGCTCTGTTGCCTCGATATAACGAGTAAAGGCATTTAAAGAAACTTTTGAATCGATTATTACCGAACGATTATCAGGATATTTTATAATAGCATCAGGTCGCATCTTTTTATTTTCTACATCCGACCTTAAAGCTGTTCCTGTATCATCTTTTAATTCTTCTTGCATAAAATATTCTTCGCCTTTTCGTAAACCTGATTTCTCTAAGATTTTCTCTAAAATCATTTCGCCCCAGTCGCCCTGAGTCTTAGCTTCTCCTTTTAAAGCACGAGTCAGATTTCTTGCCTCTTCACTCATCTGCTGGTTAAGTTCAGCTAACCTTTTCACCTCAGCTCCAAGAGAAAATCTCTCTTTTGCCTCTGTTTGATATGTGTCGCTAACAGTTTTCTTAAACTCTTTGATATTATCATCCAAAGGCTTCAATATTGCCTCCAAATTCTCCTTATTCTTTTGAGTAAAGCGTTGCGACTTATCTTCAAGAATTTCATTAGCAAGATTCTTAAATTCAGCAGCATATTTTAAACCTATACTGTCGACTTCTTCTTTCAGAGTAGCAAGCTTTTCCTGTAAAGCTTTCAATTCTGAATCTTTTTCGGCAACTTTTATGTTTGCTGATGTAATCACCTTATCTTTATCTTCAATAGCCTGTTGCAGATTAACAATCTGATTTTGCTTTTCTGTAATTTGTATGTTTAAAAACTCGATTTCACTTTCGGTTTTCGCTTTCTGAGTTATAAATTCACGCTCAGTTTTCATACTTATTTCTTTTTCTGTCTGTATGACTTTTGCACTTTTTTGCTTAGCTACTAAAAATCCTATCGCTAAACCTGCAATGGTACCGATGATAATAATTACAATTTCCATAATATATATTAAATTTTACGTTTTAAGTGTGTAATTTTGTTTATACAAAGTAACTAATTTTCAAAAGATAATGCAAACCCAAGTAAAAAAATTATCTTTGTGCTCCAAATTGCATGACTGTTTTTATATATGAAAATCAAACTATTCTACATCGTACTATTTACGGTTTTTTTAGGTGCGTTACCTGTGATTGCACAAAATAAAATCACTTTAGAAACCGGGTATTTTAATCCAAAAAGAATTGGGTCACAAACAAGTGAAACATATTTCGATGCTATTCGGATAGGTGCTTTATACGAATATAATTTAAAATATAACTTTGCTTTGCAGAGTGGATTATTCTATAACATAGGATATTCTAATAAAACACAGAAATATCTTGCAACAGATAGCGTAGTTTATAAAACATGGTCTCATGCATTGGAAATTCCTATCAGAGTTGTTTATAATCAGCCGCTTTTCAAGGACTTTAAAATCTTCGGATATGCAGGACCCAATATTCAAATTGGCATTGCTCAAAATCAAAAGATTATCTCAAACCTGATTGCTCCTTTGGAAAGTATGACCGGCATACGATCAGGCAATAATAACTTATTTAAAAACAATCTTAATCTTGTAAATTTCCAGCTTGGTGCAGGTGGCGGCGTTCAATGGCGTCAATTTATTCTAAAAAGCGGTTATGACTGGGGATTAAACAATTTAGATAAGACCAAAAAAGATTATATCCATCAAGGTCAGTGGTATGTAAGCTTTGGTTATCAGATAAAATAAGACTTTCAAGACTTCAAACATGGATCTTTATCAAATTTTCCTTGAACATCCTATAATTACCACAGACAGTCGGAATTGCCCTGACGGTTCGATTTTCTTTGCTTTGAAAGGTGATAAATTCAACGCAAACAAATTTGCATATGAAGCTTTGGAGAAGGGATGTTCGTATGCTGTGATTGATGAGGCTGAATATGCAACCGATAGTCGTTTTATTGTTGTGAAAGATGTATTAAAAGCATTACAGGATCTTGCAAATCAACATCGTAAAAATGTTGGTGTAAAAATTATCGGTATAACCGGCACAAACGGAAAAACAACAACTAAAGAACTGATTGCTTCTGTATTACAAGAAAAATATAAAGTTCATTTTACTAAGGGGAATTTGAATAATCATATTGGAGTTCCTCTGACCTTGCTTCAATTAACATCAGAACATCAGCTCGCAATAATTGAAATGGGGGCAAATCATCCCGGTGAAATTAAAACATTATGCGAAATAGCTGAACCGGATTTTGGCATTATCACAAATGTTGGCAAGGCTCATTTAGAAGGTTTTGGCTCTTTTGAAGGTGTAAAACAAACCAAAGCAGAATTATATGATTATATTTCCGCAAATGGTAAAGGAATATTTATAAATAATGATAATGAATCTCTAAAAGAAATGGCTAAGTCGGCTAAAATACATGAGGACAAGCAAGTTGCTTATAGTTTAAAAGCAAATGATGATTTAACTATGGTCACCGGTATGATAAGTTCTTCTGACCCTTTTCTTAATATGCAATGTCAAACAGGCACTGTTTTTGATATTAACACGCATCTTGTGGGAGCCTATAATGCAGAAAATATACTTGCAGCAGTTACAATCGGACATTTCTTTGGTTTAAAGAACACTCAAATCAAACATGGTATTGAGACATATAAACCGCTGAATAACAGATCACAATTTATTGATAGTGGCAAAAACAAATTAATAGTTGATGCCTATAATGCAAACCCGACAAGCATGCTGGCTGCAATTAATAATTTTGCAGAAATGCAATCAAACAATAAGATGTTGATTTTAGGAGACATGTTTGAACTTGGCAATCAGAGCGAAATAGAACATCAAAATATCGTGAATGTACTTGAAGAAAAGAAGTTTCATAATGTATTATTAGTAGGTACAGCGTTTATGAACACTAATAATAACTTTAAGACGTTTAATGATGTAGATGATCTTACTACTTATATTTCAAATAATTGTCCTGCTAACAATATCATTTTAATAAAAGGATCAAGAAGTGTTCAATTAGAAAAAATTATTTCATTGTTATAAATTTCATTATGTTTAAAGCGAGAAATTTAATTATTGTATTTTTAGTCATACTTATTATAGCACTGTTAGGTGTTGTCTATTATTTCTATAAAGATATTCAGCAGAAAGAGATTGATCTTGAAGAGGTTACAGCAATAATGGAACAGGAGAAAGATAAAGTTGAAGAAGAATATGAAAATCTTACTTATCAATTTGATGGCTACACATCGACTATAAGAAATGACTCTCTTTTACAAGAACTTGAAGTTGAGAAGGCAAGAGTTAAGGAATTACTTGAAGAATTAAGAAAAACACGTTCTACAAATGCCAAAAGGATTCAAGAATTAAAAGACGAGTTAGATTCAGTACGAAAAATCATGATGCATCTTGTAGCACAAATTGACTCATTAAATACTGAAAATCAACAATTACGTACGGAAAATCAACAAATCAGACTAAAATATGCCGAGTCATCACAAACAGTTGAATTATTAGAAAAAGAAAGAGAAAATCTGAGCGAAGTGGTAACACGCGCATCTAAATTAGAGGTGGTCGCATTCAATGTATCTACTTTGAATGATAAAAACAGAAAAACCGGAATTTTCAGTCGTATTGCCAGTCTGCAATTTGATTATACAATAGCAAAAAATATTACAGCAGAACCCGGCAAGAAAACTATGTATATCAGAGTTACGCGACCTGATGGCGAATTACTCATAAAAGACAATCACAATACTTTCGCTTTTGAAAATCGAACAATCGGTTATTCTGCAAAAAAAGATTATGAATATGGTGGAGAAGCCGTAGAAGATGTAATATATTGGATAGTTGAAGAAATACTGTATCCCGGTAGTTACAGAATTGATTTTTTCACTGATGGTGATATTGTTGGAAGTTATACTTTTGTGCTCAAAAAATAAAAAAATTGTATCTTTACAGTCTGAAAAATAAATTAATATGCGATATTTTCAAAAACATATACTGATTTTAGGAATTTCTTTGTTGATTCTTTCTGCTTGTGATGAAGATAAGTATGGCGACTGGAAGATACTTAATGAACAGTGGTTAGAAAACCTGAAAGAAACACATAAAGACGATCCTGATTTTATCGTTACGGAGAGTGGGTTATGCTATAAGATAATTCATAAGGGACAGCACGCAACGCCTTATTCTGGTAGTTATCTAAGAGCAAGATACACTGGCAAATATATAACAGGTAAAAGTTTTGACAGTAGTGCCGGTACTCAACCTATGCCCTTGTCGGGAACCGTTCAAGGCTGGCAAGAAGGTATTTTAAAAATCAAAAATGGTGGTAGAATCTTACTTTATATTCCATATGATCTTGGCTATGGAACGAAAGCATCCGGTTCTATACCTCCTTATTCAACTTTAGAATTTGATGTTGAACTCCTTGAAGTTCTAAATTAAGCATTTATGATGAAACTTATTAAGATAAATATAATATGGATTTTTGTATTTGTTCTGAATATAACATCTATCTATGGTGTAGTTTACAATCTTAACAATATCCCAAACCCTAAAGCTATAGATAGCAGAACGCATGTAAGTAACCCTGATGGAATAATAAATTTCAATACAGTTCAGACAATCAATAAAAAACTCTCTTCTCTTGAAACGCAAAATCAGATTGAAGTTGCTGTTGTATTAGTTAATTCCATTGGAACAGAAAATATAGAAATGTTTGCTACTGATTTATTTAAGAAGTGGGGAGTTGGTAAAGCAAAGGATAATAATGGATTGCTCATTTTATTTGTTGGCGACCAAAAGGCAATACGTTTCGAAACAGGATACGGACTTGAAGGTGTATTACCTGATGCTTTAGCTTCAAGAGTGCAAAATCAAAGTATGTTTCCTTATTTCAAGAATGGCGATTATGATACAGGATTTATAAAAGGTATCGACCATCTTATTCCCATATTGGAGAAAGAAGAATTTGAGAAAGAACAAAATACAATTGCTTGGAGTACTGTTTTACCAATTGTAGCAGGAATATATGTTATAATACTTTTGATATCATTTATTCTTACTAACTCATCTATCAAAAAAATCAAGAATAATGCAGTTTTACGAACAAATATCAGCAAATACATAGCTATTAAAAATAACAAGAGAGGTGTAATATCTTTAATAAACATAACTTCAATAGCTATAGGTGTTTTTGTTATACTGATGTTTTCCAATCCTGTTTTTTTAGTTTTTCTTGTTGGGATACCAATAATGACTTATCCTGCAAATCTTTATGCAAAAATTATAATGTGGAAAATAAGACGGCAACCTATCCCATGTACAGCTTGTGAAGGAAAAATGCAGATACTTTCAGAAAAGAAAGAAGATGCATATTTGAAAGTATCTCAACAGTTTGAAGAAGAATTAGGTACAGTAGATTATGATGTATTTGTATGTAAAGATTGTGGTAATGAAGCAGTTTTTACACTCGATAAACCTAGTGCATATTCAGAATGTCCGCAATGCAAAACCAAAGCATTCTCATTGCACAGTAAAAAAGTAATTGTAGCACCAACTTTTATAAATAGTGGTACAGAAAGAGTTACGTATAAATGCAAATTCTGTGGTTATGAAGAAAACGACAATCATCATTTACCAAAAATATCAAGAAACAGCTCTATTGCAGCAGGGGCAGCAGCAGGAAGTATGTTTAGCGGACGAGGTGGCTTCGGTGGTGGTGGTGGACTTAGTGGAGGAAGTTTTGGTGGTGGATTGTCAGGTGGCGGTGGTGCTACCGGAAGATGGTAATATTATTTAGATTATTTACATATGAACAAAACAACAATTTCATGGATTATAGCTGGTATTTTAATAGCTATTGTAGTTTTTGGTGGTATCAGCGTGTATAACAAATTAGTTATAATGGAAGAAGGCGTAAACGGACAGTGGGCAAATGTTGAAAACCAATATCAACGCCGTTCTGATTTAATTCCTAATCTTGTAGCAACAGTAAAGGGTTATGCTTCACATGAAAGTGAAACACTTGAAAATGTTATAGCAGCAAGATCACGCGCAACACAGGTTACTGTTGATCCGGAAAAGCTAACGCCAGAAAAGTTACAAGAATTTCAGGCTGCACAAGGACAATTAAGTTCAGCTTTGGGCAGATTGCTGATGATAACGGAAAACTATCCAGATTTAAAAGCAAATGAAAACTTTAGAGACCTTCAGGTACAATTAGAAGGTACAGAAAACAGAATTTCAACTGAAAGAATGCGTTTCAATGAAGCAAGTAAGGGCTTTAACACTGCAATCAGACGTTTCCCTAATAATATCATTGCATCAATCTTCAATTTTGAAAGAAAGGTGTATTTCGAAGCTGAAGAAGGAAGCAATAAAGCACCGGAAGTTCAGTTTTAATAATTGAAAATTAGATTATGTCTGAAATAGATTACATAGCTTCGGACAATAGATACAAAGGTTTAGTAAGTTATCGGCATTGCGGAACAAGCGGATTGAAACTGCCAATTATTTCTTTAGGCTTATGGCATAGTTTCGGAGATGTCGATAACCAAAACGAGGCTATTCAAATGCTGCATTATGCATTTGATCACGGAATTACCCATTTTGATCTGGCTAATAATTACGGAACTCCTTTTGGCAGTGCGGAGTACAACTTTGGTAAAATAATGAAGACCGATTTTGCTTCTTACCGAGATGAATTAATTATCAGTACAAAGGCAGGACATGAGATGTGGTCAGGACCTTATGGTGACGGAGGCTCTCGTAAATACTTAATGGCAAGTATTAATCAGAGCTTAAAACGCATGAATCTCGATTATGTGGATATCTTTTATTCGCATCGTTACGACCCTAACACTCCTATTGAAGAAACAATGGGTGCTCTGTCTGATATCGTCAAACAAGGCAAAGCTTTATATGTCGGCATATCAAAATATCCGGAAGATAATGCAAGAGAAGCATATCGCATTTTACAAGAGAATGGTACACCTTGCCTGATATATCAAGGAAAGTACAATATACTTTCACGTATAGTAGAGCAATCGGCATTTCCATTAGCTGAAAAGAATGGTATCGGATTTATCGGTTATTCTCCACTTGAACAAGGAATGTTAAGCGATAAATATCTGCGTGGCGGTATTCCAAAAGATTCAAGAGCAGGATTGAAGCACGGATTTTTACAAACAAGCCAGATTACGCCAGAAACAATTGATAAAGTTACTAAACTTCAAAAAATTGCTGAACGTAGAGGACAAACATTGGCACAGATGGCACTTGCTTGGTGTTTGCAACATCCGGTTGTCACTTCAGTAATTGTAGGAACAAGTTCGGTAAAGCAACTTCAAGATAACATCAATACGCTTTCAAATATTGATTTTTCATCCGAAGAGTTAACGGAGATAGATGTTATTGCAGGATAATTAGATTTTTATAATATCCTCGTTATTAATATATTGGTACTACTACCTATCCCCGATTTGTCGGAATTAATATATTATTCTTATATGCAAATAAAATGTCGCATATTGTTTTTTGTCTTAATATTATTTACCTGCTCAAGCTGTAACGATAATTTCATATCATCAATCCCTGATTATCCGGTAAATCTTGAATTGAACTTAACGGCTTCATACCCGACTTTTAAAGACAACCCATATCAATATTTAGTATTTGAAAAGCCAAGATATAATAATGATCGTATTGGCTTTGGTGGTATATTGGTAGTTTGTGGCTGGGGTAGTTCTTCTATTTATGAATACTTTGCATATGATTTAGCTTGTCCGCATGAAGCAGACTCGAAAATAAAAGTTGTACCAAATGATATCGGTCAGGCAGTATGTGAAAAATGCCAATCTACTTACGACATTGTTGGTGGTTATGGCATACCTGTAAACAATAGCGTATCGAAAGAACCTTTAAAACGCTATAAAGTCTCGCAAAGAGGTGATTATTTGTTTATTACACGGAAGTAATTGATTCTAACCAATGTTCGTTAAGTGAAGTTTCTTTCTTTATTCCTTCTAATGTTATTAAATTCCTTTTAATTTTTCTAATCGATTTACAGGGGGAATTAAAACAACTCCATCTGGTTCTTATTTGTTCATAATTATCACTTAGAACTGAATGGTGTGATTCAATTATATTTTTCTTGATAATAATATCAGATAGGACTTTTTCTTGATATAAAATATTTTTGTTTCGGTGAAAACAAGCTCAATTGACCATCACTTTCAGGAGCTTTCTCGATAGTTAGATAATTTGAAATAAAAATTTCCTTGCCATTTTGATCTGAGTTTTCGTTAATATTTCGCATGCCATAAGTCAAAGTCCAAGGTATAATATTCGCAAACGAAAATAAATCTCTTATAAATTCGCTGTCGTCATAAGTTATCAACCAATTATGTTTACATTTTCTCATGTTTTCAGCGAATCTTTTATGGTCAAAAGACTTATGCATATCACCATTCTTACCATAAAGTGCTGATTTTGTAGCAGAATAATATGGAGGATCAAGAAAAATAAATACTTTTTCTCCATCTTTATTCAATAATTCTTCATAGTCAAAATTTGTTATTTTTGAACCATTTATTACTCGTGCAAACTCATTTAGTCTTTGAATACTACTTTCTGTGAATCTCCCTGTAAATGCTCCATGACTAAAGCCGCCACTTAAACTTGTACCAGAAAAAGTAATTCTATTATAAATGAAAAAAGCTGCTGCCCTTTCCATGTCATTAAATTTATCTAAATTTTCATTCAAAAATTTATGTAATTCTTTACCTATGGGAAATTTATTTTTCCAATCATAAATTTGTACAATTAAGGTATCGACATCTTTTTGGGTCATTTCCCAAAACTTGTATAGTTCATAATAAAGGTCATTTACCCAAAACTTTTTATTTGGAAATCGTTGTTTTGCATAAATAAAAACCGAACCTCCTCCCAAAAAAGGTTCTCTAAATTCCTCAAATTCAGGTAAAAGATTTGAGATCAACTTTACTGCTCTACTTTTACCGCCTGGATATCTTAAAGGACTTTTTATCATTCTCCTTGAATTATTATTTCAAAATTATTAAGTTGTGATTCTTTAAATAATGTATTGAGTATTTCAATTTGACTGTTATTAAATGTGTTATTTTTAAAGAAAAGTTTATAATTATCATCTGAATCTGATGAAGTGAGTTTTCCTGTTATATGGTTTGAAGTTAGTTTCAAAATTGGCACAACGGTATAGTTAATATTCTCAATTAAAACATTTGTTAGGTTACAGTATAAAATCATTTTCAACAAACCATCTTTTATGTCGCCGAGACTTGGCAGTTGAGAGTTTGTGGAGTGCTTTCCTTCTATTAAATACAATATTTCATCTTTTATAGCAATTTCATCAGTAGTAAGATAATATAATCCACCTAAATAATTCTTTATCGTAATTGTTGCTTTTGTAGCTGTAGTTAGTACTTCTCTCGGTTGAATTGTCATCTGCTCTCTATGTTGTGCTTCTTTAGCTTTATTTCTTGAAGTTTCCATAAATTTATTAAAACCATCTTCAAATTGCTTTCTAAACTTATCAATACCACTTGAACTATGAAATGAAACGCCTAATTGCTTGCTAATATTTGAATAATATTGTTTCACTTTATCTATTAAAAAAGGTAAACAGTCTTTAATTTCTTTAAGATTCCAATGTAATGCTGAACTATGATAGTTACCAATCTCTTCAATCTTAGACAAAACATATTCATTATCAAATTTTTGATTTGTTATTTTATTTTCTCTTGTTGAGTGTTTTTCTGCTTTATGATAATATGCAAAAATCACATAAACATCCAACAAACTCATTAGTGATATAGTGTCCCATTGAATAAAATCTCTATCACCTTTTGACCCTTCATCTTTTATTATTGGAATTACTGTAATTTTTTTTGAAACAGACAAAGTGTTGTAAACTCTTTCAAATGGATATGAACGTGTACGTTTTGGAGACACCCATTTTGAGATTGCAAAATTATATTTTCTACTCTTTATAATGCAACAAGAAGGCATTGTATTAATATCAAAATCGACAATATTAATCTCTTTTAATTCATTTGGCATTATTAGTTTATACTCAATACCTTCAATTTCAGCGTGAATATTCATTTTTCGATTTTTTATTTTTGAGTGTAATTTTCTCAAGGGTTTCATGATTAACACATCGAAACTTCCCTTCTTTTCTTTCAATAACTTCAAATATATCGCTATTTTCACAGCTAACCAAATTGTCGAATCCCGTTTTCTTTCTGATAATATTCTCAAGGTCTCTAATAATCTCAAAACCAATACTATTTCTACCAAGATTTTTTGCAACTTTCATAGTTGTACCACTTCCTAAAAATGGGTCTAAAACAGTTTCTCCTTTATATGAAAACAATTTAATTAACCGATATGGAATTTCTTCAGGAAATGCAGCTATACCTTTTTCAAGGGTTGAACTTGGCAAAATATTTGTAATTTCCCAAAGCGTCATATACCATTTATTATCTTGAAATTCTTTCTTGTCAACCTTTGATAGCTCACGAACCTGTTCTGAAATTGAACGATAATCAAATTTTCCTTTCTGAAAAATTATTATACTTTCTAATAAATTGTCCGGATAATAATACATTGGATAAGGATTTTGAAGTATTACACCACTTCTTTTGCTAATTCTAAGATAGCCATCAGGTTTTTTCCAAGTTATTTTGTCTCTATATTTGAATCCAACTTTTTGAAATATTTTAATTGTATCGGCAATTATTGGATATTTGGTGCCGTCTACAAGCATATCATCAATATTAATAACTGCAATTCGTCCATCTTGTAAAACTCGATAGGTTTCGGAAGCAAAATTCTCAAGCATGCTTAGAAATGAATCGTAACTTTTAAAAAAACCATCATAATCAAACGGTGCATTAAAATATGGTGGAGAAGTAATCATTAAATGACATGTTTTGTTTGGAATTTCATCCATATTCATACAGTTTCCAAAAATCACTTTGTGTTTAGTTCTCATTTTTCTTTCTTTTTCATAATTACATATAACGACTAATATCAGATATTCCATTTAATGTAAAATATCTTACAAAACCACTCCAAAAATAATAACTAAATTTGATTTACCAACACAACACCCCAACAAATTAAAATAATTTCATATCCAACACTCTTTTTAAGCTTAAAACCAACAAGGTACAACTTCCTCTGATTTTTATTTGTCCACAATTACCACTTATTTCTTCTTTGAAACAAAGAACTGATTCCAAGAATAACATAAAAAGGATAGAATACTGACAATAAAAAAACATCAGCAATAGTAAATTTCAATTTGAAGAACGATTTGATATTTGCAAGAAATGAATAATCAGTAATTAGTTTAAATAGAAACACAAATACGAAAAACTTCAAGATTGATGGGAAGAATATAGATGTGCAGAAAAGCAGTATCAAAAAAACATTGATTAAAGAGACATTTAAAGCCGCAAATATTGTAGCAGCATCCTTATATTTAGAAGATTTAGAAGCCCATCTTTTCCTTTGCTTTATAAACTCTTTTAATGTATTGACAGCATTTGTCTCAACCATAGATTCAGCAGTATTGAGTACTTGAATATTGCCCTTCCGTTTTTTTATACAATGAAGAAGAAAAACATCATCTCCTGAGATTTCGTTATTCTCCATATCATCTTTACAATCAAGCCACATTTGTTTAGTAAAAGCCATATTCGCCGCATTGCAGAAGATAGGATATCCTGCTCCGGCTGCTCCCATTCCTGATCCCACCAAAGTTGCAAACTCCAATTGCTGAAATTTTTGAAATATATTCACTCCATCTGCTAATTTCACAGGAGCTATTATCAAATCAGCATGATGTCTTGCCTGAAAATTCAAAAAAGATTCAATCCATTTTTTACCGGGCTTACAATCAGCATCAGTTGTAATGACAAAGTTGGCTTTAGCTGAAGATATACCCAATTGTTGAGCTTGCTTTTTTCCTGTAAAGGGAGAATTTAACACCTTAGCATTCTGAAAGTATTGAATAGAGTCTTCAAGGATTTGTAATGTACCATCAGTTGAATTGTCATTAACCCATATCAGCTCGAAATTGCTTACACTTTGCTTTTTCAATGCATCAATCAGCACAGGCAAGTTGTGAGCTTCGTTTTTACAACAGATTACTAAAGAAACTTCTACTTGCCGTGAAACATCAACTTTGCGAGTGTCAACTTCATGATTTTCCTTATATAGTTTATTCCATCCAATGACAAAAACCATTATCATTAAAAGGTATAAACCAAGAATGACTATTGATAATACAGCAAATAAGCTCAACATTAAAACATGTAATTCAAATTAATATACATACCGGAGTCGCCATCTTGAGAATTAAATGCCTTTCCATAGTCGACTGAAATAATAAAGTTTTCATTCCAACCAATTTTCAAACCTGCACCTGCTGTAGAATGGAATTTTCCTGTCTCGAAATCTTTTAGAAGAAGTTCATCTTTGAGTGCACTCAACATAGTATCAAATCCGGATATTTCAATAGGTTTAAGAATAATTCCGGTGTCGAAAAACAGATTTGTACCTATATAAAAATTCTGATTAAATGCTTGAAATTTCAAGAACTTATACCTTAGTTCAAAATTGCCAAAAGCAATATCATCACCAACAACACGATTACGCATTACGCCACGTAATGACCTTTTACCACCTAATCCTTGATTTTCTACTGCTGTTAAAAAACTTGTAATCAACAATGGTTGAGCATAATAAGGCACTTTATTCTTCCCTATCGTAGCCTGATAAGTTAGTCGATATGCAAACACCATATCTTTAATCAGTGGTAAATACTGACGATGAATTAAAGCGAATTTCGTATGAGGCATAGAGTTAATCAACCCGGGTGCTGATTGAATCACAGCTTCAGTCCAGATACCTTTGGAAGCAAATGCTCGCTGGTCTCTCGAATCGTATTTAAATCCGGCTTTGAGATAATGAATACTTCCACCATTAGCTTCTTCTGCACTAATTAAACCATTTTTTTTCACATATCGCTGATACAGAGAACCTCCCACACTATGTTCCAATCCTAATTTATTAATATCTACAGAATCAATATCGAAATTATAAAAAGAATAACCTCCTACCCAACCAAAATTTGAAGTCCCAAAATTACCCTGCAAATCGGCTTTTGCCCTAAACATATTACGTTCCTGACTGTAAAACTGTCTCGATTTATCTGCTTGGTAATCAGACTGAAATCCATTAAATCCATAGAAAGACAACATCTGGTCGGTATAATAAGTAACATCAACAGTAGTTCTAACTCCTGAAATCAACTTTTCAGTGTCATACATAATCCTGTTTATACCTGTGCCTTTCGAGAATCGCGACCATTCTAAATAGAGTGAATGATCGTATTTGGGATAATTACTGCCATCTCCATAGTGGTAGAGATTTACAATAGCTCCATACTGAAACCCAAGGTCAGAATCAAATGAAACAGCAGGAATAGCTCCGAAGCCTAATCCGGTTTTAATTTTCTCTTGTGGATAAAAATTAATTGCTACTACACAAAAGATTAATGATAATACAAATCTTCTCATGATGGTATCTTTTAAAATAATTGTAATAATTCACGTAAGAAATTTCAATATAAAATTCCTATATTATAATTAACGGCTCAAATTTACATTTTTCTTTTTAAACAATAGCTATTAGGGAAAATATGTTTCATTGTATGAATATCTAAACTATCCTTTATAAAACATTAAAAAGGCTACCCGTTAAAGGCAGCCTTTGATGTTTTTTATTATTTCATAAATTGACATTAAGATTCTTTACATGCTCCACATACACCATAATATGAAATCTCAACGGCATTTATTGTGAAACCATCCATTTTTGGTAACTTATATAAATTCGGATCTAAATCAAATAAATCATGAACTATTCCACATTTTGAACAAATAATATGAGCATGGTTCGAAACATTAGCGTCGTATCTAACATTCTTATCATCAAGCGTTAGAGCTAATGCTGCACCCTTCTTCACAAACAAATTTAAAGTATTATATACAGTAGTCTTTGATAAAGTAGGAATATCCGGACTTATCGCATTATATATTTCATCTACAGTTGGATGTGTCTTATGATTCATAAGATAGCCCATCACAGATGTTCTTTGTTGCGATGGTCTGATTGAATACTGTATTAAATGTCTGTGAATATCACCAAAAGTCTTCATAACATATTTAATTACTGCTCATAATCAGAACATAGAGTCCGCAAAAATAAGAAAATAATGCAAATAATGTAAATTTCAGTATGATTTTTACAGAATATTTATTTCTTTCAACACATTATTTGTTGCTCTAACGGCTGCTGCACTCTTTTCAAATAAAGCTTTCTCTTCATCGTTAAGCTTGTAATCAATAATTTGTTCTACTCCATTTTTACCGATTACAACAGGAACACCAATGCAAATATCATTCTGACCATATTCGCCTTCTAAAGATACACAACATGGAATAACCTTCTTTTGATCACGTAAAATAGACTCAACAAGATAAGCAGCAGCAGCTCCGGGAGCATACCACGCAGAAGTACCCAGCAAACCAGTTAGTGTTGCACCGCCAACCATTGTATCAGCTACAACTTTATTTAAAACATCTTTATCTAAAATATCGGCAACAGGGCGACCTTTATAAGCAGCAAAACGAGTTAACGGAATCATTGTAGTATCACCATGACCGCCAATAACTAACCCTTCAATCTCATTAGCAGGAGCATTAAGAGCCTTACTCAAATAACATTTAAATCGTGAACTATCAAGCGTTCCACCCATACCTATAACTTTGTTTTTTGGTAAACCTGATGTTTTTAATGTCAGATAAGTCATAGTATCCATAGGATTACTTACAATAACAATAATTGCATTTGGTGAGAATTTCAGGATATTTTCCGTAACACTTTTTACAATACCTGCATTTACACCTATCAGTTCTTCACGTGTCATACCCGGTTTACGAGGAATACCTGAGGTGATAACAACAACATCAGAATCAGCAGTTTGAGAATAATCATTTGTACATCCGGTTAAAGTTGTATCAAAATCAAGTAAAGTTGCTGTTTGCATAATATCAAGAGCTTTACCTTCAGAAATACCCTCTTTAACATCCAACAATACTACTTTATCAGCTACTTCATTAATAGCCAGAACATTTGCACATGTGGCACCTACATTTCCGGCACCTACTACAGTTACTTTCGACATAATTTTTTATTTTATTTGTTACTTTTATCCATTTTTTTCGGGCTGTAAAGATACGACAATATGCATTATTAAAGAAATATTTCTTTAATAATTTGATTAATTTAACCAACTAAGAAACATACGCATCAATAAAACACACAAAGACAATTTATGTTTATATATAATATAAGCCAAAATGAATTAAAACTTGAAATATCCAACTATATAGATAATTTTAAAAATAATTATATCTTTGCCACAATTATAATCAAATTACTATAAATCAATAAATTTGGAATATCATGAAAAAAACAATTTTATTTTTACTTTTTGCAGTTGCATTCAATCTTACATCATTCGGGCAAATTGATAAAATATTAGGAAAATGGAAAACTATTGACGATGCTGATGGTTCGGAAAAATCAATAGTTTATATATTCAAAGCCACAAATGGTAAGTATTACGGAAAAATAGAGCATCTTTTTAAAGAACCGGAAAAACTTTGTACAGAATGTACCGGCACTAATAAAGATAAACCAATTTTAGGTATGCTTATTTTAAATAATATGGTTGAAAAAGATGGTTCTCTAACAGGAGGGACAATTTCAGATCCCAAAAACGGCAAAATTTATAAGTGTAATATCAGTTACGATGAAAAATCAGGCAAATTAAATGTAAGAGGGTCGTTAGATAAGAGTGGTTGGATCGGGAGAACTCAAACATGGATAAAAAATAATTAGCAGATTACACATTGAATGTCAATTAGTTACAAATAATAATGGAAATCGCCATTAGTTAATCAAGGTTAAATATAGTTAATATCGCAAAAACATGTTGTATAACATAAAAAAACGCTTTACATTTGCACTGTGTTTTTCATGGTATTAGATTTAAGGTTAATAAAAGGATTGGGTTGTCGGGAGACAGCCCTTCTTGTTTTATATAACTAAAACCTCTTTTTCACTAACACCTTCAATCCTTCCGGAACAATTTCTACATTTATCAATCGCCCTTCTTCATATGGTTCGCCATCAAAGTGGAATGGACCGGGGTCTTCTCTGTGTAGTGTTACAGAATTAGAACGAAGCGTCGTCATCAGGAAATCTTTATCGATAGTTTTTGTAAAGAGTTGCAAAGCTAAAGATGGTATTGATATTAATGGTGCATTACTTAAAATTGAAATATCCATCTTTCCATCCTGTATGCTTGCCTGAGGTGCGATATAAGCATTGTTGCCCCATTGTGAAGCATTAGCAAATGTGAGTATAAATGCTTTGGTTTTTATGTCAATATCATCACCTACAACATGGTAGCTCTGACTTTTATAATTAAAATATCCTTTGATTATTTTTTCAAGATAGGTTTTTATACCACGTTGTTTACCTTTTGCAAACTCTGTACTTACATAGGCATCGAAACCTGTACCGCATGTGCAGAAAAAGGGATGATTATTAACTAAGCCATAATCAACATTAATAATTTCAGAATGATTTAAATGCTCGATTGCTTTTTTGTTGTTTAAAGGTATTTGTAAATGTCTTGCTAATCCATTACCTGAACCTGCGGGTAAAATACCAAGTGCTGTGTTTGTATGCCTCAACGAGCCTGCAACTTCATTAACAGTACCGTCTCCTCCAACAGCTACAACAGCATAATAACCTTCATCTACAAAGTTTTTGGAGAGTTCTCGACCATGAAATCGATATTCTGTATATACTATTTCAAAATCGAATTGACTTTTATCTAAACATGAACTAATAACATCAGGAACATTTTTCTTTGAACTTGTCCCTGAAATCGGATTAATAATGAATGCTATTTTTTTCTTCATGACTTTATTGTATCAAATTAAAAAAGCATACGAAATTACATAATTTTTATGTGATTTTACAACAACTCATTATAATTATTGTAAATTTGTCATCTTAAAAATTTTAAAACGAATATGAGCAAAAAAAGAAAGAAAACTAATAGTACACGTATTAGGAAATCAGAGCTTATTCAACTTATCATAAATGTTTTTACAGATAACCCTGAAAAGACATATAACTATCGTCAGGTAGCTAAAATATTAGACATAAATAATGATTCTCAGAGTGAATTTATTCATGAATTAATATATCAGCTCTGTGATGATGACTTTTTAAAAGAAGTTTCGCGTGGAAAATTCAAACTGAACTCACGAGGTGGATATATTACAGGTACTATTGATCGTCAAGGTATTAAAACTTTTCTTATCCCTGATGATGATGGCGAACCTGTATTTATTCCTGAAAGAAAGACTAACAATGCTTTACCGCATGATAAAGTAAAAGTGTTTTTATATGCTCGAAGAAGAGGGCAATTGCCGGAAGGTGAGGTCGTAGATATCATTCAAAGAGCTAAAGATACTTTTGTCGGCGTATTAGAAGTCTCTGATAATTTTGCTTTTCTTGTGTGTGATAACAGAGTTTTAGCTCAGGATGTATTTATCCCTAAAAATAAACTTAACGGAGCAAAAAACGGTCAGAAAGTGATAGTAAAACTCTCAAAATGGGAACCTAATCTAAAAAGTCCGGTTGGCGAAGTAATAGATATATTAGGCGAAAAAGGTAATAATGATACTGAGATGCATGCTATTCTTGCTGAATTTGGCTTGCCATATAAATATCCTGAAAAGGTAGAGGAAGCTGCAAATAAAATTGAAGCCAGCATAACAAAGGAAGAAATTGCAAAACGTATTGATATGCGTGATGTTACAACTTTCACCATAGACCCAAAAGATGCTAAGGATTTTGATGATGCTTTGTCGGTTCGCAAGTTAGATAACGATTTATGGGAGGTTGGTGTACATATAGCAGACGTTACTCATTATGTGAGAAATGGCAGTATCATTGAAAAAGAAGCAAAGGAAAGAGCGACATCGGTTTACTTGGTCGACCGCACTATCCCCATGCTGCCTGAGCGTATTTCCAATGGTATTTGTTCGCTACGTCCTAATGAAGACAAATTGACTTATTCGGTCGTTTTTCAGATGAATGAAGAAGCAGAAGTTAAGCATTATGAGATAGCTAAAACTGTAATCCATAGCAATAGAAGATTCACATACGAAGAAGCTCAGAATATTATTGAAACTCAAACCGGTGATTTTAAAGATGAAATACTTTTAATTGATAATCTTGCAAAAAAATTAAGAAAAAAGAGATTTGACAATGGAGCTATAGCATTTGACAGGGTTGAGGTTAAATTTGAAATTGATGAAAAGGGTAAACCGCTTTCAGTATATTTCAGGGAACAAAAGGACGCCAATAAACTGATAGAAGAATTTATGCTTTTAGCAAATAAAACTGTTGCAACTCATATAGGAAAACCAGACAAGAAACAGAAAGCCAAGACTTTCATTTATCGTGTTCATGATGTGCCTGACATTAATAAACTTCAAAACTTTGCACAGTTTATCAGTAAGTTTGGATATAAGCTTAAAACTACCGGAAAACTTACGGCTGTTTCCGGTGCTATAAATAAACTTTTAGATGACGCACAAGGTAAAAAGGAGCAAAATTTAATCGAGACACTTGCTGTAAGGTCGATGGCTAAAGCAATTTATACAACTGAAAATATCGGACATTATGGCTTGGCTTTCGACTATTATTCGCACTTTACTTCTCCCATTCGTAGATATCCCGACATGATGGCTCATCGTTTATTAGAGCGGTATTTATCAGGTGGTAAGAATGTTAATGCTCAGGAGTATGAAGAGCTTTGCAAACACAGTTCGGATATGGAGCAATTAGCTGCCAATGCGGAAAGGGCATCAGTCAAATATAAACAAGTTGAATTTATGGCTCAATATGTAGGTGTCGTATTCGATGGGGTTATTTCAGGCATCACAGAATGGGGTATATATGTAGAACTGATTGAGAACAAATGTGAAGGAATGATTCCAATTCGCGACTTAGATGATGATTACTATATCTTTGACGATAAAAACTACTGTTTAGTCGGCAGAAGATATAATAAAAAATATCAATTGGGCGATGAAATCACAATTAGAGTTGCAAAAGCCAATTTAGATAAAAAGCAATTGGATTTTGTTTTGGCAGATTGAGCTCACGAATATAAAATATTCGAGAATCAGTTCACATAAAATCTGACATACGATATTGGAATGCCATTATCTTTTTATTTTGCTTCTGGAAGTTTACCCGTTAATTGCTTTATAACCTCAATTTCTTTATAGTCAAAAGGGGTTTTATCTTGACGATAGATATCGTGAAACCATAATTCAGGTTCTTTTTGATCAGGCTTTGGTTCATCCCATGCAAAAATGGTATTGGTTTTTCCTGACACAAAGCCCCAATTGATTGCACCAACATTGTTGTTTTTAAGAATAGGCATCACGTTTTGAAAGTAGCTATTATTTCTTCTCGCCATATATTCAGTGCAAATCATTGGACGACCATGCGTTTTCAACAACTCTATCCATAATTGATGATTCATCGGGTCACTGTAATTATGATAAGTTATAACATCTGAATTTGCTATCTGAAATTCATTTAGTTCCTGTTGACCCGAATGCCAAACACCTGCACTTAAAGGTTGTGACGGATTTGCTTCTCTTGCCCATTTAAACACATTCTTTAATAATGGCAGCGAACTTATCCAATGTGGTTCATTATATAAATCCCACAGTAAAATTCGATCATCATCTTTAAATGCTGTCAAAATATCTTTTACATACCTTTCCAATACAGGATATAAACTTATTGTATCTTTTCTAAGGCTATTTGCTGGGTCTTTTACCCAACCGGAATTATGCACTCCGGGTAGGGGGTCAGGCTGTTTTCCTACTGCTGTTTCATCGTTCCAACAATCGTCAAAGAACACTAACATCGTCTTAATACCATGTTTTGACGATATTGTCAAATACTCGTCAATACGTTCTTTAAACCCTTCTGAATCAACCTTCCATACTTCACTACTAAGATAGACACGCATCACATTAAATCCTAACTCTTCTGCCCATCCCAGTTCTTTATTGATAGTGGTAGTATCGAAGGTTTCAGCAGCCCACATTTCGACTTGGTTAATTGCAGTACTTGGCTGGAAATTACATCCGGCAAGCCATGGTTGTTCGGCATACCAAGCATTAGCCCGGTCTTTTGTCCATGTATTTGACGATATATTTTTGTTATCGCAACAAGAGAATAAAAACTGTAAAGCAATGATTTCCAAACTAACTACAAAGTAGTTTTTAATACTTAAATTGACACTTTTCATACGTAAATAATATATTAACATGCCAATGTCCCAATATATCAATCAATAATCAGAGCATTAGCGGTTTATACTTAAACAATATAACAACCTAATTTTCATTAATTTGACAGTCAGTTTATCATAATTCAACTCTATCAATTCACTTGAAAACGCCTGTTTCCGTTTTTCAGGAAATCAACAATTTGTTGAGCTGCGGCAATACCTGCATTGATATTTGCTTCGGAAGTCTGAGCACCCATTTTCTTAGGAGTAGCAAAATATCTTCCTTGCAATTTTGCCTGCATATCTTGATGATTACCCGGCATTATATCAGTCATATATTTGAAATCGGTGCGTTCTTGCATAAACTCAAGTATCTCAATTTCATTGATTACTTCTTTACGAGCAGTATTTATTAACACAGCACCTTTAGGCAACAAGCTAAGTAGCGATTTGTTAATTGACTGCTTAGTTTCCGGTGTTGCTGGGATATGCAAGGATACAATATCAGATTTTTCGTATAATTCCTGTACTGATTGAACAGGAGTAACACCATCGGCAGCAATTTTTTCATCACTGCAAAAGGCATCAAAAGCAAGTAGTTCCATACCAAAACCTTTAGCAATACGAGCTACATTGCAGCCAACATTTCCGTAAGCATGAATACCTAATTTCTTGCCTTTCAATTCGGTACCTGAACCGCCATCAAACATACCTCGTATAGCATATATCAGCAATCCGAATACAAGTTCGGCAACAGCATTAGCATTTTGACCGGGAGTATTCATTACACAAACGCCGGCATCAGAAGCAGCAGCGAGGTCGACATTATCATAACCTGCACCTGCACGAACAACTATCTTCAGATTTTTTGCTGCGGCAATTACTTCTGCATCAACAATATCACTACGTATGATTACAGCATCGACATCAGCAACGGCATCAAGTAATTGTTGTTTTTCTGTATATTTTTCAAGCAAAGCCAACTCGAAACCGGCTGCTTCAATTTCTTTTCTAATACCATCAACTGCAATTTTAGCAAATGGTTTATCTGTAGCAATTAAAACTTTCATGATAATTTCAATTTTTCAAATTCTTGCATGCAATCAACTAAAGCTTGTACACTTTCGATAGGCAAAGCATTGTAAGTAGAAGCACGGAAGCCTCCAACAGAGCGGTGTCCTTTAATACCAACCATACCGCGTGCACTTGCAAATTTCTGAAATTCGTCTTCTAATTCAGCATATTCAGGTTTCATAACGAAACAAATATTCATACGAGAGCGATCTTCTTTTGCTGCTGTTCCCACAAATAACTGATTTCTATCAATCTCATTATAAAGCAGATTAGCCTTAGCAATATTACGTTTTTCCATTTCCGCAACACCTCCGTTTGCTTTCAACCATCTTAGTGTTTCCAATGCACTATATATAGGTAGAACAGGAGGAGTGTTATACATCGAACCATTATCAATATGAATTTTATAATCCAACATTGATGGAATATGTCGTGTTACTTTGCCCAAAATCTCATCTTTGATAATCACGAAAGTTACTCCTGCAGGAGCTAAATTCTTTTGTGCACCACCATAAATCATTGCATATTTTGACACATCAACAGGACGTGAAAAAATATCTGATGACATATCTGCAACTAAATTTACAGGAGAGTCAATATCAGTCAGTATCTCCGTACCGAAAATGGTATTGTTTGTAGTAATATGAAAATAATCTGCATCAGCAGGAACAACATAATCCTTAGGGACATAGTTGAAGTTAGCTGCTTTTGAAGAAGCCACTTCAACGACCTCTCCAAATCCTTTAGCTTCTTTCATTGCTTTACTTGCCCATGTGCCGGTATTCAAATAAGCTGCTTTAGTTTGCAACAAATTAAAAGGCACCATACAAAACTGCATGCTTGCACCACCGCCAAGGAATATTACTGAGTATCCTTCAGGAATTGCTAATAATTCTTTAAACAGAGCAACTGATTCGTCTACAACAGGTTGAAAATCTTTTGCACGATGAGATATTTCTAACAACGACAATCCCGAACCATTAAAATCTAATACTGCTTGTGCTGTTTTTTCAATCACTTCGCGCGGTAAAATTGAGGGTCCCGCATTAAAATTATGCTTCTTCATAAAATAAAAATAATATTTATATACTTAATATGTGTTGGCTCATTATGTTTCAAATTGATTGGACAGATAAAAGCAGTAAAATCATGTCTTCAAGAGAAAATCAATCTGATAATTAACTATTTTTTTCTTTAATAAATTTGATTGCGCAAAGGTAATACTTTTTTTGTTTTTGACATAAAAAAAGATAAATTTATTAAGAAAATAACTTGATTACTGTAAAAATGTAACTAAAAGCATGCAATATGTAACTAAAGTTTAGAAAATAAGATATTTATCTTTATTTGAATTAGCTCTTTGCAGTTATTATTTTCTTTATCTCATTGAGTTTGTTCAGAGCCTCCAAAGGTGTCAACTCATTAATTTTAAGTCCTTTTATTTCGTCTCTGATTCTTTCAAGAACGGGGTCATCCAACTGGAAAAAGCTCAACTGATAGCCTTCTCTTTGTGAGGCTATTTCTCCAACAGGTTTTGCTATGCCGTTTTGCCTGTTGTCCGATTCTAATTGTTTTAAAATTTGTTCCGACCGCTTGACTATGCTTTGTGGCATACCTGCCATCTTGGCGACATGTATACCAAAACTATGTTCACTGCCTCCCCTTATTAGCTTTCTGAGGAAGATTATTTTCTTATCAATTTCCTTCACTGAGACATTATAGTTCTTTATTCGATTAAATGATTTTTCCATCTCATTTAATTCGTGGTAATGTGTGGCGAACAAGGTTTTAGCCTTAAAAGCAGGATGTTCATGAATATATTCCACTATTGCCCATGCTATAGAAATACCGTCATAAGTCGATGTGCCTCTACCTAATTCATCAAATAATATCAAACTTCTATCCGATAGATTATTCAAAATGCTCGAAGCTTCATTCATTTCAACCATGAAAGTCGACTCGCCCTGCGAGATATTGTCACTCGCCCCCACTCTGGTGAAAATTTTATCAACCACGCCGATTTTAGCACTTTCAACTGGCACAAAACAACCAATCTGAGCCATTAATGTAATAATTGCTGTCTGTCGAAGTAAAGCGGACTTACCCGACATATTCGGACCGGTTACTATAATAATTTGCTGTGATTGATTATCTAAATAAACATCATTTGCAATATACGACTCGCCGGGCGGAAGCTGCTTTTCAATAACCGGATGTCGTCCTTGCTTAATTTCTAAAACATCGCTGTCGTTGATTTCCGGTCGCACATATTTATTTTCTTCCGATACCCTTGCAAAAGACAACAAACAATCGAGTTGTGCAATTAAATTTGCATCCATTTGAATTGCAGGGATATAATCAACTAAACTTAGAACCAAGTCGTTAAATATTCTTGTTTCGAGAGTTAAGATTTTTTCTTCTGCACCAAGAATTTTCTCTTCGTAATCTTTTAATTCCTGAGTGATATATCTTTCTGCATTTACCAAAGTTTGCTTGCGAATCCAACTTTCCGGAACTTTATCCTTATGGGTATTTCTAACTTCTATATAATAACCAAAAACATTATTAAAGCTGATTTTCAGACTTGGTATTCCTGTGCTGATACTTTCCCTCTCTTGTATCTTCTGAAGATATTCTTTACCTGAAAATGCCAAATCTCTCAATTCATCAAGCTCATCATCAATACCTTGTCGAATTACATTACCTCTATTAATTAAAGTTGGCGGGTCAGGCTGTACTTCTTTTTCAATTTTTTCAGAGATAACCTGACATACATTTAACTGATCTGCAATCTTATTTAGTGCAGTATTTTCAGCTTCTAAACATGCTTGTTTTATTGGTTCAATCGCTCTTAATGCAACTTTAAGCTGAATTACTTCCCTTGGATTTATTCGACCTACAGCTACTTTCGAGATAATTCTTTCAAGATCGCCTATCAATGATATATTCTGAATTAAAAGCTCTTTCAACTCAGGATATTTAAACAGATACTCCACAACCCCAAGTCGTTCGTCAATAGGTTTAACGTCTTTAAGAGGAAAAGCAATCCATCTTTTAAGCAAGCGTGCACCCATTGGAGAAATTGTTTTATCGAGCACCTGCAACAAAGTTTTTGCTCCTTCATGCATCGAACCATACAACTCCAGATTACGCACTGTAAATCTATCTAACCATACATATCTATCTTCCTCTATACGCGACAATTGAGTAATATGTCCGGTTTGCTGATGGTGAGTAATATCGAGATAATGTAAAATCGCACCTGCGGAAACAATGGCAAGTGGTAGATTTTCAACCCCAAAGCCTTTTAAAGATTTGGTTTCAAATTGTTTTAAAAGTCGCTCCTGTGCCGAATCAGGCATATACGCCCAATCTTCCAAACCGTATATAAAAAACTTATTTCCAAAATTCTCTTCAAATTCTTTTCGTTTTCCACGATCGTAAAGTACTTCTTTAGGAGAGAAGCTGTTCAGCAATTTATCAACATATTCTATTGTTCCTTGTGCAACAAGAAATTCTCCGGTTGATATATCTAAAAATGAAACTCCAACTTGTTTTTTATCAAAATAGACCGAAGCAAGAAAATTATTTTCTTTATGATTTAAGGTGGTATCGCTATATGAAACGCCCGGTGTTACCAATTCAGTAACGCCGCGCTTAACTAACTTTTTAGTCAATTTTGGATCTTCGAGTTGGTCGCAAATAGCCACTCTCATTCCTGCTCTGACTAACTTAGGCAGGTAAGTATCCAAAGCGTGATGAGGAAATCCTGCAAGTTCGACACTTTTAGCGGCACCATTAGCGCGCCGGGTAAGAGTGATACCCAATATTTCCGATGAGACTATCGCATCTTTTGAAAATGTTTCATAAAAATCACCACAACGAAACAGCAATATGGCATCAGGGTGCTTCGATTTAATATCAAAGTATTGCTTCATCAACGGAGTTTCTGCTATTCCTTCTTTCATCTTTTAAATATATAAAACATTCTTAAATTAGAGACTCATAAAGATACGTCACTACGATTAGTAAATCTATTAACTTCTAAATTTATTAATCGCAGATGTAAAAAACAGTCACAAAGATACAAGTTTTTTGAATATTTGGAGGTGGGTATAACTGTCTGTACTATGATTTATGTAAAAATGTCTAAACTATGATTTATTTGATTTATTTGATTAAGATGATTTAATAAGAGACTCATTGTAATGTGATTATTCAGTATTTATCATAAAAATCATACTAATCACACAAATCAAGGTTAAGACATTATAATCTTTTGCGTCATTTTCCCCCAATCAAACTTTTTCTTTTCTTCTAATACGTTGTTGATAAATTCATCAGCTCTGTTATTATTGAAGAAATCAACCAAAGCATCAGCAATACGTTCAACATTTACATCTACTACATAACCGACTTTTCTATCAGGAACTATATCTGCCAATCCACCAACATTAGTTACTAACATCGGTTTGTTAAAACAGTAGGCAATCTGACTTACACCACTTTGAGTAGCTGAACGATAAGGTTGAGCAATAATATCAGCAGCACAAAAATAATATTTGACATCATCATCCTCGATAAACTCTGTATGCAAATCAACAAAATCTTCTAACTGATTATCCTTTATCAATTTAATATAAGGTTCCGGATTTTCATAATATTCTCCTGCGATCAATAATTTTACGGGAAACTCTCGTAATCGCTTATCGGTAAAGGCTTGTATAAGTAAGTCTAATCCTTTATAATGACGGATAAATCCAAAGAAAAGTATATAACGGCAATTCTCGTCCAATTTTAACTTACTTATAGCAATTGAGCGATCTACGATATCGCCGTAATGGTCGTATACAGGATGTGGTGACATTAATTTAGGCTTCGATTTCTTATCAAATATGTTAATGTCGGCTATTACAGAGTTTGCCATTGCAACAAAACCATCCATTGAGTTAACAAAATACTTAGGAAACAACTTATCTATCAATGTAGGCTCGTGAGGTATCATATTATGTATCAGTCCGATGAATTTAGTGGTTTTAGTCTTTGATATTCTGGCAATAGTACCGAAACAAGGAGCCATAAAAGCCATCCAATAACAAAAAACAACAATATCAGGCTTTTTACTCTTAATATATTTACCGGTTTTTAGCCACGAGAAAGGGTTTACTGAATTAATTAATCTGTTAATTTTTAAATCATCAGGATGCCTGTCTGAAGAATATTGAGTTTTGCCCGGAAATAGAAAATTGGGATATTGCAAAGTAAACGTAATAAGCTCTACTTCATGTCCTTCTTTTTGAAACTGATAAGCCAACCGCTCATTATAAGCAGCCAATCCACCCCTGTAAGGATACGCAGTACCAACAATTATTATTCGCATTTTATAATTTTTCTATATCGGAATTGCAAATATACATGATTTTGACTAATAAAAACCACAGTATTACCAATCTTAAATTACAAATAAGCACTTATCAAAATATTTTATTTAAAAAATTTGATTACACCATAAAAAATCACTTAATTTGCACAATAAATAAAATTTAAACAATAAGAAAATGAAAAGCCTCTTAAAGTATTTAGGTCCTATTATCTTGCTTATAGGTACTATTTTGCTTGTAATTTATTATTTCACTGCTCCTTCAGCAAACACATTATTGGTAGTTTCTGGTGCTGTTTTGGTGGCGGGACTTATTATTCATGTGATTGTAAACAAGCTGACTGAATAATTATTCTATATAAAGATATTTATTGCCTGATTTCCTATTGGTACGAATATACATCAGACAATAAATATCTTTCTGTCAAAATAACTTAGGTCTCAGTTGTTTAGCTTCTTCAAGAGTAAGTATGTTAGCCTTAGGTTTTTGCTTCTCTCTAAGCTTTTGATATTCATTGGATACATCTACAGTAAACGAACCGATAGTCTTTGGGTTCATCAGTTGTGCTACTATATGTGTATTTACCGAAGCGTCTTTTACGTATACAACAGGACCGGTATAATTAGGTGAAATCTTTACAGCAGTATGTATTTTTGATGTTGTAGCACCTCCAATCAGCAACGGAATTTTCATTCCTGCTTTTTCCATTTCGGAAGCAACCACACACATTTCCTCCAACGAAGGCGTTATCAGTCCGCTCACTCCTACTATATCAACCTTTTCAGCAATAGCTGTTTGAATGATCTTTTCAGTCGGTGTCATCACCCCTAAATCGATTACTTCATAGTTGTTGCACCCCAATACCACACCAACGATATTTTTACCTATATCATGTACATCGCCTTTTACGGTTGCAAGTAGTATTTTCCCTGCCGATGAACTTTGTCCGGGTACTTTAGATGCTTCGATATATGGTTGGAGAAAAGCAACTGCCTTCTTCATGGTGCGTGCTGTCTTTACCACCTGAGGCAAAAACATTTTACCTGCACCGAATAAATCACCCACGATATTCATACCACTCATAAGTGGTTTTTCAATGATATCCAAAGCTGAATCGTATTGATGTAAGGCTTCTTCCAAATCTTCTTCAAGATAATCGCCAATTCCCTTTATCAATGCGTGTTCTAACCGTCCCTGCAATTCGTACGAGCGCCATTCTTCTGCCTTTTTTGCCGACAATTCTATATCATCTGATGAGTCAGCCTTAATCTTTTCAGCATATTCAACCATACGCTCAGTTGCATCAGTACGGCGATTTAATACTATATCCTCAACATACTCAAGCAATTCGGCAGGTATTTCTTCGTAAATCTGCAACATACCTGCGTTTACAATACCCATGTCCAAACCTTCGCGTATAGCATAAAGCAAAAATACAGAATGAATAGCCTCTCTAACCACATTGTTTCCGCGGAAAGAAAATGACAGATTGCTTATACCACCGCTAATTTTGGCATATGGCAAATTCGCTTTAATCCATTTTACTGTTGCTATATAATCTACAGCGTAATTATTATGTTCTTCGATACCTGTAGCAATTGCCAATACATTTGGGTCGAAGATAATATTGCTTGGTGGAAAACCAACAACTTCGGTTAGAATTTTATATGCTCGTGAGCAAATCTCAGTGCGGCGTTGAAAAGAATCAGCCTGACCTTTTTCGTCGAAAGCCATTACTACAACGGCTGCACCATAAGATTTCACTTTCTTGGCTTTATCAATAAAATCCTCTTCGCCTTCTTTTAAACTGATGGAGTTGACTACACATTTGCCCTGCACACATTTCAGACCTGCTTCAATAACCTCCCATTTTGATGAATCTATCATGATGGGAATTTTAGAAATCTCAGGCTCTGAAACAATATGATTCAGAAAGGTAGTCATCTCTTGCACAGCATCCAGCATTGCATCATCCATGTTAATGTCAAGGATTTGCGCACCATCTTCCACTTGTTGACGAGCTATAGTCAAAGCCTCTTCGTATTTTTTCTCGTTGATTAAACGCAAAAACTTCTTTGAGCCGGCAACATTGCAACGTTCACCTACATTTACGAATAAAGATTCTTTGTTTATTTCAATATGCTCCAATCCTGATAATCTTAAAGTATCAGGATTTACTTTTACAGATTTCGGATCACGTAAAATAGCAAAATTTACCATTTGCTGATAGGCTGCAATATGTTCCGGAGTAGTTCCGCAACAACCACCAATGATATTTACCAAGCTTTCATCGAAATACTCTTTCACTTGGGCAGCCATTATTTCCGGACTCTCATCGTATTCTCCAAATTGGTTTGGCAAACCTGCATTAGGATATGCACTAACATAACTTGTTGAATATTTGGAAATTTCTTGTAGATATGGCTTTAAATCCTTAGCACCAAACGAGCAATTCAACCCGATTGACAGTACATCTGCATGTTCAACAGAAGCCAAAAAAGCACGGATAGTCTGACCTGATAAAGTTCTACCGCTCGAATCTGTAACAGTAACAGAAATCATCAGTTCAACTTTCTTTCCTGTTATCTCCATTGCCTTATTAGCAGCAAAAATCGCAGCCTTAGCGTTGAGAGTGTCAAAAATCGTTTCAATCAAAAATGCATCAACTCCACCTTCAATCAATGCTGTCATTTGCTCGGTATATGCATCGACTAATTTATCGAATGTAACCGCACGAAAAGCAGGATTATTCACATCAGGCGACATAGAAGCTGTTTTGTTGGTCGGACCGATAGCTCCGGCTACAAATCTTGGTTTATCAGGATTTTTCGCTGTAAACTCATCAGCAGCTTTACGAGCTAATCGAGCAGCCTCTAAGTTGATTTCGTGAACATACGACTGCATGCCGTAGTCTTCCATCGAAATCTTCTGAGCATTGAAAGTATTCGTTTCGATAATATCTGCTCCGGCTTCTAAATACTTAGTGTGTATTTCGTAAATTTTGTCGGGCTGCGTTAACACGAGCAAATCATTATTCCCCTTTTGAGGAATTTCTGCATCGGTAAAACGTTGACCACGATAGTCAGCTTCAGTAAGTTTGTAACGCTGAATCATAGTACCCATTGCACCATCGAGCACAAGAATACGATGTGATAATTGATTTCTCATTTTGGTTGATAGAATATCGAAATACAGGAATCCCTAATTTCTCAATTCTTTATTTTTTTAATTTCTCAATTAAAGCTGATAAGTCCCTTCCCTGTCATTTCAGCAGGTTTAGGAATATCTAATATTTGGCAAATAGTCGGAGAAACATCAGCTAAAATACCATTTGTAACACTTGCACCTTTACGTTGAGTTACATATACGATAGGCACAGGATTAAGAGAGTGAGCAGTATTTGGCGAACCATCTTCATTTACTGCATTATCGGCATTACCATGATCGGCAATAATAATAGCTTCGTAATCATTAGCAATAGCAGCTTCAACAACTTTACCTGCACATTCATCAACAGCTTTTACAGCCTTTTCGATTGCTTCATAAACACCGGTATGACCTACCATATCACCATTAGCAAAGTTCAATACTATAAAATCGAATTTATTCTTATTCAGTTCTGCCACTAAAGTATCAGTGATTTCGTAAACCGACATTTCGGGTTTCAAATCGTAAGTAGCAACCTTTGGAGAAGGAATCAAAATACGCTCTTCGCCTTCAAACTCAGCCTCGCGACCACCGGAGAAGAAGAAAGTTACATGAGCAAACTTTTCAGTTTCAGCCATACGCAATTGTTTCAACCCAAGCGAAGAAACATGTTCGCCCATAGTATTGCTGACATTATCCTTATCGAACAATACTTTCAGACCTTTGAAAGATGAATCATAAGGAGTCATACAATAATATTCAAGAGGGATTGTATGCATATCAAATTCTTTCATATCTTGCTGTGTCAATACAATAGTAAGTTCTTTTGCACGGTCGTTGCGATAATTAAAGAAAATAACCACATCACCTTCCTCAATTTTACTTATCGCTTTACCATTTTCGTCTGTCATAACTATCGGTTTCACAAACTCATCTGTTACACCCTCATCATAAGAAGTCTGCATAGCAGCAACAGGATCGGTAGCAGGAGCACCTTTACCTTTCACTAACAGGTCGTAAGCCTCTTTAACCCTTTCCCATCGTTTATCTCTATCCATTGCATAATATCTACCAATGATAGACGCAACTTTTCCGGTAGATTGCTGCATATGTGCAACTAAATTTTCTATATATCCTTTTCCACTTTTCGGGTCGGTATCACGACCATCCATAAAGCAATGCACATAAGCCTTTTCTATTCCATACGATTTGGCAATATCAAGTAATTTATGCAAATGATCCTGAGAAGAATGCACTCCGCCATCAGAAACAAGTCCTAAAAAGTGCATTTGTTTGTTATTTTTTTTAGCGTAAGTATAAGCATTTACGATTTCCGGATTTTGCAAAATACTGTTATCACGACATGCTATATTGATTTTCACTAAATCCTGATACACAACACGACCAGCACCTATATTCAAGTGGCCTACTTCGGAATTACCCATTTGTCCATCAGGCAATCCAACATGTTCGCCTGAAGCAAGTAGATACGAGTTTGGATATGTGGCAATTAACTTATCCCAATTAGGAGTGGGCGTTGAAGCTATAACATCTGATTTTGAACCATTTCCGATTCCCCATCCATCGAGGATCATCAATAAAGCTTTCTTTTTCATCTTTTTTTGTGAATTTATTTTATATACTAATACCTATAATTTTTAAGACTGCAAAATTACTGTTTTTTTTGCGTAACTACAAACCTATAATCCCGAATAACAAAAGGTTCAAAATGAAAATAATACTGAACGACAAAGGAGTTGTAATTTAGGTTCAATTATTACATTATGATATAAACAATTTGGAATGATTAAAGTTTATATAGAATGTGGTAATGTGCTAATAATGTTTTTTGAATTCAATCTTTTATATATATTTGCATGAGTAAAATTAACATTATCAATATGAACAAAATTCTTTTCAATATTCTACTTTTGATACTATTTTCATCCTGTTCTCAAGTTTTAATCACAGGAAGAAAACAGGTCACATTAGTTTCAGATGCCGAAATATTACAAATGAGTTTTCAGAGTTATAAACAATTTATTGATTCTGTGCCTATTTCTGACAATGTAGAACAAACACAGTTAGTAAAGCGCACAGGCTATAATATTTCAAAAGCTGTAGAGGATTACTTGAGGTTAAACGGACATGAATCAGAAATTGCAAATTTTGCATGGGAATTTAATTTAGTTAAAGACGAAACAATAAATGCGTTTTGTATGCCAGGTGGTAAGGTTGTGTTTTTTGAAGGGATTATGCCTGTTGCACAAACTGAAGCCGGTGTTGCTGTAGTGATGGGACATGAAGTAGCCCATGCAATTGCTAATCACAGCAAAGAGCGACTAAGTCAGCAAATGCTACTATCCTATGGTGCCGTTGTAACAGACATGTTGTTCTCTCAAAAATCGGATTTAACAAGAAGTGGCATTCAAACTCTTTATGGTTTAGGAGCGCAGTTAGGTGTGATCTTGCCATATTCCCGTAGTCATGAGTCTGAAGCCGACAGATTAGGTTTAATATTTATGGCTATGGCAGGTTACGACCCAAATGAAGCTATATCCTTCTGGGAACGAATGTCACAAGGCAGCGAAGGCATGCAATTGGAGTTTTTAAGTACACATCCGGCAAACGGCAAGCGAATTGCCGATATGAAAAAAAACTTACCTGAGGCATTGTCTTATTTTAAGAATAACAACAATTAATTATTAAATTAAACTTCAAAAGATATGTTAAATGACATCAATCTTTTAGAATGGATTGGGTATATTGGTTCTGTCTTAGTTGCTATATCACTAACAATGAGCTCAATATTAAAGTTGAGATGGATTAATTTGATAGGAGCAGCAATATTTTCGGTATATGGTTTTCTGATTTCTGCTCTACCTGTTGCTTATTTGAATCTTTTTATAGTTATAACCAATATCTATTATTTGTATAAATTATATAACCGAAAAGAAATCTTTAAAATAATATATTCTGATATTGAAGATTCATTAGTTAAATATTTTATTGATTTTAACAAGAATGATATAGGTAATATCTTTGAAGATTTTCAGAAGGAAGAGAAGCAATCCTTACTCTCAGGCGAAGAATCAGTAACACTATTGATGCTAAGAGATGCCCATATAGCAGGAATTGTATATGGAACTATAAAAGATGATAAATTGAATATACTTCTTGATTATGTTTTGCCTCAATACAGGGATTTAAAACCAGGCGATTATATTTATGGACACAACATATATATATTTAAAGATAGAGGTATTAAGCAGTTATGTTGCAAAACAAACAATATCCATCATCAGAGATATTTAGAAAAGATGGGATTTGTTCGAGAAGGAGAGATTTATATTATGAAAATTTAGGTAGAGGACAGGTCGCGACCTGTCCGTACGTAATATGTCCACACGCGACCTGTCCGTACGTACGTTTTTATTGAAAGCAAATCAGACAAATATAACCACATGAAAATATTCACCACATCACAAATCAGGGAACTCGATAAATATACTATTGAAAACGAGCCGATTAAATCTATTGACTTGATGGAGCGTGCTGCTGAAGCATTGTTTAAAGCTTTGGTTTCAAAATTTCCTGATAAGAAAAACAGTTTTTATGTGTTTGCCGGTCCGGGAAATAATGGAGGGGATGCTTTAGCACTTACTCGCTTATTAAAAGACAACGGCTATACAGTCAAGTCTTACTTAATATCCACCGGGAGTCTGTCGGCTGATTGTGCAGTTAACAAAAGTCGGCTACAAGAGAAACATCCTGATGCTTTTGAAGAGCATATCGAAAAATTCGTTAAGCCTTCAATAGCCGATGACACTATTATTGTAGACGGATTATTTGGTTCTGGATTGAACAAGCCCCTTTCGGGAATATTCGCAGATGTGGTAGATTTTATTAATTCACTCAAGAACATCGTAGTTGCAATTGATGTTCCCTCCGGTATAAATGCTGATACTTGTTGTTCTATCCACGAAACTAAGATTAAAGCTAATTATACTTTCAGTCTACAATTTCCCAAAATTGGATTTTTCTATTTCGAAAATGAAAGATATGTAGGCGAGTGGTCGGTATTAGATATTGGTTTACATCCCGAAGGAATAAAACAAAAAGAAACGGATTTTTATTATTTGGACAAACAGGAAGTAAAAATCTTATTGAAAAAGCGAAGTAAATTTTCGCATAAGGGTTCATTTGGACATTTAGTTTTATTGGCAGGGAGTAAGGGCATGGCAGGTGCATCAATTTTATCAGCTAAGGCAGCATTGCGTACCGGTGTGGGGTTGTTGACTGTTCACGGACCGGAGGGTAATCGTTGTATTCTGCAAACAGTTACACCCGAAGTAATATATGATGCCGACTGTGATCAGGATTGTATTTCGAGATTTTATCATGTTGATAAATATGATGCAATGGCTATTGGTCCGGGTATCGGTATCCAAAGTCTCACCGTTCAGATGCTTCAAAATTTACTGCCTTTAATTCGTATTCCTGCTGTTTTTGATGCAGATGCAATTAATATTATATCAGCACAAAAGACTTTATTACGTCATATTCCCGAGTCAAGTATTTTTACACCTCATCCAAAAGAGTTCGAGCGATTTGCCGGCATTTCAGGTATTTGTTCTCAGGATATGCTGCAAAAAGCAAAAGAAATGGCTGAGGAATATCAAATATTTATTGTGCTGAAAGGAGCTTACACTCGTATTGTAACACCTGATGGTAAAGTCTATTTCAACAGCACAGGAAATCCGGGTATGGCAACAGCGGGATCCGGAGATGTGCTTACCGGAATGATTGGTGCTTTACTGGCACAGGGTTATGATTCTGAAGATGCAGCTAAATTAGGTGTTTATTTACATGGCTTAGCTGCTGATTTAGCTTTAGAAAATGAATCGGAAGAATCGTTGATGGCGGGAGATATGATAGATGCTATCGGTAAGGCTTTTAAATCGTTAGCATCACATTAAAGTCGCCTGATGAATAAGAATATTGAATAAGCAAATCCCAAAATAAGCATAATAAACATACCATCACCAATGGGTACACTCTCAATCGGGTTTGTTGTAGGATTTCCACCCGGGTGAGTTATATCTCCTTCTTTATAATCTAAAAGCGGATTTACCGGTGCAGATAATCTATTGTTATCAGCAAAAACCGAGTTATTGTTGCTTAAAAAACCATTCATTGATGTGGTAGATACAGAGCTGGCTGCAGATGAAGAACTACTCGATTTGTAAAGCATGGATATCTGTCCGCCTGTACCACTACCTCCTGCCGTATTGTTCGTGCCTATATTTCTTGTGTTATTATAAGAATAAGCTGCTGATGACGAATTGTATAAAGTGTTATTACTTAACGAAGGTATCGACGAACTTATATTGTTTGAATAATGAGAGTTTATGTTGTATTTAATCAAACTGTTACTAACCTTATTTGTTCTGATTTGTGGTGTATAAGAGGTTTTAGCGTTGTTGAGTTTTGACAAATCAAAGCCGGGATTAAGGTTTACTGAATATTCCGAAAACATGATATCTTTCTCATGAGTAAAGAATATAATCCCTAATCCAATGAAAGCAATTAGTAATATGTAAACAACTTTTCTCACTAATAATTATTTAACAAAAGTTTTTATCGATTTACGACTTCCACTCGCTTGTACATTAATAATTTGTATACCTGATGTATTTTCTAATTTGACATGCGTTAATCCTATCGGTAGCGACTCACTTCTTTGTAGTCCACCTGATGTATTATATATATAATAACTCCCCTTCTCATTGGCTCGGTTATCAATTAACACCACATCTTCAATTTGCATAATATCAATTAATTTATCTTCTTCATCATCATCTAAAATCGAGCTTAGTGAACTAATTACTCTAAATCTATTTTGTGGCTGATTGATATTCTCAGACGTAAACTCATATTCTGTTGTGTCTGAACCTAATTCTATAACTTTATTTTTAAATAAATCGATGATGCACAGTGAGCCGTAAACATCATGTATATTACGACTAACTATCTTCAATTTATACTTACTATCACCACCCGGCACGAAACATATATTTGTATTATCTAAATTATCAACGGTATTAACCTGATAATCACCTGAGGTTTCCCTTGCGAAAAGTGCTGCCGATTTATTGCTTGTCCTCATTTTATATCCATCCCAACCATTATTGAAATTTCTATCTGCACTTTCTTCATGTATAAGCCATAACTTATCGAACGAGTTTTCTCCTATAAGATCTATTGATATATACGGATTCAGTTTATTTTGTTTAACTCTCTGAGAACTAACATTTTTAGTTGCTGATGAATATGGTATGGATATACTTCCGCTGCCACTTGTTACTCTAACAATAAAGCCTTGCATTGAAGGTATTTCAGGTAAAATAATTTCTGCATTATTCTGTGGAACAGCCAAATATTGTCCTTTGCCTGTACCTAATCTTCCGTTGTTCTGATCTAAATTCCAGTCGGCATACGAGCCTGTATGATATACATAAACTGTCGACTCCATATTCCCACCAAAGACTAAATCGCTAATTTTAATTGATGCTGAATATGGATTAGCCAATAAATGTTGCCCTGCATAGGGAACATCGTTGGTCTTACTTAAATTTATTGTGGTATCTCTGTTTTCAAGTATCCCCTTAAATGTGTATAAATGTTCATTATTTTGTGCAATTTCATATCCTTTAAATGATGTAAGATTATCACTTGCAGTCAATTCCACCCACTTGTCATATTTATTTAAGCTCTCATTGAATTTTCTTATCCACCAGCTTCCTTCCGATAGTACTGTACTCATCGATCTAAAAGGAATTCCTATGTATTGCCAATTAAATTTGCCGGAATCATCATCATCAAGATTTTTATCAATATATGCTTTAGAATACATCTCTACTGTTGCTGCAACCATATTGTTTGCAGAGTTATGAAAAATTAATGATCCATTCGGCGAATCAGTTGAAGCCTTTATTACAATATTATCTTCATTATTGTTATTGATTGTCGTCTTTACATCTAATAAATGAGAAGAGTTTATAATTAATTTGCCGGTATCAGCAATCAGAATTATTGATTTACACACTCCATCTGCTGTTGTAACGGTTGCTTCGTCCAATACAGTAACAACATCATGTCTATGAGGTATCCTGTTGATATTCCACTTATTATCATCATTCCAACTACCATTGCCCCTATTAAATACGAGTGAATATTCTGTTGCTCCAATATCAATTATGTTATCGTAATGCCTGCTATTACCATTGACATCTTTTTCGGGTAATTGCCCAACAATACTGTTATTACCGGAATTATTAATTGGTGATGTAGGTGATAAGAAATATGAACGTTCGTTGATAGTTTCAGCAATCGAATCTTTGTATTGCCCTGAGACAAGTATTTTCATATTGCCTGTTCCAGGAATTAACTCATCACCTCGTATGGCTGAATATGAGATAGTAACAAAAGAGTTTATTTGATTGTAGTTCAAATCATTGTCAATTATAGTATTAACAACATTTAAACTACCGGCAATACTTGATGGCTTTTCTTGTCCGATTACAATTAAGCATTCGAGCAACATTAAAGTAAACCATATGTATTTAAGTCTGTTCATTATTAATTTTGATAAATAATTGAAATCGGACGTACTTTATAACTTGCTGATTTACTCACGTTTGCAGGTTGTTTAGCTGTATGTGGAAAATTATATGTCCATGCTTGTTGACGAGAATACTCGTTTGATGACCAGTGTTCACCACTAATATTAGTCTTACCTAATTTAGTTAGAACTAAATTCACTAAAGTCAATTCGTTTTCTAATCTTCTTAACTGACCAACTGATGGTAGAAACCACTTAGCCTCTTCTCCTGCCTGTTTCTTATATTCATAACAATACTTTGCAGCACAATTATCTACTGTTAAAGCGTATGATTGTGTAGGGTTCTGAACAAAACCCGGCTCATCTACAATTAGTTGAGTATTGCTCTTACCATCATAATCCATTAATGCAGATTCCGCATTTGGGAAATTATACAAATCAGGAATATCGATAGGATTATAGCCTGATCCATTTGTTAAACCATTAGGACACCATGGTACCGAAACTTCTGAAATAGCAACAAACCATGAACGTCCGGTTATAAAATCATTATTGGTATTACTCCAAAAACAAATACCGATAACATTAGAAGCATCATAACCATCAGGAAAAATCAATTCACCGTTATTATCATATTTCGGAGTAAAAACCACACCATCATCTAAGTATATATCGCCGGGATAAATAACCGCTGTTTTAAGATAGTAATTGCTGTTTACAGTACAATTTATAACATCTCCACTACTACCTGCTATACCAAAACCGGTAACAGCATAGTTTTCAGTTACAATACTATTTACCAATTTACCGTTGTTCTTAATATACACACCACCACCTTCAGCAGTTTGAGCAATAATCATCACATTATAACTTAAACTCACAAGTATGATAAATAATATTTTAAAAACTTTTCTCATTTAAAATTAATTTTGGCTTAAAGATTTTACTGTTACAGGCACAATAATTCCACTCTGACTTTTACTTCCTTCTGCCAGTCCCCAGCCTCCCCAAGGATAAGAATAAGTAGCAAGTGCCCAAATCTGATTTGCATCACGTTCGGTTGATGATACATAAAATCCTTTTGAAAACATTGGTGATGATTGAGTTGTCCATCCTAATACATCTCTTGCACAAGCCTCCATTTGCGGGAAAACCTCCCACATTTTATATAACTCACCACTTGAAGGAAGATGCCATTCGCCCTGAGTTCCTGCAGGTGTATTGTAGTTATATGCATATTTGGCTGCATAGTCTGAATTATGCCATGGATTTCCATTTTGTGCTAACCATCTTGGTACATATGCCATAATTGAATCAGTATTTGCTCTACCTTCAAAATCTAATAATGCTTCGGCTTCAGTACTTAAATTAGGAATGTTTAATATATCAATAGGAGGATTAAACCATAGTTTGTTCGAATTAGAAACTTTAGCCATCACATAAAATTTATTGTTTGTAGGTGATGGGTCAACGTAAAATACTATACCTTGCACTGTTTTGCCGGATGGTATGCCACCATCCAAATTTGCAACTATCTTGCCTTGATTGTTTAGCGTATATTCCGGCTTGAGTATTGTGCCATCTGTGCAATATACATCTCCTATGCTTGCAACAAAAGCTCCTGGAATTACTGATGGACTGGGTGCTATTTCCGAAGCTACATTATTGTGTATGACACAATTCATTACAGTACCTCCATCGATTAATACCCCGCCTCCGGCTCCTGTTATTGAATTCGCTATTGAATCGAAAACGTAACCTTTAGTTATTACAAAGCCATCAAGCGTACCATAAACTGTAGCTACTCGATGTTCATACGAACCGCTTAAAACAGATTGTTGAGTAATGTCGGAATTGCCGGGGTAAATTCTATGGTTTATCGAGGTTGCATCAACAGGAAAACCTCCAATAACTGTTGCATTAGAAGGGATTATAAGCTCGTCTTCAGCATAGTTGCCGATTGCAACCCAAATTGTAGTAGGTGTAGAAATGTTGGACAATGCCTCAGAAATGGAACTATAATTACTCACTCCCATCAGTGCATTAGTAAATTGTACAGTCCTATTAGGAGTCTGAGCAAACAGCAGTGTGACAGAAAAACAAAACAATATTAGTGTAAATCTTTTTTTCATCTCTAACAAACAGTATAAAAGCAGCTTAACTTCGTTTTAATATATTTTAAGTGTGCATACAAATATTCAATCTGAACTGCAAAGGTAAAGTTTTTTATCTGAAAGAAAAAATAAATAATAGTTAATAATAATAGTTTTTTATAGTTGGAGTATCTAATGTTCAATATGTTACAATTATTTTTTAAGATTATAGGCTGTTTTTAATTCTTTTTGTGTACTCGGTCGGACTCTCATTAAAGTACTCTTTAAAGCATTTGGCAAAATAGGATGGGGATGAAAAACCTGTGTCGTAAGCTATTTCAGAAATCGTTTTGTCTGTACTCAACATGAACTGCTCTGCTGCTTTCAAACGAATCGTTCGAATAAGCTCATTAGGAGCATAATTAGTTAGAGATTTTATTTTTCTATATAACTGTACGCGCGACAATCCGAGTCGCTGACCAATTTCATCAACATTGAGGTCGGTTTCGATAATATTCTCTTCTATAATTTTCCTGAATTTATCCATGAATGTTTTATCTAATTCATTAACAGACTCTTTTCTCTCTCCGAAAGTTAAATTCTGCTGAAAATAAATTTTGATTTTATCTCTATTTTCGATAATCTTTCGAACTCTGATTTTTAATATATCATCATTAAATGGTTTTGGGATATAAGCGTCTGCACCGCTTTCAAAGCCAATTACACGTTGTTCGTCTTGAGCAAAAGCTGTAAGTAACATTACCGGAATATGACTGGTCGAGATATTTTCTTTTATTTGTTTGCATAACTCAAAGCCATCCATAACATCCATCATCACATCACTTACAATCAAATCAGGCACATACTTCATAGCTTTAAAAACACCACTCTGACCATTATCAGCCTCAATTATATCAAAATCATTATGGAGTAACGATTTTAGGAAAATACGTATATCTTCGTTGTCATCTACAATTAACACTAAAGGCAGATTCGTTTTTTCACGATTCTCATCTATGATAATTTCGGTAGTTTCAAGGATTGTAATTTCTTCCTTTTTCTCTTCTGATGAGGGATTGAGAACCGGATATTCTTCGACTATTGAAATATTATTCTGTTTAAAAGGTATGATTACAGTGAACTGACTTCCTTTTCCTTCTACACTTTCGACTTCAATTGTTCCATTGTGCAGTTCAACCAACACTTTTGTAAGTTCGAGTCCAATTCCCGAACCGGACGCTAACCTGTCGATTTTAAAGAAACGATTGAAAATTAAGCTCAAATGCTTTTCTGATATTCCTTTCCCATCATCAGAAACTATAATTTTCGCATATTTCTCTCCATCTTTAACAACTGATAAAAGATTTATGTTAATATTGCCATTTTCAGGTGTGAATTTAAATGCATTTGATAAAAGATTATAGCATATTTTTTCCAATTTGTCAGTATCAAACCACACAATAAAATCTTCTTCTGATGATGAAAATCGTAAGTTTACATGTTTTTTCTTACTTAATTCGTAAAACGATTCGTATATTTCATGTAAAAATTCCTTTAGATTGCTCAGTGTGAAATACATCTGCATCTTTCCGTTTTCGTATCTTCTGAATTCTGTTATCTGATTAATTAGTTTGTTTAAAACGCGTATATTTTTCTGCATTAAGAAAGCGAGTTTATTCCCTTCATCAGACAATTTTTCCTTTTTGATAATGCTTTCAAGTGGACCGTTCAGTAAAGTTAAAGGTGTTCGGAATTCGTGTGTAATATCTGTAAAAAACACCAATTTAGCTTGAGTTGCATCTTCAAGATTTTTGGAAAGGGTAATTAATTGATCGCGTTGCTCTGATAATGCTTCTTTTTGCTTACTGATAGCAGCATTTTGTATCTCAAGTAATTTATTGGTTTTAGTTTTCTGTTTGACGGTTCGAAACAACAGTAAAATTAAGGATAAAAATAAAACAAGAATGATGATTGATGCAAATAACAGTGTGCGTTGAGTTGTATATTTGTCTAAATTTTCATTCAGGTTAATATTAAGTTGACCGATTCTACTTTGATGTTGATGAATCTGATCTGTTTGAAGTTTAATCACCCTCGCATTTGTTTTATCAACTACGGCAGTATATAAATTGTTTTCTCTATCGAAAACTTTATTATTCAGGATATTATAGGCAATTTGTATGATTTTATCACCACCTGTCGGGTAAATAAAAGTAGCATCAAGTATACCGTCAATTACTTGCTGAATACCCCCATCGGGAGTTGAAAGTGCATCAATACCAATTATTAATGGTTGCTTGATGTTTGGAACTAATTTCAGAGCATCGAAGACACCCATTGCCATTTCGTCGTTATGTGCAAAAACTAAATCGATTGAATGATTATGGGTTAAGATGTTATGCATGATTTTGTTTGCATCTTGCCTGAACCAATTTCCAAAATCATCTTCAATAATTTGAATATTTTTAAACTCACTTATAACACTTTGAAAACCTTCATGTCTCTCTTTCTCCGGTGTAGATCCTTTCAATCCTCTTATTTCCACTATATTACCTGTACCTTTTAATAGATTTGCAGCATAAATGCCAACTTCTTTTCCGATTTGAAAATTATCAGCGCCAACGAAGGCTGTGTAATTGCCGGAATCGGTTTTTCTATCTACAAGTATCACCGGAACACCTTCACTTATTGCCTTTTCGATTACCGGCGTCAGAGGTTTAGCCTCATTAGGCGATACGATTATCAAATCAACACCTTCTGCAATAAAACTTTCAATATCGCGTATTTGTCGTTGGTTGCTATCGTATGCTGATTTGAATTTCAATTGTAAACCTGGGTAAAACAAAGCTTCGCGCAACATTTCATCATTCATGGTTCTGCGCCAGGCGTCATCACTACATTGGGATACACCTATTACATACGAAGATTTTGCCTTGTTGCTTGAACAAGATATCAACAATATTGAGGATAATATAAGTATATAATGTAATTTTGCCATAGAGATACAAATATACAGTTTTTCATTTAAAAAATTAAAAATCAATTATGAAGAAATATTTAGCTGTTCTACTTTTATTTTGTTTGGTCACAGAAATCTATGCTGAAAATGACAATGCTTTGTATAGTGGAGGAATGCTTATTTTCCAACCAGGGATTACAATGGCAACCAATGAATATCAACATATTAAAACATACAGTAATTCAATTGGTGGAATTTTACGCATATATTTCTGCAAAAACTTTACTGCCGGATTATATGGTGGTAATCAGAAAAGTATCTATAAAACCACAGGATCTGAAAATTCATTTATTAATTTAGGTTATGGCGGACCATTTCTTGGTTTTAGTCGTAGGCTCGGAAAATTCAGATACACAGCTTCAGCGTTTATTGGAATGGGTTCAATTCAAAATTTGCATATTGAATCACAAGTTGACAATACTCTTACAGATGCAAAATTATTCAAATCTTCGATATTATTATATTCACCAATTTTAAGTCTGGATTATGCAATAACCAAACGACTCTACTTTACAGTTCAAACGGTCTGCTTGACCGGTAGTTATCAAGATAAACCATTCTATACCCCTACCTTACAATTAGGTATATTATTTAGCAGATAATAAATTAAATGTTCAGATGTATTGTCCGAATATTCTTTATTTAAACTAAAACCTTTATTTTATCAGGTACTTCCGGCATTGCTCCTTGTTGAGTACAAACAAAAGCTGAAACTTCAACTGCTTTTTGATGTGCTTCTCGGATAGATTTTCCTTTAAGAAGCGAGGCTACTAAACCAGCCGTAAACGAATCGCCTGCTCCAACGGTATCTACAACTTCTACTTGAGGAGTTGGTAAAAAAGATGTTTCATTTGCAGAAAAGACATAACTTCCCTCTATCCCTTTTGTGAGAACAAGCATATTTAATTGATAGATATTCATGAGCTTATTGGCTATTTCTATTTCTGATGTGCTATTCAGCTTCAGCGTATCAGCTACTACAATTAACTCTTCATCATTAATTTTCAATACATTACACTTTTTCAAAGATGCATCTATCAATTTCTTAGAATAAAAATCTTGTCGAAGATTAATATCGAATATCTTCATTGCATTTTCAGGTACTGCATCTAAAAACTGATTGATAGTGTGATACGAAACATCATTTCGTTGTGCTAAAGATCCAAAAGATACTGCTTTAGTTCGTTTTGCTAAGGCATCTATTGCATCAGTATATGGAATATTATCCCAAGCAACTCCTTCACATATCTCATATTGTGGAATCCCTTTACCTGACAAAGTTACTTGCACCGTTCCTGTAGGGAAATCAACTTTTTCCAAATGAGTATTAAGGGATTTATTGCCCAATATTTGCAGAATTTCATCACCTAAAGCATCCTTTCCTATTGCGCTAATTGCATAACCATTTAAACCAAACTGTGAAACATGATATGCGAAATTAGCAGGTGCACCACCTAAAACTTTTCCTTCAGGAAACATATCCCACAAAATTTCACCTAATCCTACTATTATCTTATCCATAACAAAACTATTTCAATTTTAATTCTATCTCTATCTGTTCTAATGATTTACCTTTAGTTTCTGGAATCCAGATTTTTACAAAAACAAAGGCTATCAAGCTAAACAATCCAAAGATACCGAAAAGATAGTGCAAACCTAATGTTCCTTGAATTATTGGTGCGAAATATACAGTTAAGAAAGTACATAGCCAACTTATTGCGGTTGAAAACGACATCGCAATCCCTTTTATCCTATTCGGATATATTTCAGAAATGATAACCCACATCACAGGAGCATATGATGCAGCAAAGAATGAAATGTACAATAATAAAGCTACCAAAACGCCTACACCGTTTTGTACAGGCTTAGCAAATTCATAAGTAAGATAGGCAAGCGACACCATCATCCCAACAGCACCCCATAACAAGAGCGTTTTACGACCTTTTCTATCTACCAACCACAGGGCTACAATAGTCATAAGGAAATTGACCAAACCCACTATCATCGCCTGCATCATTGAATCACCACGAACCGAACCTGCTGCTTGAAAAATATCAGGAGAAAACATAATTACTGCATTGATACCTGTAATTTGTTGTAAGGCAGCTAAAGCAGTTCCGATAAGAACAATTTTCCCTGTTTTTCCTTTAAATATTTCAGCTAATTTCACTTGTGGTTTATCTTTTTCAGCAGCTATAGATTTCTCCATTTCAGGTAGTTCGCTCTCAATGAGCGTCTTACCTCCAATCTTTTTAAGAATACTAATAGCTTCATCTCTACGATTTTTTGACAGCAACCATCTCGGACTGGGAGGGAAAGAACTTAGCAGAAAAACCAAATATACAACTCCAAAAACAGCAGGAACAGCGAGCATATATCTCCAACTGTTTTCACCCAAATCCATTACAAGAAAATCGATAAGATAAGCCAATACGATACCGATTGTAATTGCAAACTGATTCATAGAAACTAAGGTTCCGCGCTTAGCTGCAGGAGAGACTTCCGAAATATAAATTGGTCCGACTACCGAAGTTGCGCCAACAGCCAATCCTGAAAGTACCCTGAAAACAGTTAGCATCTCCGAAGAAGTTGCCAAAGCTGAACCTATTGCTGAGATAATATAAAGTATGGCTGTAAACACCATCACATTCTTTCTACCATATTTTTCAGTGAAATTACCGGTGAAAAGTGCACCAATCAAACAGCCAATCGTAAGCAAAGCTGCTACGGTACCTAAGCCACTATCAGTGAGGGAAAATTCACCCTTCAACATTTCAGTAGCTCCGGCAATACCTGCCATATTCAAACCGAATAGCAGTCCGCCATTAATCGCTACAAAAATTATCCAATATAAATATTTGTTATTCATCATGATTTAGTTTAAAAGTAGCCCGATGACTGATATGTCAAATCATCGGGCTACAAATTAAATTTTCAATATTCTTTAGAATCTAATTAATAGGCACATATTTTTTGTACAACACGCTGTTCCTTGTCTGCAAGCCTCACAAAATGAACACCTTGATCTAATGGAACTGATAATGTTTCTGCATGAATTACATTTGAATAAGTTCTTCTTCCATCTAAAGAGTATAAATCAATATTTAAAGGATTTCTATGTTGAGATTTCACATTTAGAATTCTATTCGCAACAAATAAATCAACATCCATCTTATTAATGGTGATATTTTGCTCTAATCCAGATGTATCCCATGGATCTGTCAAATCTTCTCTCCATATGGTTTTTAGAGGATAAATATCCAATGTACATTCAACCGAATTTCCTTTTACAAAAAACTCCATACCATCACTTTCAGGGTCAGGGAAGATTAATAATGTTGCAACTGCTTCACCATCATTAGCAAAAACTTCAATAGTGGATTGATCAACAAAAATATGCAGCTTCAACTTACCATCAATCAAATTAATAGATTTTGTAAAACTGCGAGCAAATCTATCATTTGGCACAGCACCAGAGTTAGTTCTGCTTACAACAAGCTCTTGCATAGAGGTATTATAATAAACAGATGTATATTGATTTATTCCAGTACGCAAGTTAAACCCAAACTGAGCATTTCTTTCATTAGGAGATATTTCAGCAACAATTTCAAATTGAGTTGCTTTTAAATCCTTCAAGATATTCTCATCATCTTTGGTAACAGTTTGTTTTGCAATACTGAAAGGAGTTTTACGTAAAGTTTGATATTCATCTACAGGTGTTTGATATACCACGAGTTTCCCAGTAGGTTCTCTTTTCAGTTTCAGCTCATAAGCCATAGTGAATGCACCATTGTACGGATCTGTTACATTGGCTAAATCACCAGAATAATCAAAATTAGTCATCCAATTTATCATAACTGTTCTGTCGTCTGGCATATCGCTGAATGTTTGAGCAGCATAATTATCATGACCAAAATTCATATGTATTCTTTCATTTGAATCCGGTATAAAATGCCAAGCATCATCAACTTTAACAAAATCACCTATCATATAAAACTTACCACTTCCTAACAATACCCACTTGGAAACATCTTCTCCTTCAAGATCTAACTTCACAAAATCAGGACATTCTGTAAAAATATGTTTTACTAATACCTCATTTAATGTTTGATCTGAAGAATATCCACTTTCATATTTCCAATCTATTAAATTAGATGATGAATAAAAACGTAGAGGACCACCTGCTATCACCATCATCCACTGATTACTCTCATCATGCCAAAACACTTTCGGATCTCTAAAATCACCATGATTAAGTGGATCATCTGCAATTTTAATAACAGGTTCGCCTTCATTATATTTCGTCCAACTACGACCCTTATCCAAAGAATAAGCGATAGACTGCTGTTGTCCGCCATGTCCGGCATTAGTATATATTGCTACCATACCTTTCTTTTCAGGAACATCACTAAAGAATCCTGTTGTGTTATCATGGTCAACCACAGCCGAACCAGAGAACATTGTTCCAAATTTATCAGGATATAATGCTATAGGATATTCTTCCCAGTGCACCATATCAGTAGATATTGCGTGCCCCCAATGCATGGGTCCCCACTGTTTGCTATAAGGATGATATTGATAGAACAGATGATATTCGCCGTCATAATATACCATTCCATTAGGATCATTTATCCAATGTGCCTCAGGAGTATAATGGAATTGCGGTCTATATCTCTCTGTATAAGCGTTTTCAGGATTATAACGACGCTTCACACGCAATGTGGTAATAGTAGATGCTGCTGTTTCTTTATTCTGAACGCGTATACGGATTATATTCTCTCCTTCTTGCAGTGCTACAGAAACATCTTGACCACTTTCTACCAATTCATCATTTAAGAAAATATTGTTAGTTGTATTATCCGTTTTTAGATTAAACGCAACACTTTCTTTCTCATAAGGCACAATTGCGTTATATTGAAATATCTGTGTCGAGAATTTAGGAAGAAGATCGATATCTACCGATAAATCTGTCAACACAGGTAAATCCGTAATGGTTTCGTAATACATATTTTGGAATACTATTTCAGAGCTAAAGTTTGTCACACCGAAATATCCTTCTAAACTTTCATCATCGCTCGCAGAAACAAGCAATTCATCATCAATATATACAATGATACTTGATTTGATAGCCTCTACCCTTATATTGAAAGTTGATTTCTTGTTATAATTTGTAAGTTCTTTTAAATTCCCTTCAGTACCACCCACTACCACGTCTGAAATAGAACCATTAGATGGATTTTTATAAAACTTTAAAATGCGAACAGTTTCAGAATTATTATTGATATCTATCGCATAATATACCGAATGATCCTCGTTGGCTCTAAATACCAATCCACCAGCTTGTGTGTTTGTACTGAAGAATTTCATATCCGTTTCCACTACAAAATCAGTAGCAAAAGTAGATGAGAAATAAGGTGAATTATTACTACCAATGCCATATAATCCATCCTCACGAACTCTCCAAAAGCCATTAGTATTCGGATCTTGTTTCCAACCTTCCGTATTGGTTAGGAAATTACCTGCTACAAGTTCATCACGCACTAAAATTAGCACATCTGTCAAGCGAACTTTAGATTGATATGTCAAAAATCCTAACCTTCCTGGTTGATAATTAGGTATTTGCTGTTCGTGGATTTGATTGTTATCCACAAAAATCTTCAATAGTCCATCAGCTGTTACATCTATTTTAAAAGGAATGGGCTGACTGGCATCAACAGCAATATTGTGTTTTTCAATAAAAACACCTATTCCATGTTCATGAAACACTTTTACAGATGCTTTATTATCGTTTTTATTTACCAACAATTCAGCACCATACCACTTTCCTGAAATATCTCCTGAAGAACCAAAAACGAAGGACATTCTATCGCCTTCGAGTACTTCAATATTTCCTGAATAAACAAATGATGTGGCTGATGTAGTTGATGAAATAAAGTTATTTCCATTTAGACGATTTATAATATAACCTGCAGCTGTCTTAGTATAAAAGCTATTTTCACCACCTAAATGATTCAATTCAAGTTCTGACAGATTATAAGGTTGAGAATCATCTAACAAAACCACCTCAAAATCAGACACTTTAGCTTCACTATTCCAGGTTAACATACCCCATTTTCCTCCTTCATAATGAGGAAGGTTTAATTCTTTTATAAGATTTTCTTCAGCATATACTTTTAAAGTGCCATCATCTGAAAGTGCTATTTTATAAGCTATAGGTTTGGTGGTATCCACTCCATACTCTTCAACAAAAAGATCACCACCATGCTCTCCTACTTTGAAGGTTTTTAATTGTATAGAATTTTCATCTTTAACCTGTAATTCAGCACCATACCAATTATCATTTGCTTTATGACCAAATACAAATGACATCCTATCACCTTCAGTAATCTTAACATCACCTGATATTGTAAGCGCTTTAACTTCTGTTTGTGATAAGACAAAATTATCGCGATGATCCATTCTTTGGATGGTATATAAGGGTTTTGCAATATTGTAATCGCCTAATAAAGCCTCTAATTCTACACGTTCTCCTTCGGAACCAAAATCATCTACGAGAATATTTGAAAACTTCACTTGAGTTTGAAAACTTAATATCCCCAAATGTCCCGGCTGATAATTTTCAATTGAATATTGATAAATTTGTACTTCATTCACCTCGATATTTAACTCGCCATCTGCTGTAACTTGAATACGAAAATGAATGGGTTCATTAGGGACAACAGAAGCCTTTACCCTCTCAAAGAAGATCTTTCCACCTTCCCCGTCTCTAAAACCTTTTACGTATATCTCATTTTCAGCTAAGTCATCACCTTTTGTGGCTACTTCAACTCCATAAAATCCTCTTTTTGTATGACCATAAACTAATGAAGCATAATGTCCATCGAGGAATTCAATGTCTGCTTTATAAACAAAAGCATCTGCTTCAATTTGAGAAACACACAGGTTATTCCACCCTGTTTTATTAATAGTAATAGACCCATCATCATGTAAAATATGATCGCCATATAATCCATACAATGTGTTGGAAGTATATGCAAATCCTTTAGAAAAAACACCAATGGATAAGCATATGCTAGTCAATAGTAAATGTAAATAATTTGTTTTCATGTGATTGAATTTTAAATTAATATCAAAAGAACAATTTTAGAATACAAAAATAGAAGATTAGATTGTGCACTTGTATCAAGTTTGTTACATCTTCATGTAATTTTGTTACAATTTTCTGGTTATTGTAAAGAAATTTATATGTATATAAAAAAGGATAGTATTATTAGATAGTAAGGTGCAAAATAGCAGATTGTCAGGCGAGTAATTATTATTCTCTCATTTATTGTTATTATCACACTGTAAACCTCCACGGAATATTTTTCCAATATTCACCTGCATAATCAATGCCTATACGAGGTGAAGCGGTAAAATTGGTTATTTCGGGGGCATCTTCTATCCACATTCGTTGAGAGTTACAAATATGTTCTCCGTTAAAGTTTTTATCTAATTGCAGCTTTTTGCCTATTCGTCCCGGACCGTAAAGTTCAGAAAAGGCTCTTATAAGAACAGCTTGCGGATGATTTTCAGTGCCCGACACTATATTCAACATCCAATACATTCCGTAAATTAAGTAAACATAAATAACACCGCCATCAGCATATAAGGTTTCTGTGCGTTTGGTTCTCCCCTTACTTGCGTGGCAGGCAAGATCCTCCTCACCCATATACGCCTCGGTTTCTGTTATTATGAACCTGCTTTGCGTACCGTCATCCCACACTCGCACTAAAATCTTGCCAAGCAAACTTTTAGCTAAAACTACAGCATCTTGTCGAAAATAATCAGGTGGGAGTTTTTGCATTGGGTACTTTAATAAGCTAAAAAATTAATCGGTGATGATAATTCGATTTGCTTCTGTTTTGATTGTTTTATCCGCAGTTCTGATGTTGGCTTTGTAGATATAAACACCTGCATTTACTCTTTCACCATTATTGGTAGTTGTGTCCCACATTATTTTATCATCTCCGTTTGATGGCAAATTTCGAATCAATCTGCCTGATATATCAAAAATATCAATATCGTAACTTATTACATCATCAAGTCTAGATATGGAAAAATAAACATAATCTTTAGCAGGATTTGGATAACACATCAGCATTAAGTCGGAAGTATAGGCATTGGTATGTGGCTGAAAAATACCTGCTTTATTATCAATTCCTCCGATTATAAAATCTTCCAAATAACCCTGTGCTTCAGTTGAATTTATATCGTCATACGCATAAAATATCATTTTACCGTTTCCAAATTCTTCATCAATATCAATGGGTAATGTAAATGTATATTCAAATTTTCCATTCACCACATCTATTTCTCCTGAATGTAGAATCAGTGGACGATCTATATATTCGTAAGCCGGCTCGTTGGTAAAATTACCATTCCTTAGTGTTATGTAAGTATAGGATTTATCGTAGATGCTACAATACAATTTTCCGTTGAACTCAGATACTAAATTTAAATTATCATCCACAATACTGCCTTCTATGGTTTGGGTTGTATTTGCTTTCAAAGTGTCATTCTCAAAGCTGATGTTATCATTTATTTTATCAGTAACAACCTGATAGGTATCCGCATAGTTCAACTTTATAGCAGGATCACCCAAATAAATGTAGGATAGTTTATTTATATCTTGACCGAGCGTGTTTTTCGCGTTTTGGATAGCTTCTCCTACACTGATATGCTTCTCATCGTTCTTATCAAAAAGACTTCTTATTAAGTTTTTGTTTAAATTATAATTTAGAGTAGCATAAGTTAGTCGGGCTGCCGACAAAATACCGATACCGCCACCATCAGGATTTAGAAGCACATTTTCTCCGGCAGAAACAATCTGGTTGTCAAATCTTACAAATTCGCTCGTTGCACCAATCCAAAGGGGCAGATAGTTGTTTTTCAGACTGACAACATCTTCGTTGGTAAGTATTTGTTCATTTGACAATGACTGATGATGACCATTTCCGGTATAATTAAGCAACAAAAGTCCATTATCTAAAGCATTTAGAAGACTATCCTTCACAGCAGGATAACTTTCACCTTCCGATGTAGTAATCTTTGGATATGCATCCATGAGTATTTTGTTCGTGTGATACGACTTGTAATTCTTATTAATATTGGTGGCAATACTATCAGCCATCCTCATGTGAATATTGTAGTCGCGATCATCTCCCAGAAAACACAAATTGTTTTTCCATCTTCCTTTATGGGTGTTATTCATGTAATTTATCGTTTTGCTGACTACATCTGATGCTTGTTTTTGGTTAGTTACAGGGAATCTTCCAACTGCAATGTCCATCGAATGTCTATACAACTGCATTCCCTCATTGTTCTCAAGAAAGGTAAAATAATCATCTGTTGTATAGGCATTAACTTCATGTATAGCATTATCTGCTTGATAAGTCAATACGAAGTTATCACCTGAATCAGCTAAAATTTTTCTGTTGTCAAAAGTTCCTCTACCAAATAAGAGTAAATGTTTAGGCAAGTTGGTGGGATTTCCAGAAGCTATTGCCCTGTCGTAGAACATTTTCATTAAACGTCTATAAGCTGTTGCATCGGGCGTACCGGAAGAAAACTCGTTATAAACCTGCTCGGTTGTGGCGACCGTTACCGTCATATTGTCCTTTTGTCGATGTGCTTCTGCTAATATTTCCGCTTGAGATTGAAAGTCAGGATGAGTAATAATTACCATATCAGCTTGTGCAATAGCATGTAAATTCTGATTTGGAATCAATCCAACAATTTCCGGCTTTTGAAAGGCAGAAGCATCTGTTGGGTCAATTGCCAAGTACTGTTTAAGCTCTATGCAGGTATCTATAAAACTCATCTGATTATCAGTATTAGATGTAATTATAGCACTGATGTCCTGTTGATTTGTAATATCCCATATCTGTATATTGGAATTGCTGTTTGTCAAAATATACTTATTAGCCGCATGTTGCCCTAAATAATCCACATTCTGAAACTGCATAAGGCTGCCATTCATAATTAAATGGCGGCGCAGGTTTACCTCCAAAAAATTCAAATATCCAACGGAAGTGGGAGCAGGCATCGAATAAGTCAGATTGAACTCGAACAAGTCATTTTGGGGAGTGAAAGTAAAAATTCCGGAATTAATTTTCGCTTTCTCATATACATCTTGTGAATTCAGATATCTCACTGTCAAAGTTTTATGTTGCAAAGCGTTTAAGTTGATGATAAAATCAGAAGGAGAAGGCGATGCAGCAGCAACATCCAAATTTACAAGTATTGAATTTTCTGATAATACCGGATTTGGAAAATTAAAAATAAACTTACGATTACCTCCATTGTCAAAAGTTTCTCCGTAAAATTCCTTTCCTCCATTTGTTAAGTTAATCAGGTCTTTTTCATGTACTTGAAAATCAGCAAATTCTGTAATCTCATGTATAGGATAATCCGTAGGTAATTCAATGGGTTGTTCCTCAATTCGTTTAGCTGTTCCTACATCAGAACTAATAAAATAATACCCTGCATTGGAGTAAGTATTAGTTAGGTGCGTAAACATATTCTTGTTTTGGTTGTAATTCCAGCGAGTGGTACCTTGCGCATAAAACAGAATATAATCCCCTTCGTTAAAAATCCCATCGCTGCCTTTCTCAACCCATATCGCAATTTCAGGCAAATCGTCTATCATCGGAAGTGAAAAATCTTGCTCTAACACTCCGCCGCCATATCCAAAAACACTAACGTTCTCAGGATCAATTCCCATAGACACTAAATCACCATAAGTAAGTTTATAGATTCCACTTTCAGTGATTTTAAGTTTATGAAATGTACCTTGCGAAAGTACAGAATTGTCACTATAAGAATGTAGATTTGTTGTTACTGAACTCTTGTTTAATTCATAAGTTGTAGCAGCAAGATAAGGCAAATGCAATACATATAGCATCAATGCTAATAAATAGCGAAACTCAAATTTTCTCATGCGTGATAAATTATTTTTAGAAGTAAACGATAATAGCAGTTCTTTATTACTTGTGTGAAATATTAAACTTACTACAAAGTCAACTCCCCAAAAAACTCCGGCCTGTGGAAGTCAGGATTTTCAACTGCGATAGGATTCCAGCTAACATAATGAGGTTTAGAAGTGCCGTCGCCACATTTATAGAAATTAGCTTTTAGCATATCCGGTAAATTTGATGCATCAATATTTAATATGCTAAAAGGAATCTGAACAGTCAATGTCCAGTCGAAGTTTCCTTTCTTTTCTTCAAAAGTGCTATTTCCTAATGATGCAAATCGTAAAATTTTTACCATTTGAGTATCTGGTAAAGGATTTACGTTTTCAGTACGGCTTTTTCTTTCAGTAGCCAAACAAGTACCTATGCAGTTAAATTCAAAATTAAAATAAGTCGGACTGCATGGAATTTGGCAGAAAAACTCAACGCAACTGTCCTGCCACACAGGGTCTTGATCTTTTACGTATAGTGCTTGAATCTGTTTCTCGTTAACAACAAAATGAATAAAAAACGCTGAATCGGAACGAGCAATGATAAATTTTGTATCCGGTTTGAGCGGAAAAGCATCAGGCCAATTGACAGTGTCGATATGTTCAAAATTATTAATATTATTTAGAAATACTGATGCTTCTTTAATATTTATATCGTTTAAATTTTTGTAATATATAGCTTTTGTTGACTTCATAACTTAAAATTTAAAATTATTATCTTCCTGATTCACTAAATAATTTAGTATACTTTTTTAATAGCTTCAAAACAAGATACATAACAGCAGAGAAAACAGTGCACCACAAAACCCAATTGTTTTCGATGGATAGTTTATCTGACAATATTGAATATCTGATGTTATGAAATATAAACAGCAAAACAAAAATAGCAAATATCCCATTCTTTTCTTTTTTCAGAATTTTCTTTATACTAAAAGGATATTTTGATTTAACCTTGTTTTTGTATGAAGGAAAAAAAGTTGGAGTTTTAGAAGCCCAATCAATATATGGTTGTCCAAATTTCTTTCTTAGAAACTGCTCTTCAGCATACATAATTCTCTCATAATAAATCCAGTAAACAAGAACGAAAACGATAAAAAACCATATATTGGCAATTAAAATTACCGAGCCTGCCCACATGAAAAAATTCCCAAGATAAAGAGGATGTCGAACTGTAGAATAAATTCCGGTTGTATTAATTTCATCAGCCAACTGTTGTTTTGTATTTCTTCCTGAAGTATTTGCAGGCGTATGTCCTACAGCTATAATTCTAATTGCTACACCGATAAAACTTATGAGTAAAGCAAAAATTTCTATCAAGGTGTAAACTTCATTACCCGGTACTCGCAGACTTTTAATATCAGAAATGAACACAATTATGCCTGCAATGACAACAATTAGAGGTAGAAAACTTCTGTATCTGAATAAGAAGTTACCATTTTTTTCAAGAGATTCTTGTAGAGCCATTTTTATTTATTTTATCGTCTATTGTCTATAGTCAAATGTCTATAGTCTATTACCATTCGACTGTCATTTTACCTTTTGCCACTAAATACTTATTTGCTTTTGAAAAATGTCCGCATCCGATAAAGCCTCTGTAAGCAGACAATGGAGACGGGTGAACGGCTTTCAAAATCAAATGTTTAGACTGATTTATTAAAGCACTTTTTTGCTGAGCATATGAGCCCCACAACAAAAATACAACATTATCTTTCTTGTCCGAAACCAATTTAATCACGGCATCAGTAAAGGTTTCCCATCCTTTACCTTGATGAGAACCTGCTTTATGCGCTTCAACAGTCAGCGTTGCATTTAGCAGCAAAACTCCCTGTTTAGCCCATCTCAACAAATTACCTGATTTTGGAATAGGGATATTTAAGTCACGCTCAATTTCTTTGAAGATATTTATCAAAGAAGGAGGCAAAGCAATACCGTCATTAACCGAAAAGCAAAGTCCGTGAGCTTGACCATCGCCATGATATGGATCTTGACCGATTATCACAACTTTCACATCGTCAAACGGACACTGATCGAAGGCATTAAAAATAGAAGGTGCCAGTGGAAAAATCTTTTTTGACGAGTATTCATGTCGTACAAAATCAACTAACCTTGCAAAATAAGGTTTATCAAACTCCACTTGCAGAAGCTCTTTCCATGACTTTTCGATTTTTACTTCCATCTTCAAAAAGAAATAGCTTTTTTAAGTTGCATCATAGCTTGTTCGATAATTCTTCGTGGAACAGCCACATTCATTCTTAGATGATACTCACCGCCCGGTCCGAACATAGTACCTTTATTTAAACCAAGTCCGGCTTTGTGAGCAAAAAATTTATACAATTCATCTGTTTCCATACCTAATCCTTTGCAATCTAACCATATAAGAAAAGAAGCATCCGGGCGCATAGGTTTTATCTGTGGTAGATATTCATTCAAAAAGTCGATAACATAATCGATATTGCCTTTTACATATTTAAGCATTTGCACACGCCAATTTTCTCCTCTTGCGTAACATGCAACAGTAGCCTGATATGCGAATATATTTCCTGAATTTGATTCGGAAGCATTCAGATAATCAGAGTATTCCCTATTCAAATCAGAATTTGGAATGATATAAAAAGAAGATATTAATCCGGGCATATTAAACACCTTACTTGGTGCCATAAAAGTAATCGAGTTTTGAGATGCCTTCGCTGAAACAGTTGCATAAGGAATATGCTTGCTGCCGGTATGCACCATGTCGGCATGTATTTCATCAGAGATTACTATAATTTTATGCTTGGAACATATTTTATCCAATTTTCTTAATGTGCTTAGCGACCATACTTTTCCACCCGGATTATGAGGATTACAGAGAATCAGCATCTTTGTTTTGGAAGTGATTTTACTCTCCAAATCTTCAAAATCCATCTCAAATTTACCTTTTACCACTTTCAGTTCATTGTAGACCAATGACCGATTGTTATTTTTTATAATATGAATAAATGGATGATAAACAGGTGGTTGAATAACTATTTCATCATCGGGTTGTGTGAAACACTGTACAGCCAAAGCAATTGCGGGTACTATCCCGGGTACAAAGCCAACACTTCTTTTCTCAGGTTCCCAATTATAATGATCCTTAATCCACATCAGAAACAAATCGAAAAAGTTGCGTGGCGGAATTGTGTAACCCAGTATAGGATGCTCCATACGTTTATTGATAGCATTCATTATAAAGTCGGGCGTACGAAAATCCATATCCGCCACCCATAATGGCAAAACCTTATCAGTACCAAAAAGAGCTTTACAACGCTCAACCTTCACAGAATCAGTGTTTGCTCTATCTATTATTTCATCAAAATTGTATTTCATTATATTCTTTTTTTGTCTAAAAGTCTATGGTCTAATGTCTATTGTCTATGCGTTTAATGTTTAGCGTTTAATACCAATCACCAATTACTAATCACTAATCACCAATCACTAATCACTATTCCCCAATCACCTCCTCTATCACCTTCCCAATATTAGCATTTGGAAATGGAATGTTCAATAACCTCGAGATAGTAGGAGCTATATCAGTAATATAGTATTGTTTGTTTGTTTTAATTTGCTGTAGTTTTGCACCGTACATCCATATTGGAATATTTGAAATAAGCGCATTTGCTTCACCAATCGGATTGTCATTGTCATCGACCTCTAACCATCCGGGCATCAAGGTTATAATAACATCACCTGCCATATTTTTATAAGAAGAATTTCTGATTTTTGACATCTCACTGTTGGAGTCAGATGCTATATTCATCAAATCTTTGAAATTATATACCGATTGTACACCTTCAAATTCAAGCATAAAATCAATTATGTTTTCCTGCATTTTTGTGAAGTCTATACCTTTTTCTTCAATCAAATTTCTGTTTAGATAGATGTTTTTTCCATAATAACCTGTAATCCATTTCTCATGACCGTAAATTGCCATCAAATAAGAACTTAGCAGAGCAATTGAACGATTGGCATTAAAGTATCCTGCATAGAAATTATTCTCTTTTAATTCTTCAGGAGAATATGTATCAGTTTGATTACCAAACAAAACAAACAGAACTTTATCAGTTCCAATCCTGTTTTCGATTTTTTGAATAAGGAATTGCAATTCACCATCTAATCGTAAGTACATATCTTCCTTTTCCATTGAGAAAAGAGAAAATTTCTTTTCATTTGGCGTACGCACAGTAAACTGCAACATCAGAGCATCAGGAAATCTGTCGGCACCAAGCTCATGTTCCTGAAAAACACGTAGAGCCATTTCAGCAACCAAAGAATTGGCGGAAGGTGTGTTTTTTAATATTGTAACAGGTTGACTACTCTTCTTTTTCGTAGTGTTTTTATATTCAAAAGATTTGGGATTTTTTTCATTTAATGCAGCTAAATACGTTGATGCCTGATACATTGGCTCCCATGTTCGATCGATATATCTTTGAAAAGCTCCATTTTCATTCATGTCTAAAGCCTGCCACGGCATTCCGTTGGAATAATAAGCAGTTGAACTCCACTTCATCATTACATCATCCATCCATACAACACCATTTGCAGCATGACCGGCAAATGCAATAACGTCTTCAGCATTTAGTCCGATCGCAAATGATTTTGATTTAGCTTGATTTGCCATCATTATCTCATCGACAATATTTGTGGCTTTAAAGTTTTTTGCCGATAGTTTTAAATGCGATTCAATACCTGAAAACGCCTGATCTTGAAATATTGATTCTATTTTCCCTGTCGATTTGTTTAAAATAAAATTTGAAACGACACCGTGATAATAAGGTACTGTACCGGAAGTTATTGTTGCAATATCACAAGCATTACCCGACGAGTTTATATTGCAGGCAATATTATTCAGAGCTATTCCACTGTTTGTCAACTTTCTAAAGCCACCGGAACTAAACCTGTCATGCAATTGCTCTATATGATTTTGTTGCAACCCGTCGACCATGATACCTACGACTAATCGGGGCTGAGAAAACATCAGTATAGTTGGGATAAGAATACAAATTAATGTCAAAATGGCTTTACGTGGATACATGTTGGTAATTAGTGATTGGTGATTAGTGGTGTTTTAGAGTTTACCTTTTGTTGAGGGTAATTCATAATTATAAATATCACGTTTTACTGCCATTTTAATTGATTTTGCTAAAGCTTTGAATATACCTTCTATTTTGTGATGGTCGTTATCACCTTCAGCTTTGATATTTAAGTTCATCAAAGCAGCATCGCTTAATGACTTAAAGAAGTGAAAAATCATATCGGATGGCAGATCGCCGATATATTCACGCTTGAACTGCACATCGTACACTAACCACGGACGACCACCAAAATCAAGAGCAACCGAACATAAACTATCATCCATAGGTAGAGTAAAACCATATCTTTCAATCCCTCTTTTATTCCCGATTGCCTTTTTCAAAGTCTCGCCCAACGCTAATGCAGTATCTTCAATGGTGTGATGCTCATCAACTTCCAAGTCACCCTTTACTGTTATTTCCAAATCACATCCGGAGTGTTTTCCGATTTGCTCCAACATATGATCGAAGAATTTCAAACCCGTATTAATTGTAGCCTTACCACTACCATCTAAATTTATCTTAACGAAGATATCAGTTTCTTTAGTAGTCCGTTTTACCGTAGCTACCCTTTCTCCTGCAAATAAAAACTCAGTAATTTGATTCCATGAAGAGGTTTGTAAAGCACAATAATCAGTAAGTCCGCTATCATTCAGCAAATTCTTATCATCAGAAATTAATATTGCCTTACAACCTAAGTTTTTAGCTAATTCAACATCAGTCAGTCTATCACCGATGACAAATGAATTTTCTACATCGTAATCTCCTGATAAATATTCTTTTAGCATATCTATACCCGGCTTGCGAGTAGGTAAGTTATCTTCCGGAAAAGACTTGTCGATAAAGATTTTATCAAAGTTGATACCCTCATTGCTTAAAATATTCAACATTTTGCTTTGTACTGTATCAAAATGTTCTTGCGGATACACTTCAGTTCCAAGTCCGTCTTGATTAGTAACCATAGCCCATTCAAAATCAAGTTTGGTTCTAAGAAAATATAAATTTCGTATAACACCGGGTAAAAACTCCATTTGCTCAAGACTATCAACCTGATAAGTAACAGGAGGTTCTAATATAATAGTTCCATCGCGGTCGATAAATAAGACTTTTTTCTTTTGTATATTGATGTCGGACATTTTCAAGATGATATTTTACTGTTGGGAAATAAAGTGCAAAAATAGTTTTTTTAGAGGAAAGAAAAAAAATATTAAGCACATTCCCCTATTATTTTCAAATAAATAATGATAACTTTGCAAAACTTTAAAAAAACAGATAAATTTATTATAACTTATTTTTACACAACTATTTATCAAAATGGAATTTGACTGGTTAATTTCTTTGTTCACAGAAGATGGCATAGCTCACACTATTTTATTATATGCATTTGTGATTGGAATCGGGGTGATGATTGGAAAAGTTAAGTTTTTTGGTATCTCATTGGGAGTGACCTTTGTTCTTTTTGTAGGTATAATTGTCGGACATTTTGGTTTTAGTGCAAACCATGAGTTAATGCACTTCCTTCGTGAATTTGGACTGATACTGTTTATCTATTCCATTGGTTTACAGGTCGGACCCGGTTTCTTTTCTTCATTTAAAAAAGGAGGTATGCATCAGAATTTACTTGCTGCCACTATAGTTTTCCTGGGAGTTGGAGTAACAATTGCTTTGTATTACATCTTTGCAGGAAGAATACCTATGTCGATGTTCGTTGGAATTTTATCAGGAGCGGTTACTAATACACCCGGACTTGGTGCTGCACAGGAAGCATTGCGACAACTTCACGATGCAGGTCAGATTACCGAAATTCCTCAGATAGCTTTAGGGTATGCAGTAGCTTATCCATTAGGCGTAACCGGAATAATCTTCTCATTAATTATCATTCGTACAATTTTTAAAATCAATTTCGATAAAGAGCATGAAAAGATAAAAGAAAGTATAGAAAATGCCGAAGGCACAAGATTAATGACTATAGAAATACATTCAAAAGCTATTCATGGAAAGAATTTAATACAAATACGCAAGTTGCTTGGACGTCAGTTTGTTATCTCTCGGCTTTATCATGATGGAAATTATTCAATTCCAAAAGGAGATACGGTTTTACACAATAATGATATAGTGTTAGTTGTATCAGCAGATGAAGATGCTGAACCTGTAAAAGAATTACTTGGAGATGTTGTTGAATTCGACTGGAAAGAATCGGAAGAGAAAATGATATCTCGAAGAATAGTTATTACTCGTGACAAAATTAACGGAAAGACATTAGGGTCATTGAAATTAAGAGCATTAAATGTCAATTGTACGCGAGTAATTCGTTCCGGATTCGATTTGTTTGCCAGTGAAGATTTAGTGTTGCAAGTGGGCGACAGAGTTGTAGTGGTTGGTTCGCACGAATCTATAAAAAGGATTGAATCAGTACTCGGTAACACTTTAAAAAGATTAGATGAACCGCATTTGATAACATTATTTACAGGTATTTTCCTGGGAATTATTTTCGGAAGTATACCATTTTACATACCCGGTATGCCGATGCCGGTTAAGTTAGGCTTGGCAGGCGGACCGCTTGTAATAGCAATACTTCTTGGGCGATTTGGTTTTAAATTGAGATTGATTACATACACAACTCAGAGTGCCAACTTATTGCTTAGGGAAATAGGAATAACTTTATTCTTGGCAAGTGTCGGTATAGCATCAGGCGATCAATTTGTCGAGACTGTAGTTCATGGTGATGGTTTGCTTTGGGTTGGATGCGGTGTATTAATCACAATGATTCCATTGGTTGTAGCAGGTATAATCGGTAGAAAGATGATGAAGCTCAACTACTTTACTTTGATGGGGTTAATTGCGGGAAGCACTACCGATCCTCCTGCGCTTGCATATGCTAACGCTACTGCCGGCAATGATGCTCCTGCTGTTGCATACTCAACAGTATATCCATTAACAATGTTTTTAAGAGTAATCATGGCACAGATATTAATATTGATTTTTGTGTGAGATGGTGAATTAGAAAATGAATAAAAAAGATTGGTACATAAAAATGTTGGCGTGGCGCGAAAGCCACATTAAACAACGTCACTTTATTTTAATTCTCAGCTTTGCAGTTGGTATATTCGCCTCTATAGCAGCTAATCTCCTCAAATCTTCTATTCATTTAATTCAGCAAGTTCTTACAAATAATTTTAGTCGTCTTGATGTTAATTATTGGTATTTAGTATTTCCTATTATTGGTATTTTATTAGCTTCGCTTTTTGTCAGATACTTTGTTAAAGATGATATAAGTCACGGTGTTACACGAATTTTATATGCAATATCCCAACGAAAAAGCATCTTAAAATTACATAATACATGGTCATCTATTATAGGTAGCTCACTTACTATCGGGTTTGGCGGATCTGTCGGTGCTGAGGCTCCTATTGTATTGACAGGCTCAGCTATAGGTTCAAATCTTGGAAAGTTTTTCAAGATGGACCAAAGAACCATGATGCTTTTAATAGGTTGTGGTGCAGCAGGTGCTATCGGAGGTATTTTTAAGGCTCCTATTGCAGGATTGATGTTTACGCTTGAAGTGCTAATGTTGGACATGACGGTTGCCTCGGTTGTGCCAATTATCATCTCGTCGGTTACAGCAACAACATTTACTTATATCCTTTCCGGAAGCGATTTTATGTTTAGATTTGGAGCTGCACAGACTTTTGAAGTAGAGAGGATACCCCAATTTATTTTACTCGGAATAGTGTGCGGTTTGGTCTCTCTTTACTTTACAAGAGGAATGAATAAAATAGAAGGTCTTTTCAGAAAGATAAAAAAGCCTATATGGAAATTAGCAATTGGGGGTGCGATTTTAAGTGTGTTGATATTTATATTTCCACCACTTTATGGCGAAGGATATGATACGATTGAAGCATTAATTAATGGTGACTCTAAGTCTGTGTTCGACTGGAGTTTCTTTCAACCTTACAGCGACAATCAATGGATTTTGGTTATATACCTATCACTTATAATAGTATTCAAGATATTCGCATCAGCAGCAACTAATGGAGCAGGTGGAGTGGGAGGAATATTTGCACCGACACTGTTTCTTGGTAGTATAACAGGTTTTGTTTTTGCTACTGTATCAGTAATGATGGGCTTTAATACTTCATTAGAAAATTTTTCTCTTGCAGGTATGACAGGAATGATGTCGGGAGTGATGCATGCGCCATTAACCGGTATTTTCTTAATTGCCGAACTTACAGGTAGTTATAGTCTGTTTATAATGTTGATGATAGTTTCAACCATGTCGTATCTTACTATCAAGATTTTCGAAAAACACAGTTTGTATGCAATGCGTTTAGCACAAAAAGGCGAGCTGATAACACATAATAAAGACAAAGCTGTATTGACATTAATGAAGACCGAAAATGTTATAGAGACAGATTTAAAGATTTTAAGTCCGGATATGACTTTAGGCGAATTAATAAAAATAATATCAAAATCGAAAAGAAATATTTTTCCTGTTGTAGATAGTGATACTGAGGTTTTATTAGGTATAGTTCTATTGGATGAGGTGCGAAATATCATGTTCAGACCGGAATTATACAATCGATTTACCGTAAAGCAACTGATGATATCCCCACCGGCTACAATCAACAATCAATTGCCAATGGAAAAAGTGATGCAGATTTTTGAAGATACCGGAGCATGGAATCTGCCTGTAGTCGACCAGCATAAAAGATACATAGGATTTGTGTCTAAATCGAAAATTTTTAATTCATATAGACATGTGCTCGTTCATTTCTCTGAAGAATAAGCTCATGATTATTTACAAACTATAGATGATTAATTATATATATTCACATTACATTGAAATTCTCGGTTCGATTTTGAGCGTTATATATCTATATCTTTCTATCAAACAGAAAGTTAGTTTGTGGATTTTCGGGTTTCTGTGTTCAGCATTATATATAGTAGTTTTTTTCCAGAGTAAATTCTATGCAGATATGACACTTCAATTTTATTATCTTGGAGTGAGTATTTATGGGTGGTTTAGCTGGAAAGAAAAAGCAAAACAGACGGGAAAGGAATTGCCAATCAAGACAACAAGTCTGAGGAACGTATTAATACTCTTGCCAATCACGATTATAGTTTTATTCCTATATTATTATGTACTAAAAAACCATACAGATTCGCCCTTACCTTTTGCCGATTCATTTACTACTGCATTAAGTATAACTGCTACATGGATGCTGGCAAAAAAGATGATAGAGCATTGGATATTATGGATTATAGTAGATTCAGTTTCAGCAGGTTTATATTTTTATAAAGAATTATACCCAACCACAATCCTTTTTGTGATATATACTATAATGGCTGTGATTGGATGGATACAATGGCGAAAAGATTTAAAATTACAAACAAATTAACAATCAAATTTATATCATTATACCATAAAAAAATAAATATATGAGAAAACTAATTTTATCAATTATTCTTATTTCAACAGTTATGTTATTACATGCACAAAAAAACAATGATTTATCAATCACATTAAGTGCAGATCAGTATAAACAAGTTGAAAAACATTTTTCAGATAAAGAAAGGCAAAACTCGAAATCAAGAGATTGGGCTTATTACAAACGCTATGAGGCTGCAAATGAGACATTGAAGAAGCCAATCAAGGCTGTATTTATGGGTAATTCCATCACTGAAGGTTGGGCAAATCAGCATCCTCAGTTTTTCATATCAAATGGTTTTGTGGGAAGGGGAATAAGCGGACAGACAACATCTCAGATGTTATGTAGGTTTCAATCTGATGTTATAGATTTGAAACCACAGCTTGTAGTGATAATGGCAGGGACTAACGATATTGCAAGAAATACCGGATATATCAGTCATAAACACATACTGCAAAACATAAAATCTATGTGTGAATTAGCAAAAATCAACAAGATTACTCCAATTTTGTGCACTATCCTTCCTGCTTATGAGTTTGGATGGAACAAAGATATTAGTCCGGCTGAAGAAATAAAACTGTTAAACGATATGATTAAACAGTACGCTAATCAAAACAAGATTAGCTTCGTAGATTATTACTCTCAGATGGTTGACGAGCGCGGAGGTATGCCGTCTGAAATAGCTGAAGATGGAGTTCATCCTAACAGTAAAGGGTATGACATAATGGAGCCGATAGTGTTAAAAGCAATCAAGAAATTTATTAAACTTTAAAACCTTATTCCTGTTTTATTGTTATATGCTAACAATGCAAGACAGTTGAGCTGCAATTTGACTGATAAATTTAACATACATTGTCGAGACATAACAATAAAGCATGATTTTTCAAGAATTCAATCCTGTTGAGGATAAAATTTTCAGAATTATTGACAATGATGGGGAGGTAATCGATACAAAACATTTCCCTTCATTGGACAATGATATTATACTTCAAGCGTACAAATCCATGTTGTTTGCGAGGACTGCCGACCAGATGGCTGTTTCGTATCAGCGACAAGGAAGGATGTACACCTACCCGCCGATTATAGGACAAGAAGCGATACAGGCAGCTTCAAGTTTTGTTGTGCGACCACAAGATTGGGTTGTACCTGCTTTTAGAGAAATGGGATTAATGCTTGCTAAAGGTGTAAGTCTGAAAGAAATATTTCTTTATTATCTGGGTAATGAAGAAGGTAGTAATTTTCAGGATGCACACCATGTATTACCCTTTTGTGTACCAATAGGTTCGCAATATCTACATGCTACAGGTATCGGCTATTCAGTTAAATATCAGCAAAAAGACGAAGTTGTTTTTCCTTTCATAGGAGATGGAGGAACATCAGAAGGAGATTTTAGTGAAGCGTTAAATTTTGCAGCAGTTTGGCAGGTGCCTATCGTTTTTACTATTCAGAATAACCAATATGCTATCTCTGTGCCTGTCAGCGAACAAACCCGCTCAATTAATCTTGCTGTAAAATCAGTCGCATTTGGAATGCCGGGCATTAAAGTAGACGGTAATGATTTCTTTGCCATGTATGTTGCATACAAAGAAGCGATGGATTATGTAAGAGCCGGTAATGGTCCGGTATTAATAGAAGCTTATACATATAGAAAAGGTGCGCATACAACATCCGACGATCCTTCTAAATATCGAACTAAAGAAGAAGAGCAATTGTGGGAAAAAGCAGATCCATTGTTAAGATTAAGGAAATACATTGATAAGAATGGAATTGTAATGCCTGATGAAGATGAGTTAATTCAGGAATATAAGAAGGAAGTCGACAAGCAATTTCTCGAAGCAGAGAATTTCAGACCATATGAATTAGACGATGTGTTTAATTATATGTATGTTGAGATGCCTGAAACATTGATAAAACAAAAAACAGATTACGAACAATACATTAGCTGGAGGAAGAAAAGAAAATGAGTGTGATGAATATGGTTCAAGCCATCAATAATGCCTTTGATATTAAGCTTTCTGACGACAACACGGTTGTTATGTTTGGAGAAGATGTTGGTGTTGAAGGAGGAGTATTCAGGGTAACAGAAGGCTTACAGAAGAAATACGGAGCTAACAGAGTGTTTGATACGCCTTTAGCAGAATCGGCAATTGTGGGAACGGGCTTAGGAATGGCAATGTCAGGATTAAGACCTGTTGTAGAACTACAGTTTGACGGGTTCACATATCCTGCATTTAATCAGATTATTTCGAATGTGTCAAGGATGCATAACAGAACGAGAGGTCGATATAAAGCACCTATGGTGATAAGATTTCCTTATGGGGGCGGAATAAATGCTATCGAACATCATTCTGAAAGTCCGGAAGCACTTTATGCGCATATCCCTGGTATTAAGGTAGTTGTGCCATCTACACCATATGATGCAAAAGGATTGATGATTTCAGCCATTGAAACTGATGATCCGGTTATCTTTATGGAACCTAAAAGGATTTATCGTGCTATAAAGCAAGAAGTTCCCGAAGAAAAATTTTCTATTCCGATTGGAAAGGCAAAAGTCTTATCTGAAGGTTCGGATGTTACTTTAATAGCTTTTGGAGCGATGATTAGAGAATGTCAGAAAGCAATTCAGATGGCAAAAGAAGAAGATATTTCAGTAGAGTTGATAGATTTGCGCACTATCTATCCTATTGATAAAGAAACAATTGTAGAATCGATAAAGAAAACAGGTAGGGTTATAATTGTAGCCGAAGCACCTGAGTCATTTAGTGTGGGAGCTGAACTTATGGCAATTGCCAATGAAGAAGCATTTTTGTACTTAGAAGCTCCACCAAAGAGAGTTATGGGATTTGATACAATTGTACCATTAGCTAAAGGAGAGCCTTTTTATCTGATTACACCCGATCGTATTTTTTACGAAATAGAGCGTACAGTTAAGTATTAGTAGAGACGTGTCGCGACACGTCCTTACATTAACACATTATTCACATTAACACATTATTAGCATATATGAAATACGTATTTAAATTTCCTGATATTGGCGAAGGACTTGACGAGGGCACCATACTCGAAATTTACGTTAAAGTCGGACAACAGGTTAACGCCGGAGATTTGTTGGTAAATATGGAGACCGACAAAGTTGCGGCTGATATACCATCTCCTAAATCAGGTAAAATATTGAAAATTTATGGAAATGTTGGGGATGTGGTACGAGTTGGCAGTCCCCTTGTTGATATTGAATTATCCGATAAAGAATTTATGGAAAATCAAAATGAAGAAGAAACAGCAGGTGTTGTAGGCACTCTTGAAATTGCAGATGTTAACGCAGTTTTGCCGTCAAGTGATGAAAACATAAGTGATTATGAAGAACCTAAATTGAAAAAAGCATTTGCAACACCTCATATCAGAGCTTTTGCGAAAGAATTGGATATAGACATTAATCAGGTGACAGGCACAGGACCCGTAGGACGAGTAACAAAAGAAGACATTGAGAATTATGTCGCAACAAAAAGTCCGGTCGAAAAGACAATATTTGCACAAGTTTATGAGCCGGAAGATGTTACATATGAACCGCTTACTCAGATTAGAAAAACCATAGCACGCAATATGGTTCAATCAAAACATAATGCTGCCCACGTTACTGTTTTCGAGGAAATTGAAGTCTCGGAATTGATAGCAATACGCGAACGTTACAAAGAATCATTTGCAGCAAGAGGAGTGAAGTTAACCTATCTGCCATTTATTGTAAAAGCAACAATTCAGGCATTGAAGAAACACAGGATAATGAATTCGCAGATGGATATGGATAATAACCGAATGATATACAAAAACAGATTCAATATCGGTATTGCTATGGATACGTCAGAAGGATTGGTTGTGCCTGTAATAAAGGATGCGGATAGATTGACCATTTTTGAAATAAGTCAGAAGATTACTGAATTTGCAGTTAAAGCGCAAGAAAGAAGATTAAATATTGACGATATGAAAGACGGCACTTTTACCATAACCAATTTTGGTACATTTAGCGGCATATTCGGTACACCTGTAATTAACTATCCACAAGCAGGTATTTTAGGAGTTGGACGAATTGTAAAACAGCCGGTTGTGAAAAATGATGAAATTGTAATAGGCTATGTGTTAGGACTTTCATTGTCGGTCGACCATCGCATAGTGGATGGAGGAGATACCGCACGTTTTATGCGACAGGTGATGGATCATCTATCAGACCCGGTTTCGTTGTTAATGGAATAATATTCAGTGTTTATAATCGCTCGTTATAGCCGAATAGTCGGTTTTTCTTGATTTCTTTATAAACCAAATCAGGTACGTAGAAACGAAGCTTAGAATTGCCATCTTCAATTAAAGAAGTAATAAACTTAGTGTTAACTCCGACATTATCAGGAGTTAGAGTTTTGATAATCAGTATTTTTCTGGTTTCAATTAAATATTTCCACAATAGTCTGATATCAGAAGGAAAGTGATTGTCATCAGGATAAACAATTTCACCTGTTTCTTGATTTATAGATGGATACAGATATATTTTTACGTTTTCGGCAAATAAGATTCCCATCATTTGTAAAACGCCACCACGAAGGTCATCATAACCTTGATTAGTAAGTATTTTATCAAAAGTAGGCAGTCCCATTACTATACGTAGCTTAATAATTCGAAACTGACCAAAATATTTAACCAATTCAAAATATCGTTTGAAGCGGGAAACCATAACGCTTTGTCCCATCAGATTCATCAAATCGACACGATGAAGAAAATCCGATTCATCAACTTCCTCTCCTTGCATCAAATAATTAAGCGAAATTTCACAGAAAGCAATGGTATTTTCAGGAGTATAGTCTTCGTCTCTCTTAAAAACTTCCATGCTATCCTCTATAAATTTCATACTCAAATTATGGATTGGTCTGAAATAGCCCCTATTCAGAATGATATTCTTCTTGTAGAGCATATCACCCGGCTGAATAACCTTACCGGTTTTATCAAACATAATTGCCGGAGTCATATTATTTCTTACCAACATTAGATTCAGCAAGCGGTTGTCTACATTATTGAAATCCGGACCGCTTGTGTGTATATAATCTATCTCAACACGGTCAGAATCAAGATTATCAGTTAGACTTAATAAAATCTCAGTAGGATTATCTAACAGAAACAATCCGCCATAAATTAAATTTACACCCAATGTACCCAAAGTATATTGTTGAAGCAGAGTGTCATTTTCCAGCAGTTTGACATGGATAAGAATTAAGTTAGGGTTATATCTATCGCTTCCTTCGACCATTATTCCCAGCCAACCGTTTCCTTGATTGGTTTTAGTAAAATTAATTGTCTCGACAGTATTGGCAAAGGCAAAAAACTTTTGTGAATTAGCTTTATCTAAAATTTTAATCAACTCATCATATTCATATTTAACCATTTTGCATAACCTGTCCTCAGAAACATGTCGCGATGGCATATCCTCGTTATAAAAATGGTCGCTAAACAGTTTGTCGTAAGCTGAAACAGTCTTTGCAATAGAGTTTGAAGCACCACCGGCTTGAAATAAATGACGGGCAGTTTCCTGTCCGCCGCCAATTTCAGCCACTGTACCATAATGGATACTTTCGATATTGATCTTGACCGCCTTCTCTTTTGAACTGAATTTTTTCATAAAATACTGCAATGATGTAATCTTAAACTTACAACGACAAAGTTAATTAATTGTTTTATTATCTGTGTCACTCTTACGAATAAACATATCAACGTACTAATATATCAATATAAAAATTGAGAAAATTGAGAAATAATAAAAACAAAAAAACATTAAAAGAAAGTTGCTAAACTGATAAAATTACTTATTTTTGGGTGCTAAACGTTCTTGGGATAAGAACAAATATAAACTTCTTTATAAATAAAAGAGATGAAAATTGGATTAATTGGTTTTGGCAATACAGGAAAAGCTGTTGCATCAGTATTAATAAAAAAGGAGAATTTCGACCTAATGTGGGTACTCAGAAAAACGCCAAAACAAGAAAAAAGAAATGTCTCCGAAATCTTGGAACTTGAATCAGACAATGAAAGCTACGTTTATTCATTAGAAAACACTAATATCGAAAAGTTATTTGACGATATGCCTGTTGATGTCATAATCGATTTTTCATCTGAACATGGAATCTATTCGTATGGTGAAGCTGCTGCTGATAGAAATATCAGAATTATATCTGCAATTTCACATTATGATAAAAAAGAAATTGAATTTTTGAAGGAATTAAGTAATAAAACTACAGTCTTTTGGTCGCCTAATATCACATTAGGCATTAATTATCTTATCTTTGCAGCTAAAGCTTTGAAGAATATTGCACCATTTGTTGATATTGAGATTGTTGAAGAGCATTTCAGACAAAAACATGGCGTGTCGGGAACTGCAATAAAAATGGCTGAAGCTTTAAAACTAAAGCCTTCGCAAATTAATTCTGTAAGAGCAGGTGGAATTGTGGGGCGACATCAAGTTATCTTTGGATTTGAATATCAAACAATAAGACTTACACATGAGTCCATATCCAGAGAGGCATTCGGAAATGGAGTTACATTCGTTGCTGAAAATTTAATGGACAAGCCTCCGGGTTATTATCAATATGAAGATGTATTTAAGCCACTATTAAAAGGGACAATATGATTTCAATTAAGACTTTTACTTTTAATCCTATTCAGGAAAATACTTATATAGTTAGCGATGAAACAGGTGAGGCAGTTGTAATAGATGCCGGATGTTATTTCGAAAATGAAAAGAAAGCTTTACAGAATTATTTGGAAAGCAACAATTTAAAGTTAGTAAGAGTGTTAAATACACATCTTCATTTCGATCATCAATTTGGTAATAAGTTTTTGTTCGATACTTATGGTATATTACCAGAGGCTCACAAAGATGATTTGTTTTTATTAGAGCGTGTAGTAAAAGGTGGCAACATTCTCGGATTTCCAATGTTGGAAGATGCTCAAAAGATTGGTAATTTCTTAGAAGAAAATCAGGAGATAACATTTGGTAATACCACATTTAAAATTTTTCATGTTCCGGGTCATAGTCCGGGACATATTGTTTTTTATTGCAAAGCTGAAAAAGTACTTTTCGCCGGAGATGTGCTTTTTAGTGGTTCAATCGGACGAACTGACTTAGAAAGAGGAGATTACGCTACTCTAATAAATAATATAACTGAGAAATTATTAATTCTCCCTGATGATGTCGTTGTTTATCCAGGTCATGGTCCGACTACAAGTATAGGAGAAGAAAAAGTTTCGAATCCTTATTTGTAAAGGTATACTCGTTGAATTCTTAAAATAGGACGTATCCAAAGATTATTCATACAAATTATTTTCTTTGATATATTGATAAACATCAGGGTGTATCAAATCTGATACATTTTGTTTGTTTTGTATCATTTGCCTTATTTGAGTAGAAGATACATCAAAAAATGGGGTATTTAAAACTTGCATCGAGGGATATTTACCTTTTACTGTTGAAAAATCATAACCTTTTCGTGGGTAAACATAAACTTCGTACCTTTTAAGTAGTTCATCATAGTCTTTCCATTGATCAAAAATTATTGCATTATCACTTCCGATTATTAAAACGAACTGATGTTCATGAAACATTTCAGATAAATGATTTAAAGTATCAATTGTGTAAGAAGGAATAGGCATGGAAAATTCAATATCAGAAGCTTTAATTCTATTATTTCCACTTATAGCCGCAATTACCATGTCCAAGCGAATATATTCATCAAGTTGACTTGCAATATCTTTCAAAGGATTACAAGGTGATACAATCAGCCATACCTCATCAACTATATTGTTTATAATCAGATGATTTGCTAACTGAGTATGACCATTATGAATGGGATTGAATGAACCTGAGAATACAGCAATACGCATAATATATTTAATAATAATGTTCTATAAAACTTATTGCAAAAGTATCAAAATTCTGTTATCTTTGCTCATTCTTATTCGATATTTATACATTTACAAATATAATATGACTGTAATGAATATAGCTGATCGTTTCCTAAAATATGTGAGTTTTCATACCACTTCTGATTCTGAAACTAATTTAACACCAAGTACACCCGGACAAATGGTGTTTGCACAATTTCTTGCTGAAGAACTAAAATCTATTGGATTGAGTGATGTTTCTTTAGATTCTAACGGATATTTAATGGCTACTTTACCTGCAAATACCGATAAAAAAGTACCAACCATCGGCTTTATCTCTCATGTGGATACAAGTCCGGATATGTCTGGTAAAAACATCAAACCAAAGATTATTTACGATTACGATGGGAACGACATTTTACTGAATGAAGAAAAGTTAATTGTATTAGAAACTTCTACATATCCTGAAATATTACAGTATAAAGGTCAGGATGTTATTGTTACAGACGGAACTACTTTATTAGGTGCTGATGATAAAGCCGGTATTGCTGCAATTGTAACTGCTATGGAATATCTGATTGCCAATCCTGATATCAAGCATGGTAAAATAAGAGTCGGTTTTACGCCTGATGAAGAAATTGGTCGTGGTGCGCATCTTTTTGATGTAGAAAAATTTGGTGCCGAATGGGCTTATACTATAGATGGAGGAGAGATTGGAGAGCTTGAGTATGAGAACTTCAATGCTGCCGGTGCTAAGGTTACTTTTCATGGCATAAATGTTCATCCGGGGTATGCAAAATGTAAAATGAAGAATTCTATACGTATTGCCAATCAGTTTATATCTATGTTACCTCGCCACGAAACTCCCGAACATACAGAAGGTTACGAAGGATTTTATCATTTAATGAGTTTAGAAGGAACAGTTGAAACAACAACTTTAAACTATATCATTCGTGACCATGACCGTGACAGATTTGAGCGAAGAAAAAAAGAAATGACTCATCTTGTAAATAAAATAAATACTGAATTTGGTGAAAATACTGCTGAAATTGAAATTAATGATCAATATTATAATATGCGCGAAAAAGTTGAACCACTAATGCATATTGTTGATTTAGCGGCAGAAGCAATGAGAGAAGCCGATGTTGAACCCAACATCAAACCTATTCGTGGTGGCACTGATGGCTCTCAGCTATCGTTTAAAGGTTTACCTTGCCCTAATATCTTCGCAGGCGGACATAATTTCCATGGTCGCTTTGAATATGTTCCTATTCAATCTATGGAAAAATCATCTCAAGTCATCATCAATATAATTAAAAATCTTGCTAAAAAATAAAATTGAATAATATGAACTTCACTCCTTTTATCAATATACACAAATCTCTCGGAGCAAAATTACATGAATTTGCAGGCTATTATATGCCTATTGAATATTCAGGTATAACTGACGAACATCTTACTGTAAGAAATGCTGTTGGTGTTTTTGATGTGTCTCATATGGGCGAAATATGGGTTAAAGGTCCAAAAGCTTTCGACTTTCTTCAACGTATGACAACCAATGATCTTACGGGACTTCCCTATGGTAAAGCTCAGTATACTTGTCTGCCGAATGGTAAGGGAGGAATTATAGACGACATTTTAATTTATCATTATGAGTTTCAGAAATATTTATTGGTAGTTAATGCCTCAAATTTAGAAAAAGACTGGAACTGGCTGAATGACAATAATAAAGAAGGTGTAGAAATGGATAATGCCTCTGAATGGATGGCTCAATTAGCAATTCAAGGTCCGAAAGCCATAGATGTATTGCAAAAACTTACGAGCATTAATCTTTCCGAATTGAAATATTATCATTTCACAGTAGGAGAAATGGCAGGAGTTGAAGAAGTTATAATTTCAAATACCGGTTATACAGGAGCGGGTGGTTTTGAATTATATTTCTCTCCGGAATATGGAGAAAAGATATGGAATACTATTTTTGAAGCAGGCGAACAGTTCGGCATAAAACCTATAGGCTTAGGAGCCAGAGACACGCTACGTCTTGAATCAGGATTTTGTCTGTACGGAAATGATATTGACGAAACGACATCTCCTATCGAAGCAGGCTTAGGATGGATTACAAAATTTGTTGATGGTAAAAATTTCATCGACCGTCCTTTGTTCGAAAGACAAAAAGCAGAAGGAGTTTACAGAAAGCTTGTGCGTTTCGATTTGACAGAAAGAGGTATACCGCGACAAGGTTATACCATTGTAAATGAAACCAATGATGTTATTGGAAGAGTTACATCCGGAACTATCCTGCCGGGAACTCAAACCGGAATTGGTATGGGCTATGTTGCAACCCAATACGCAAAATCCGGTTCTGTAATTTATATTGATATTCGTGGAAAAAAGATACAGGCTAAAGTAAAATAGTTTATAGCTCCTGCACTTTTTCGTTCCATTCTCGCTGGTCGTTGACAATTGCGTCCAATACAGCTACGGCTGTGATGTTTACAATATCACGCACTGAGCTTTCTACGTCTACTATATGTATCGGTTTGTTCAATCCCATTTGTATAGGACCAATTGTATCCGCTAATCCCATCTCAATCAGCATTTTATAAGTGGTATTAGCTGAGCTCAAATTTGGGAATATCAGAGTATTTACCTTCTTACCTTTAAGTTTAGAAAATGGATATTTATCATCCCTTAATTTCTGATTTAACGCAAATGTAACTTGCATTTCTCCATCGACACATATTTCAGGATATTTGGTGTGCAAAGTTTCAACTACTTCATGGATACTTGCCGGACTGCCACTCTGTACAGAGCCGAAGTTTGAGTACGACAACATTGCCATAACAGGTTCATGATTAAAGAACTTAACAGTATTGTATGTTAATTTTGCCACATCAATCAGAGTTTCTGTCGAAGGATGACGATTGAATAATGTATCGGCTAAAAAGAAAACTCCTTTTTTAGTATTCATAATGTGCATTGCGCCTATATGATTCAATCCGCTACGTATTCCTACAACTTCTTTAGCAACATTCACAGAATCTGTATAACGAGAATAAACACCTGTTATTAAAGCATCTGCTTCTCCGGTTTCAACCATCATCATACCGAAATAATTGCGTTCGTACATTTTTTCGTACGCTTCTTCAAAGGTCATCCCTTCTCTGCCTCGCTTAGTTGCTAAAAGTCGTGCATATTTTATTCTGCGTTCTTCTTCTCTATCATGACGAAGATTCACAATCTCAATACCTGTAAGGTCGATATGGTTTTCTGCTGCGATATTGGCAATTTTTTCTTCATTACCTAACAGCACCGGATAACAAATCTTTTCTGCCAAAGCTGCTTCTGCCGCTTTAAGCATATTTATATGATTAGATTCTGAAAACACAACACGTTTAGGATGCTGGCGAGCAATTTCATAAAACCTTCTAAGCATTTTATTATCACTACCCATTAACTCTCTCAATCTTAAATCGTAAGCATCAAAATCTTCAATTTTCTTTCGTGCTACTCCTGATTCCATAGCTGCCTTAGCTACAGCAGGTGCAACCGTTGTCAACAAACGAGGATCAAGCGGTTTGGGTATTAAATAATCCTTTCCAAACGATAAGCGTTTGATGTTATATGCAGCATTTACCACATCTGGCACAGCCTTTTTCGCTAAATCAGCAATGGCTTGCACTGCCGCCACTTTCATAGCCTCATTGATACATTTCGCCCTCACATCAAGTGCACCCCTGAAAATATATGGAAACCCAAGTACGTTATTAATCTGATTTGGATGGTCGGAGCGACCGGTGGCAAAGATGATATCAGGTCGTGCACTGATTGCATCATCATATGAAATCTCAGGATTAGGATTGGCTAAAGCAAAAACGATAGGATTATCATTCATAGTCTGCACCATCTCTTTAGATAAAACACCCGCAACCGACAAACCAAGAAAAACATCAGCACCAACAACAGCCTCACTTAAAGTCATAATTTCACGTGATGTTGCAAATAATTTCTTTCTTTCATTTAAGTCTGTTCGTTTTTTATTAATAACACCCTTTGAATCAACCATCACAATATTCTCAACCTTTGCTCCCAGCAATACATATAATTGTGTGCACGAATTAGCTGATGCCCCTGCCCCATTCACCACAATCTTCACCTCACTGATTTTCTTACCTGTTATTTCCAAAGCATTTAGCAATCCTGCTGCAGAAATAATTGCAGTTCCATGCTGGTCGTCATGCATAATCGGAATATCAAGCTCTTCTTTCAATCTATCTTCGATTTCAAAACATTCAGGAGCTTTTATATCTTCTAAATTTATACCTCCAAAAGTTGGCGATATAGCTTTCACAACCTGAATAAATTTTTCAGGATCAGTCTCATTTACTTCAATATCAAAAACATCTATCCCCGCAAAAATTTTAAATAACAAACCTTTGCCTTCCATAACAGGTTTTCCTGCAATAGCTCCGATATTTCCAAGTCCTAAAACAGCCGTACCGTTAGAGATAACCGCAACTAAATTACCTTTAGCTGTGTATTCATACGCTAAATCAGAATTTTTCTCTATTTCCAAACAAGGATCAGCAACGCCTGGCGAATAAGCCAATGATAAGTCACGTTGCGAACTGTATGGTTTTGTTGGAACTACCTCTATTTTACCGGGTTTACCTTGCGAATGATACTTTAAAGCATCTTCTTTTGTTATTTTTGACATTGTAGTATAGTTGAAATATGTTGATAAGTTTAATATGAAAAACCTCGCAAAGGTAGAAAAAAATTGTTACTTTTGTGCAAAATCAGCTTAATTACAAATGAAGCTTAAGTCACTTTCTATCATAAATTATAAAAATATTTCAGACGCTAATTTATCATTTTCTGATAAAATTAATTGCTTTATTGGTGATAATGGCATGGGTAAAACCAATATCCTTGACGCTATTTACTATCTTTCTTTCTGCAAAAGTCACTCTAATTTAATTGATTCACAAAACATAAATCATAATGCTGATTTCTTTCTCATTCAAGGTGATTATAAAAAAAACGATACTCAAGAGCAGATTTATTGCGGAATGAAACGCAAGCAAAAAAAACAGTTTAAACGCAATAAACAAGAATATGAAAAGCTGTCGGATCATATAGGATTAATTCCGTTAGTAATGGTGTCGCCGGATGATATTGAATTAATTTCAGAAGGTAGTGATGAAAGACGCAAATTCATGGATGGAGTAATTTCACAATTTAATAAGAATTATCTGCATCAACTACTTCAATATAATATTCTGTTGAAACAGCGCAATGCCCTTCTGAAAAGCGACACACATATAGATGAAGCTGTATTTGAGATTATCGAAGAACAGATGGATAATATCGGTTTATATATTTTCGAAGAAAGGACTAAATTCATTGAAGAATTCATACCTGTTTTTCAAAATTTTCATAATAAAATATCTTATGGTAGAGAAAATGTAAGTTTAGATTATGTTTCTCAATATCAAAAACATGAAAGTCTAAAGCAAAGAATGATTGACACCAGAACTCGAGATTTTGCTTTAGGGTTTTCAACACAAGGAATTCATAAAGATGAACTTGAAATGACACTTGATGGACATCCTATTAAGAAAATCGGTTCTCAAGGTCAAAATAAGACCTACCTTATAGCTTTAAAATTCGCACAGTTCGACTTCTTAAAGAAAATCCATTTTTGTTCACCTATATTATTATTAGATGATCTTTTTGATAAATTAGACTCGAACAGGGTTGAACAAATCGTCAAACTTGTATCATCTGATTTATTCGGACAAATATTCATTACCGACACAAACAGAAAACATCTCGATCAATTACTCACACAAATCAACAACAATTCAAAAATTTTCACTATCGTAAATGGAGAAATAAGTCTGTAAGAAATCTCTATAAAAATTAATTTTATCTACATTAAAATTTTTAAGATTATCTTTTTATAAAACTTTTTCTATTTTTTATTTATATTATCATCTGTTAATCTGATAGTTATAAATCATTTTGGAAAACTTGCTTTCTAAATTACTAATAAATTATTCTTTTTTGTTTGAAGTTTAAAATAAATTGGTTAACATTGTAGTCCGATTTTATGAAAAATTTTAATCGTATAATTCATTGACTAACATTATTAAACATATAATCAAAAACAAACAAATTTAAAATCGTGAAGACAAAAACGTACACAACGGAGGAAATACGTGAAGCCTCATTTAAATTTTTTCAGGGAGATGATTTAGCTACTACTGTTTGGACAACCAAATATGCTCTAAAAGATTCGTATGGGAATATTTACGAACTCACCCCTGATGACATGCATCGCCGGATTGCAAGTGAAATTGCCAGAATCGAGAAGAAATATCCTAATCCTCTCGACAGTAACACTCTCTTTGAGTTGTTCAGAAACTTTCGTTACATAGTACCGCAAGGTAGTCCCATGACCGGTATAGGCAACGAATTTCAGGTTGCTTCGTTATCAAACTGCTTCGTTATAGGTTTCGACGGCGACTCTGATTCTTATGGAGCTATCATCAAAATTGATGAAGAGCAGGTTCAGTTAATGAAACGCCGCGGTGGTGTCGGTCACGATTTATCTCACATCAGACCAAAAGGCTCTCCGGTTAAAAACTCAGCCTTAACATCAACAGGCATAGTACCTTTTATGGAAAGATATTCAAACTCCACTCGTGAAGTAGCACAAGATGGAAGAAGAGGTGCTTTGATGCTAAGCGTTTCTATTAAACATCCTGATGCAGAGTCATTTATAGACGCAAAAATGGAATCAGGAAAAGTGACAGGTGCTAATGTTTCTGTAAAAATAAACGACGAGTTTATGCAAGCAGCTTTAGAAAATAAGCCTTTCACTCAGCAATATCCTATTCATTCAGATAATCCATGGTTTACTAAAGATGCCGATGCTAATGCCCTATGGAAGAAGATTGTGCACAATGCATGGAAATCTGCTGAGCCGGGTATTCTTTTCTGGGATACAATAATAAAAGAATCCGTACCCGATTGCTATGCTGATTTAGGTTATAAAACTGTTTCGACCAATCCTTGCGGCGAGATTCCTCTATGTCCATACGATAGTTGTCGACTTCTTGCAATCAATCTATATTCATATGTTGTAAATCCTTTCAAACAAGATGCTTACTTTGATTTTGAACTTTTCAAACAGCATGTAGAATTAGCTCAAAGGATAATGGATGACATCATCGATCTTGAAATGGAGAAAATCGAGAAGATAATTGAGAAAATCAATTCCGATCCTGAAGATGATGTTATAAAAAGAACTGAATTTCAACTCTGGGAAAAGATTAAAGAAAAAACTTCGCAAGGTCGCCGTACCGGTGTTGGAACTACAGGAGAAGGTGATATGCTGGCTGCTTTAGGTTTGAGATACGGTACTGATGATGCAACCGATTTCTCTGAAAAGGTACACAAGGAATTGGCACTTTCAGCTTATCGTTCATCAGTGAATATGGCTAAAGAACGAGGTAAATTCACTGTTTATGATGCCGAGCGCGAGAAAAACAATCCTTACGTAAATCGTCTCAAAGATGCTGATCCTCAACTATATGAAGATATGGTAAAATATGGCAGAAGGAATATTGCTTGCCTGACAATTGCGCCTACAGGCACTACCAGCATTATGACGCAAACAACATCAGGTATCGAGCCTGCATTTATGCTTTACTATACAAGAAGAAGAAAAGTAAATCCAAACGATAAAAATGTAAGAATTGATTTTGTGGATGAAAATGGTGATTCATGGGAAGAATATTCTGTTTTTCATCATAAATTTGTAACATGGATGGAAGCCAACGGTCACTCTACAACTCAACACTATACACACGAGGAGTTGGAAGCACTTGTTGAAAAATCACCTTATTACAAGGCAACAGCAAATGATGTCGACTGGTTGAAAAAGGTTCAAATGCAAGGTAGAATTCAAAAATGGGTAGATCATTCCATATCTGTAACAATTAATTTACCTGCTGATGTTAGTGAGGAATTGGTAGGTAAGTTATATGAAGAAGCATGGAAAAGCGGATGTAAAGGTGTAACTGTTTATAGAGATGGTTCACGTTCAGGTGTTTTAATAGATAAAAAAGACAAAGAAGATAGTGTAAAACAAGTATGCTTCCCTGATATCGAAGATAGATTAGTGCGGCCAAAAGAACTTAAATGTGATGTTGTGAGATTCCAAAACAATCGTGATAAATGGATTGCTTTTGTTGGATTAAAAGATGAGCGTCCATATGAAATCTTTACAGGTATTGCTGATGATGAAGAAGGAATTTTATTGCCAAAAACGGTTACGGAAGGAAAGATTATCAAGACTACCGACGAAGAAGGAAATAAAAGGTACGACTTCCAGTTTATGAACAAAAGAGGCTTCAAAACTACTGTAGAAGGACTTTCTCACAAATTCGACAAAGAATTCTGGAATTATGCTAAACTTATTTCAGGCGTGTTGAGATACGGAATGCCTATTGATCAGGTAGTTAAACTTGTATCAAGCTTGCAATTGGATAGTGAGTCAATTAATACTTGGAAAGTTGGTGTCGAACGAGCTTTGAAAAAATATATACCTGATGGGACTCAAATCTCTGAACAAATTTGTCCAAACTGTGGCGAAAAATCATTAATCTATCAGGAGGGTTGTTTGACATGCAAAAGTTGTGGTCACTCAAAATGTGGATAATTTAAACATTAATAATCAACACATTGGCTGATAAGCAAATTTCACTTCAACTCAAAAGATCGGGCAGAAATGTTCGATCTTTTTTTATAATTTCAATTATCATCATTCCTCATTAACACTTAAACTTATTCCAAGCTTAATCACATTTTTTATTTTAACCGAAGGATCTGTGATAAAACATTTTCTTAATCCGCTAAGAATATTATTCAGAGAATTTTCTTTTGATTTATAGTCACTTAAACCCCAAACCTCTTCAATAATCACACTTTTCTTGACATATAAGCCTCTATGCTTAATCAGCTCTATCAATACCCTTGCTTGGTATTTATTCAGATGCCATTCTTCTTGATCTCTGACTATTATTTGCTCCTTTGGGAAAAATACGCTATTACCTATTTTATAGTAATTTTCTATAAAAGTGAAACTATATCTCTCTGCAAGGAGATTATGTATTCGCAATAATACCTCTTGAACCTTAAATGGCTTATTGACATAATCAGAATTCTTAAAGCTAAATGCCTTTTTAATAGCACTCGCTCCATCTAAAGCTGTAATAAATAAGATTGGAACTTGATTTTTTTGTCGTCTTATATTTTCTGCAAATTGGAATCCATTCTTTTTATTTGGCAATAAAACATCCATAATAATAATATCAGGCTTAAACTGCTTGGACGTATCGGATACAATTTCACTTCCATCAGAATAACAAACAGTAAAGTTATTGATTTCCAAAATACCTTTGAGAGTTGTGCCAAGATTGATGTCATCTTCGACTAATAATACTTTTTTCATAAACAATAATTACAGGCATATCTTGTTAGACTCAGTCTAATCGCTGACGAAATTATCTCATTTTTTCATAAAACTAACATTTAAACCCTTAATTTTAAACAACCTTAACAATGTTGTTAGAACTTTGATGAAACTTTGATGAAGTTATGCTAAATATTATGCGAATCAATTGGTCTACCTTTGCACCACAAATTCAATTACTTATTTGTGTTGACGTTTCATAATATTTTATTAATCACTTTAATATTTTGAGTTAAAGTACAAACCTGTATTTTGAGTTTTTTGTTCTCTGGTTGTTTACACCATAAAACCCCGACAGAGATTTATCTCATCGGGGTTTTTACTTATTAAGCTCTCTATAAATATATTATCCCTTTGAGATAAATACGCTCTGCCTACTAACTAACCAACAACTATATCATACTCCTTTCAATATACTTTGTATGAAGTAAGTGATGTGACAATTCTCCTAATGGCTCTTTTAAAAAATTGGAATATAAGTACTGTATTTCAGGATTCTCATGTGATTTTCTAATAATTTTATGAGAATCAGCTGCATAAATTGAAGCTGCTCGCTGTTTTCTGATTTCATCTGTGGTTGGTATAGGCTGACCGCCACCGCCAAGACAACCACCCGGACAAGTCATGACTTCTATAAAATCATATTTGGACGTTCCATTTTCAATCTGATCTAATAAAATTCTTGCGTTTTTAAGTGTGTGTGCCACAGCAACATTAATATCTTTACCATTAATATTTATTGAGGCTTCCCTTATTCCTTGCATACCTCTTACTGCCGTAAGATTTATATCTTCCAAAGGTTGACCTGTCAACACTTCATATGCAGTTCGTAAGGCTGCTTCCATAACACCTCCCGTTGCTCCGAATATTACACCTGCTCCTGATGAAGAACCTAACGGATTGTCAAAATCTTCTTCCTGTAAAGAAATAAATTTAATTCCGGTTTCTTTAAACATACGTGCTAATTCTCTTGTCGTAAGCACATAATCAACATCATAAAATCTATCTTCGGCTTTTAAATCCATTTTGCGCTTCCAATATTCGAAAGCACCATCCATTTCCGGACGTTTAGCTTCGTATTTCTTTGCAGTACAAGGCATTACCGACACTACAACTATATCTCTCGGATCAATATTTTCTTGCTCTGCATAATATGTCTTTGCTATTGCACCAAACATTTGCTGTGGCGACTTACATGTTGATAAATGAGACAAAGACTTAGGATAGAAATGCTCTATGAATTTAATCCAACCCGGCGAACAGGATGTTATCATAGGTAATGTACCATTATTTCGAATACGATTTATCAACTCATTACCTTCTTCAATAATTGTCAGGTCGGCAGCAAAGTCGGTATCAAAAACCTTATCAAACCCTAACAATCGCAGTCCGGCAACCATTTTACCTGTAACCAAACTGCCAAACGGCATTCCCATTGCTTCTCCAATACCTACCCTGATAGCAGGAGCTGTCTGCACAACCACTATTTTCTTCGGATTATGAATTTCTCTCCAAACATCACTAACCGCATCTTTTTCAACAATTGCTCCGGTCGGGCACACCAACGCACACTGGCCGCAGTTTGTGCATGCAACCATTCCTAAACCTAAATCCATAAATGTAGAGATACGTGTTTTTTGTCCACGCCCCGCAAAATCAATTGCTTTAACTGTCTGCATTTCACTACAAACCGCTACACATCTACCACATAAAATACATTTTTCCGGATCTCTGACTAATGACAATGATGTATAATCTTTACATTGAATGGCTTTTCTCGTACTTTTAAATCTTCTTTCACGAATACCGAAATCATATGTCAATTGCTGTAATTCGCAATTTAAGTTCCTGTCACATGTCTGGCAGTCAAGCGGATGATTGGCGAGTAACAGCTCTACATTCATCTTTCGTGCATTTTGTATCCTATCATTAGTCGTAGTAATTTCCATACCTTCAGTGATAGTTGTGATACATGAACGTAAAAGCGACTTTGCACCTTTAACTTCTACAACACATACACCACATGATGCATTGTGAGATACATTTTTCAAATAACACAATGATGGTACTTGTATGCCTACATATGAACATGCTTCCATGATTGTAATATCATCAGGCACTTGGTAATGTTTTTGATTAATTGTAATATTCATACGTAAATAATGTGCTAATTATTAAACTATAAACGAACATCGCATCTCAGACAACGTGAAACCTCATTTCTTGCCTGCTCACCTGTATATCCACAATCAACTTCGTGGAAGTTTCCTACACGCTCTCTTACAGCAAGTTTATATGAAATATTCTTTGCTGCTCTTCGAGGATTAGACGGTACTACATTCCTGTAAATGAACTTCCTAAATAAAAGATGGAAGCGTTTTTTACTCATCAAATCAAAATCAATAGATTCTGCTGCTTTCCGTGCCATACACATTGCTTCCGCTGCTGTCGATGGTCCGGTTACAGCATCGCCACCGGCATAGAATTTCTCCTTATTAGTTATCTGACTGAATGGATTTATAACAATATTGCCATCTTTTAAAGTGTTGAATCCATTATCAATTAAATTGTAAATTCAATTAGTAAATGCAACTTTGACGGCAGGATAGTATAGTAAATTTTTTCAGAGCAAGAGAGGAAAAAGTTCCCCCCTTTGCCCCGATGGAAAAAAATGACTATAATTGTTCTCCGCC
>Ga0228535_1000097_pt1:2500-30000 | contig 271231 bp, 284 predicted proteins | sample SJ1metagenome_FD_168457 | JGI IMG/M metagenome (GOLD analysis project Ga0228535, IMG submission 168457) | Enriched culture of PCE-dechlorinating microbial communities from Ithaca, New York, USA - SJ1 | ecosystem: Engineered > Modeled > Simulated communities (microbial... >...
TTAAAATATCCAGATCCTGAAGAATTAAGGGAGAACGGGTGAGTAGGTGCAGTGGAAAACGGAACCTTAAGATGATGATCAACAGTTCCCGGGTGAGTCTCAGATCCTCTTCCACCGGGAGATAGGGATCGGTAGCGGAGCCAAAAGCTATGAATCCGTATTCTCTTTTTCTTGCCCTGTTTTTGAGCTGTTTAACCAGTACTTCTGGTGCATTTATCTTAGCAGCCAGGCCCGGCACCTGGTTTTCACCATACTTACTTCCCCGGGTGTAACAGTACACACAGTTAAAGGAACAGTTGGAATAGGGGTTTAGGGAATAGCCTGATAAGAACCAGTCATCCACATGTTTCTGTTTGTTTAAAACTGATTTGACCCGTATTTTTCTGACCAGTTATCTCACCTGAATTAATTATGGAACTTACTATACAAATTATATTATAGGGATTCTATAACTTTAACCACATGACCACTCAGCAACCCCTAGAGAACATGCTTCACGACATCCGAAAAAAAGCACTTAAACGAGTAGATAAAAAGCCTCCCCGTGAATTAGCAGCCAGCTGGTCCGGAGATGACTTACTGTATTCCGGCCCGGGTCGGACCATATTCATAGTTCTGCCCACACCAGGATGTGCCTGGGCTTTATCCGGATCAGGAGGGTGTAGTATGTGCAGTTACATTGCAGACTCTCCTCTGGAAGAGGTTTCCACAGAAGAACTGGTGGAAATTTTCAAACAACAATTACAGAGGCAAATTGAGAATCAGGAACTTGCCGGACCCACGGCCATTAAGATTTTTGTCTCGGGTAGCTTCCTGAATGAAGAAGAAATACCTCCTCAAGCTCGGCAGGAAATATTCCGGATCATAAATGCCTATGATGACGTGGAAGAAGTGGTGGTTGAGTCCCGACCAGAATACGTCACTGAAGATATAATAAGAGACTGCTGTCAGTTGATTCCAGAGAAGATATTTGAAGTGGCCATGGGACTGGAAAGTGCCTCTGATGAAATTCGCCTGTCCCGAATAAACAAAGGATTCACCAGAGAAGACTTTGAAAACGCCATGCAAATCATAAACCGGGTTAAATCTAATTTTAAAGTACAGGGCAAAGTTTATTTACTGGTAAAGCCGGTTTTAACCTCAGAAAAAGAAGCAATTGAGGACGGAGTTAGATCTGCACAGTACGCCGCAGAAATGGGAGTGGGCCGGATAGCCTTTTGTCCTTCCACCATACACAAGGGGACTTTAATGGAAGTTTTATGGCGTCGCGGGTCTTACCAGCCCCCCTGGATATGGAGTACTCTGGAAATTATAAGACGTGTGCGTGAATCAGTTGAAATCCCGGTTATAATGGACACTGCAGGATTTGGAACCCGTAGAGGGCCTTACAATTGTAAAAAATGCAACTCTAAATTAAAGAATCTGATTATTGAATCCAACATTAACCAGACCATTCCTCCAGAAATAGAGTGTGAATGTAAACCAAAATGGGAAGCTGATGTTAAATTCTCAGAAGTGACTAGGTCAACCACAAACCTGGTTAAAAATCGATGAAAAGTTTTATCACAACTAATTTTTTTTAACCGGAAGATTTTATAGGGTATTATACCTTAAAAAGTGGAAATCCTATATTAATGAAGAATATATTATCAGATAAAAGTAGATTGCTGTTTAGTTATTGATTATCCTCATTAATTAATATTTTAGAATCTATCTGCCAGACTTTTCCAAATATATTTAAGATATTGTTACCTAATGATTATTAACTTTGGTAAGCTTTACAGTGTGAGGGGGAGTATTTGGCTAAAATTCTAATCAACAGCAACACAGAGATAGATCTCGAAAAAAACCTTCAATCCATTGGTCATCAAATATTCTACACCGATTCACACCATAAAATGGTTGGGGTGGAAGCTGAAAAATTAAACGTCGACCTTGTTTTAATGAATATTCCTCCAGAATGGTCTGATGCCCAAGCTGAAGGGGATGAACTGACATCGAACATATTTAATTCAAATGTACCCCTTATTCCCTTAATTGACTTAAAAGGACAATCTGATTTTTTACCAATTCATAAACATATATTAGCCAATGCAACCCATGGTTTCATGTTAAAAAATGATTCAGAACCTTATAATTTAAGTCAATTGAGACATATGATTGATATTGCTATTTATAAACATTCAAATACCCTGAATCAAGATTTGAATAAAAAATGCACCCCATCAGGGGAAATTAATTTAAAAAATCTTTATGATGAAATCCCCCTTCCCTACCAATCTTTGGATGCTGACGGTAACTTCCTGGAAGTGAATCAGATGTGGCTGGATACCCTGGGCTATTCACGGGAAGAGGTTATTGGAAGATGGTTTGGTGACTTCCTGACTACCGATTGTTTGGATATATTTAAGAGTAAGTTTCCAAGGCTTACTGCCGGAAGAGTTCAGGGTCAGGAATGCGAACTTATCAAAAAGGACGGTTCCACCCTCCATGCTCTTTACCACGGTAAAGTGAAATATGGGGATGATGGGAAATTTAATAATCTTCAATGTATCCTTCAGGATACTAGCTTAAGTAAAAAAACAGAAGAAGCCCTCAGAGAGAGTGAAAAGAAATTCCGTACCTTTGTTCAGCAATCATTAGATGGTATTGTTTTGCTTGATGAGGAAGGGCGGGTAATTGAATGGAATAAGGGATACGAAAAGATCACCGGCATGAAAAAAGAGTCAGCCATTGGTAAATTGTTTTGGGAGCTAAAATATCAGTTAACACCCCCCGAAAGGAGGACTCTGAAGCGATTAAAACATCTGATGAAACTGCAGCTTGAGGCCCTTGAAACCGGCAGAGCACCATTCTTGAGTCAAATTCACGAAACAGATTTAATACGGACCGATGGGGAAATTCGTTACATTGAACAGGTGGCATTTCCCATTAAAACCCGTTTAGGGTATAGGGTTGGTTACGTTACCCGTGATGTCACCCACCGCAAGCAAATTGAAGAAGCACTGGAAAAAAGAATTGTGGCCCTTAGCAAGCCCATCTCTAACACCGAAGAGATACGTTTCCAGGACCTTTTTAATCTCAAGGATATCCAGGAGATACAGGACCTTTTCGCCGAAGCTACCGGGGTGGGGTCCATCATCACCCAACCCGACGGGACTCCCATTACCAAACCAAGCAATTTCACCAGTTTATGTTCCCTGGTTCGTGGTACAGCTAAAGGTGCCCAGAACTGCTTTAGATCCAATTCCTGTGTCGGTGGAAACTCGGAAGAGATCTTGATAAGGAAATGTTTTAGTTCGGGATTATGGGAATCAGGAGCCAGTATCAATATTGGGGGGATACACATTGCCAACTGGTTGATTGGCCAGGTGCGTAATGAAGCACAGAAAGAGGATGAAATAGTAGCCTACGCCCATAAATTAGGTTTAAAACCAGAAAAGTTTATCAGTGCATTTAATGAAGTTCCGTTAATGTCCACCGATGATTTTAGAAAAATTGCCGAGGCTCTCTATGCTTTTGCCAACCAGTTATCCTCTCTGGCCTATCAAAATGTTCAACAAACCCGTTTCATCCGTGAAAGGCAGAAAGCGGAAAATGCGCTGCAGCGATCATTACAGGAAGAGGAAATAACCAACCAGGTTGTGAGCCAGCTTGTTGGTGCATCCAAAACTACTGAGATCTATCAAATTATTGGTGAAACAATAAAAAAACTGCTACCAAATTCTTATGTGGTGATTAGTAGCATTGAACCTGATAAAAAGGGCATGAGTATCTTAAAAACCTTTGGTTTAAAGAAGTATCGCCAGGAAATGGAGGGTATTCTGAAGATCAATCCCATTCCCACCAGATTCCCAGTGCACAATGGTTTTATCCCGGAAATGGATGATTTCTTCACTGATCATCTTCAAGAATTAACCCCGGAAATCTACAATTTAATTTTTAAAATAATTTCTCCCCGGGTTTTCAGGAGGATTGAAAGACTGCTGGATGTGGGGAAATTTTATAATATAGGGTTTTACTGGAATAAACAGCATTATGGTGGTTTAACCATTGCCCTTCCAAAAAACCAGTCCCTTGAACATGAAAAAACAATAGAAACTATTGTGAACCAGGCCTCGATTGCATTACAACGTTCTTACGCAGAAAAGGCAATTAAGGAGTCTCTGGAAGAGAAAGAAGTTCTTTTAAGGGAAATTCATCACAGGGTTAAAAATAATATGCAGATTATCAGCAGCCTCCTGAACCTGCAGAGGCAACATGTATCCGGGGAAGAAACACGAGACGTTTTAAAAGAAAGTCAGGGAAGGGTTAAATCCATGGCCATGATCCATGAGAAGCTTTATCAATCTCCTAACCTCACCCGGGTTGATTTCAAGGACTACATAGAAAAACTGGCATCAAACCTGATTTACACCTACAAAATAGAAAACCGGGATATTGAACAGGTTTTCGAGGTTAAAGATGTGGAGATGAATATCGACACCGCCATACCCTGTGGACTCATTATAAACGAACTGATAACAAACAGTTTAAAGTACGCATTCCCCCCTTCCTTCCAGAATAAGAAAGGAGTTATTAAAATAAAGCTGGTTCAAACCGGTAACCTGTTCCAGCTGGAGATCTCCGATAATGGGGTGGGATTACCCGCTGATATTGAGCCAGAAAATGCGGAGACACTGGGGCTGCAACTGGTGCACACCCTGGTAAATCAGTTAGATGGGAGCCTAAAAATCGACAGGATTCGCGGGACAAAGTTCACCATTACTTTCCAGGAACTGAATTACAAAGAACGGATTTAGATAAAATAAGTAGGATAGAACTAGTCACCTAAGAATAGAACTATCACTAACTTTATTCCCTAATTTTCATACCAGACTTTAATGGATCAATAAAGTAAGGTGGGGTTAGATTCCTTCACCGCTTTAGGTCCCTCTTTTTCCAGTTTATGGTAGGCTTCCATCAGATCCTCCAGGAGCATTTCCACCATATCCCGGCCGAAGTTTTCCTTAACCACAATTCGCAGGACAGCCACATCTTCGGCATCGGCGGGCAGAGTGTAGGCCGGGACAATCCATCCCTTCTCCCGCAGTTTTTCTGAAAGCTGGAAAACCGTGAAATCTGCGTTCTTTAGAGTTACCGCCACCAGGGGGACAATGATGTTTTTATTGATAAGTTCAAATTTACCAGAATTTTCAAGTTCACCGGCCAGATAAAGGGTGTTATCGAACATGTTGGTCATTATATCCTTATAACCCTTCCTACCCAGCCTGATGAGGTTATAGTACTGGGCGATTATGGTACTGCTTCCCTTGGAAAAATTAAGGGAGTAATTGGGCATCAATCCCCCCAGGTAGTTGATATCGAATATCAGATCTTCAGGCAGGTCGGATTTGTCCTTGAATATTATCCAGCCCACTCCCGGGTACACCAGGCCGTACTTATGGCCCGATACATTGATGGATTTCACCTGTTCCAGTCTGAAGTCCCATTCCATGTCCGGGAAAATGAATGGTGCCACAAAGCCCCCACTGGCCCCATCCACATGTATGGGTATATCCCATCCTTTAGTTTTCTTGATATCCACCAGTAAATCGTTTATTTCCTTGATTGGGTCCATTTGTCCGGTGAAGGTTGTCCCAATGACTGCCCCCACGGCTATGGTGTTTTCATCAACTTCCTGGGCCACGTCCCGGGCAGTTATGGTGTAATGATCCCGGGTTAAGGGTATTAACTTCAGTTCCACGTCGAAGTAGCGGGCGAACTTCTCCCACACCGTGTGCACATCGGCCCCCATGACTATGTTGGGTTTATCCGCGGGTTTGCCCTCTTTTTCCCTTCGCTGTCTCCAGGTCCATTTATGGGCCAGAAGTCCCAGCATGATGGCCTCTGAGGATCCGATGGTTCCGGTTCCCACTGATTTGCACTCGTGGGGTGCGTTAAAGAGCCGGGCTAACATGTTAACCACCCGGTCCTGGATTTTGGAGGTCTGGGGGTATTCATCGTTGTCCACGTAGTTTTTACCCATGGTATCCATGATCAGCTGGTCAGCCTCGGGTTCCATCCAGGTGGTTACGAAACTGGCCAGGTTAAGGGCGGGATTCCCATCCAGGTTCAGTTCCTCGTGTATCAACTGGTAGGCTGCTTTAGCGGGCATTCCATCTTCAGGCATCTCGTATTTCGGGATACTCTCACTAAAGTAGCGACTTCCATAGGTGGTGGTGTGTTCCCTTTCTGATCTTTTCAGTTTCCCCAGGTCTAATTTTTCTGATAACAATTAAAACACTCCTTGTGCCATTGAATTCTCTATTAAATTATGGAGTTTAAAGTGGTTAAACTTTGTTCATAGCTACAGCCAGCCCTTCTGAGCTATCTACTTTTCCGGCATTATTTACAAGATTTTTCTTAAAATTAGAATATTTAAGCCGTAATATAATTTTAAAAGGTTTTAAATTATTTAATCTATCAAATAATTCAAATGATTTTGAGTATTACTCAAAAAAGATTTATATAACCTTTAAATAGGATGATAATCCATATTACTTCCATAGAAGGGATTGTAGTATTAAATGAGTAAGGGTTATTACCCCTGAGCTATAGGACAGTTATCGATTTAAAAAACCAGTATAATGGAAAATATGGCCCTTAAATTTTTAATACAGATACTTAAAAGCTTTAAATGAGAAGTTAAGTGGGATGATAATATGGTGACAAGTTCAGACTCAGAAAACATAGGCATTTTACTGGTGGGACACGGTAGCAGTTTATCCTCGGGGAATGAAGTGGTGTACCGCCTGTGGGAGCAGTATAAGGAAGAATCAGATTACCCGGTGGAAGTGGGATTTATGAACATTGAAAAACCCACCATACCCACAGCCATTAACACCCTGGCCAAGGAGGGGGTTTCCCGGATCATTGCTGTGCCGGTTTTCCTGGCCCATGGTCTCCACACCAAGGAAGATATTCCCTACATGCTGGGTTTAGGTGAACCAAGAAAAGATGCCGGTTACTACAAGCAGGAAAGGGAAAAAATTGAATTTGAAGGCCAGATAACTTACATTGAACCCCTGGGAGCAGACCGGAGGATCGTGGAGATACTTAAAAAGAAGGTAGAAGATTCCCTTGAATAAGGGAGTTTACACTGACGATTCTACCATGGGGTATTATGATTCTTTCAATAATGGAAAGTCCTTATCAAAAGAATATCCCATTATTTAAAGGAAATCAAGTAAATAGAAATTTTTTTAATACTTACCTTGTCCACATCAGATTTAGAAAGAATTATAATTACGGGGGGACATAATTTACATTAGTACTCATTGGGATAGGGTCAATGTTAAACTGTCTGATATTAAAATTTCATACTATCCATTTATAAATCTTCAAAAGAGCTATTGGATACATTTTGCTGACTTAACTATGATTCTAAAAATAAATGATCTCTCTAACTCAATCTAATTACTTAATTTAATGAAAATTAAAAGGAAGTGATGTTTTGGAAAGAGAAGGATTTATTAGAAGATTTAAAAGACTTTCAGCACCCACAGGAAAACCTTTATGGGGCCATGCATTTAGAGCAATAGGCTTAGCTATTTTAAGCGTTATTATAGCTTATTTTATTGGTTTAAGGCAAGGCATAGAAATTATTTTTATGGTAGTATTATTTGCATCGGTTCTAATGGATCAAGCAATTCCCTTCAGGAAAGCTGTTACTTTTTCAGTTATTGGATTTATTTTAATGTCCTTGGCATTTGTAAGTGCTTCAGTAGCACATATGTTTGGATTACCATTTTTCATAGTTTTGACTGTAATATGGTCTTTTTTCCCATTTACACTGTATATATTTGGAAAGGCTGAGGGATTATTTGGGTATCTGATTTTTATTTCATATTATACCGCAACGGTTCTTATAAAAAGTAGTACAAATGTTTTTGATTTGATTATTTATGTTTTATTTGCTTATCTTATAGCTTCCATACTTCTGGTATGGAAATTTATTCAAAGAGATAATTATAAAAGGAAAATGGTTGCATCAGGGTTTGATCCTAACACATCTATAAACAAGATAGGTTCAGTAAGACGCAATCTAGCAGGAGTTCCCATTAATAAATCATATCATAACCTATTTGATTATGGATTGTATTTGACCGGACTCAGAAATTACGGGAGAACAGTTCACTCCAGACTTACCGGTAAAGGAGCAGTGTTATTTGAGAATTTTCTTAATGAATCTAATTCTGTTAGTAGCTCTATAGCCGATCATATAGTAAATAAAAAAGGAGAAGTTAATCTTAAAAACGTTAAATCAACTTTAAATGAATTAAATTTGTATATGGATGAAAAAGTTGATGAATCTATAAAATTTTTAGCAGATAATTTTATAAAATTTTTTGAAGATTCAAACCGAATACTTTCCAGCCCTATAAATAAAAGTGAAGAGGAAACTGTTAAAATCACCCTTCTAAATAAGATGTCATTTAAACAGGTAATAACCTCTAGATTTAATCTGGATTCATTATACATACGTCATGCATTGAGGTTTACAATTGCAATGGTAATAACCCTATCTTTTGTGTTCATCGACCATTCAAGAGACCCTGCTTGGATTGCTATGGGTGTTCTTATAGTACTCAAACCTGATGTTACCAGCACGTGGGACAACATGATTACTAGGGTTTCATTCAATCTCTTCGCAGTCATATTAGCCATTATTTTAGCCTTCATTTTCCCACATTATATGCTACTGATATTTGCATTAGTGGCACTTTATTTCTTCAGAGCCTTTTTACCCAATCATATTGGCCTTTCGATCCTAGCAGTAACTGTTTTTACAGTCTTTGTTTGGCCACAGGGTGAAGTGATTAATAATGCTGCTGCTAGGCTAATAGACATCCTTATTGGTTCAATTGTGTCCATTATACTTGTTTATGGTATATTACCAAAAAGATTAACGATAAATTTACCTAATCAGATATTTAAGGTTCTAAAAGCAAATCAAGAATATGCAGCGCTCATTTTATCCGGAAATTATGATAATAAAGCTGCAACTTCAAAGCTTGAAACATCATTATTAGAATATAATAACCTTGAATCATCATTAAAAAAGGTTCAAGATACATTTAAAGATGTTTCTGATGACCTGAAAATTTATGAAGATATATCTGGTGCCTGTTACAATCTTACTGAGGATATTTCCGCAATTGTAGGATACGAAAGTGAGATTTCTAAACTGGATTTCTCTCCTCTTAAAGATTTAAGCTCTAAAATTCTGGACATATTTGTAAATGCGATTGAAAGAAATGAGATACCTGAAGAACTACCGGATATGCATATTTACGATGAGACAATTTCTAAAATGCTTCAAGAACATGAGGACATTAAACAATATTTTGAATGGATAGTTTCTGATATCTATCTAATACATTATTTGACTAAAGAAGCAGTAGAAACAGGAGCACTGGAGAAATACAAAGATCTGAATCAATAAAAAAAATAAATTGCCCACTAAGAAGAGTTAAAAGATATTTAATAAGTGGTAAACTGTCGAGTAGGTAAGAAGCAAACACATCGTAGGAGGTGATATGTGGACTTACTTTACATCATCAACACAATTACATGGAATGAATTAATAATTAATAGTAAAATGGCATAGTAGTATTAATCCAGAATTTAGGATATGTTATGCGTTTTGCCTATAAGGCCTTTTTAGTTTGGTTTATCTTTTCAATTTTCTTGGCTACCTCAATTGAAATTATATTAATGGACTGGATTCTTGCTTTAGCATTCTTTCTAAAGCCTCTTCCGTGTATTTTATCTCAATGTCTTCACTATCGTCTCTTGCCATGAATAAAATCCTTACAGGAATCACTTAAGGAGTCCATTCAATTAATCCAATATCTGGGCCTATTTCATCACCATTTTTATCTTTGCATAATCAAAATAATAAATAATCCTAATAGATTTGGTTCGGTGAAAACTGTTAGGAAGGCTACTTAGACAATTTATTCAAAAAAAAAACTCTTTAACCTCCTTCAATTCCTGACTTATCTTGATACCCTGGGGACAGTGCTCTTCACAAACACCACACTCACTACAGCGTGTTCATGTTCGGGTTTTATTTGGGCATTTTCTGCCAGGAATCAGGATCCATGTCCTTGAATTTTTCAGTACAGGGTACTCCACCTAATCCCCAGTGGGATTGTGGAATTTCGTGTATTATGACCTCCACTGCTTCGGGTGAAATTCCAACATCCGAGAAGACTTTGGTTAAATTCTCAATTAAATACTCGATTTTTTCCTGTTCGAAACCTTTCCATATGTTCACATGAAGTACTGGCATTTTTACCACCATTCCCTTGTTTCAATGATTTATTTATTAATGAAAATGAACAAGATCATAAATAAACAAATCACAATGCAAATTGTGTTAAACTAACTTAAAGTAGTTTTTCTAACCATTGGGTAATTACCAATAGGTAAGTGGGGAATTAGAATGGGTAACGATTATTTAAAAGAACTTTACCAAACTGTAGACGATACTTTCAGCTACCTCCGGAAGAAATGGACTATTCCTATAATTAAAGGATTATTCTGTGATTGTAAAAATTTTAAGGGTTTCCTGGAACTTAATCCTGGATTGAGCAGTAAGGTCTTATCGGAAAGACTTAAAGAATTAGAAGAAAACGGTGTAGTGGAAAAAATAGTGTTAAACTCATCTGCAGGCCATACAGAGTACTATTTAACCGAAAAAGGGTGCAGATTAAATAGGATCATCTTTGAGATGTTTAACTTTGCCTTAGATGAAGTTTTGACGAACGAAGAAAACATCAAATTAAAAGAAGAATCCAAAGAATCACTGAAAGCAACTTTAAAGATGAATTGTTAGTGGTGAAGAAATATGGCCAGAACAATTGCAGCAACACCCACCTTAACCGGGAAGGATGCAGATCGTTTCATTCAAAATCTGAACAAACCAGCAACATCCGAAAAGAAGAAATTCTTAAAAGAATCCCTTAAAGTTTACAGTACTATTAAAGCTAATAGCGAACGCTAGGCAACCTAATGTTCTAGATATTTGTACAGAAATTATAAAATGTGCCCATTTATTCAATAATAAGTTTTTCAAGTTCATAAACAAATTTTTTAGCTCTTTCTAGTGAGGTTCCTGCTTTGGATGCTTTTACATCATACCCTAAAACATACTGAGAATCATTCCTCTTTTTATGTTCTAGATCATAAAGTTCGATTATATCATCAGTTAAATTATCAATTTCATCAAATTCAGTTCTAGCTTCATCAAGATCCTCAAAAAGCTGTTTCTTTAATTTATTTCTCACTAAAACAATTAGTGCATCGCCAGTTACGCGATGAGAAACCTCAACACTTACTTTAAAACCAATTGAAATTAAAACAGCTTTCGCCATATAATACATTGAATAGTAAGAAGAAACAATGACCCACAACGGAGAAAAATCTTCTTTATTTAGAAAATCAGCAACATTTAAACTTTCAAGAGCATTATCGTGCAAAGCATCGATTAGATTCTCCTCAGGGGCTACTTTTTTAATTAGTCCTTCATTCAAATCTTTTCTAAAATTCGATTCCGCTATTTTTATTCGTTCTGGGTCTAACATGCTCCAACATCCTATAATAATCTTCTATCCCAATCAATATGATGTTTCTATCCAATAATTCAGAAACTACGCTAAACTCATTGGTTTTGGCCATATTCATAAATTGATCGAAAGATAATATCGTAGGGTGAATATCTAATGGTAACAAATTTATTTTCCTTTCAAATTCCTTCTCACGATTTATTTCAGAGATTATCATCAAGTCTATATCAGAATGTTTGGATGCTGTTCCTTTAGCGTAAGATCCGAAAATTAAAGCAATAAATGGAAAATTTAGGTTATATAATTTTTGATTTAAAATTTTTAGATCAGTATTTTTTTCAAGGAGGTCTTTAGTACGCTCATATTCTGCTTGGAATATAAGTGGGTGGACTTTTTTATTTAGAGAACATCTATAAGAAGAACCAATCTTTTCAAGAGTTACTAGATCATCTAGCTCTAATTTCTTAATAATTTTATAAACATTAGCATAGGGTATTTTTACTCTGTTGGCTATTTGACGAATGCTACTCCCCTGTCCGAATGTTACCAAATCTTTTACTATTTCGATCTTATTGTCTTTCATGAGAAACTCCTGTTATAGTAAATATGATATAATATTATATCAAACTTACTATAATACTATAGCAAATATACTATAATGTTATAGTAAAAATACTATAATCTACGTGAATATATCATCTCCAACAAAAAAAGAATTTTTATTGCATTTGTATATCGTCAAATTTTTCGGTATCTTATTTATAACGATCTCAACAGATAATTTAGTTGGCCAAAACATTTTGGTAATAACAAGAATAATATAATAAACAAATTAATTCAATCTTAAAAATCAATATACACGTTTTTTATTAAAAAAAGAGGTAATATTAAGTGATAGGAATAAGCGCTGATTTTGATCCAGTTCACAAGGGACATGCATCCCTTATTGGGAAGGCCAGAGAAATAGCTGATGAAAAAGGTGATGAAGTGGTAATCTACCTTAATAAAGGTTACAGTGCCAATCACGCCCCGTTCTTTGTCAGTTTCGAGGGAAGGAGTAAGATGGCCTTAGAGGCAGGGGCTGACCGGATAGTGCCAATTGAAGGTTTGCACCACCGTTTGACCATGTCCTACACCGTCCCCATAAGGATAGCCATGATGATCCAGGATGGGGTCACAGATTACGTGGACGCTGCAGAAGTTAACCCCGCCCAGATAAAAAAATACGCTGCCAGATTCATTAGAAGGGGAATATTCAGTGGTATTCCCCGTAATCTACCTAACAGAAATGTTATCCGGTGGTATGCGGTGAACGAGTTTTTGTATCAGCGTTTTAATCGTAAAATGGAGTTTCATTTCATACCGGAGGGTAAGGTAAATGGGGAGAAGATCTCAGGCAGGGAGATACGTAGCGAAATCCTGGAAAACAATCTCCGTATACCTGGAAGTGTGAAAAGACTGCTTCCCAAATCCACGGTACGCATACTGGAGGAGGAAATTGATAAAGGTACTGTTCCTGAAACCAGGGATATGGATGTACTCTTGAAACGCTTGAACACCACCTCAAGGCATCATCTTTTAAACACCGCCCATTTAAATGCCGAGGCAGTGGAGCATATCATTCAGGGAAGATGGTACCAGGCCGAGAATCAGGTGTGGGCATCCCTGCGCCAGGCAGGTTACGGTCCAGTGTTAAGCAGACTGGCCTTGAGCTGTGTGGAGGAGGATGTGACACGTAGAGAAATCTACGAGCTAATTCAGGATTATGAGAAACAGGGGATCATCCCCCCGGACCAGACTGTGGAACGGGTTATTGAAAGGGCCTGGTTTGTGTCCAGTATGGTTGAAACAGGTTTAACCAGTTCTGAGGCCCATGAAAAGTTCCTTAACGGTGCCCGGACAAAGGATAAACCATTGTACTCATTTGATGCCGGTCTTCACTTGAGGAGTTTTGAACTTCCCAAGCTGGAGGAAGGATTGAAGGCATACCTCTATGTGGATAAACGGGGTGTTCTGGCCTGTGAGTTGAAGACCAAAGAGGGTAAGGTTAAAAGTCCACTGAAACTACCCGGGAAGATGGCCACCTACCTGCGCTTACTGGTGGATTCCCAGATTATTCCACTGGAGGGAGAACTGGTTAAGAGGAAAAGAGGCTGGAGAATCAGGTTAATTGTGGGATGAATTGGAGATTAATCAATAAGTATAGACCTAAATGGGAGACTAATCACCTGGAGACTAACCACAACTGGAAGTCACTGTGAATAAAGTCACTGCGATGGTAAAATAAGGAAAATTGAGCAATAATAAGGAAAATTAGTAATAATAAAGAGTCAATCCCCGGGATTCTCCTCGTCATGGCGGGCTTCGTGGTGCTCCACCACCGGGCAGGACCAGTCATGACAGAAGGTCATCACCATTTTACCCCGGTCCGTGGCTATGTAAAGTCTCCAACAATTCTTGCCATAGGTTTTAAACCAGCTATTCAGCACCTTTCGGCCTTTAAGTTTGTCAAGTTCCTTCTGACATTCTTCAGCCTGTGAACCACCATTCATAGGAAATCTCCTCTGAATTTTCCTCTAAGAAACGGGTTATTCTAGTTCTAAATTGGTATACCTACTTATGTGCACAATTCTATTTATTTATTCCTACCTTTTGAAAGTCGGGCCTTCTGGTCATCCTTTTTATCTATTTTGTCAAATATTTTCCGGTAATCAGCTGGTTTTTCCGGTATTTGTCCTATTTTATCCAGGAGGTTGTGGAAAAACTCCTCGGTAGCTGGAGTGATAACTGGATCCTCGTACTGGGACAGGAACTGGTGCACCTCACTCATTTCCTGGGCACGTCTCTGGGCGTGTAGTGCACTGCTTTTGAGGCGGGAAATTGATGCTTCCTTGAAATGGGGACCCTCGGTCTGGCTGAGGTATCGCAGGAGAACCTCGTCTACTCCCATTTTATAGGCAGGGTACAGGGTTTCAAAGAGTAGGGCGGAGACAGCCTTGGTGTAGGCACTACGCAGCATCTTCAATCCCGATGCCTGACCGGGCTCGGTGCCAATTACTTCAATATTCATACCGTACTGGTTCAATTCAGCAAAGTCTTCTGCAAACTCACCAGAGGCAATGATAGGAGTCCCTAAACCGTTCTTTATACCACCCATAATGGCCCCATCCACGGTTTTTCCATTAGTGATATGGCTGAAAGCTTCTTTAACTGTACCCGGAGAAACATTATTCAAATCCACGTATACTCCATCAAAATCTCCACCTACCTTTTCTGCCACACTGACAGCTTCAGAAGGAATCACAACAGATAGTAAAATGTTAGATGACTCAACTAGCTCGGTTAAACTATCAAATAGGTTAACACCCGTTGATTTTGCAAGTTCCACTGATCTCTGGCTTCTTCCCTCGAGACAGGTTGAAACTTCCACTCCCCGTGCCAGCAGTCCGTTAGATAAGGTTGATGCAACTTCTCCAAATCCTAGGAAACCTACTTTGATTTGATTTTTTCGTACCATTTTCTCAACTTATTCATCCATGTATAGTTCAATACTAAATTAAATCCTTAAGTTTTTTTCATCTTCTTTTATTTAACTTATCATAAATTATTTAAATGACCTATAAGGTTATTTTTGAAGTAGTAAAAACCTGAAACACTTGGCCAATGTTCATCATGATTGTAATCACCACTCACATTTTTCTCACCGAGTACAGTCCAAAATACACAATAATTGTTTTCTTCCAAAAATTTAAGAAAACTATCTTTCTCTATTATTAAGTTATAACCAACCGAATAAAATTCTGAAAGATCACAACATATCTTTTTATTATCTTGAGAATAATAAATTCCATCTTCTTCACCATACTTCAATTGCATCGCCCTAAAAATATCGATGCTAGGTTTTAATCCACTAGAAAGTTCATTTGATTTATCATATTCGGAATAGAACGCATTCATTTCAGATGTTTCTATTAACTCAATATTCCTTTGGGATGGTTCTTCTTCTCTAATTATTTGGTCATTATTTTCATGAAAAAAGTCTATGAAACAGTTATATGCTGGTGACCAATAAAACTCTCTATTAAATATGTAATGCATTTCAATTGAGTTTGGCATTTCTAGTTCCATAAAATTTTTATTTTCTAATATATTTATGATAGATTCAAAATCATTTTTCTTTACGAGGAAACTTCGAATTTGATACCACAACTGTTTTCTAGGTAATGAATATTCCTCTTCACCTAGTAATTCTGGCTCTTTCCACTCCAAATTTCCATTTAAAATTAGCCATTCGTCATTATCCCAATTAATATTGATTATTTTTACAGGATCAGGATAATCATCCCTTATATTTAACCAAGATTTATGATCCATATTGAAGTTATCATAAAAACTCTCAAAAAGTGATAAATCTGGCTGATTTCCCTCTTTTTTATATTTTAAAACTGTTGGATCAATGTTTCTTACAAATGGGGCCCAAGGACCTTGAAAAAGAGTCATTTCTTTGTTATTGGAACAATGATCCTTGTTCATCTTATATTTATCAGATACCTGAGATAATAACTCGTACATTGCAATCCATTGATATTTCTTCCCGATCCTTTCAGTAGCCACAAAATGCCGGTCATAGTGTCTATTTTGAATCTCCCTATCAAATTCACCATGCTTATTAACATCATATCCTAAATCAAAGACTCTCTTAATTGCAATGTTCTTAAGATCTATAGGATTTAACTGTTTCCAATGACGGAAGTTCCCTTGAAATACATAACGACCAAAGTCCCCATAAGGAGCTACTAAGCCATCTCTTGTGTGTTCAACTTCCATAGAATGCAAGATCCAATTTTGGCTACTATTGAAGTCTTGAGGGTTTTTCCGGTCAACAGATAGTCTATAATCCTTTATTTCTTCATCTTTTGGAATTATAGGAAAATTACTATTATATGGTGGTCTTATTTTGTTTATTTCGATATTTATATCCAATTCTAAATATAAAGCATATTCAATAACATTTCTTGCGTAATCCCTCAAAAGTATATGTGGATAAACTAAATCTTTGTTAAAAATGGTTTCATAAATATATTCAGCTAATTCTTTAATAGACTCAGTCTTTTTAGTTCTCGAAGCACATCCATAGGCAACTGCAAATAGTCTCTCATAAATATAAGGATCATTTACTTCTTCAAATTTAATCAGAACATCCGTAAGTACATTAATTCTATCTTTTAAGAGGCAGATTAGTGCTTTCGTTGTTGAATCTCTTAATCTTCGATTTGTGCTCGTTAAAAACCAAGCCAGCATTATCGAACTTAGTCTGATAGATTCGTCAGATATGTGGGATTTATCTTCAGATGACCATGCCCAGTCAATTAATCGTTTAATAGGAGTATAATCGGTACATCCGTAATGAATTTCTCGAGTCCAAGATGCATCTCGATTTGCCAAAGATAATTTAATCAGGATTTCATGTGTTTTATCTGCATTTAGTAAATGACCTGGTAACGGTGCAACAGAGATCATTGTCTCCCAAAACAGGTCATATGTTGTCTTAAAATGCAATACAGTTTGGTTAATGTAATCATAGATCTTTTCATTTAGTGTTGAATATTTTCTCCACAAAAAACTAGAAATAAATGCTTCAGCAATTTGAATTTTAAAACGATTCTCTTCCCACTTCTTTGCACCTTTATTCACGGGTACGACTTCGTACAATTCGTTTCCAAATTTTTCTGGTAACTGAATAGATAAAGCTTCAATGATTCCTCGGTTATAATTTAAAGCTCTTGAATCCTTTGTAAATCTATATAAACTCCCTTCTTCTTCAAATTCTTCCTTTAAGGAATCTTCATTTATGTAATTGAGAAGATATGAAACTGTGAGATGATCCTCAAACCTTTCATAAGCAATATAAATTCCTTCTTCAGATTCTTCATTGTTCTTCCAATAAAGGTTTTTTGAAATAATTCCTTCAGAAATTAGGCTATCTATAAAATTACCAGAAATATTATATTGATTTTGTAATTCAATTATTAAAGAATAGGCTTCCTCAAATGGTATATATAATAAATCGTTTTCAAGATTATATTCGATTAGTTTCATAACCACTTTATCTACAATATTAATACTTTCAGGATAATCGAAATCTTCAGATAAACGATTGTTTATAGCAGTAATGAAAAAATTAATAATTTGAGTAATCCCTTGCATTCCATCAGGAATTCTAAATAAGCCAGATTTATTAATCCCATCACAGAAAATTTTTAAAAATAAAGGATTCTGAAATTCAGGATGTAATAAAGGAATTGTCGGTTGTTCAATATTATAATTTTCAAAAAAAAGCTTCGAAGCTTTGTATTCTACATCTCTAAAGCCATAATGAGTATGGCGAATTATTAAACCATTTAATTGATCATTTTCAGGCGCTAATAAATTTACGTATGATGTACGTAAAGATAATACTAAACCTAACCATTTGTAAGGTTTCAGACTTTGTAAAAATCCGGGTAAATGGTTCCGCCATAATGATCGTCCGTTTCCTTCATTAATTGCATCTATAAATATTATAATTCTAGAGCCTTGAATTTGTGCCTTACATTCTAAAGCATCTAAAAATTCATCTAATCTACAATTCAGTTTTAATTGGTTGAATATAATTGACCATGGGTCATCATTACTTGCAAAGTGCTGTCCAAGTAATAAAATGGAATTTTTATCTTCGTTAAATCGTTTATTTGCAACATCTGCAAGTAAATGCGATTTTCCTACACCTGCTTCACCATCAAGTAATAAAAAAGGATTATTGGTCAATTTAATAGTGTCACTATTAATGAAACCTTTAAATATATCTAAAGATGGGTACGTATCTCTTAAATAATAAAGTGCATGATCATAAATTTGTTCATCATTTCTTGTAGTATCTTCCTGACTTTTTAAATCATGAATCCGAGTTTCAAGTTTAAAAAGTATTGATTCAATATTATTAATTATTTCAAGAATTGTATCGTAATCAATAAGATCTACATTATCAAATGGAATTTTATTATACTGATCAACTAAAACGCCTATATTCTCTTGTAATCCTTTTTTATTTTCTTTAATAACTTCATCATCGATACGAAGCTTATTATTCTTAAGTTTTATAAGAAATTCATGCAAATTCTCTCTAAACTGTTCCTCTAATTTTTCATCTCTTGCTACTCCATCAAACATTTTGGCAATTTTTAATTTGACATTAAGATGGGGTGTATATCTTTCACCAAGATTGCTTGTTGCAATGTCAAGATATTCTTTAAACCATTCATCTGTAAATTCTTCTTTATTAAACCAAAAGTAAACAAACCCTGAATTTTCAGGTCTTTGAAGTCTTTCTATCAAATCAGAAGACCACCATGGGACAAATTCTATTTCTAAATTCTCTTCTCTAGCCCAACTTTCCCATTTTTCAATGTGGTCTTCCCATTTTTGTTGCATTGAAGTTTGATCTTTTCTCCTAGCATCAGGTGGATCTAAGGGCATTGCTATAATGTATCTTGATACATTTTTATGTTTTTCAATAACAGTCCTAACTGAATGGTCAATTTCTCCCCACTGAGTGTTTGTTAAACTATTTGTAAAGTATTTAGCTTGCCAAGCCCATTCCGATCCATCTTCAAGTGCCCAATAACATTCTACACCAGCATCAGGTTTACCTTTCCTTATGAATCTCTTTTTGTTAATAATTTCTTCTTTTCTAGCCAGTTGGCAAACAAATTCTTCAAAACCTTCATTAAGAGAATTATTGATTGTTCTAATTTCATGCCAGTTTAGATTCATTTGCATCACACCCTTATATCCACCCTATTTAATAACATGAGATTTATAGGATATAAATTTATGATAATCAACTTCGCAAGAGTAATCAAGATAACGAACTACAACTACACTTAAAATGTTAAAATTGGCTCGAAACTTTATTTGTATAAAAATTAGTGCTGAAGTAAAATGATCTTTCATTGGTGTTGAACAAAAATTAATGAAAATTAATATTAGTAAAGTACTTGTTCAATTTGGACTAAGCCTAAAACTAATTAAAAAAACAATAATATAGTTTTGTCTTGGAAAAAAACCGTTTTTAATCAATTATAATCTGAGTACTATCAAATCATTACTTCGTCATACCACACTATCGCGAAATTGTAATCATTGCAGTGTATGAAATTTATTGATTTGTTATAAATTCCCTGAAATAAGATTTATGGCATCTAAAGTTTTAACGAGTTATCCGTGATTTTGGCCTTACTGTATAAAACCATGATTAACCAAAATGATTTATAATAATATGTTATATCTTAAACATAATATCAAAAGCAATTATGGGAATCATCATCCATTATTACTAAAGTTATCTTCTGAAATTTGGAGGGTAAATAAATGTTTTTAAGAGAAACTGTGATTGTTGGTTCTATTTTAACAATAATATTTAGCTTCATTATTGAATTTATTTTCGGAATAATTGGAATTAAGTTATGGGAACTGTCGATATTAATAGGTTTTCTTCTAGCAGGAATATATGTTGGTTACAATGTCGGAGGAAATATTTTAAAGTATGGTGCAACTGCAGGCATGCTTACCGGAATAATTGGCTCTTTTTTTATAGGATTAGTGTCCATCACCCTTTATTGGTTTAAGTATGGGAATATGCCATCACCAGCGTCGTTAATAGTGTTTTTTATTATTCGTGCAGCAGTTTATGGTATCACCACTTCCATAGGGAGCATAATAGGAGTTATCATTAAAAGTAGAAAATCTCGCAAATACTATCATTCCTAAAATGTAATCATCTTTATCTTACAAAAACCCTATAAGCATATATATTCCTGCAAGAGCAATTATAACCCCAGAAATAATCCTTATCCAATCTGAATATTTTAATATAGCTTTGAAATCTATTTTTGACATTAAAAATGCTATTATCAGTATGGTTAATGAGAATCCTCCGGCGAAAATGGCCATATTTATTATACTGTAACCTATGTTTCCGGTTGATGCACTGTAGGTGGCTACTGCCACCACGTAAGGACCGAAACAGGGTGACCATGCCAGGCAGGTTAAAAATCCCATTAGAAAAGATCCAACTATTCCCTTTTCTGAATCAGGTGTATTGGAAATAGAGGGGGCTGAAATATTAAACAGCTTTTTATTGACAATAAACAGGACCCCAATTATAACCAGGATTAATGCCGCGGCTATTCTGAAATACAAGAGATAATAATTTATGGCGGCTGTGAATATGGCGGTGAGTATGGTTATTATGGCAAAGAGGAGGAAAAATCCCAGACCAAAGGCAACTATCTCGGTATTCTTTCGTTTAAGTAGGGAAAAGCCCACTACAACTGGTATGAGTGGCAGGACACAGGGCGATATTATGGATGCTATACCTGCCAGAAAGGATAGTAAATAACCGGTTTCCATTTTATCTCCCGTATATCATGACCATTGTGCATTTGTGCATTTTGTCGTTGGAAAACTAATTTTGTCCTTATTTTGCCTTATTCTGTTCTTATTCTGCCTTTATTCTGCCTTTATTTGTCTTTATTGCATCTTTATTCTGCCTTTATTCCCAAATTAACCCTATTATACTATAATCCTACTATATCTGGCTCAGTAACTTCTCTGAACTCTGGTATCCAACGATCCTCTTTATTTCATTGCCATTTGAGTCCAGTATCAGCATGGTAGGGAGGCTGTAAGCCTGGTACTTTGAACTGGGTCCTGGATTTTTATCCACGTCTATCTTTACCAGTACGTAGTCTTGTGACAGTTTTTCCTGAACCTCCGGGGAGGTGAAGGTGTTTTTATCCATTTCATCACAGTAAGTACACCAGTCTGCATAAAAATCCACAAATATGGTTTTATTAGTAGCTTTCGCTTCCTGGATGGCCTGATCTAGATTATCATTCCATTTTAAAGTGTCCGAATTATTTTCTGTTTCTTTATTGGTTGAATTGGAAATAACCAGTCCCACCACTAAGAGTGTTGCCACAATAATTACCATCCCCACCAGATATTTATTCATGGTTTTATACTGGAATTTCACCATAATATATTTTGTTTACAATTATTTACAATCGGAAGGAAAATAGGATAAAATAATTTTAATTGCGAAATTCAATATTTTTGAAGTGTTTAAAGAAAAATACAGTTTTTAAGGTTAAAAAAGAGTTCAAAGTTAAAAAAATAGTTTTGAAGGAAAAATAATGAAATAAATTAACCCCACCGGTTAATTCAGTTTCAAAACCACGTTATCTCCTACTTCCACTCCAATATCCTGGGCTATTGGTCTGCACTTGGCATTCAAGAGGCAGAATACAGGTTTATCCCCCAGGTCCATTTCCCCCAGGCCTTCGTAGTTACCTAAACCCTTGGATATTATCAGATCGGCCTGTGAAAATTCCTGTTTGAATTCCGGGGAAAGATCAGCATACAGCACTCCCACTGAATCAGTACCGGTGGTGATGAGCCGGGCCACTTCATTTAAACCCACCTTACGTGCTTCAACCAGGCAGGCATCGTTTAGTATGGGGCCGTCCTTCAGGGCCATGGTGACCTCCACATCATATTCCTGGAGTTTTTTAATGAGTAATTTATCGAATACTATTTCACCAACGTTGTCCGCCAGGTAAAGGACAGTTTTGGCCTTTTTTAGTTCAGCTTCCAGTTCTGCGGAGTGATCCACGGAGAGGTCTTTTTCTACGGTAGACATGACCAGGCCCTCGATGTCCGAGTTCAGTCCCAGTGCTCCGAAATCAAGGACATTTCCGGCTATGGCTGCTTTAAGGTAGTTTTTAAAGGAACCGTCTTTTTCCAGTATCTTTTCCACTTGTGGTAGGAACTGGAGGGCGATTTCATCGGATTTTTCACGCTGCTCGTGGTAGGGGTCGGGGTTGCCAGTTTCCTGTTTAATGGTACGGTGGATCTTGGTACCTATCTGATTGGAAACTGCTCCTTTCTTAAATTCCTGGCAGAGTATACGGTTGATCTTTTCGGTGACCTGCATTTTCAGGTCCTCATCATCTGTGGCCAGATCCAGGGCTTCCCTGGCCTGGCGAAGGAAACACGATGCGCATTCGTAATGAACTTTCATGATATCACTTAAATTAGTCAATTAGTCTTTTTAATCAATTTATTTAATTAGTTCAGACTTTTTAGTGGCATTCTCAGTTATTTTCAACTTAATTCTCAATTAATTTAACTCTAATTAAATTCAACTTAGCTTTCAATTATTTAACACCCAATTAACTCTCAATTAATTTGGCTCCTAATTTAACTTCAATTAACTTAACTTTCAACTTGTTTAGATTCTTATTTCCACTGTAGAAAATTTCCCCCACATTATGGGACAGATTCTTGAGTTCCTCCGGGTTCCAAGGATTCTCATGTAGAATAAATCTCCTGTAGAATTAAATCCTCCAGCCTACTGGGTGAAAGGGTAGGGTGAAAGGCACAGTATAAACACGGCCACAATAACCACCGCTATTATTTTACGGTTCCGGTCCATGGGAGCCACATTGTCCAGTGCACCAGGGTGTCCCTTGTTCATGAAATAAATTACAACCATGAGGGCCGCCATTAGATACCATCCCAGAACTACGGTGATCATTATTCCCACAATGGACACGAAGGAGTGGATTTTTTGACTGAAAAAGGACCGAGATATGTGTCCTCCGTCCAGGAAAGCCACCGGCATCAGGTTTAGCATGGTTACCAGAATTCCCACCCATCCGGCAAAGGCCACGGGATGCAGGAGGAGCACCTGCCCCTCATTGGCAGCGGGAGCCACCAGGAAAGTGAACAGCTGCATAATGAGTGGTGGTACGAAAACCATTGAAACCTCAGGATTGGTGGCTACTGTAGAAAGTTTCAGGCCAATCAGGAGCACCGGGATGGCCACAATGAAACCCGCCAGGGGACCACTGTATCCCAGGTCGAATAATGCTCGGCGGTTGGGTATAGGGGATTTGATATTTATAAGGGCCCCGAAGGTACCGATTATGGTTGGTGCGGGTATGAAGTAGGGTAGGGTGGCATCCACTCCGTGTTTTCGGGCAGCGAAAAAGTGGGCCAGTTCATGGGCTCCAATTATCCCCAAGAGGGCCACGGCAAAGGCCACTGCCTGCCACATGTCTCCCTCTCCCAGGTAGTACCCGGCAAAGAGGGTGGTGCCAATGGTGGCCAGGAGAAGAATCACGTTGATGTGTATCTTAGATTTTCCTTTTTCCTGTTTCTTGGCTAGGTTAATTTTATAATAAGTACCCTCTGGACTTATAAAGGGAACGAATCCCAGTTCATCCAGTTCTTTTACCAGTTCCTGGAAACTGTGGGGGTTGTAATCTCCCACCAAAAAGTAAGACCCTTCCTTACCACCATCCCCATCGGAAAATCCTATTATTGGAAAATAGTGGGAAATTGATTGTTCAATTAGATGAAAGTCATCCACATATACACTTCCTGGATTATTAAATACCATCCCAATAAATGAATATTACCTTAAATTTAAATTAATCGTGGTAAACTACTAAAATCAATCATTTACTCCTTTATCCACCGTAAATTACCTTTATTACTTCAATTATGTCCCCATTTTCAACAGATTCTTCTTCGATTATTATGGACTGGTTTTTCTTAACCACCACAGTTTCTACTGGTATTTCCATCATTTGGAGAAGGTCTTTTACTGTTTTATCTCCTTCAACATCTATTTTCTTTTCATCTTCCCCGATGATAACCGTAACTTCCATGATCTTTATTCTCCAATTGTTTTTTTAAACTTGTATTCTCTTTTTTTTAAATTGATTAACTTGGTTATATTAATTCTTTATTAATTTCTTAATTCTTTAACCTGATTTTTTCTCCCACATTTTACGGAAGCTGCAGGCTTTGCAGAGTTGGCCGGATGCGGGTTCTCCGCATTCAGTGCATTCTCCAGTGTGGTTTTTCCGGGAAAATTCCTTTTTAAGGACGGGTTTTATCTTATCAAAACCCCTCAGGGTGGAGTACATTATGGTGGGATGGTCCAGGCTGATTTCCTTGAGGAAGTCCCTCACCTTGGCGCGGAAGGAATCCCCAGCATAGGGGCAGCCCGCCAGGTGGACGGGTAGATCCCGGGCCACCACGTAGAGGGCGGTTTCCTTTTCTGGGATCTCCCGGAGGGGTTTGATCTTGACGGTGAATCCCTCGTAACTGGATTCTGATTTGATTCCAATGCGGGTGAGGTTCTGTATGTTCCCCTCCATGTAGTTCATGAGTATGGACTGGGCCTCGTCATCCAGGTTGTGTCCGGTGGCTATTTTGTTGGCTCCTTCTTCCCGGGCCACCTGGTTCAGGATCCAGCGGCGGAACACTCCACAGTAGGTGCAGGCATTCCGGTCAGTTGAATCAGCCATTATTTCATCTAAGGTGCGACCCACGTAGTCTTTAAAGGAGACCACCCGGTGTTCCACACCCCACAGTTCGGCATTTTTCCGGGCAATGTCCACTCCTTCCTCCCGGTAGCCACAGATACCCTCGTCAATGGTTACTGCCACCAGGTCGATTATTCTCCTTTCCCGGAGGTTGTTCAGGATATCCAGAACCATTACACTATCTTTTCCCCCTGATAAGGCAACTAAAACCTTATCTCCCTTTTCTACCAGGTTTTGCCGGCGGATGTCCCTCAGGACTTTGTCCTGGGTCAATCTTATGAAACATTCCTGGCAGAGAATCTGTCCGGATTGCTTTCTTTTGATTATGATCCGGGGGTTACCGCATTTATCACATACTTCCATTGATATTTTACTCCTTAGTTGGGTAGAACACCCATTAAATTAACCATTTCTTCATTTAGCTTAGGTTTATTTTGAATTGAAAAATTAATTAGGATCTCATGATTATTCATGATTCATTATCTTTTTTTATTATGTTTAGAACCTTTTAGATTATATTCAGGTCTTTTTAGATTAGGTTTTAGAGACCTTTTTAGATTATAATAAATTTATGATCCAATAGAGGATCTCTCAGTACTCCATGAACTTTTCAAACAATGGGAAATCCTGGACATAGTTTTTCCCCAGTTTAAGGGCGTCTTCTGCTTTCTGTAGTTCCTGTCCCAGGTAAGCTGCGTGTTCCCGGCGGGAAACCAGGTCTCGGTTTATTATTTCCTGGTACAACTCCCAGGCAGTCTGCCCGTAGAGGGCCAGGGTGGGTTGCATCTTCTGGTAATGAACCACCATTATGCTCCCCTCCTGCAGGCTGATTTTAAAGCTACCCCTGGGGTCCTGTTTGAATTTATACTCTGCACTGACAGTTACCTCCGGTACATCCACTTCTTCCTGGATGGACTCTCCCCGGCGCTTGTCCTTGAAGACCAGGAGGTTTATCCCCAGGTCCTTGGGTATGGATCCCCTCATCTTGGAGAGAAACATCATCTTGGCAGAAATTGCCAGTTCTTTCACACTTCCCCTGGTTTTACCACTTTCTTCCGGGGTGAAGAGAATGCTGGATCCCAGTTCCATGGATATCCCAGATAAGAGGGCGTTAACCCCCACGGAATCCACATCCATTAACTCGGTCACGTTCCCTATGCCAAAGAAAACCGGACACTTTACAGGGACTGTTTCCTGGAATTTGCGGCAGGCAATAATCGAATCAACCATGCTCTTACTGTTTACCGGGTCCAGTATAGGGTCGGCGATGACCTCGATATCTTTACATTTTTCTTTTAAATCCATCAACGAATTTACCCGTTGGTCTATGGTTTCCGGGACCCATCCCCTCCGGTAATCCGTGGGCAGGATGACTGCCGGGATCCTGGCCCGCTGGAGGGCGGGTAAAACCTCGGAGTAGTTCCCGTGGTCCAGGCTTAACACCATGTCCACCCTGGCATCCACGGCCACCAGGAGTTCCTCACTCTGCAGGGTGTCTATGCTCACCGGTACCTCCAAGTTTTCCTTTAGAAGCTGGACCATGCCCGGTATCCGGGAGGACATGTTTTCTCCGGCGATCATTCCAATGTCCACCATGTTGGCCCCGGATTTGACAAAGTATTCTGCCTTTTTTAAGAGTTCTTCCGGACTTAACAGGGGCGCGTTGGCAATTTCCGCCAGCACCCTCATGGGGAAGTCTTCACCCACCGGAAGGTCACCCACCAGGATGTTTTCCGGTTTTTGGAGGAGTTTTTCAGTGTTTTCCTGGTTACCCTCAAAATCCTCAATGTATTTCAGGGCTCGTTTCCTTTGTTCTTCCTCAATGAGTTTATCTGCAGATTTTTTAGGGGATAGGTCCAGTTTATCCACTATTTCCAGGACGATGTCCAGGTCAGCGGCATCAGTGGACCCCTTGTAAGCAGATATCCCCAATTCATCCTTAATGGGACTTACATCCTTGCGTATAAGTCCGGGGGTAATGATCATTTCCACTGAGTCTAATTTTCCGTGAGGTAATGTGCGAAGCTCCCCTATGATCTTTTTAGGGGTTAAAAATGCAGCTATGGGTGTTTTAACCACGTGTACCTGCACGTTATGATCTGATTTTGAAGCTGCGTCTTTTACCAGTTTACTGGCCAGTTCGCCGGTGATTATCAGTATGTTCATTGCCTATTACCACCTTTCTTTTAAGGAAAGTAATCCCTTTAGAAGTAATTTCTATATGTTTCATAGAACTTAAAAATATATAAAGATGAAAAGGTAATGGGAAGATGATCAGCCCTAAAATCAAGTGGGAAATCCCTTGGATTTACTTTCTTTCTGCACCCCATTTATTAAATAAAAAGAGATTTTTGAGCATGATCAATTAAGACATTATAATAACCATTATAATGCCATTAAAGACCATTTTATTCCATTAAGAGTTTTACATGGTGGGGGTACCCAA
>Ga0228535_1000097_pt1:35000-37500 | contig 271231 bp, 284 predicted proteins | sample SJ1metagenome_FD_168457 | JGI IMG/M metagenome (GOLD analysis project Ga0228535, IMG submission 168457) | Enriched culture of PCE-dechlorinating microbial communities from Ithaca, New York, USA - SJ1 | ecosystem: Engineered > Modeled > Simulated communities (microbial... >...
CACTTTTTTATAAAAAAATTTAAACGGAAGATACTATTCTTCCAAACATTACCCTGGAATGTTCTTTTTAGATGGAATTAAACCTTCATCCCTTAGTTCTTCGACCACTGCCGCCACCAGGATATATTCCTGATTAGTGTAGTCTGCTAAACTGGATATTGAAATATTTTCGTGGTGGTGAACATAATCCAGGATGTTCATTTTCATTTCCAGTCTTAAATTTTCATTTTTCCATTTGATCTTCAAGTTATCACTCCCCCTAGAAGCCCAACTTTTCACTAAATGTGTTGTACTTTACACTTGAAGTGTATGTCTGATCTGGTATATTAAATGGTTGGAAACTGTTACCACATAAAATACAGTTATTTAAGAATATGAAATTAAAAACCTTAAGTAACTCCAGAAATCTGTAGTTCCCCAATATAATCAAGAAAAAAATAGACGACCATTAAATGGTCGTGGGTTAGGAAACCTACTCTTCTTCTGGTTTCTTTCCAATGGCAAACTGATCTTTTTCACAGGTGATCATGAAGATGGTTCTGTCTCCAATGTTTTCTGCACGGTCAGCAATTCTCTCCAGGAACCGGGCCAGGAACAGCAGGTAGATTAGGTAGGATATGGATTCCTTGTCCTGGAACATACTCTTGGTAATGTCCTTAAGGGCGTGATCGAATAGATCATCCACCTTATCATCGTCCCGGTGTAGTTCACGGGCTACATTCATGTTCTTAGCTAAAAATGCAGCCATACTCTTACTCACCATCCCATCCACTATATCGGCCATGCGCTGCAGATCAAAGAGGGGTTTTTCCGGGATCTCTTCATCCTTGATATGGCGGGCAATATCCGCAATATTGGAGGCCAAACCAGAAATTCGTTTTAAGTGACTTGAAACCTTAATACTGGTTTCGATAAATCTTAAATCACCGGCAACTGGTTGTTCAGCGGCTATGATACTCATGGCATCGTGTTCTATCTGGTAACCCATGTCATGGACCTTTATATTGGTTTCCATAACACTTTTGACCAGATCGGCATCGTAATTTATAAAGGTACTGAAGGCTTCCCGGTAAGCCTTTAACGTGGCTTGACCCATTTGATCCACATTTTCCTTCAAATCATCAAGTTTTTTCTGGAACCTCATCCGGGGATATCTTCTCTCCATACTATCTTCCACCTATTTTGGATTTATAATCATTTAACAAATTATCAATATCATCAACCGATGGATCCCTTATCCTGTATTTTGATAGAACATCCTGACGGTCTGTGTCCGCCTTTTCAATTAGAAAATCTATCTCTGAGGGTAATGGTAATTTACATTCCTCATTCAAGTCTACAATAGTTGAAAACATATTATCATCTAGTTTATACACTTCTATTCGGGATTCGGAACTTACCTTTATCCGGTTCATTGCTTTACTCTCATAGGTTTCTTCCAAGGATTTTACATTTAAATTCCAGGCAGCTATAATTTTTTCATTTTTTACCAGGAGCAATGATTCATTACCCCCATCTAAGATCTTTACGTAACCCACTTCCGGTATTTGGGATTTTTTCAGATTACCTCGGACTGTGTGCTGGGGATCTTCGGAAGGAAGCCACATTTTTTACCTCATCAGCATGTTGTGGAACAGTTTATGGTGCATGACCCGTTTACCCACTATAGAATAGGCAACACGGTCGGCCATTCCCATGATGTGGTGTCCCATACTCAGTAAGTTCCTCCCTACCAGTATCAGTGAAGTCTGGGAACTTCCGTGGGTGATTTCATGGTACTCCGAAAACATCTGGTTGTAAAAATCCTGCAGGTTAACGTAACTCCGGGTGGAACGTTTCAGTAACTGTATATCCTCATTTAAGAGTGCACCCACCCCATCTTTCAGCATGTCCTGGACAGTCTGGGACATGAATTCAATGTGTGGGGGTTTATAACAGCTACGTTCGCTTTCTGCAGCATCTATGGCGTAACGGGCTATATACGCTGAAAGGTTGTTTATTCGTTCCAGTTCTATGGATGTTCGTAGGAGTGCTGCTCCCAAACGCAGATCCTTGGCCAGTGGTTGGTGCAACCCCAGAACCTTAAGACATCCGTGTTCAATTTTATAGCTTTCCTTATTGATCTCATCGGTTTTTTCAATTATTTCCCGGGCCAAATAGGTGTCTTCCTCCAGGAAACTTCTGACTGAATTATCCACCCTTCGTATGGTCTCCCAGCTAAATCCTAAGACATCATCTTCCAGGGATTTTAAACGTCTTTCCAAGACCACTGTAAGCATTTTAAACCACCAATCGCCCACATATGTAGTTTTATCCAAACCTACCAGTGATGTAGTCCTCGGTTCGCTTATCCTCAGGTTCAATGAAGATCTTCTCGGTGAGCCCGCTTTCCACAATCTCCCCGTTGAGGAAGAAGGCGGTGTGTTTGGATACACGAGTAGCCTGTTGCATGTTGTGGGTTACAATGATAATGGTAAAGTCGTTCTTGAGTTTGTGAATC
>Ga0228535_1000097_pt1:42500-45000 | contig 271231 bp, 284 predicted proteins | sample SJ1metagenome_FD_168457 | JGI IMG/M metagenome (GOLD analysis project Ga0228535, IMG submission 168457) | Enriched culture of PCE-dechlorinating microbial communities from Ithaca, New York, USA - SJ1 | ecosystem: Engineered > Modeled > Simulated communities (microbial... >...
CCGGGAACACAGCCAGCTGGCCATGTCCATTCAGGACATTCTCCATGAAAGAAAAGGAATTAAGATGAACATCGACGGAGCCAATGCAGCATTACTCTCAGACCTAGGATTCGACTGGAGAGTGGGGTGTGGTATATTCATTGTTGGCCGAATTCCTGGACTTTTAGCCCACATTCAGGAAGAAAAAACCCGGGAAGATCCATTTAGAAAACTCCTGGATTCAGAGGATCTAAAACCCGGAAATGACGGGATCAATTCATTTTAACATTTATTATTTCATTTGAACGAAATTTAATACCACTCATTATAGTAATCACTCACCCTTTTAAAAATTAATTAAAACAGAACTCCCCCGCATCTCCGGTTAAAAACCAAGGCCAGAAATTCGTTTTTTTAATTACAATTAGGCCCCATTATCATTGGCGATACGTTCACTTTTGGAGAAATTATCTGACAAAAATGGGCAACATCTTAAAAAAACCTGCACTTCTTAAACAATTGATTAATGAAAATGTGGAGAAAAACAGTGCCCGGATGTAATAAAAAAGTACAAAAAATGTGGATAAAAGTACAAAATGTAGATAAAAAAAGTACAGGATGCAATACAGTAGTACAGGATCCAACTAGAAAAGTAATCAGAGATTCATCCGGCGGAAGCGCTCCGGGGTGGTGGTACGGGGTATGTTACGGTAGAATTCTCCGGAAGTGTCGATTATCTCGATGGATATATCCCCTATACGTTCAAAAGCCTTAACCACACGGGATAAGGAGAGATAATAGTTGGATCGGTCCTTATCCATGACGTCATCCTCGGCCATCTGGGTGGCGATGTTGTTTAGGGCCTTTCTCTGGAGTTCGTGGATCTTTTCCTCGTAGTCCATCACCTTATCTTTAAGTTCCAGACGCTCGTCTAAAAATGATTCCATGGACTGGTTAACCATTTTACGCGAGGTCTTGTACATGGATTTTAATATTTCCATCATCTCCTCACTAATGGGATCAGATTCATGGAGGGCGAAGTTGGCAATGTGACAGGTATGGTCGGCAATGCGCTCCAGATCGTAACCCACTTCCCCCATGATCATGGTTTTACTGAACTCGGAGTAGGGGTTGATGGATATCACGGTTTCCACCGAGGAACGAATCTTTTCGTGCATGTTGTTAGAAATGTAATCCAATTTCAGGGCTTCTTCAGCCATTTCGGCATCGTACTGTGACAGGGCTTCAAAGGACATGTCAAACTGTCGGCAGATGTGTTTGGCCATGTCCCGGAGCATGTCCTTTATGAGAAAGGTTCCGGCGTGTTCCCGGGAAGTTTTCTCCTCATCGAACATTTCGGAAAATTCATCGAATTTCTTGAGATCCAGGATGTAAGCCCGGCGAACCACACCCTCCTTGATCATGGGTTGCAACAGTTTAGTGACGTACCTCCGGGTTAATCCCAGTTTATCTGCTATTTCATCCTGGGTAGCAGGATTATCGTATAAAATTACCTCCAGAACTGCCTTGAGAGTACTGTTTTTTGCTCGGTTAGTCATTTTATCATTGCCCTGATAAGAGAGATTTACATCCACCAACTTAACGTCAAGATTATCACTATTTTTAAAGGTTTTATTCTATTTCCTTGAAACTTGGATCTTCTTTACTGGAAATATTGACTGAATCCTGGATCAGTGCTACTATCACATATAACAGCACCGCTATGAGTATTATGGAGATCAATTCACTGAATTGATGGAAGATGGGGGAATACAAGGCCACAATTGGAGAATTATAATCCACAAATCCCGCCATGAGTTTCACCACACCCACACCCAGCACCGCCACACCGTAGATCGGGGGTATGCGCTCTGGTTCCAGCAGGGGATAAACTCCCATTACAATGAGCCCCACCCCAATGGTTCTAAACAGGTTCCATCCCGTGGCGGTTTCCAGGGACTGGAATAATTCACCCGGCATGTGGTAAACTGAAGATAGAAGATATATAATCTCTATCCCCAGGATTATCACCAGGGGAAAAACATAAAATATACTGCTTTCCACCCTCTGGGTCTTTAAAGTGTTCACATTTTCTATAGGGTCCTTAAAAACATGGCTCATAAACTGATAGAGCATGGAACCTATTACTGCACCAATTATGGTTCCGGCTATTCCCAGCTGAGAGGTGGTGAAGGCCACTATTCCGGAAATAATTCCGGCCATTATTATATCTAAACTTTTTGACATTCTATCGCAAACTCATTTCATTCCAATTTTATTTAGTAAATCTCGGTGAATGATTTGGTTAATCTTTATTTAGTAAATCTCTGTTAAAAGATTGTTAAATGTATTGAAATTTCAAATGTATGTGATTTAGGATTTAATGATTTTCCTTTCTAAATGATCATACCTGATGTATGGAGTTGTGAGTATAAGATTGGATTAAGAGGGATTCATCACGCACTTCCACGGAATAATGCGCCATCACTTTTTTACTCCCAGTTTCAGTCTTAACCAGATT
>Ga0228535_1000097_pt1:50000-55000 | contig 271231 bp, 284 predicted proteins | sample SJ1metagenome_FD_168457 | JGI IMG/M metagenome (GOLD analysis project Ga0228535, IMG submission 168457) | Enriched culture of PCE-dechlorinating microbial communities from Ithaca, New York, USA - SJ1 | ecosystem: Engineered > Modeled > Simulated communities (microbial... >...
GGTTTATTTTATTCTATCTTTTAAAAATGAGCTTCCATTTGACAGTACTCATTAACTTTTCAGGGGTAGAAAACTTTTCAGGGGTAGAATTTAAGTTGAATAGGAACCCATTTGTGAAACTTCAATATAATAAAATAAATTAAAGATTTACCATACTCAGGACATAACCAGAATTGGGAGATGGACCATGAAAGGACACTCTGATAACAACCCCCCGGAGAAGGTTTGGATATCGATTTATCCTGCTGATAATCTCTTTTTTGCAGTGGGAGTTTCCCCCCGGAACCAGAAAATAGTGAAAATATTTCTACCCCAGACCAGCCGGGAGAAGATCCAGGAACAGGTTACCCGGGAATTTCCCCACTTCCAGTTAACTGAAAAATACCAACCCTTACTTAAAAAGATAGTTAAAATATATAAGGGAGATTGCCTGGATTTTGACCGAGATATGCTGGATTTGTCCACTGAAAAATCAAAAAATAAGGCAGGACCCGTTCCCAATGACTTTGATCTTAAGGTGCTGGGAATTGTTGCAGAAATTCCCCGGGGAGAAGTTAGAACCTACAAAGAGGTGGCAGAGTCCCTGGGTGGCCGGGCCTGGAGGGCAGTGGGGAGTGCAATGGCACGAAATCCTTTCCCCCTGGTTATACCCTGCCATAGAGTGGTTAGATCTGATTTGAATCTGGGTAACTACGGTGGGGGAGTGGAAATGAAGAGGGAACTGTTAAAAAAAGAGGGTGTGAAGATAAAAGGTCTTCGTGTAGTAAGACCCTGATCTTCCCAAATTAATTGATTTTAGTGGAAAATCTAATTAAAGCTTGTTCTGGTAGGCTTTCATGGCCTCGTTAAGTACTTCGGTGTAGGAGAGATCCTTTTTAAGTTCATCCAGGTCTTCCACCGAGAATATCTTGAGTACGTTATCCTTACAGGCCTCTACACAGGCCGGTAGAATCTGATCTTCAGCATCCAGGCACAGGGTGCACTTCTGCACTGCCTTTTTCTCTCCATCTATAACCAGCATGCCCACGGGACAGGCGATCATGCACAGGCGGCACATGATACAGGAGTCCTCATCCACGATTAAAGTGCCATCTTCTTCATAGATGGCACCGGTGGGGCATATTCGGGCACAGGGAGCCTTGTCCGGATGACATTGCAGACAAAATACGGGTACTGTGCTGCTTTTCTTGGCTCTGGCTACTCCATGGGTGTTTTGGCAGGCATTGATACAGTCCTGGCACTCACTGCAGCGACGGGGATCAATTACCATCAGTGTCTTCATGTTAATTCCTTCTGATTGTTTATTCCTTGTTAACCACAAGTTGGGATTTTAGGATTTTCCTTTAAGTTCTTCCAGGAATCCGGGGACACCGGAAGAGTCTCGGGGACCAACCAGTACTTCCCAGCCACTTTCATCCTCAATTTCTCCACTTACTGGAGCGGATAACCCTGGTATGATGAGGGTGCGGGTATCCACCTTGTCCTCGATACCGGTTTCTTTAATAAGGTCAGCCACTGCTTCTGCATTTAACTGGCCACCTGCCAGGGAAACATCCACTGCCCTTCCTTCAGTGTCCAGTACCAGTAGGTAAGCGTTGGCTTTGCCTTTGATATCTCCTTCCACGGTGTAGAATGTGAGGGCGAAGTTGGTGGTCATGAGGACCGGGGAGTTTTTATCCAATTCACCGAACTCATATAATCCAGGATCCACTGCCTGTGGCTTCCTTGGGTCAGTGTATATACCCTGTCTCAGGGTGAGGACGGGTATTAATTCCCATATGTTGGTTCCGTGGAATATGAGTAGGTCCGCGTATTTGTTCATGAGGGTGGCGGCAATGGTTGCCTCGCGGATACCTCCCTGAACTTCATCCTTCTCGTATATCCAGGTCAGGGCGGGTATTCCCATTAAGGGGAAACGGAAGTCTTCATCCCTTTCCTCCACTGCCAGTCGACGGATCATGACGAAGTTATCCAGAGTGTCACCAATTCCTTCCTGAACAAATGTACCGGGGTCCAGTACTATATCTTCTATTCCCTTATTGCGAAGGGCCCGGCTTAACTGTTTCATCTTTTCCAGGTCGTTAGGGGAGAATATGGCTAGCGGACAGTTGTATTCCAGGGCCAGGGATGCCATTTCTTCCAGATTAGATTCATTTACCGCGTATATTAAAGGTCTTTCGTCTCCTACCTTTTCCAAAGCGGCTTTCATGGCTTCGGGGTCAAATGAACACAACACCAGGGGTAATTTGGATTTTTTAAGTTTCAAAGCAGCTTCGGCGAATTTTTCAGCATTTCCGGATGCATTTCTCAGGGCGATAGCATCAAGGGTGAGCATTTCACCGATCCTTTCAAATTCTGTTTCCTCTATTGTATTTACCCTTTCTGTGAACTCAGCATCACTGATGTTGTCGGAAATGTCAATGATCAAGGAGGTGGGGTTGTAGTAGGTTAACTCGTAGCGGTACAGTACTTCATCTCCACCAATGGTGATGGTTTTATCACCGGTTCCTATGGTTATCTCCCTTACTGCTGGTGCCAGCAGGGCTTCCAGTTTGTCGAAAGCCTCGGATGATAATTCGGTGCATAGTTCCAGTTGGGCTTCTTTTTCCGAGAGTTTGGTGGCAAAGGCCATGCAGGAGGCCTCTCCACAGGCGGCTTCTTCACAGTCTTCACAGTTAGTCTGAGGAAGCAATCTGTATATATCCATTGCCGTGACTTGCATACTCATAACCTCCTTATTCCAGCTCCGCTATCCAGTTGGATATGTCAGGCACATCACTGGTGAGATAATCCTTGGTAAAGGTGGAGCCAATTTCGCTTAAGATCTGCACTGACAGGGGGTGCAGCATCATGAAGATGTCCACTCCGCAGAGCATCATGGTTAACCCGGTGAATATCTCCCAGATTGGTCCCCGGTAATCAGTGGGGCCCCAGGCATCGTTTTTCATCCAGGCTTCCCTGGATCCCCAGGCGTTGGTGGTTCCAGAACTCATGGGCATCTGCAGGTCCTGGTCTCCCTTGAGTGCGGCCAGTCTGGTTCGGGTGATGACGTCGATGGAGAATTCTATACCGTAACCCAAGGCACAGGTGGTGGGGTCCATAACAATGTCCTTTTGTGTTAAGCCCTCTTTCATGAGATACTTGTTGAGGGTTTTTTGCATGTTTATGTCGGTGATGGCCCAGCTTAAGACGGCGTGGTTGTAATCCACTGCTGCCTTAGCCACCCTTTTGTAGTCCAGGTCCAGGTTGGCGGAAGCCAGTAAACACCGTTCGTCCTCTGCGGCTGCAGCTGCAGCTTCCAGTATTATGGGGTCTTTCTGAGGGTCTCCCGATGCCCCTATAACCAGTGGTACGTCCACTGCTTGCAAGACTTCTTCTATGTCTTCGGCAGCCTGTCGTGGGGTTTTATCCATGACTTTAGGCCCGGTTCCAATGAGGTGTATGGTGACCATGTTGGCTCCGAAGTCCTTAACTGCCTTCTTGGCCCAGTCCCCGGGGTGGTCCATTACATCGGAGAAGTGTTCCCTTATGGGACGGGGTAGTCCGGGCATGGGGATGTCAAAGACATCAAAGGTTACCACTGGAGGATTGGGTTGTGGTTCTTCGAAGCGGTAAAGTGCCTGTTGACCTCCCAGATATACTGGTTTTCTGGTTCCGGCACCCAGTTGCACCTGGGCTACTTCACCAGGGTAATCTTTAATTGGAGGAACAAAATCAACGGCCTCCATCATCTTGATGGTTTCCTGAACTGCGGCCTGTTTGGTTGCTGCCTGCTGCACTACTCTCTGCATGGCTGGCATCAGTTGCAGTTCCAGTTCCTCAAAGTCCATTCTAAATTCATTGATTTCTATATAGTCTGTTTTTTCCAGTAGCTTAAGAAGTTGCGACATTTTATCCATATACCCACGCCCTTAATTACTTTCTAATGCGGGATAATATCCCGGATACTGTTTTAACAGTATTTGATTCATCAGGAAGTTCCACCAGGGGTCTTCCCTCAATATCATACTGGGTTACCTCTTCATCCTCAAAGATTACCCCTGCTATGTCCAAACCAGTTTCCCTGGCCTTTTTCAGGATTTGTTCCTCATTTTCAGGATTCACCCTGTTTACCACCAGGTACAACTCCTGGAATTTTATTTCCAGTTCATCAGCCAGTTGGCCAATTCGTTGTGCAGTGAGCATTCCTCTTTTTGATTTATCAGTGACCACCAACATCACGTCCACGTTCTGAGTGGTTCGGCGGCTCAGGTGTTCCAGGCCAGCCTCGGTGTCAATGATGATCACATCATAATTGGATGATAGGTTTTCGATTATTCTGCGGAGCATGTTGTTAACTGCACAGTAACATCCACTGCCTTCGGGTCGGCCCATGACCAGGAGATCGAAGCTGGGGGTTTCAATGATGGATTCCATTATTTTGTAGTCCAGGATATCCCACTTGTTCATTCCTGTTGGTATCCTGCCCTTGGCTGTGTCTTCTTTTAATTCTTCCCTGACATCTCCCACGGTTTTATGGACATCCACACCCAATGCTTCGGGTAAGTTGCTGTCGGGGTCGGCATCAATAGCCAGGATATCCTTTCCAGTGCTGGTCAGGGATTTTATCAGGAGAGAGGATACCAGGGTTTTCCCGGTTCCACCTTTTCCACTTACTGCTATGATCACTTTATTTGCTCCTAAACTTCATAATTCATCTTAATAGAAATTATAGGCCAGTCTTATCCAGATATTCCTATTTTTTCTTTATAATCACCTTTTCGGCATAGACCTTGGCGTTTTTGAAGATTATTTTCACCCCTCCCGAGGAGGGCACAGTCAGTTCCGGTGCATAGGCCACTGGTGCCATTGCCATTTCTTCCATTTCCATTTCACCCCCTAGTTCAGGAGTTTCCTCCACGGTGATTTCTTCTTCAGGAACTTCTGCTTCCGGAGTTTTTATTCGCTCCATTATGGGGTGTCCCTTTTCTTCCAGGAAACTGCGGATCTCCTTAAGGCTG
>Ga0228535_1000097_pt1:57500-85000 | contig 271231 bp, 284 predicted proteins | sample SJ1metagenome_FD_168457 | JGI IMG/M metagenome (GOLD analysis project Ga0228535, IMG submission 168457) | Enriched culture of PCE-dechlorinating microbial communities from Ithaca, New York, USA - SJ1 | ecosystem: Engineered > Modeled > Simulated communities (microbial... >...
ATGGCTCCACAGCCCGTGGTGAGTACTATGTAGTTACGCTCCAGGAATTCTTTAGCCATTTCCGCTACTTCTTTTCCACCATTAGGATAGTTAGAGCAACCTACAAAGGCGATCACCCCGGGTATGTCTCCCAGTACAATTGGTGCACCGACTCTGCGGATTTCAACGTCCTGAGCAGGGCCTCTTCCGGCCCTGATGTTGAATTTTTCTTCTTTGGATAGTTTTTCACCCACCTTGGCCAGCATGGACATGAGGGGGAGGTCCCTTTCACATTCCTGTTCACATCTTCCACAGGTGTAGCATACATCGTTGAGGTAAAGTTCTTCAAAGGTAGAGAAGTCACCTTCACCGGCTTTAACCACGGCATCCATCATGGGTTGGCCATTGGGACAAACCCTAACGCACCAACCACATTCTGTGCACTCCGAAGCCAGTTTCTGGACTTCGTCCAGGTCCGGTAATTTTTTGAGTGTTGCTCGTTCGGGGGATAATATATTAGCAGCTTTTACCGCTACTTCTCCAACTTTAGCCGGATCCAATATCAGGGCTCCGGGTATTTCTTTGTTCACCAGTTTACTGACGATTTTATCCGGGTCTTCACTGGTTAAATCCGGTAATCCCAGGCATATTTTATCGGTGGTGGCAATTACTGCCGTGTTCTTGGCCTGGGCTTCTTCCAGGATATCAGTACGCACACACTGTTCATCCACCACTATAACATCCGCCACTCCACTGCGCACGAATTTAAGCTGTTTGGATATGGGCCCCACAACCTTGGCCTGGTCATTGTACCGGCTGATATCAATGGCAGCACAGCAGATTCCACAGACTTCCAGGTCTTCTTCCTGACCAGTTTCATCCATGTAATCCATTATTCCTGCACCAGGGAGTACATTGTGTCCTATACACAACACCACTGGTTTCTGGGTGTCAATGGTGCCCACTCCCATTTCTATTAGCGGTGCATTTTCATCTCCTTTAGGCAGGTTAAGGGCTGCTATCTGGGCTATATCCCCAATTTCCATACCTAAATTATCCATAAGTCCGGCATGGAGGGCTTTTGATTCAAAATCTATTGATTTACCTTCCTGACCAGTATGACATGCGGATAAAAGATGTATCATCTGTTCTTCCAGATAATCCAGGGCTTCTTTTAGATCACCTAATGTCTGGGGTTTTTTACCCAGTACAGTCATCATTATGGGGGCCTGAATATCGATGTTCAAACCCATGTCTATGGGCTGGTCTGCACCGAATTCTTCGATCAGGTGTTCCACCAGGTGTCGGGAATGGCCAGAGTGGCAGGCAGAGCCAATACAACTGGCCAGTAGTACGGTACGGGCCTGCTGGGCTTCGGCATCAATTCCACAGGCTCCTTTTTTATTGGTCAAATCACACTTACCAAAGGTACACAGGCAGCACATATCACAGAAGGGAGCATAGAATGGCTCATAACGACCCATCAACTTCATATCCCATGATCTTAGATCAGTTATACTGGGTTTGGGAGTAGGTCCCTGAGTTTCAACCTCTGGAACTTCAATTACCCCGCTTGCTTCATCAATTTCACCAATGGAAATTTTAATGTCCTTGGTTTTCCAAAAATCATCCTTGAAATTTTTTGGTTTAGACTCTGGTTTGGGTGCCACAATTATCACCAATTCTTAATGATTTATAATGATAATGATTTATAATGATGTTTTCTTTCTAGTTGATTAGAATATATAAAGTTTGTGCATAACCAACATCTTTAAGCCATAATCAGTAATACTTTAATAATAATTTCCCGGGAAATAGGGAATACTTCTTATGGTCAGACATAGGAAATTATCAATTATCACAAGTTATATATAAAATCTGATGTTATAAAAACCAAAATTTCCCACAAACACCATTCATAACCTTGTTTTTCCACTAAAATAAAAATATATCCAGAAAAAAATAGTGTTAAGTAAGGGCATACATCGCCCCTTTACACCCCAATTTTGTATTATTTAGACCTTTGGTTCCAGTCTTATTATTCAGACCTTTGGTTCCAGTCTTTTTATCATAAAAGCCATGAAGGCCACAATAGCAGGGAATAAGAACAAGTACATAATTATAAGCAGTATTGGTGGTACAACTGACCCCATAACCGTTGCTGCGGCGATAATCATGATCATGAAGATAACTGGACCCAGTATGGCCACGAACATGTAGATCATGGTAAATGAGTTGAGTTTTTGGGCGTAGTCCTTTAGCTTCATCCTCATTTCATAGGCAGTATCATCGGCAATTACGCTCAGTGTTTTGGCCAGATCCCCCCCACTGGTTAACGTACGGGTGATCTGGTGTATGGCCCGGGTTAGTCCGTCGGAGTTAATCCTCTCACTCATATCCACCAGGGCCTTTTCCGTGGTTTCTCCGTATTTTATTTCCTCCAGTGCCCGGGCGAATTCTTCAGAAAGAGGTCCGTAACCAGACATGGCTATGGATCTCATACTATCATGTAAACCAATTCCAGCCCTTAATTCCGTGGCCATTTGCCGTAAAGCGTAGGGTAATTCCCGTGAAGCAGCGGTAGAACGGCCACCAGTTTTGATTTTGGGCATATACACGATGAACATAGTCATGAGCAAGATGATAATACCGAAAACCAGCCCGATCTCCACACCGAATCCCAGAACCACGATGATGGTGAAAACAACGGCAAAGGCAATTACACCCATAATTAAAATAAGTTTAGGATCCAAACCTGGTTTTTCCTCTTCCTTCAGAAGCTCTTCCAGGGATGCTTTACGAACTGCCTCCTTCTGGGCTTTATCATCATCTTCGACCTTTTCTTTCCTCTCGTATTTCTGGTCAATGAGATCACGGAAAATTTCAATTTCGTCCTTCTCCATGCCCATTTTCTTTATAACTTTACGAGGAGCTTTAGTTTTAGAAACAGATTTAGGTTCGAAGGCACCCTCTTCTGGTTTGGTTTCTCTTTTAATGGAAGGTCTAGATATTTTAGGCCTTTCAACATCCCTAATCTTTTTAACAGGTTTTTGCACTCCTTCACTGACCTTCTGAACTCCTCCACCAACTTTCTGGCTGGAGTTAACTGTCAGGTCACCTATACGGTTGAAGACCTTTTTAATACCGCCAAAGACCATTCATCTCACCAAAACCTTCTTTTTGTTATCTGCAGGTCCATACATCTAAATAGATATGACTTTCCTGATTGAAATTCATTATTAAATAGATATCCCTAATGCTTAAAGTATTCTATCTAGCATTCCATCTGGATCTTTGTAGTAACTGTTGATACAGCGGCCCACTTCCTCAATGGAACGGATGTTGTTATCTGCCAGGTATTCAAGAACCAGTCTCCTTTTTTCAATTTCTTCTTCCAGTTCGGATATGCCCACACCCCTCATTTCTGCCATTTCTCTCAGGGTCTGGCTGGCAATTCCCACATATTCTACCTTATCAGTTACGTTATTCCACTCAAACACCCGGTTAAGCTGAACATTACCTTCTTCCATTCCCACCACTTCCGCAACTTCAGTGATACGGCGGATAGATCCTCCTTCAGCACGGTACATACGGTTTTGCATGATAATGAAGTCCAGTGCCGGGATCATTATGTTAGGCACGTTCATTGGTGGGTTTACCAAACGGGTGATGGTTTCTCGGGCAGTGTTGGAGTGGAGAGTTCCCATTCCAGAGTGACCAGTGTTTAATGCCGTGAAAAGGGTTATGGCCTCCATTCCACGAACTTCCCCTACTATTACCCGGTCCGGTCTCTGTCGGAGGGAGTTTTTAACCAGGGTATCCATGGTGAGTTCACCCTTCCCTTCAATGTTGGGTGGCCTGGTTTCCATACGTAAAACATGAGAGTGAGGTAACTGCAATTCCAGAGTATCTTCAATGGTTATGATACGCTCTCGGGGTGGTACGAAGGCAGCTATGGTGTTGAGGGTGGTGGTTTTACCCGAACCAGTACCTCCGGCAATAATAGCGTTACAGGGTTTTACACCCATACCATCGGTACACACCCACAGGAACCCGGCCAGATGAGAGGACATGGTTTTGAAGTTGATTAAATCCACCACAGTGAGGGGGTCTTTCCTGAATTTCCTGATGGTCAGGGTGGGTCCATCGGCAGAAACCGGGGGGAGGGTGGCGTTAACCCTGGAACCATCCTTAAGACGGGCGTCCAGTATAGGAGTTTGCTGGTCAATACGACGGTTAACCTGTCGGGCGATAACATCGATTATGGACCTTATATCATCGTCAGACTCGAAAACCACGTTGGTGACCATCATCCCGATCTTACGGTGGTAGACAAAGACATTACTCCCGGTACCAATGACCATGATCTCCTCCAGATCATCGTCCTTGATCATGGGATCCAGTTTTCCGTACCCCAACATCACCTGGGAGATCTGAGTGGCCAGTCTTTCCACATCTCGAACTCCCCTGGTTCTTAGGAACTGTTTAACGTCTCCTATAAATGATTCTTCGTCAATATTAAATTCTTCGCCCTGGGAAACAGCAACTTCCACCAGTTTCTCCCGGACTTCGTTGAAGATCATTTCTTCCTTGTCGGAAAAATGGGGAACACTGACATTGTACTTGGGGATCAGGCCTTCTTCTACTATCTCCGCCTTCAATCCTGTGGAAGCTTTCCTGACCTTTTTCTCACGTTTGGGGGGTTTTTTCATTATCTGGTCTAGGGTAAACTTTTCTTCCTCTTCTGGAACTGGAGGTTCCCTTTCTTTGCGAGGTAAAGGATATTCCTCCTCCTCGACTATTTCTTCCTCCTTCTCTTCGTCAGAACCGAACTCTCCCAGAAGATCCCTCAGTATTTCCTTGCGTTTGTCCTTCATTTTCTCACGATTTAACAGTAGATTATTAGCCGGGGGCATTACAGCAGGGCATGATCAAATAAATTCCATTATTAAATTAAATTAATATTATTTATATAAAGTATCAAATATTTAAGTATATGGACATAAAGTGCCGATGCAACCAAGATTGTATTAAAAAACCGCCGGTGGTCCTTGAGGAAATAGAAGATATTTATTTTCCCTGTGATAACTGTCCAGATTGGAATTTCAAGAAATTCAAACCATTCACTGGGCAGATAGATCCCTCAGAAAGGATAGATGAAAACTGGGGGAGATGTTCCTGTGACCGTCGTCACCTGGACGTGGTGGTGGGTCACGTACTCCGGATCATGCAGTTAGAAGGGATTAAGGATGAAAAGTCAACCCTGCGAGATGCCTGTGTTCCCCTGATAACACCGGCCTATCCCCTCCGCAATGTACCCTACCTACTCCCGGATACACTGGTGATATTATCCCCTGATGTGGATGAAAAATGTGCTAAAAAGATAGTAAAGGAAGTACCTGAAGTTAAAGGTGTGCTTAAAGGAGATATCAAAGATACGGTTGGAATTAAAGATAATAACACTTCTAACCGGTACAAATTACTGGCGGGCTGTGATATGCGCTGTGACCTGGTGCAAACTGGGGCTGGACCTCTCTGTATCTACAAACACCAGGGTGAAATACATGTAGAGTTCCCTAAACCAGTATCTCCCAAGATTTCGGCCTTGAGTAAGGTGATGAGCCAATACCAAAATCCTAAAATTCTGGACTGCACCTGTGGTCCAGGGACACTGGGGATAGCTGCCCTTAAAGCAGGAGCCAGCCGGGTTGTTTTCAATGATCTGTGGTACCCGGCAGCCTATGCCACCAGCCTCAACCTGGAAGTTAACGGGTTCCCGGTAAAACTATCCAATAAAAAGGAAGGACTAATCTCCCACGGAAAATCGTGGGATGTTTACTGTCTGGATGTGGAGGAACTTAGCTCATCTTTAGAAGAAAAATTCCATATCGGAGTGGTGGACACCTTTCCAGGAATGGACACCACTGTCTTTATCAAAGCCATAGAAAACCTCTGTCAGGAAGTTATAGTTATTTAAAAAGGTTATACTTATTTTAAATATAAAACACAGGGATTAAGCCGGCAGATAATAGGAATGCAATAAGTATAAACTTAAAATCAGTGCGGGGATCATTTAGCTTATTCCCGTGTAAATCACAATGGCCGGAATAATTAACACCCCCATAAGGTTTGATTTATTAATGTCTAAATAGTGGGGGAGCAATCCAAGGGAAACCGATGTTATGTAGGTCACTATTACAAAAAACAGATTCGCATTTTCCATCACCGCAAAAAGGACCACCAAAAAACTCATAAAAACTATAACCAGCCACGATAATTTCTCATAATTTATTTTTTCTATAAAATGACTAAACCAGTCCCCTAATTTTATACAGAGAACCAGGGAAATGGATACACTGGTTATGGCCGCGAATATCATGATTAGGAGATGATTAAAGTCCAGTCCCTGCAGTATCTGGTTAACATAAACCGCAATTCCACTGCGAGGATTACCAATTAGATAAATTGCTATAAGTGAAAAAAGGGCATCAGATGCGTTAACACCACTCATGGCCACTAAAAAGCCCTCCCTCTCACTACCACGATCGGAACTACCACTTAACTCCTGGGCCAGAAGACTTCCCTGGGCTGGTCCCATGCCCGGTAGAAATCCCAGAATACTTCCGGCAATTCCCCCGGCAAATATCCCCCGAAATATGCCCCCATCTATTTCCAGGTGATAATCCTGGTGCTGGGGAGGTAGCACCGATTTTTGAGATAGACTGTGAAGAAGGGTGCTTACTCCGAAAAGGCCGGAAAAAAGACATAATAAGGAAACACTTGCCGATAAGGGGGAGTTAAGGGCAACCCATCCCATGATCCCTGAAAAAAGGAACAGGATGCAGGACCATATAAATGAAGTCCAGTCCCGGCTGAGGCGTATCAACATGTAAATCACTGTCACCGATAATATAATCCAGATGTATGGTTTTAAAAGGCCGTACACAAATGGTAACCCCACCATAAATAGAGGTAAAAGGATTATGGTTACTATCATGGCCCCAAACCCTCCCAGGGAGACCAGGCGTAAGGCTTCCTTTCCCCTTCCCTGCAGCAGGAGGTGATGACCGGGCATGACTGAAAGGACAGTTCCCTCCTCTGGTACTCCCAAGTACATGGAGGGTACAAACTCCAGAAGTGCGTGGGATATGGACATGGACAACAGGAAAACAGCCAGTACTTCTGGAGAATAAGAGTAGAGAAGAAGGGGTGATGCGGAGAAAACAAAGGCGCCAGCAGTATTCACATGAATACCCGGGATTAAACCAGTTACCACGCCACATAAAACCCCAATTACACAGGCCAGTACCAGATCCAACATTCACCAACATCCCCCTCAGCTTAGCGATGTAATAATATTAATTATTTAATAAGTATTAATAATTTATGGTGAGTGCCAAACCAAAGGTCCTCACTTAAATCCAAAAACAAACTGAATCCAAAATCAAATTAACAGAACAAACAACTACTTACCTTGATAAACAACAAAATAAAAAGGTTTTAGGAACATTAAATCCTTTCCAAGATTATATATGTCCCCGGGAACATTTATGGAACACAAAGTTTCCAGAACAACGTTCCCTACAAGTTAAAATAAATTGGTAAAAATAAACTTACATTAACCGGCGGACGTCCAGCACTTCTACACTGGCCACATCGTCGATCTGGTTGAAGGCTTCCTCTGCATTTTCAGTTCCACCTTCACCGTCATCAACAACTACCATTACATTGAGAGCCACCAGACCGAAGGCAATGGGTTCTTCCTCAATTTTATGTAATTCAGTTCCTTCTGGTATGGACTGTTCAACTGTTTCTTTTAACTGGGCCAGGTCTACTTCTGGACTTTCGGGCATTAATTTTATAGTTGCAACTACTTCTCCCATCTTAATTCCTCCAATTTGATTTTAATAATCCATGGATCTGTAAAAATCCCACAGATAGTTTTATTACCCAAATAATGGATTAATTCTATCTGCACGCACTAATAACAAGCAGTAAATACTGGAAAATCAGTGGATTATAATTAAGTTTTATTTAAGGATTTAATACAGGATTTAATCCTCAAATTTTTACCAATCCTCTAAATCCCTGATACTTAGGGACCTTTAAATCCGCACTTGCACTGGTAGAGATGACCGAAGGTTCGGCATTTCTGACATCGGTACAGTACTTCGTCACATTCAGGACATACAAATTTTACATAGGTCTCTACAGGTGATATCTCTTGTTTACATGATGTACATTCTATTTTTTCCATTCAATCTCCTCCGATAAACGTGTTTATAGTGCTTTGTCCGTTTAATATGGCCCTAACCCTCTCGGGGTGTTCGCCATTAACAACATAAGCACTGGTTTTATATTTAAGTAAAAGCTCAGCAAAGCTCTCATCTAATGATGTTTCACCAAAATTTAGAAGTTTTTCCCCACTAATTTCCTTGATGAATTGGGCGCCATCCAGGGATGGTTTATGTGTGTATATACCATCTACATTGGTGGTTATTAATAGTTTCGCCTCAAGTAAATGTGATAGGTACAGGGCAATGGAATCGGAGGTTACCCTCCAGGAGTGTTCCAGGGGATCCAGATATTCCAGGAGCAGGGAAGGGATTAGGATCGGCAAGTTCCCAGAATTCAGGGTAGTTTTAACTTCCTCTAATGATTTAACTGCTTTTGCTCCCTTGACTTTGTCTGCCAGGAGCTGGCCCAGTATATCCATACAGAGTATGGCGGTTCTGTGGCTGGCCGTGGGGGTGAAATTAAGTTTTTCATGGTACTCCCGGATCTGGTTGGCCAGAGAGCCCCCTCCACAGACTACCAGCACATCCTCCCCCACCAGTTCCTGGGCCAAATTGATAGCATAATCAGGGAAAAGACTTCCGCCTATCTTAACCACCCATTCCATATCCTGATTCTCCTTCAAGTAGTAAATGTTATATCATATATGTTACAGCTATATTACAGCCTAATTTAAGCCAAACCTACTTATTTAAGCAATTTAAGATCCTGGGTAATTTTATCAATTTTTTCATCCTTATCTGGCCCAATACCCAACCCAGTTACAGTAGAGGGGGGAAGTTCAGTATGCCCGGCATCAGTTACCAGGAAACTGGGGATTCCGGCAGCCTTGACCAGTTCATATACTTGGAAGAGTTCTTCCTGGCTTTTAACCTGAACCACTACCTTTTTACCTCCTTCCAACTCCCACTCACGTATAGTCCTTTCATCAGCCTTTTTATAGGCGCCTAAACTAGCATGACATGCCTGGGCAGCTAATTTGCCCTTACTCATTTTCAGATCTGCTCTCATTACCATGACTTGTTTCATTTTTTCCACCAATAGATTAGAATGAATAAATTTTAGATTTAAATGAATTTATTGGATTAAATAAAACTAAATCCATTCCTACAGGATTTAACATATTAAGTTTGGATTTTATGATTTTAATTAATTTCCCCCATTTCATTATTATTTTAAAAACACCTCAAATCAAGTGGAATCTAAAGTTAAATTAAAAAATTAGTGAAACTGGGGGATTCATTGCCGGAGCCGTTTACCTACCCGTTGGGTATCCACCGAGTAGACTTCCATTCCAGGAATGACAACCCTCACAACTGGAATGTCTATTTCTGGCCGGGTTAAATCCGTGTAGAAGACATCATCAAAACTACATTTACTCAGGAGTTTCAGGGAAGTTTCAATATCATCTTTAAATGTTTTTCTGGCTTTATTTTCAATGTCAGATAGATCAACCCTATCCTCGAATTCACCAAACCAGTGGCGGTTGATTCGTTTCATGCGCTGGTAACCTGCTTTGCGCATGAAAACTGCCCGGGTGGTGTCTTCACGGGTTCCGTGGATCTGGGTAGCCCTGCTTTGCGCCACTTCAGTTAAGGCCCGAAGAGCGGCAACTTCCGGATCAAGATGGGTTCCCACCCCCAGTGTTAAAAGTGCCGGGTCTTTGAGTACGGTGTCATCAGAAACCGCAGCCATAGTGGGAATTTCCACATCAGCAGTGAGTTCAACCAGTTTAACATCCACGCCTGCTTCCTGGAATTTTTTTAGTACTTCCTGTATCAGGGGGTTCTCGGTAGTGTTACAATCTACTTCCCGTGGGGGCTGCCGGCGGGCTTCGAATATGCTCCAGGCATCCCTTTCCACCACTTCAGTTATACCGTGGAACACGGCCTCTTCCATGACATTGCCCGATGCTAGCCCGTTGGTACTCGATTTGAAAAGGAAATTTCCATTACGGGGTTGATAGGGATGGTAAACTGCATTGGCCGGTAACAGGCATTCTTCATCATTACCGGCATTGACTGCAACTACCCAGTCAATATCAGTTTTATCTGCATTCAAGGCACCAGCCGGCAGTATCAGTGAAGCAGGATCAACACAGCCATCCATTTCATTGAAAGGACCAGTGACGATTTTTTCCTCATCTGATTCCTGTTTTTCGGCAGAGTACCTTTCAAAGGCTTCCATCATAGCCGATGCCTTGGCCTGTGGTTGGGTGACTCCTTTACCGGCGTAAATGCTCACCGCTCCCTCCGCTGCACCGGGCCGGATGGCAGAATAAACTGGTATCCCAATACGGTCCAGATGGGTGATCTCCGCTATTCTGGTAACTCCGGCAATCCTGAGTTTCCCTTCCACCTTATCAATGGTTTCCTGAGGGTCACGGCAGCGGTGTGTCCCTCCGAAGTATTTGACTGGAATTTCTTTAAACATACAGATCAGTATAGGCGTGATTATTTAAACTTGATTTTAGTTTAACTTAATTTTAGAGCATTCTAGAACATGTAAGCTATAATGTATGGATAGGCCATCATTACAAATGCTACGGCAATGGTAACCAGCCATATAAGGGGATTCCATTTGAACACCTTCGCCCCGTCTAACATGAACACCGGGAGCAGGTTGAAAAATGCTAAAAAACTGTTAACAAAAAATCCAAGACTACAAACCAGGGATAATAGCGGAGAGTACGGTGCAAATAGCAGGATAACGAAAAATATGATGGCCAGCGCTATGTTAGTTAAGGGGCCGGCAATTGATATTTTCCCGTTTTCCTCCTTGGAAATGTGCTGTCCGTGAATGTAAACTGCACCTGGTGCAGCGAAAACAAATCCCAAAGCCGCGGTTACTATGGCCAGAATTAATCCTTGAACCCATAGCCGGTATTCGGCATAAAAACCATATCTTACTGCCATGAATTTATGGGCTAGCTCGTGAAAGACGAATCCCAGTCCAACAGCTACTAAAGCCACGGGTATGAGTGATATAAAGTTTCCATGGTTTATATCCTTGAATACATAGGCAAAAGCCCCGGCAATGACCAGCATGGAGATTATAATGTCCCTGATCTCACGGGATGTGAAGTTAACCATAATTATATTAAAGAACCTCTCCTCATTTATAAATGATTTGCCCCCGGAACTTACTTTTTTAGGGGGAGATATTTCCAAAGATTTTTATTATTCTAAGGACAATATACCATAAACAAGCCCCCAGGAATAATTTTCCCCTGATTTATTGAAGATTAAATAGCATTCACCGCCAAACTGGAATAATATGAAAGTAAAGTTAACACAGAATAAATCCAAAAAATCACACCGGATAATCCTAAAACTCAGCTTCTATGAATTTAGGGAAAAATAAACTAATGATTTTTCTAAAAAAGAGTGTTGTTCCACTAATTTTAGGGATTTCAAGTGTTTTTAGAGTGTTAAAAGTATATTCAGTGAGTGTTGATTTTTATGAATAACAGTTGTGAGTACTGCCAGATAGACGGAGGTTACGGGGAACTTATAGGGGAGACCACCCACTGGATGGTGTATCTGGCACCCAGTCAACGTTACCTGGGAACCTGCGTGGTGGCCCTTAAAAGACACTGCAACAATCTTTCCCAGGTGAGTAATGAGGAGTGGACTGATTTTGCCAGGGTAGTCCAAAAAATGGAAGAATCACTGGAACAGATATTCCAGCCCACCTTATACAACTGGAGTTGCTATAAAAATTCTGTTTTCAGGAAGCCTAATCCTAACCCGGAAATCCACTGGCACTTCATTCCCCGGTACCAGGACCCAGTGTATTTTGAGGGGATCGAATTTCATGACCCTGATTTTGGCTATATTCCCCGCCCTGAAAAAAGGGAAATACCCCCCAAGGCCATGAAAAAGCTGGCCATAAAATTAAAAAATAGTTTTACATCCAAATGACTAAGAAAATAGTTTTACATCGAATAAATTTTTATTCAGGGTACAATCTCACCAAGGTTAGCTTATGAAAATAGATAAAATAATAGAAAAGATGGATCAAAACGATCTAAAAACAATAATCATATTAAAACCTGAAAATATAGCATATGTGACTGGTTTCTATCCTTCAAGCATCGCAATTTTAATATTAAAAGATGAACCCGTGCTTTTTTCCTCAAAAATGGATCTGGAGGAAGCTCACCAAAAATCCAGTATAGCTGTGGAAGAATTCAAATCCCTGAGCGAACTTAGAAAAACCCTCCAAGCAACAATCCAGGGTAAAGTGGGGGTGGAGTATTCCATGAGCATGGGGACCTACAGAAAGCTATGTGGAGAACTCCCGGTGGAGCTTACTCACATCATTGAAGATTTCCGGGCAATTAAATCAGCAGATGAGATTAAAAAGATTAAAGGAGCCATCAAGATTGCCGAGGATTCCTTTAAAAATCTGGATTTGGCAGTGAGTGAAGATAATCTGGCGGCCCAAATAGAGTACAACATGAGGTCGGCCGGTTCCATAAAACCTTCTTTTGAAACCATAGTAGCTTCAGGGCCAAGATCAAGTCTACCCCATGCATCTACAACCTCTAAACCGTTAGAAAGTCCCTTAATGATAGATTGGGGTGCCCTGTACCAGAACTATGCCTCGGACATGACCCGTACCCTAATCCGTGGCGGGGAAAAAGAGGAAGAAATTTTTTCCATAGTGCTGGAGGCTCAGCAAAAAGCAATAGAAGCCATAAAACCCGGTGTTAAAGCTTCCTACATTGATGAGGTAGCCCGTGGTGTTATTGAAGATTATGGGTATGGTGATAATTTCATACACTCCACTGGACATGGAGTGGGATTAGAAATTCATGAAAAACCATCCTTATCTTTTAAAAGTGATGAAATACTGGAAAAGGGAATGGTAGTCACTGTTGAACCCGGGATATATCTGGAGGGAAAATTAGGGATCCGGGTGGAAGATATGGTACTGGTCAAAAACCAGGCCCAGGTTTTAACCCACCTTCCCCGAGAAATTTTATTTTAAAATAACCCGGAGATTTTCATTCTCCTCCACTTTATTTAGAAGGATGTTGAAAATAGTAGGGCTAATTTATAGGGTAATTTATAAAGATTGGAATATAATATAAGATTAGAATATAATATTATATAGAATAATATAATACTAATCAGTTCACACATCAATAATAATATATTATAATAGGTGAGAATATGGCCCTTATACCCCCGGCACTTGCCCCTATATCCAACAGTATTGATAATATTTTTCCTGACAAATATCTGGTACGACTACAGGAAATCCTGATTCGTTCGGGTATGTATGTCAAGGCTTCCGATCTTTTGACCCTGATTTGTGGTGCCGGATTATTACTGGGGATAATCGTTCTTATCGCATTTATGATAATGGGTGTCAATCCCGTAATAGGTTTCATTATAGGTTTAATTGCCCCTGCAGCCCTCATATTTGGTTGGATCTTCTTTATGATGGAAAAAAGGGTGGATGCCATTGAACAGGGCACACCTGATTTTTTAAGGCAGATTTCATCACTTTTAAGATCAGGGGTGGGTGTAGAAACTGCCATGGAAGATATTTCTAAACACGGGAAAGGTCCCTTAAACGACGAGCTCAAAAGGGCAGTAATTGAAATAAAAATAGGAAGTACATTTGAGGATGCTCTTCTGGGAATGAGTGAACGCCTGAAATCTAAAACACTGGATAGAACATTCCGGATGATCATCGAAGGTCGCAGAGTAGGGGGTAGCCTGGCTGATGTTATTGAAACGGTTGCCGAAGATTTAAGGGCTATTCTGGCATTGCAGAGGGAAAGAAAAGCTAACGTTATGATGTCAGTGATGTTCCTACTGATAGCAGCCATAGTCGCCGCTCCTTTCGCACTAGGAATGATCATGTCCTATTCTGCCTTTATAGGATCACTGGGTAAGCCTAATCCATTGATAGGTGCGGCCGCAACGGGAGCAACTGGATACATTCTCATCCACTCGGTAATTGCTGGTTTACTAATGGGAATCGTGTTGTATGGAAGTGCCAAAAAGGGAGTTAAATTCTCACTTGCTCTAGCTCCAGTGGCCTATGGAATATTTTATGTAATTCAGACCCTGGGACCATCTATCCTGGGAATTTCATGATTAGGGAGTGTTACTATGAGAATGATTGATAGGGGAATCAGGAACGACGAAGCTGCCCAGACTGCCGCTGAATATTTGATGATATTTGGAGGTATAATTGTGATTGTTCTGGTGGCAGTAATTTCCTACCAGAATTACGTGAAGGGGTTGGGAGGCAACATAACCAATGGTAGTGAAGTTCAATCCATTGAAAATAACCTTCAAGACATCAACAATACCCTAAACCAAACTTAAAACCATTATAAATATAAAATTATACTCTTTTTTTCATTTTAGAGACGGTAATATTAATTTTTGGGAGTAATTTCTATGAAAATGTTGATAGAGGGGAAGTTGATCGATAAAAATGAGAAAATTGCCGTTGAAAATCCATTTAACAATGAAATTATAGATTATGTTCCTTCTGGTGACGCAGAAGATGTTAAAAAAGCTATTTCTGCCGCGGCTAAAGCAACGAAGTCCATGAAAGAAATGTCTTCCCGCAAACTGTCACGTATAATGTACGACATCCATCAAGAGCTAAAGGAAAAACACCAGGAAATATCTAAACTCATCTCCCTAGAAACCGGGAAACCCATCCGTGATTCTAGGGTAGAAATGGATCGATCCCTACAAACTCTGTTAATGGCTGCCGAGGAATCAAAAAGAATCTACGGAGAAACAATTCCCATGGATGCCGCCATAGCCGGAAGAACTGCATTTGGATTCACCATTAAAATCCCTTTAGGCGTGGTAGCAGCTATAAGTCCCTTTAATTATCCGGTGAACCTGGCTATTCATAAAATAGCCCCGGCACTGGCTGCTAAAAATACAGTGGTCTTTAAACCTTCCACCAAAGCTCCCCTGGCTGCTCTTAAAATGGCAGAGATTATGGGGCGACATTTGCCTGACGGGGCAGTGAATGCCATTACCGGACCGGGCGGAGTGTTAGGTGACCAGCTGGTAACCAGTGACCAGGTTAATAAAGTATCCTTTACTGGCAGTGTGGCCACCGGACTTTCCATTGCTCGTAAAGCTGGGATGAAAAAGTTAACCCTGGAATTAGGGGGAAATGACCCTTTAATTGTTTTAGATGATGCTGACATTGACGCTGCTGTTCTGGGAGCCGTGGGTGGTTCCTACCTTAATGCTGGGCAGGTTTGTATCGGGGTCAAACGACTCATAGTTCAGGAAAGTGTGGCGGATGAATTCACAGAGCAACTGGTTTCCCGTACCCAGAAGGTTAAAACCGGGGATCCCCTGGATCCTGAAACTGATATGGGGCCCTTGATTGATGAAGAGGCTGCCCTTAATGTGGAAAAGAGTGTTAATGACGCCATTCAAAAGGGGGCCCAGCTACTCTGTGGAGGAAAAAGGGAAGGTGCCTTTTTCCAACCCACCGTACTGGATCATGTACAGGTGGACATGGAGTTGGTTCAAAGAGAGACTTTTGGACCTGTTTCACCAGTGATAAGGGTTGAAAATCTGGATGAAGCTATTAAAGCTGCTAACAGCACCCCTTATGGATTGCAGGCCGGGGTATTCACCCAGAACATAACAAATGCCAAAAAGGCAGTTCGGGAGATCGAAGCAGGTTCCGTGCTCATAAATAAACAACCCACTTTTCGGACGGATAACATGCCCTTTGGAGGATTCAAAATGAGCGGTATGGGTAAAGAAGGGGTTAAATATGCAGTGGAAGATATGACCCGCACCAAGATGGTGGTTATTGGATAATTCTCCTTTGGGTAGATCTAAAGGAAAATTACCCCTGCTTTTCAATCGGAACCCCTGCTTTGAATGAGAATATCTGCTTGAATCAGGATACCCTACTTTGAATCATGATACCTCTGAATCGGTATACTCCTACTTTAAATCAGCAGAAGGCTATCCCCGTTTGATATCCTTCCTTAAAAAAATGTTTAAGTGTCTTGATCCAAATATTTAGCGATAAATTCACTGTAAAAAGTTTTCCACCAAGTTTCTGGATTCATTTAAGGCTTCTAAGGGGATACCATGGGGAAGTTTTCCTAAATCTCCTTTCACGTCCTTTAGAATTCCTTCACCTGCTCCTAAAAACATTCCTTCACTGGTAATACCCATGAAAACTTCCGGGGGAAGTAAGGCCACTGCCACCTGATTTTTTTCCCGGACTTCCAGGTCATTGGTTACCACAGTGATAGCCCTTTGGTGGAGGTTAACATTACACACCAGGAGCTGGTCTGCCTCTGGATGTTTGGAAACACTTAAAATTTCTCCTTTTTTAATATCTATTCCCATCACCGGGTCTTCTATCTCACCTAAACTAATGCGGTCTTTTAAACCAAGGATGGTGTTGAGGAAGAATTTGATTTTGGCCAGGGACTCTTCCAGTTTTGGTTTTTCCTCACGGTTGGCCAGTTCCAGGAATTGTCGGTGCCAGGAATTTCCACCCAGTGCCTCCACGATTTCCGTGGCCTGTTCTTCCAGTAAATCTATTTGGGGGGTTGTAACTATGGCCGATGGTTCCAGGTAAGAGTAGTAGAGGGTCTGTATCTCTGAGGTCATTTTACGGGCGGCTTGTAAGGCCTGTTTCTTGTTCCATTTACCCTTGAGGTTAGCTCCTTCCACCGTTCTCAGGAAAAGTTCAACTGATTTTTCTGCCACTAAAAGTCGGTAATCATTACTAGTATCCCACATTTAAGCACCTGAAATAAATCTATAAAAATTTTTTTTCTTTGAAGATAGTCGTGATGAAGATATCAAATAGATATCTAAGTCAGCGGTTATCTGTAAATCCCTATTTGCCTCTAATTTTTAGATTTTTTAGAAACTCAATATATTTTATACAATCAATTTTATACATTCAAAATTACTTTAGACATCCCCCACTGGGGACTATGGTCCCCTTCTATGTTTTCATATAGGGATGGTTATTGTTTTCATATAGGGGGAGTGTTATTATAATTTGCGAAAATACCGTGTATTGGGGATATTACCCCTAAAATTATCTGATTAATAACCTCTTCTTTAGAAATATTTAAGTATAGGGAAGGTTTTAATTTAATTTAGTAAATGGTGCATTCCCAAATGTATAAGGTGAGTTTGGTAGACTCAGGGTATGTGCCCAAAAAAATGAGAGGTGGAAAGATGGTGGAATTAACGAATCTGTACAACTTAGATGTGTATACCACCCGTGGAAAGTACGTGGGACGTATCCAGGATGTGATCTTAAACATTAAAAAGGGCAGAGTTTCAACCTTGAAAGCTGTGGCCATGAATCCTGACAAAAAAAGTGTGGGAATAAAGGATGTTATAACTAAAAGTATACGAATAGTTCCCGAAGGAGATGAAATAAGACCTCTCAGAGAAGAAGGAACTATAGAAATACCCTATGACCGGGTTCAGGCTGTGGGAGATATTCTACTCATTAGTCCAGAAATAAAGGAAACCAGTGCCCCGGCTGTTGCGGAGACTTAGATCTAAAATGAGGGTTGGCATACTTGGATGTGGCGCCATAGCTAATATTATAACTAATTTTGCCATGGAAGGCAAGCTTGGCGTTGAAATTAAATTTTTTTACGACCGGGACATGGAAAGAGCCGAAAACCTGGCCTCCCAGATAGATGGCCGGGTGGTTCTGGATCTGGAAGATATGCTGGAACATGTGGACCTGGTAATTGAAGCTGCTTCACCCCGGGCAGTGGAAGAAATGGTTCCCCTTATCCTCAAGGGAGGTAAGGATGTTATTGTTATGAGCGTGGGGGGACTTATTAATCCCCAGGTCCGAGAAAAACTACAAAAGTTAGCTAAAGATAACGATTGCCGGATTTATGCTCCTTCAGGTGCTATTGTTGGATTAGATGGAATTAAAGCTGCATCTATAGGTAAAATTCAAAATATAACTCTGGTAACCCGGAAACCACCTCGTTCATTAGGGATAAACACTGAAGAAGAGACTATTCTCTACGAGGGTAAAGCCAGTGAAGCAGTGGCCAAGTTTCCCCTGAACATCAACGTGGCGGCCTCGGTGAGTATTGCTGCGGGTCAGGAAATTGACGTCAAGATCATCGCCGATCCACAGGTGGACCGGAATATGCACGAGTTAAAGGTAGTGGGAGACTTTGGAGAATTCCGCACAACAACCAGCAATCTACGATGTTCCATGAATCCAAAAACCAGTGTTTTAGCGGCTTACTCTGCAATAAAACTGCTTAACAGTCTCAACGAAAATATACTGGTGGGAACTTAAGTTATCTACTAAAAAAGATTCTTACTTCTTTTATTTTATTAAATCATTTTTCAGGGCCTTTTTTATCAGTTAATTTTTTATCAGTTAATGAATAAACTTCTTAAAAACCTAATTTTACCCTAATTTTATTAACTCATTCCATACCAATATTATAATAGATGATGAGGGACAGCTAATTTTAATGCTTATACTTTTAGAATGTCCCTGAGGATTCACCTTAAATTACTAAACCTTAAATTTACTAAAAAGAACAATCCCCCAATAAATCTAAAAAAATCTATGCTGATTACATGAAAAAGTGTGAAATATTTTCCAGTTTAAAGGTTCCCTGCACTTCCAACATTGTTTTAAGACTGGATGGCAGGAATTTCTCCCAATTATCCCGTAAACTGGAGTTTGAAAAACCCTACGACATTGAATTCGTGAAGATCATTACTGAATCATCCTGCCAACTCTTTAAAGAGTTCAGCCCCCGGTTTATCTATACCTTCTCCGATGAGGTTAACCTGCTTTTGGGGGAAATACCCTTTGCCGGGAGGGTTGAGAAGATAGATTCCGTGCTGGCCAGCTTCCTGAGCAGTGCATTTACCCGTGAAATCATGGGGCAGGACAAATTTAAGGAAAAACTTAAGGGAACCAAACCTATTTCCTTCGACTCACGGTTGATACCTTTATCAGATCAGGGGGTGGTGGAGTACTTCCAGTGGAGACAGGCTGAATCCTGGAGGAACTGTTTAAATGGGTATTCCTACTGGAAATTACGGGAAACACATTCCCAGGATGAATCCATGCATATACTCCATAAAAAGAAAAGCAGCCAGTTACACGAATTACTCTTCAAGAAGGGGATTAATCTAACGGAGATGCCCTCCTGGCAGAGGAGGGGAGTTGGAATTTACAAAAAAGAATTTGAAGTGGAGGGTATAAACCCCCTGACCAAACAAAAGGTAAAATCCAGGAGGAAGAAAATATTCGTGGACTGGGAACTTCCCCGGTTTGATGAAAATTTCTTCACCTCTAAATCAATGTTAAAATGAGAAATATCTTATAGGATTTAGACCCTCTGAATGAAAATTTAAGTGAAATCCTGTAGGGAATAAGATCCGGAACTCGATCTACATGGCTGAAAACAAAAACTGGATAGATAGATTCCTCGGATTTTTACTGGGAAATAACGGTAAAAAATTCGAGGAAGTGATCCTGGACCGGGAAGTGGTGGGGGAAATAATCCAGATCGCTAGAGAATCCCATCCCCTGGAATTTGTTGCCCTCTTGGAAGGTAAAATAAAAGAAAAAATTTTAAGAGTAGATGGTCTTGTCTTTTTACCCGGGGAAACATCCCACCAGGGGGCAGTGATGAAAACCTTCATGATGCCCCTCACCACCGGTACAGTGGGATCGGTGCACAGCCATCCCACTCCCAGTGCTTCTCCTTCTACCGCAGACCTGCATTTTTTTGCCAAAAATGGCTTGTTTCACCTGATAATCGCCTATCCCTACACTGAAGATAGTATAATTGCCTACGATACCTTTGGGGAACTGGCTGATTATCGTATATTGTAAAACCAGGAAAATGCACCCTCCTGATTATAAAACGTTAAAAAAAAACTTAAGAATATAAAAAAAGTAACGAAAAGTAATTTTTAGGGTTTAAAAAAAATATTAGAAATTAAACCCTACTCCATGTTATTTCTAAATTACAGGTTTACAGCCACAGCATCGTGTACATTATCCAGGGACTTGACTGCATCTTCCACATCTTTGGAAACCTTCTGGTCGACTTTAAGGACCATAACTGCTTCTCCACCCGGAGTTTGCCGGCCAACCTGCATTTTAGCTATGTTTATTTCGTGTTCGCCCAGTTTGGTTCCAATAGAGCCTATGATTCCAGGTATGTCTTTGTATCGTACAATGACCATGGTTCCTTCGGTTTCCACATCCACCTGGTAGCTGTTGATTTTCACTATTTTGGGTTCTTTATCAAATACACCTTCAACAATGACCTCATTGCCATCAGCTTTCATTTTGATATTTATAAGGTCCTTGTAACCCCTAGAATCGCATCTTTTAGCTTCGGTAACCATTATTCCCCTGTTTTTAGCAACTCCGGGTGCGTTTACCATGTTAATTGGCTCGGTGAGTATGGGGTTGAGGATTTCCTGCAGGATCATCCTGGTGAGGATGTCATTTTTCTGGACCTCAGCGAGTTCTCCGCAGTAAGTAATATCCAGCTCGGTGATGTTACCCTTGGCAGTTTGAATGAGAAATTTACCCAGTTTTTCAGCCAGGCCAAAGAAGGGTTTAATTAGCCGAAAAGTTTCGGGATCCATCACTGGCATATTTATAACATTTTTAGGCGAATCTCCCTGAAACACCTTCTTAATTTCCCGGGCCACAATTATAGCAGCATCACGCTGGGCTTCAGAGGTTGAAGCAGCTATGTGCGGAGTCAGTACAATGTTATCCAGTTCCAGGAGAGGGTTTTCCTTTGGTGGCTCAGTTTCGTAAACATCAAGGGCGGCACCTGCTATTTCGCCACTACTTAATGCTTCATACAGGTCAGACTCCTTGATTATTCCTCCACGGGCACAGTTAACAATAATTGCGTTTTCTTTCATCAATTTGAACTGGGGCAAAGAGATTAAGTGTTTGGTTTCCGGGGTGAGTGGCACGTGTATGGTAATGACATCCGCGTTCTTTAAGAGTGTTTCCAGGTCAACCACTTCCACTCCCAAATCTGCAGCTGCTTCTGGAGTGATGTAGGGATCGTAGACCATGATATCCATACCAAATGCCTTGGCCCGGATAACCACCTGGCTACCTATACGGCCCATGCCCACTATACCTAGGGTCTTGCCGTTGAGTTCCATTCCCATGAACCGGCTCTTTTCCCATTTACCTTCCTTAACTGATTTATCAGCCAGGGCTATCTTCCGGGACATGGCTAAAACCAGGCCCATGGTGTGTTCGGCCACAGTTACTGAAGTGGATTCTGGTGCATTTACCACCATTACTCCCCTTTCCGTGGCTGCTTCCACATCCACATTGTCCACGCCCACTCCTGCCCGGGCAATGATCTTCAAGAGAGGAGCTGCTTCAATAACTTCTCGGGTTACTTTGGTTCTGCTTCTTACTACGATAGCATCAAAATCCTTGATATCTTTCACCAGTTCTTTGGGAGTGATATCGGTACGCGCAACAACCTCGGCAACCTCTTCCAGTTCTTCAATTCCTTTCTGGTTTATCTGATCAGCGATAAGTACCTTCATATTATCCACATTATCCATTTTTATTACTCATTTTTATAAAGCAAATTCCATTATGTTTCTTCAAGTATTCTATTAGATAGGATATAGATTTAAATCTGTTTGTCCAATCCAGGTGATCATTATAATCTTATGGGAAAAATCCCAATTAACACCATTAGTCCCGGTTGGCATCCTGGTTTTAACTATCCAAATCTAATCATTTGAAAAATAAATAAATTTAAAGTTATATTTGATTATTTCCATGACAATTAGGTATTTAAAAATAATTTAATATGCATTAGGCGGTTTAAAATCTATTTAAAGATTTAAATCACCCATATAAATATATACCTTAAAATATCAATTATGAATGTTGATATTTTGAATAAATCTCTAAAAGTGGGATATTTCAGGAGGTTAAACCATGGTCTCAGTAGATGAATACATTATTGTAAGCTCAAATTACATACCTGGATATGAAATTACCGAAACTAAGGGTTTTGTTTACGGCCTTACCGTGCGCAGCAGGGGTGTAGGAGGTCAAATTGGTGCCGGGATACGTTCCATGTTCGGTGGAGAAATCAAGGAATATGTGAGCATGATGGAAGAAACCAGGGACGAAGCCATGACCCGAGCCATTGACCATGCCAAGGCCATGGGAGCCAACGCCATAATCAGTGCCCGTTACGACTCCAATGATATTTCCGATGTAATGCAGGAGATACTAGTCTTTGGAACTGCGGTTGTAGCCCATAAAGTCGAATAAATGGTATTTATTCCAAACACAAAAAAGTTGACCGTAATCTGAAAAAAATTAATTTGTTAATTGAATGATAAAATGTTAGAAGGTTACCTGGAAGTAGAAGGAAAAAAGATCCCCCGTACTTTACTGGGGACTTCCCCCTTTAGTGGTGCATCTCATTTCGGACATCGTGCCCGATTGTATCTCCTGGATCTTTACCGTAACCCCAGAGCAATGGCCAAGGTAATGATCAAATCCTATGAAATGGGAGTCCGGGGAATCCAGCTGATACCGCATCCACCAGTGGTAGAAGCTCTGGAAATGGCACGTGAAGAAGGTTTTCCACTGGAAATTATAGCTACCATCCGCCCGGAATCTGAAAGTGAGGATATAAGACTTTTGGCGGATTTAGATGCCCAGGCCATGCTGGTTGATCCCGTGACCACTGACCAGAGAGACTGGGAGGTACTGGGAGAAAAACTGGACCTTATCAAGGACACCGGTGCAGTGCCAGGCCTTGTGACCCAGTTTCCCTTTAAAACCACTCAGGAACTACTAGAATCACCCATACTGAATGATTTCAAGCTTTACATGATCCCCCTTAACCAGTTGGGTTACCTTATGGACTCAGATACCTTTGTACCCGCAGTGAGGGCAGAATTTGGGGAAATGATCCATAAACTGGATAAAACCATAATTGCCATGCACGTGCTTGCTGCGGGAATAATGACCCCGGGTAAGGCATTTGATTACCTTAAAACAGTAGATTATGTGGATATGGTGGCCCTGGGCATAGCTTCCGAGAGGGAAGCAGAAGAAACCTTTTCGAAGTTATTTGAATGTTGAAAGGGGTTCATCAATATTTTTTTTATAAGTTCTTTAAATGTTTAATTTTTTTTAATTTTAACATTAAAATTGCTCAAATTAAAGAAAAAACCAAAAATATGAAAGAATAACCCCATAAAAGAAACACACGATTTAATTGCATTCCCTTCTTTCCGCCAGCATCTTCAAAAATTCAGCAGGATCCTTCATTTCGCCGATTTCCCAGCTGTGAACCACTGGTATCCCATCGATACACTCCGCAGCCTTCTTATTTTCCATTATAAAAACTGCATCCGTGCCGATCACTGCGGAGAGATCATTAAGGTTGGTGGCCATTTTACGTAGTACCTTCTGGTTCCGGTTTTTCTCCAGATCCGTGATGAGGGGTTCTGCCTTCCTGGAGGTGGCTTCTGCCTGGGCCAGAGCATCAAAGGGTGTTCGATTGGTGTTAATAACCCCAAAACCTAGATCAACCAGTTCCCGGGGTTCACCCTTTTTAACTTCAGTTTCATTTTCCTTAGGGGGAACTGCAAACAGGTTAACTGAAAGGGTGATCCTCATATTAAGAATGCTTTCCAGTAAAAATGCAGTGTCGGGCTGTGCACGTACCCGGCCAGTTTCATATTTATATATTGTTTCCCGTGATACATGGGCCTGGTCTGCCAAATCCTTCAATGAAAGGTTGTGATGCTCTCTCATTTCCTTGACTATCTGGCCGTCAATTTCCACATAGTACCCGCCCCGGTCGGCAAATATCTCAGGATATACCTCTTCCACCACTATGTTCCGCAGGGTTGAAGGTGCAATGACTGGTATGCCATGACGTTCATAGACCACGTCTTCTTCTAAGACTTCTTTCTTGGATTTAAGGCCTACTAAAAGGGGTGAACCAAAGAATGTGCGAGCTACCCTTTTTATTTCCTGGGCATGGGCTGCACTGAACCCGTCCACGTTAACCAGTACCTTCATTAAAAGTAAAAGTAGTTCCTTCCGTGCCACCAGATCAAAACAACTTCTATCATATATATTAGAAGTGTCAAATCCATGCTTGGATAGGAGCTCGTTGATATGAGTGATAATTTGATCTCTATGTATGGGCATGTTCGACATGAAAAAACACCCCGGTGATAGTTTACATGAATGATAATAATTTAGATAGTGATTTATTTAGAGTTTACGTGGGCCTGGATGACACTGACTCCGCCAGTGGTATGTGCACCACATATATATGTAGTGTGATTATGGACCAACTTAAAAGTTGTGGTTTCCGGGTGGATGGACCACCTCGCCTGATACGCCTCAACCCCTTCGCCCCTCATAAAACCAGGGGAAACGGAGGAGTATCATTTAAAATGATTTTAAAATCCAGAAAAGAAGTTCATGAAGCCAAAAAACTAATTCTGGACTTGGTGGAAAAACTTTCAGTTATGGATGACCCTAAAACCAATCCCGGCGTGGTATTTTATGAAGGGGAAATAACCCCTGAACTGGAGGACTACGCCCGGCGAACCATACGCACCATTGTAACCCAGGAAGAAGCTGAAAAGTTGGCTCAGAAAATAGGGGCGGAAATTTTCAAGTTCAAAAAAGGAAGAGGGGTGATTGGGTCCCTCGCTGCTATTGGCTGCCCCCTTGATGATGTTACCTATGAACTTTTGGCCTACCGTGACCCGACCAACTACGGTACACAGAGAAAGGTTGATGCTGATTCTGTACTGGAAATGAACCAGAAAACTTACCCTGATACTTTTGATAACATTGACGACGGTTACATGGCCATAACTCCCCACACCCCCTGCCCCGTGCTTTACGGGATCAGGGGAGAGAGCCCGGAGGCAGTGGAGGAAGCCCATAAACTGGTGAAGGTAACCGAACCAGTGGAATCATTCCGAGTATTTTTAACCAACCAACACACAGATATGCACCTGCAAAAAATAGATTCCATTGACCAGATGAAACAGTTCCAGTGTTACATTATCCAGGGAACAGTTAAAACCCAACCAATGGTTATTGAAGGAGGACACATAATTTTCACCCTGGAAGACGATTCTGGGGAGATAGAATGTGCCGCCTACGAACCCACCAAAAAGTTCCGTGATGTGGTACGAAAGCTGGCCCCTGGAGACCAGCTGGTGGTCTGTGGCGGAATTGGGAATAAGGGCACCCTCAACATGGAAAAGATTGAAATAACTGATTTGGCCAAGGTATATGAATATCTTAACCCCCTCTGCGAATGTGGGAAACGTATGAAGTCCGCAGGGAAGAATAAAGGTTATAAATGTCCTAAATGCGGTAGTAAAAAAAGTGTGGAGGGGAAAGATGAAGAAATCAGAGAAAAGAGAGAAGTTAAAAGAACTATAAGTAAAGGTTTTTATGAAGTTCCTCCCTCTGCCCGTAGACATCTGAGCAAACCCCTGGTCAGGGGTTGATTTGGGATAGTAATCCTAATCTTAGAGGTCCCTTTTAATCTTAATCTTAGAGGCCACTTTTATTCCTTAGATGCATAATTCCTTAGAGGTATTAACATGATCACCCAAGATATTGCAGAATTCATTGGTTCAGTGAACTATCAGGTCCTCCCCCCGGAGGTTATTGAACAAGCCAAGCTATGCTTTCTGGATTTTTTAGGGGTCTCACTTCGAGGTTCTCGTAACAAGAGTGGACAAATTATAAGAGATATCATACCCCCTGGAGGTAAATCCACGGTTATCGGAGGAAGTACCTCCCATGCCCCTGATGCTGCGCTGGCCAACGGGGTTTCTGCCCATTGCCTGGACCTGGATGACGGCCACCGGTTGGCCCAACTTCATCCCGGGGCCTGTGTAATACCCGCGGCACTATCCCTGGCTGAATCAGGTAACAAGTCAGGAAGAGAATTTATAACATCCCTGGTGGTAGGATACGACGTGGCCATTAGGTTGGGCAAGATTATAAACCCTGGTCACCGTCAGAAAGGTTTCCACACCACCGGTACCTGTGGAACCATTGGCGCAGCAGCAGCAGCAGCGAAAATATTAGATCTGGAGGGGGAAGAAATTTTAAATACCCTGGGACTGGCCGGGACCCAGGCTGCAGGACTACTGGAATCAGACCATGCCGGAAGTATGGGCAAACACCTTCATGCCGGCCGAGCCGCCCAATCTGGAGTTTTATCCGCATTACTGGCCCAAAAAGGTTTTACCGGAGCCCACAGTATTTTAGAAGGTATGGAGGGATTATTTAATGCCATGGGTGATTTTACAGGGAAAAAATACCCTGATCCTGAGTATGATGCCGGGAAATCAACTTCCGGAAACTTTGAAATTTCAGGTGTTTACTTCAAAAAATATCCAGTCTGCCGACATTTACATTCCTCCCTCGATGCCACCCTCCATATCCTAGAGAATGAAAATGTTAAAATCCAGGATATTCAGGATATAACTGTTGAAACCTATGATATTGCGGCTAAACATGATGAGTATCATCCTGAAACTGTGGAGGGTGTCCGGCAGAGTTTACCAGTGAGCATGGCCCTGGCAATTTTAAAGGGGGGTTTAAATATTGATGACATTGAAAGCACCGCTTTTCAGGATAAAGATGGTCTTGGTGTCCAGAAAATCCGGGAGATTACCAGTAAGATCCAGATAAAACCGGAGGAAACATTCAACCAGCTTTACCCGCAAAAAAGACCTTCACAGGTTACACTTAAAAGTTTAAATCATTCTTACCGGGAGAGGATTTATCTAGCTAAGGGAGAACCTGAAAACCCATTCACCAAGGATGAACTGTTGGGTAAATTCTATGAACTAAATCCCCATATTGATTTGAGGGTTTTGGAGGTCATTGATGATTTAGAGAATTCAAATTTAAGTGAATTAATGAAATCACTGAACTATAGGTTCAAAGACCTTGTAAAATGAGTATTGGATATAAATAAGGATGAAAATTAGAATAATACGGTTAAATATCCATCATTTAGTAAAATCGATCCTTAAGTATTAAGTTAAATCTATCATTAAACAACAGGTGGGAGTAGTATATAATGGACACACGTGAATTTTTGAATAAAATTGGGATTACCCAACCAACTAACCCTTTGCCCGATT
>Ga0228535_1000097_pt1:92500-110000 | contig 271231 bp, 284 predicted proteins | sample SJ1metagenome_FD_168457 | JGI IMG/M metagenome (GOLD analysis project Ga0228535, IMG submission 168457) | Enriched culture of PCE-dechlorinating microbial communities from Ithaca, New York, USA - SJ1 | ecosystem: Engineered > Modeled > Simulated communities (microbial... >...
TCCTGTGGAATTAGCTGAAGCAGGAGATAAACTCAAGGAATTATCCAAAGAGTATTCCATAATAATAACCACTGAAAAAATTGGTGACGAATTCAGAGATATAATCGAGAAATTGAGCAGTGAAAGCGCACTGCCCATGATAATAGAAATTCCAGATAAAAAAGGCTCAGTAGAACGGGAATCAGACCCAATCAGAGAGCTTATTAAACGAGTAATCGGGGTTGAGATGGTAGAATGACTGCCGAAGGAAAGATAATAAAGATAGCGGGTCCGGTAATTACCGCAGACGGTATGAAAGGGACCCAGATGTACGAGATGGTAAAAGTAGGTGACGACAAGCTCATCGGTGAGATCATCGAACTAGAAGGCGACACCGCAACCATCCAGGTTTACGAAGAAACAGCAGGTATGAAACCCGGAGAAGCAGTGGAAAGTACAGGAGGACCACTATCCGTAGAACTGGGACCAGGAATTATTGGTTCCATCTTTGACGGTATACAGAGGCCACTGGAAACCATCAAACTCGCGGTGGGAGACTACATTGAAAGGGGTGTGGATGTACCCGCACTACCTAAAGACAAAAAATGGACCTTTAAACCCATAGCCACTGTTGGCACTGAAGTTAAAGGTGGAGACATCCTGGGTGAAGTACAGGAAACCTCTGCTGTGGTCCAGAAAATAATGGTTCCCCCAAGGGTCAGCGGTACCTTAAAGAGTATCGTTGGTGAAGGTCAGTACACTGTGGTAGAGGACATTGCCGAAGTGGAAACCCCTAAAGGCCCAGTTAAAGTGCAGATGATGCAAAAATGGCCAGTTAGGGTTGGTCGACCATACAAAGACAAATTAGACCCAGACATACCACTGGTAACCGGTCAAAGGGCGCAGGACACCTTTTTCCCTGTGGCTAAAGGTGGAACCGCAGCCATACCCGGACCATTTGGATCCGGTAAAACCGTTACCCAGCAACAGCTGGCAAAATGGGCCGACGCAGACATCATCGTCTACGTAGGATGCGGTGAAAGAGGTAACGAGATGACTGAGGTTCTAAAAGAATTCCCAGAACTCGAAGACCCTAAAACCGGTAAACCATTAATGGACCGAACCGTGCTTATTGCTAACACATCCAACATGCCAGTGGCAGCCAGGGAAGCCTGTGTGTACACCGGTATAACCATAGCTGAGTACTTCCGTGACCAGGGATATGACGTAGCTCTAATGGCTGACTCCACCTCCCGGTGGGCTGAGGCCATGAGGGAGATCTCCGGACGACTGGAAGAAATGCCTGGTGAAGAAGGATACCCTGCCTACCTGGCTTCACGTCTGGCACAGTTCTACGAACGAGCCGGCCGAGTTAACACCGTGGGAACTGAAAGTAAAGTTGCATCAGTCAGTGTAGTCGGTGCAGTATCACCACCTGGTGGTGACCTATCCGAGCCAGTTACACAGAACACCCTGCGTATATGTAAAGTGTTCTGGGCACTGGACGCATCACTGGCGGATAAACGTCACTTCCCATCCATAGACTGGCTCCAGAGCTACTCATTATACGTGGACAGTGTGGAAGCCTGGTGGGAGAAAACTGTGGGTGCAGACTGGAGAGCATCCAGGGACGAAGCCATGGCCCTCTTACAGAAGGAATCTGAACTTCAGGAAATCGTACAACTGGTAGGACCAGATGCCCTGCCTGACCGGGAAAGGATCACCCTGGAAAGTACCCGAATGATCAGGGAAGACTTCCTGCAGCAGAACGCTTACCACGAAGTGGACACTTACTGTTCCCCAACCAAACAGTACCAGTTACTGAAAACTATTATCCTCTTCCAGGAACAGGCCACTGCCGCCCTGGAACGTGGAGCAGCCGCCGCTGATCTAACTAATTTACCAGTAAAGGAAGAAATCGGTAGGATGAAGTTCATCCCTGAAGATGAATTTGACGCTGCCATCAAGGATATCCAGGATAAAATAGTTAAACAGACTAGTGAGGTGTGAAAATGAACGCCAATATCAAAACCAGAGAATATACCACAGTCAGAGAAGTGGCCGGTCCCCTCATGATTGTAGAAGGCGTTGAAGGCGTTGCCTACAATGAAATAGTGGACATTGAAACACCCAACGGTGAAATGAGAAGAGGACAGGTCCTGGAAGTTAAAGGGGACGTTGCTGTGGTTCAGGTTTTCGAAGGAACCAGAGACCTCAACACCGCCACCACCAAAGTACGATTCACAGGAGAAACCGCCCATATAGGCGTTTCACTGGACATGCTAGGACGAATATTCAGTGGTACTGGAAAACCCATAGATGGTGGACCTGAAATCATCCCTGACAAAGAACTGGACATCAACGGAAGCCCAATGAATCCTTCCGCCAGAGAATTCCCAGCAGAATTCATCCAGACCGGTATCTCAACCATCGACGGAATGAACACACTGGTGCGTGGACAGAAACTACCTATCTTCTCGGGATCCGGTTTACCACACAACGAACTGGCCGCCCAGATCGCCAGACAGGCCAAAGTGCTGGCTGAAGAATCAGAGTTCGCAGTTGTATTCGCCGCCATGGGTATCACCCACGAAGAAGCAAACTACTTCATGCGGGACTTTGAGCGAACCGGAGCTTTAGAACGGGTGACCGTGTTCATGAACCTGGCTGACGACCCCGCCATTGAAAGGATCATCACCCCCCGTATGGCATTAACCACGGCCGAGTACTTCGCCTTCGAGCATAACATGCACGTACTGGTTATATTAACCGATATGACCAACTACGCCGAAGCTTTAAGGGAAATTTCCGCAGCACGTGACGAGGTCCCTGGACGTAGGGGTTACCCTGGTTACATGTACACTGACCTTTCCAGCCTGTACGAAAGAGCAGGCCGTATCGTGGGTAAAGAAGGTTCCATCACCCAGGTACCTATCTTGGTGATGCCTCAGGACGATATCACCCACCCTATTCCGGATTTAACCGGTTACATCACGGAAGGACAGATAGTGTTAAGCAGGGACCTGCACCGTAAAGGTATCTACCCACCAGTAGATGTGTTACCATCACTATCACGACTGATGAGTGGTGGAATTGGTGAAGGACAGACCCGTGAAGATCACAGTGGTGTGTCTGACCAGCTTTACTCTGCATACGCCGAAGGACGTGACCTTCGTGACCTGATGGCTGTGGTAGGTGAAGAAGCTCTAACCGAACGTGACCGTAAATTCCTGGCCTTTGCCGATGACTTTGAAGGCAAATTCATCACCCAAAGCAGGGACGAAGACCGGTCCATTCAGGAAACCCTGGACTTGGGTTGGGAGTTAATGAGCTTACTACCCGAAGCAGAACTTAAAAGGGTACGGGCCGAACACATACCCAAATATCACCCTGACCATAAATAACCCCCTTCCTATTTTTTAGGAAGGAAAACGAGGGATAAAATGGCACAAGAAATGATAGAAGGCATCAATCCAACACGGATGGAACTTCTAAAACTAAAACAACGGGAAAAACTCGCAGTTAAAGGGCACAGTCTCCTCAAGGAGAAAAGGAATGCCCTGATTATGGAGTTTTTCAACATCCTGGAACGGGTTAAGGGATCCCGGGACGAAGTCACCGTGAAACTGCAAGAAGCCTACCAGGACCTAACAGCGGCCCAGGTAATGATGGGCGACCTGTCTGTTAAAAAAGCTGCCATGTCCGTCACTGAATCAGTTGATGTGGACATCGACTCCCGAAGTGTTATGGGAGTGGTGGTACCGGTAATAGAGTCAGAAATTTCCCAAAGGACCATAGTAGAGCGTGGTTACGGATTTATGGACACCTCCGTCAAACTGGATGAAGCTGCCAAAAAATTCGAAGAATCCATTCAGCTCATAATTGAACTGGGTGAGATCGAAAAAACCATCATGTTACTGGCCAGTGAAATTGAATCAACCAAGAGGCGTGTGAACGCCCTGGAACATATCATCATTCCCCGATTGGAGAACACTGTCAAGTACATTGAAATGCGCTTGGAAGAAATGGAAAGGGAAAACTTCGTCAGGTTGAAAATGATCAAAAAGACCATGGAAGAATCTGAGGAGGCTGTCAATGGTTAGAATAATCACCAGACTGGATCAGGTTAAAAAGGAACAGGAAAAACATGCCAAACCTTCCCTGGACTTTGAGATAGGTAATATCTCAGGTAAAGTCCGGGCCATAATCGCTGCTGAAGAAAAGGAATTCAAGGCAGGGGAAACCAAACCAGTCCAGATCAAAAAGATCGACATCAACGCTAACCATATCTGTTTTATCAGTGCCTACGGTACCAACAAATACGGACACACCATGGCCGTGGGAGAGGAAACATACCTCCCCATAAGCATGGAAAGAACAGCAGACCACGCACTTTTCGCGGCAGCTCTAGACTACAAAGTAGAAAAAGATGATTTATTAGGCGTTTTAATACTTCTACCCGTAGAAGTTAACTTCTAAAGGTAGGAAAAAGAAGTGTCTGATAAAAAATCTCCTATTTTTTTTAATTTTTAAAAATAATGCGTTTTTAACAACTTATTAGAAAAAGTAATTAAAATCCACCTAATCTAGTTTTAATGTAATTGTTTAAAGGTTTTTTAGCATCCATAACCTGTAAAAGCAAGTCATCAATCATGTATTTGACTTCCTGGTAAGATTGGACAGTGGTGACGTGTTCTACTTCCAGTTTTTTCAATTCCTTTACTTTGGATTTACCACGAACCCGGGATACTATTCCTGGAGATCTGCCATTGGCGTAATCCTGATTTATTTTGCGTCTTTTATCTAAAAAATCACGTTTAACATGTTTAATGTCTGATTTAATACTCTTTCTCAGCTCATTTAGAATCCTTTCTCTTTCATTTAGCTCAGCTAAAATTCGTCTGGAATCAGCAATGGAATTGGCTTCCAGATCAATGCTGGAGATTTCTTCAATTAAAAGCAGGTAATCTTTCAGATTCATTTAATGGTACCTTTAGATGGAAGATATTCATTTTACTTACATTTTAAGAGCACTTATCGTTTTTAAGGAGTTACATCCAAAAGTATCTTAAAGAGATCTCCTTCAACTTCACACTGAGTTTTTAGGTCATCATTCTCCTTTTCCATTTCCCTTACTTTGTAGAGGATGTTAGTAAGGGAGTAAGTGTTAAAAACTCCAGTGGCATTATCGGGTTTTGATGAAATTAGAACGATTAGTACATGGTTACCCTGCACCAGCACATTGTAGTTTATGCCGTTTATGTAGATGGTGTCTGATAAGCGAAGTAATAGTTTAATATGTTTAATGGGAAGTCCACTCTTGCTGATAATTTCCTTGATCTTGTCATTTTCCCGGCACTGTTCAATATCAATTTCCACTTCTAGCCCCTCCATAAACTTCACTGGCACATTTAATAAAGCATTGCTTTATATTAATAACGAATTTTAGCCACCAAAGACAATTCAATTAAATATTATAGATCACCCCAATATATTCTTACCTATGAGTAGAGGAGATGTAAACCGGGAAGAGAGACTCTTAAAAAAACAGATCATGGTGTTGAACCGTCACCTTCCCCGGCGAAGAAAAACCCTGAAGGAACTTTTAGGGGAGGAACGGCCCCATGTACTGGGTAACGATGGGACACGCCACCGTTTCAAGAAAAAAGAACTGGATAAAATCGCATCATTCATTTCCCCGGATAAATGGGGACAGTTGAAGTTGCCCTTGTACATCGAGATCAGTTCCGAGATGAACGGTTCCCGTATAAAGGGAAAACTGGAATGCCGAGTGGTATGCCGGATCCTGGAAAAGGAAGATTGTGGTGAGGAAATTTATATTTACCGTGCGGATGTAAAGGTAGTTAGAAGGGAGTTACCCACTACTTCGCAGTACATATTTCTGGTTAAATAACACCCGATTATGGTATTGAACATCAATCTAACTGAATATAAACCATTGAACTGAAGCTTAAGCAATCAATAAAACTGATTAAAGGATGCATTTATTTATGGGATTAAAAAGTATGTGGCAAAAGGTAAAATCATTTAACTTGGATTTTCTATATGATTTTGACTGGGAAGAAATAAAAAAAGACCCGGATAAGATGGCCAAGATATCCATGCTAGTTTTTGGAGCCGAAATAATGGTCACCGTGGGTATTGTCATTGGAACACTGATTTTTATTTATATAACCATATTTACCTGAATAATAATGGATTAAACCCTATTAAATCAAATATCCGGACTTACTGCCCGGTAAAGTTGATCAACCTTTTTTTGGGCGGAAGTCATTATAGCTTCCGGTGTAGGTCCAGTACTTAAAACTGTGACCATGGGTTCTCCCTCTTCAATGATAACCCCTGGATGGGGTAGGTCGTAAACTCCAGGGAAGTGAAGATCACCTACCAATGATCTTTCCAGGGCATGGACCACCATTTTAACTGCAAATTTCTGGGGAGGAGGAACTTCCGGAAGTTGCCCCTGACATGCTTCCAGATGGGCTTGGGCCATGTTTAAGTTAAGTGATAGTTCTGCACATTCCCAAGTACCCTGTACTCGGGGGTTTACTTCAATTACGTATAACTCACCATTCTGGTTGATGAAATCTACCCCATTTGAGCCCACCAGGGATAGATGGTCCACCACTTTTGTGGCCATCTGGGAGATCTTCTGATCCAGGTTAGTGAGGGCTAGTTCACCGTGGGAAACTTTATCCCCCTCATTAACCAGACCCCTGGGATAGGGTACCAGGTTTCCACAGTATCCAAAGGGTTCCTTCTGACCCAGAGTGCAGTCCCCAATGATCTGTTTAGTGGTAAGGATGGTATGGGCCTCATCAGGGGTGGAGAGAACCGATGCACTTACATTTTCACCCTCAATAAATTCCTGAAGTAGCCACTGGGATAAATTTACCTCTTCTGGTAAACCAGTTACTCCCGAACCATGACCCTGGAGAATCCGAACCCCGTAACCACCGGCCCCGGATCTTGGTTTTAAAATGAACTTCTTTTCGGGGGCATTGCTGATGATTTCCCAGACTTCAGCATTATCAGAAGGTAGATATGTCGGTGAAACGTTGAAATATTTGTTAAGTCTCTGGAAAAGGGCAAATTTATCTTCAACTCCATCTACTTCCATGTTTCCAATAATTTTGCGGGAAGGGAACCATGAAGGAGATGAACCAGCCAGGGATATAACACCATCTACATCCCCTACCATTTCCAGGGCTATTTCTCTCAAAAGATTCGGATTGAAGTTTTCTGAAAACCTACCACATGAAATACCGGGTTTCTGGTCCAGAATTGATTCTACCCGGTCAGCACAAGATCCCAGATCCACGGTCCCAAAATAATCAGCAGAGTAAACAGTGTATCCTAACCTTTTAAGGGAACAAGCCACAGCACGGGTGTTAACACCCACTACCAGAATGTTTTCCATGAGATTACCCTTTAAAAGAATGTTTATCTTGTTAAAAATAAAATAGTCCCGAGCGGAGTCGAACCGCCGTCGCCGGTTCCAAAGACCAGCAGGATTACCACTACCCTACGGGACTATACTATAAAAGAGGCTGCCCATGCAGCATTTCACTTTTCTGAATGAAGTGCTATTTAAACTTATCTGCATACTAGGATCTAACTGATTTAAATGATCCTGGTTTGGCCTTCCTATCGCAATTTACTTTCAAACGACAACTACGACATTTTCGGGGATTACTGGTGGGCATGAACTGCTTTTTCCCAACGAGAAGACTGTGAACCCTTTCAATAAGAGATTTTATATTATTTTTGGCTTCCTGGTCAAAATAAGCTGACCAGAAAATGTTATCCGTCCCTCTCTCCCGCAGGGCCCCGATTATTGTTCTATTCTCTTTAACCATATCCTGAAAGGCAAGACAGTACCCCCAGACCTGGTTTATGGAAGACTCATAGGCCCGGGTACCTGGTTTATCATCGATTATAATGAATTCCTCGGGAGTCATCCAGACTTCATCAATGAATCCCCTAATCCCATAATCAACAGAAACCACTGGAAGTTCCCTTGATAAAAGTTCTGCGGTTTTAGAGGTCTCCAACATCTCCTGAAAGGTGGCAGGCTCCGCATCCTCCTGGAACTCTGCTTCTAACCGGGCATGTTCCTGGGTGCCAATAACCATTTTTCTGGTGGGCTGGACCTCCACACCCTTAACATTTTCCAAGTATATGCTGTATTCACAGTATCCCTGCTTATTTAACCAGCTGATAGGGAAGTTGTTGTGCCCCTCCATGACCATCACCTGGGATATCTCCGGATGGGGTTGAGACTTGGTTTTAGGCATTTAAACACCATCACAACCGTATTATATTATTATTTTAAAATACGGTAATTGGTTCATCTAATGTAAATTGAATTATTAATTAATATTGTTTAAAAATGAGTAAATAAATATGGGGTAGAGTATTTGAAAAGTATTCACCCGGAGCTTAATCCTCCTTTTCATCCTCTTTCTTGGTAAGGCGACTTTTAAGGACAGTCCAGATGTCCTTATCTTCATTATCATCCTTATTTTCAATATTCTCATTGATTTCGTCAGGTTTCGGTGTTTGGTCCGAAGGGGGAGAATTTTTATTCTGTTGCTGGAGTTTAAGTTTCTCGGTGAGCTTTCTTTCCGCTTTCAGGGCATGGATCAGTTTTTCCCGGTCACTTTCCAGGGATTCGATCCGGTCCTCCATTTCCTTCTCCTTTCTGCGGGATTTGTTATGTTTACTGAACAATTCCTTGTAGGTTTTGGATAGCTGGCTGTGTTTCCACTCCAGATCTGCAAATTCAGTTTCATACTGTTCCAGTTTGATCTGGTATTCATCTTCCTTACTGGAAAATTCCTTGAATTCACCATCCTCAGTGATGTACTCTTCCAGATCCTTCTGGGGTATGATGAACACTTCCATGCTGCAATCCAGGTTATCGGATCGTTTCAGGGGAACCAGGTACTGGTTGTACTCGTAGGTCTTCTTCTGGCCTCCCACTGTTTTTTTGGTCTTTTTCTTGTAGCACTTGACCGCAGATTTGACTAGCTTCACCATGTGAAAAAACTCTCCTTTATCTATACCCCTATTGGTGAGACAGTCTTTTATAGTTGATGATGATATCACCACACCTCTCCCGGTTTAATACAATAAACCGGGTTATTGCATTTTAAAAAATTATTGCATTTAAAAAATACCAAACACTGCATATACCCCTCTCCGTGATACAAGAGATAAATTTTTAAGTTACCCCACCGGATTGACCCTAAATCCGCATCATCAGTAACTTAAATCTGATTTTAAGACATTTAATTTTTTATTCCAGATATAAAAGAACAAACAAAGTTTATAAGAGATTTATGTACTATAACTATGGTATACAGTTTAAATGAGGAAAACTATGAAATCTGATAAAAAAATACTGGGATACGATCGGTTCCTGATGATGGCCCTCCTCAAGGAAGGTCCCCTCACACTGGAGGAACTGGATGACAAGACTATCCTCTTTTTATCCCTAATCTGGTACCAGCAGGTGCCGGAAAAAGGGGAACCACTAATGGAAAGACTTTTCTTCACCCTGTCTCATCTGCGTTCTGAACTGGAAGATGAACGAAAGGATAAAAGAATTGGTAAAACTGAAGAAGAATGTGAAAAACTTATTGAAAGTGGATGGGTCGCCCTGGTTGATCATCATTACTCCCTGACTGAAGAAGGAAAGAAGGAAGCCCAGAAATTTGTGGACCGCATGGAGAAGAAGGCTTCCCTGGTACGGAAGGACTTCTTCAAACCGGATGCAGCTGCCCGTAACACCACAGTACTGGATGCTTTCCTGGCCGTGATGAAGTTAGGGTCTGGTCTGGTCAGTGGTAGCGTGGGGCTGACTGCCGATGGTACTGATGCCACCATGGACACTGTTTCCGCCTTCATGGTCTGGCTGGGAATCAAATACCACCGGGAAACCCTCTCCACCCTCCTGGTAATATTCGGATTATTCTTTGCCTCGGTCAGTATTGGTTACGACTCAGTCACTCATCTTATAAGCGCATTCTACGGTACACTAACTCCGATGGGTATGCCCTACCTGGTGATAGCGGTGGAAGGAATTGCCATCCTGGCCGCAGTATTCCTATTCTACTACCAGCGCTACGTGGGAAAGGTGAATTCCAACCTGACCCTTATTTCCCAATCTGTGGATTCTAAAAACCACATATTTATCGGCCTGTCAGTTATTGCCGGTGCAGTGTTCACCATGCAGGGAATTTACTTCGTAGATGCCCTGATCGCACTGTTCATCTCGGTGGGTATATTCAAAGACGCGGTGGACCTACTCCGGGAAGCTATATCGGCCAGGAAAGGGGAAGAAGAGGATTATTCTCAGTACCGACTGCCCATGGAGGAGTGCTGGGAGGAGAACAAGCTCCGGGCCTTCCAGAACTGGATACTTTACATACTGTGGACTGGTGACCGTAAAACTCGGGATGAAATCATTGAATCATTGCAGGATGCTTTCAACCCCAATAATTACATCCCTGTACTTTCCGAGCTTGATGCCACCTGTTCCGATGTCCATGACTTTGATGGTGACTGGGATAACATGACCCGGCCCCTGGTGGAACTGGAGTTACTGGTACTGGAAGATGAGTACTTCCGCCTGACTGAAAATGGTAGCCAGTACCTGCAGGACTTTGTGAGTAACTTTGACTACTACGATGTCCATGTCTCCGACACCATACTCCTGGCCATGGCTGAAGATGAACTGCATCACCCTGAAGGTCAAAACTAGGACAGATCATAGTATGAATAAAATAAATAGGGATTTAATTATCCCTATTTAAATTTAATTATCCACATTTATCTTCACTATTTTTTAAACTGTTATTTCCATTAAAAAATGTTTAAACAAAACTAAATAAATATGGATTTTTAAAGTCTTTTTCTGGATTCAATCGCTGCACTGGTAATTTGCCTGTATTTAGTCCTTAAATATTCCATGTTCTCCTCAATAAGTTCGTTGATGAATCTTTCAACACTCTCATCGTCGAGAAAATCGCGTATCCTGTAAAATCTAGCCATAAAAAAGATCTCCTAATAACAGAACCTATATTGATGAGCGGAGTTTATATATTTATGGTTTTCCTGGACGTATACGAACTGTTCGGGTCAATGGAGAACTCTTACCTTCAAAAGTTTAATTCGTAGATTATTAAGTAAGAGAAATTGAGAATAGATTGATTGGCTGGCCTTAATTTTGATTGATTTTAAGGGCACAACAAGTTTTCCCCGGTAAGATGTTATTTATTTTTGGCTTCCAGGAGCTTTTTAAGCTCATTCATTTCTTCCTGGAGTCTGTCTATCTTTTTATCTAGAGATTCCAATCTCTTTTCCATTACCGTTTCCTTATCTTCGGTTTGTTCAAAGAACAATCCAGTTATTTTAAAAGCAGCATAGCTCACGAAGGCCAGGCCACCAATAATTATGATTAAAGTGGCAAATCTCCCACCGACAGTGTGGGGATAGATATCACCGTAACCCACAGTGGTGATGGTTATCAGTATGTACCATAGGGCATCATCCAGACTGTTTACACTGGGGTTCACTCCGTATTCAAAGAAGTAGAACAGTATTGCCCCGGAGATTATGACGAATATTAGGGTTATAACACCGTACTCCAAGTCAGCCCGTTCAATGTAATCAAAGAGGCCCACAATATTCCTTCGCAAAAGGGATAGTATTTTGATCAGGCGGAAATATCTGAATATTCCGGAATATCCCGCCAGGAGAATTTCAGGCACCATACCAATTATATCGAACCAGTTGTTCTTCAGGTACTTGACCCGGTCATCAGCCTGGTAAAGCCGGTGCACAAACTGGGAGGCTAAAATAAATACCACAATTAAGTCAAATAGAACAATAAGCTGGTAAGTTTCCGAGTTCACCTGTACAAAGATTATACCGGTTAACAGGATAACATCCAGAAGAGTTAACCCAATTATCACCGCATCAGTAATCTTTTTTACTTCCCGGCTTCCCATGAACCGGTTTAAATTTATATTTTTCATGTAAACCTTTATTTTGATTAATGCTCCCCTATTAAATGCCAATTGAATATTCCGGATGGAAATGTCCAAAAGACTCCCTGTTGATTCATTGTACAAGGATTATAGTGTGATTTTACTAGGATAAATAGGGTTTGTTTGAGGAATTGATTATCATTACAAAAAAAGAACTGGGTAAATTACTTCGTAATATAAGGCTATAACGAAATATAGTAAATCACCCCATACATTGTTCTCAATCAATACATTAAAAAAAAATATTAAAAAAAGAGCTCAATTCCATCAAATCATGATTTGAGCCCTAATCTACATCAAACTCTGCTCTTTTTTGCTGAATATCAACGAGGATATCAGGATCATCACTAAGGCAAATACCGCGATTATGATGACATCCAGATATACCGGCAGCACTGACTGGTGCAGAATTATACCCCTCAGGGCATCCACCCCGTAGGTCAGGGGGTTGGCGTAGACTGCTACCTGTAACCAGCTGGGAAGTCCGGTTATAGGGAACAGTGCTCCACTGAGGAGGAATATGGGCATTACAATGAAGCTCATTATGAGGTTGAACCCCTCCATACTGTCGGTGAAGGATGCAATCAGAAGTCCCAACCCGGAGAGTCCCAGGGATATGATGATTATAACCAGGATTGATCCCAGGAGAATGGACACGTCCATGGGGACACTGACCACGAAGGATAAGAGCAGTAATATGAATCCCTGGATAAGGGCCGTGGTACTGATTCCAATGGCCTTTCCCATGACAATGGCTGGACGGGAGATGGGTGCCACCAGTATCTCCTTTAAGAATCCAAACTGTCGGTCCTGTATCACCGAAAGCCCGGAGAACACCGAGGTGAAGAGGATGGTCTGGGCAATGATTCCCGGGTAGATGAAGGCCTGGTAACCACCGGCTATGTTACCAAATCGCATGGCTGATCCCAGGCCGGTTCCGAATATCAAGAGCCATAACAGGGGAGTTACCACCGAGGTAACAATACGTGAACGGTAGCGCAGGAATTTCTTGTTTTCCCTGAGCCAGATGGTGTAGATTCCCTCCAGTTCCGCCATGATCATCCCTCCTCCTGGATGGTTCTACCCGTGTATTTCAGGAACACGTCCTCCAGGTTGGGGTGTTCCAGTTCTATGGAGTAAACGAAGATCTCATGTTTATTGGCGAAGTTCACCAGCTCTGCCACCAGGTTCTCCCCCCTCTCCACCAGGAGCTTGATCTCCGAATCCATGACGTAGGTTTCCTTCACAAAGTCCAGTTTTTCCACCAGTTGGGTGAATTCTTCCAGTTTGTCCACCTGCATGGTGATGGTATCCGCCTTAAGCTCCCGTTTCAGGTTGCGGGGCGAATCAGAGGTTATGATCTGTCCCTGGTTGATGATTGATATCTCATCACACAACCGGTCTGCTTCTTCCATGTAATGGGTGGTCATCAGCACTGAGACATCCTGGTGCTGGTTTAATTCCTTGATATATTCCCATATACTCTCCCTGGTCTGGGGGTCCAGTCCCAGGGTTGGTTCATCTAAAAAAAGCACTTTAGGATGGTGTATAAGTCCCCGGCCTATTTCCAGGCGGCGTTTCATACCCCCAGAGTAGGTTTTAACGAATTCGTCGGCCTTTTTACCCAGGGCAATGAGATCCAGTATCTCATCAATACGCGTCTGGCGGACGTCTTTGGGCACACCGTAGAGTGAGGCATGCATTTCCAGGTGTTCACGGCCAGTGAGCATGTCATCCAGTGCCCTGGATTGGAAAACAATTCCAATGGATTCCCGAACCTCTTTGGGCTGTTTCCTGACATCGTAACCATTGACTGTGGCTGTTCCACTGGTAGGATGGAGAATAGTGCACAACATGGATATCAATGTGGTTTTCCCCGCCCCGTTAGGCCCTAATACTCCATAGACACTATTTTTAGGTACTTTCAGATTCACACCGTTGACTGCCGTGAAATCATCATATTTTTTGGATATGTCCTGGGTCTCGATAATGTATTCCATGCTCTTCCTCCCGGTAAGTTGCCCTTAAAATCCCAGTTAAGTTATCTTAAAAATAAATGTGTTTCTTAAGACTTAATCATTATGCCCCAGTTTGATATTAATTTTATGGTTAAATTATTAATTTTATAAAATCCATATAAAACACCAGTTAGGGTAAAAACTGAACCGGGGGATACACTTATCATCGTGAAACTGATAAAATCAGAGGGGATAGCCCACCATTCTTATTTTATTGAGGCCAGTGGTCGGGCTATAGTGGTTGATCCACGACGCGACGTGGATATCTACCTTAAAATGGCAGAAACAGCGGGATTGGACATAACCCATATTTTTGAAACCCACCGCAACGAAGATTACGTTATCGGCTCCCTGGAACTGGCCCAGGCCACCGGGGCGGAGATATTCCACGGGAAAGATCTGGAATTTGCCTACGGAACCCCGGTAATTGAAGGAACCACCTTCAAGTTTGGGAATGCTGAGCTAGAAATATTGGAAACACCCGGCCACACACCTGAAAGCATATCACTGGTTTTAAGGGATAAAAGTGTGTCTGATGATGCCCAGATGGTGTTTGCCGGGGATTTGATCTTTGCCGGGGAAACCGGGCGTATCGATCTTTTAGGCGAAGATAAAAAGAGAAAAATGGCGGGTTTACTCTACGACAGTATCTTCCATAAGATCATGCCACTTGGCGATAAGACCATTCTGTGCCCTGCCCATGGGGCGGGTTCCGTCTGTGGGGCAGATATACGTGAACAGGATTACACCACCCTGGGTTATGAAAAAAATACCAATCTCCAGTTACAGTGCACCAGTAGGGATGATTTCATTCAGATGAAAGTGGCGGAAGAACTTTACACCCCACCCTACTTTAGGAAGATGGAATTTTTTAACCAGAATGGAGCTCCATTACTGGGTAGACTACCTTATCTTCGGGCTTTGACCCCTAAAATCCTGAAAAAAATGAAAAATAATGGTGCACAGATTGTGGATGTCCGCCAACCCACCAGCTTTGGTGGGGCACACCTACCCGGCAGTTTAAATATATGGCGTGATGGTGTTCCAGCCTTTGCGGGCTGGTTTTTGAATTACCAGGACCCCATTATCCTGATAGATGATCAAGACCATAATTTGGATGAAATCCGGCAGGCACTGGTCAGACTGGGCTTTGATAATATTTACGGTTATCTGGCTGGTGGTTTCCCTAACTGGTACCTCCATGCCGAGAAGATTGAAACTCTGAAGCTCTGGAGTGTGCAGCAGTTAAAAGAAAATTTAAAAAATGATTTTTTCCTTCTGGACGGGCGTATGATAGATGACCGGCAGGAAGGCTACATAGAAGGATCCCACCACATATACACTGGTGAGGTGCCCGTGAGGATATCAGAAATCCCCCGTGACCAGTCAGTGGTGGTTTACTGTGACTCTGGATTTAAATCAACCCTGATATGCAGTTACCTTAAAGGAGAGGGTTTCACTGATCTGACCAGTGTCCTGGGCAGTATGACTGCCTGGAAACAGGCAGGTTACCCGGTAGTAAAGGATTAAACTGGTAACGAATCATTTATCACTTAATCAAAGTATTATATTGCATTAAATCCGTAAAATACCCCAATATATAAAAATAGCAGGTGATACCTTTGGATATTTTGAAAATTCCGGCCATGGAAAAGGAAGAGTACGATAGATTTATCGCGGAGGAGTACGTGAGTAGAATTGCCTTTAAGGGAGATTATCCCTACATTGCCCCATTTTTGTATGTTTTTAATGGGAAAAATATCTACTTCCTCAGTACCCAGTACGGTAAAAAGGTGGAACTTTTCAGGAGCAACCCCCAGGTGGCAGTGGAGATTGAAAATTACAGTCCGGACCTTTCACACTATCGTTTCGTGACACTGCAGGGTAAGATAGATGAAGTTGACCAGGAGGAGGAGAAACTTCAGGTACGGGAGATGTTTGTGGATCTAATAAAAAACAAAGATCTCTCCCCAAATATATTGGCGGCCCTGGGTCATTCCCCGGAAGACCCCCTGGAATCATTAATCCATAGTGAAAAATCAGTGGTGTGGAAACTGGTGGAGGTAAAGGAGATAGTGGCCCTTAAAAATTCATGATATCTCCACTTCCATATTGGGCACAGTTTATTAGCTACTCTCACCCCAAAAAGGGATGTATAAGTTATAATTAAACAAAGTAGGAGAGCCTTTTAAATAAAAAATGGAGGATTGATAAGTTTATGGAAAATTTTAATTTAAGGGAAGTTCCTCGCTTAATTGCTTCTATATTGATAGTTTTCTTTTCCGGTGCAGTGGGGAGTCTGGCCACTTTCCCGGAGATAACCACCTGGTACGCTGCACTGGCCAAACCAGCCTGGACCCCACCTAATGAGTGGTTTGGACCAATATGGACTACTCTTTACATCTTAATTGGAATAGCACTTTTCCTGGTGTGGAGACAGGGATGGGATCGGCGTGATGTGCGGTTTGCCATAGGAATATTTGCCGTTCAGCTGGTACTGAACATCCTGTGGTCACTGGTGTTTTTCGGATTGCACTCCATATTGGGTGGATTTATAATAATATTCTTACTGTGGATAGCCATACTGGCCAACATGGTCGCATTCTACGTTTTATCCAAACCAGCCGGACTCCTGTTAGTTCCTTACATAATCTGGGTTAGTATCGCATCCTACCTGAACTACAGTGTGATGTTATTGAACTAGAATGTTAAAAAATATGTAAAATAATTTAACCCCATTTTTTTCATTATTTTTCATAAAACAGTTCCTGAAACTTGATGGTATATTGGGTGCCTCTGGTGCGGTCAATCTCCATTTCACCGTTTAATTGATTCACCAGTGTACGGACCACCAGTAAACCCAGTTTCTTGGATTTTTTGGGATCAGTGTTTTCTGGTAAGCCAATTCCATTATCGGCAACTTTGAGGACGTAAAGCCCATTATCTGATTCTAATTCCACCTTAATATTACCCGTTCCCTGGGGGAAGGCATGTTTGATGCTGTTGGATGCCAGTTCATTGATTATGAGGCCACAGGGCATGGCGGTTTCAATACCCATCTCTCCACGGGCAATATCTGTATCTAAGGTGATGGATCTTTTATCCACACAATAAGAATTGAATATATCCTCTAAGAGTTTATTTACATAGTTTCCAAAGTGTATGTTGCCCATGTTCTTGGACTGGTACAGGTTTTCGTGGATCATGGCCATGGTCCGGACTCTCCCCTGGCATTCCCATAATATGGCCGCGGTTTCCTCATCTTCTACCTGGATTCGCTGCAAACTCAGAAGACTGGAGATGATCTGCAGATTATTCTTCACCCTGTGGTGAATTTCCCTTAATAAAACCTCTTTTTCTTCTAAAGAATTTTTAAGACTGGTTTCTACCATTTTTAGTCCGGTGATATCTTCCATAATTAATAAA